>Ga0247764_1000408_pt1 | contig 15147 bp, 9 predicted proteins | sample UWRJL051202B4_FD_179932 | JGI IMG/M metagenome (GOLD analysis project Ga0247764, IMG submission 179932) | Plant litter microbial communities from Arlington Agricultural Research Station in Wisconsin, United States - UWRJ-L051-202B-4 | ecosystem: Environmental > Terrestrial > Plant litter >...
GCGATATGGATATCGTTGCCCAGCGCCCGCCCAATGGTCGTAATCGGTTTGTGCAACGCGACGAGCACCTGGGCCCCGTCGGACGGGAAGTATCTGATTGTCGCCATCCAGAAGCGCTAAGGCTACCAGAAACCCAACGAGAACGTTGCGATAGCAAGGCGGAAGGTCTGCGAATTCGACGCAGACCTCAAAAAGCGCGGCAGTTTACGGACGGTGCCACTCGCCGGTCTGACGGGTGAACGAAATACTTTGGTGCCGGCGGCGCTCCCAATCTGCACCGCCGGCACCAACCCCGTCCCGCTACTTGTCATGCCCCGCCAGGCACCCGCCGCAGTCGGCCTGGCTCACTCTGTTCACGAACTCCCTGCTGCCCCGTTGCCCCTGTCTCTTTCACTTGCGTACTGAGATCCCCGAGCCCCGGTCTGGCCGTCACGTCTCTCGGCGAATGGTCGCGGCGAAGAGCGCCCGCGTCCGCAGCTACCAAGAGCTCGAGGCCCTTCTAGCGGTGCCGCGAGTTGCCTTGCTTCGCGGACACAGCTGAAGTCGCACACGCCCCGTTGCGACTTCGCTCTGAATCGTTCGCCGGCCGCGAGCGCACCAAACCCCATCTGGTGGGATCTTCCAAGGCTTGGTGATGTCACTCGCAGCATGGCGTTCAATCTGCAGCGAGGGAGCCCTAAGCAACCTTCGGGCCAGCGCGGTTACTCGGCGATTTGCGAGAAATGCCTCCAGTTTGTGCGAAGCCGCTGACACAGCTTGGCACAGCTCTTGTGCCAGTGCCGTCAGGGTTTGGCTTCAGGTGAGGTCGAAGAAACCACAGCGCTGTGGCGCGTTATTCACGCCCCGCGGGCCGCTGCAGCAGCTCTTGGACGGCGTCGAACACAGGCTTGCCCTGGTACAACACTTGATAGACCGCGCTGGTGATCGGCAGCTCCACCTGGAGGCGCAGCGCGAGTTGGTGCGCGCTTTGGGCGGTGGTGACGCCCTCGGCGACGTGACCCAGGCTCTGCAGGACGTCTTCCAGAGTGCGACCGCTGGCCAATTCGAAGCCCACCGTGCGATTGCGCGAGAGCTGAGCCGTGGTGGTGAGGACCAGATCACCCAGGCCCGAGAGACCGGCGAGCGTAGTAGCGTCCCCGCCCTTGGCCGTCGCCAAGCGCGCCATCTCGGCGAGGCCACGCGTGATCAGCGCCGCGCGCGTGTTGTGACCGAAGCCGAGGCCATCGCTGGCGCCCGCCGCGATGGCAATCACGTTCTTCAGCGCTCCGCCAACCTGAACGCCGGCTGGATCCGCGCTCGTATACACACGCAGCCGCTCGCTCGAAAACAAGCTTTGAACCAGCAGCGCAGCGGCGGGATCCTGCGAGGCGGCGACCAAATTGGTGGGCAGGCCGCGCGCCACTTCTTGCGCGAAGCTGGGGCCGGAGAGGGCGACGGCGTGTGCGGCCGCCGCGGTCCCGAGCACGTCCGCAACGACTTCCGTCAGCAGCATCAAGCTGTCCGGTTCGATGCCCTTGCTGGCCAGGACCAACGGCACGTGAGCCGGTACTAGGCCGCGCAGCTGCTGCAGCACGCCGCGGACGGCGGGGGTCGGCACGACCAAGGTCACGGCACGCGCCGAGCGCACCGCCAACGCCAGGTCGCTCGTGACCAGAATACCCTCTTTCAGCGGGAAGCCGGCGAAGTAGGCGCGGTTCTCGCGCTGGGCGTGCAGGATCTCTGCGTGTTCGCGTTGCCAGGACCACAGCCGCACGTCTTCGGCGCGTTCAGCGAGTTGCGAGGCTAAAGCCGTGCCCCAGGCACCGGCTCCGAGAACGGCGACGTGGCTCATGCGTTCCTACGGACTCTTTTCGGCTTTCCGCGGCTGTGTCAAGGCGCGCCACGCCAACGCGGTGCGCACTACACCCAAGCTCGCTTGGATGTACGGCCAAAACAAGACACCGACATGACAGACTTCTGCATTAGATCGAGGGAAAACCAGGTCCTCACTGGCTCGGGACCTCGTTTCCCTCGATCTATGCAAGCGGTCATCGGTACGGCACGTTTCGAGCGCAGCTCGGCTATGCTGGGCGGGCATGCGTCTGCTCCCGCTGGTGGTCTTGTTGGCTCTCGTTGGCTCGTTGACGAGCTGCGCTTCGCGTGAGGGTTTCGGGCTCGGTTCGATGTCGTTGGTCGGCCCGGGCGTGATCAACGATCCGGAAAACCGTAGCCTGCGCTTCGCGATGCTGAAGTTCGGCCTGGAGAGCTTCTGCGAAGAAATGAAGAGTCGCGGCTTGCCGCTAAAGCTCGGCAACGACGATGAGCCAGTGATGGGGCGTTTTTTTTCCACCGCCTGCAACACGCAAATCATCGACGAAGAAACGCGTAAATCTTTCGTCGTGCAGTACGCGGGCATGGGCTACGTCACAAGCCCGCAGGGCGGCCGTGTTGGCTTCAGCACGACCGGCCTCACGGAATACGCCGCAGACTTCTCGCTGCACAAGGGCGTGCTGTACGTCTACTTTCGGCCGCGCGTGGTGGACGCCGCCGGCTTTCAAACCTTGTTGGTCGAATCGCAGCTGGCCGCCACAGCCCTGAAGTTGTTCGGCGTGGAGCCCAACGCGTTCGGGCGCAAAGTGGTGGAAGGTCAACTCCGCCGCGGCTTCACGGTGCTGCGCCATGGCAGCGCCGGCGAAACGGAGTTTGGCCTCGGCCTGATTCCGACGGGCGAGCGCCCGTTTCGTCCCTTCTCGATCGAGACGGAGAAGCGCGTGGTGGTCAACGAGCGCACGGAGGTGCATCGCGGCCAACAGGACTACATTGGCCCCCTCTCCGTCGATGGTGGTGGCCAGGCGCTCTACGTGACGCTGGCCGTTGATGGAACCGCGGCGATCGATGCGCAGCTGGTGCCCGAAGCTGCGGGTCGCAGCATGCTCGACGCCTTCTCGCGCACCGCCGGGCCGGCGGCAGGTGGTGCCGGACTTCTCGACGAACCCGTCGCACGCGGAGCCCTGTGGAAGCGCTTCATCAACGTTCCAGCCGGCAAATACTTCCTGGTGCTCGACAACAGCCCGGCCCTTGGACGCACCACACCGCCAGCGGGCGTGGCAGACGGGCTGTCCGCGCGAGTGGACGTGTTGATCCTCGCGGGCGACGCGCCTTGAGCCGCAGAGGATCTCGGGTCAAGGCCATTGCTCAGAGCAGGCCACCCGGCTAGAACGGCCAGGTCCGCTGAGCCGACCGTCGTGAACGCAAAATCCCTTCGCTTTCTGTTCTGGCCGCTGTGGTTCGTCATCGTGCCCGCGGTGCTCGGCTACGTGACGGTCTCTCTGTTGGCCCCGGGCCCTGATTTTACCCCCACGTCAGCGTTGGATCAGCTGCTGTATTGGGTTCGGGATCAGCGCGTGCCGGCGATGATCGTGTTCTTCGCGATCTACGAGATGCTGCTGTACCGCTATCGCTATCGCTTGCCGCTCGCTGCGCACCTGGTGGAAGGCGTGCGCAAAGACGTGCCGAAAGAGATGCGTCAGGACTTCGAGGACGCAGTGCAGCTGGTCGAGGAAGCCGATCGGTTGCAGAGCCGGCACCGCGCCGCCGTCGAGCGCGAGTTGTCCAAAGCGGCGCGCGAGGAACTCAACGAAGCGCTGGAGAATCTGCGCGACGAGATCGAGCGTGAGGAGTTCGCGCCGGGCCCGTTCATGAGCGCCTATGAGCAGGCGGCGAGCCTGACGGCGCGTCACCTCGGCCGTTGGCGCAAGGGCGAGCTGCGGGAGTACATCGAGTCGATCGCGTTTGCGATGGCGGTAGCGCTAGTGCTGCGCGCGTTCGTGGTGGAGGCGTTCAAGATCCCCAGCGGGTCCATGCTGCCCACGCTGCAGATCCAGGATCACATCTTCGTCAACAAGCTGGCGTATGGGCCGGTGATTCCCGTGGTGGGGTACCGCGTGCTGCCGCACCTGCCGCCGAAGCGCGGCGACATCATGGTGTTCGAATATCCTGATCCCAATCCGGAGGCGGAGCGCCAGGACTTCATCAAGCGCGCCATCGCCTTCGCTGGAGACACGCTGGAGGTGGAGAATGGCCACCCCATCATCAACGGCTGGCGCGTGCCGAGCTGCAAGGTTGGCAGCTACGACTTCAACGAAGGCGCCGGACTCGGCATGCGTCGCGGTGAGCTCTACGTCGAGTTTTTGGGCGACTACTCGTACCTGACGTTGTTCGAAGACATCGGCAGCAGTGGTCGCGAAGGGCCGTATCACGTCAAAGCCGGCGAGACCTGGGTGATGGGCGACAACCGCAACAACTCCAGCGACTCGCGCGCCTGGAACAACCGACGCGGCGGTGGCGTACCCGACGCCAACATCAAGGGTCGCGCTATGTTCGTGTGGCTGAGCTTCGGCGCGGACACCAATGTCACGTGGGACCGCATCTTCACCAACGTGCTTGGCAAACCACGGCTGCCGAAGGAAGCGTCGCCGGAGCTCGTGCGCGGAATCGATCGCTGCTTGGCAGAGCGCCCCGCCCAGACCTTCCCGCCCGTAGCCACCACGGCGAAGTAACGTCCCCGCCGCGTGCGCTTTTAACGCGCGACAGGCGCACGGTCCCTAGCCAGGGAACAGGCCATAATAAGGCAGTCTGGCTCTGCGGGGCGTCGCCTCAGAAACCAGACGGCGCGGGCGCGGAGATCCGCCTGGGGCCGTGCTGGTCAAGCTTCTTCGTGAGCGTCGCGGGGGGCGTTGAGAACCATGCCGCGATCCACCAAGAACAGCCGCGCGCGGCGAGAGCGCACGTACACGCTGATCAGCACCGCGATCCAAATCACGTCGATCGTCACGCCGATCGCGCGCTGCACGCCGAGCTGCATCGTCGTGCGTTGCAAGTAGGCGAGGAACGCGAAGTCGAACATCACTCGCAAGAAACAGGTGCGTGCGCCGAGCGTGTACGCGCTGAGGGCCATTTCGCGCCAGCGATCGAAGTCGGCGTGGGACAAGCCCGGGTAGCGCGAAACGTCGTCGGAGCGCACGTCACTCTTGCGCAACGCTAGGAAAATACCGAGCAGGATCGCGATAATGTCGAAAGGATGCGGGACCAGCATGGCCTGCCTCGGACGAGAGCTCGGACGGAAGGTGTGAGTCCGCCGAACAGACGGCCTTGTAACACAATCGTCGCCGACGCGGGCAATCTACCGAACAAGATTGTTGGCTTGCTCAAGCGTGAAGTCGTGGCAGAAGCGCACGCGCACTCGATGGCGCAAGATCTTCCAAGTTTCGTCGCGGGATATTCGGCGTGACGGATCGTCCGCTGATCGTGTGCTGGGGCGAATTGGTCGTCGATGAGTACGAAGATCCGCGCGAAGCGTATCTGGGTGGCTCGGCGGCGGCCATGGCCGTGCACCTGGCGGCCTTGGGCTGCCAAGCGCGCCTGATCAGCGCAGTCGGCGCCGACGAAGCCGCTGATTTCCTACTGAACGAATTGTCACATCGTGGTGTGAACTCGGACGGAATCGTGCGGTTGGCACACGCCCAGACCGGCCGGGTGCGCATCGAGATGACGGAGAGAGAGCCGCTGTATCGAGCGCAGGCTCGCCTGGATTTCTCGCGCACGGACTTTCGCTCCGCGCTCGGCTCAGCGCTACTCGGCGCGCACGCGCTGCTGTTCAACTTGTTCGCCCAGGCCAGCTGCCTCGATCTGGGACCGCTCGCGGCGTGTTTTCGGCACGGCCTGCGTCCGCGCCTGGTCGGCTGCGACCTCAACCTGCGAGGAACCTTCGACCTCAACGCGGTAGCGCTGGCGCTGTCGCTCAGCGACTTCGCCAAGCTCAACTCCGCGGAGTTGGATCGCTTGCGCACCGCCTTGGCACCGCGCGAGCCGATTGGCTGGTTGCTCGGAGGCGGACTCAAGCTACTTGCCATCACGCGGGGTCAGGACGGCGTCGACGTGTACACGCCGAACGAGAGCTGGCACCAGCACACCTTGCCCTTCGAGCCCGAGGACGAGGAGCTGGCCAGCGAGTCACCCCTCGCGTCCCCGGCAGATACCGTGGGCGCGGGCGACGCCTGGTTTGCGGCTTGGGTCGAGGCCCTGCTCGAGGGGGCTCCGTATGTGGAGGCCGCACAACGAGCGAGCCTGTGGGCTAGCCGCCAAGTCCTCCGTCGCGGGGCGCTGCCTTAGATTCCTGCTTCGGGATGACGTGCGTCTCCGGCGTCTCGAAACGATGCACGCCCTGGGCGCGTTGGAATCGTTCAAACTGAGAATAACGCGAGTTTCTGCGGGAATAGGCGCGCCCGCACAACGGCTAGAGAACTGGCACGGCGGCTGCAAAAAGGTCTCATCGCTGGCGGCGCTCACGGTGTCTCCCCTCCCCCGTGGGACGGCCGCTGCATTAACTCTCCAGCGGCGCGGAGCCCTCCCTCCCTCAACTCCGCGCTGCTGACCTTCTCTCCAATGGCGCGGAGTACCCTCCCCTCGACTCCGCGCCGTTGACCTTCTCTCCAATGGCGCGGAGTTACCCTCCCCTCGACTCCGCGCCGTTGACTTTCTCTCCAGCGGCGCGAAGTTCTCCCCTCGACTTCGCGCCGCTGCCTTTTTGTGCCCTCAAATGCGCAGAAGGTGCGCCCCGTAGCCACGGAACGCACCTTCTTGTTACCGGCCTCTGATCCGCGTCAGCGTGCGATCACAGGTAACGGTTGACCAGGTTCTCGAGCGCCTCTTGGCGACCAGAACGCGGCTTCGGATCGATGTTCTCGTTCAGCACGATGTCCGACAGATCCGCGAGGCTGGCGTTGCCGCCGAGGATGCGCTCGCCGAGCGGACCGCGCCAACCGGCGTAACGATCCTCCAGCGCGCGATCCAACAGACCGTCCTGCAGCAAACGCTCGGCGATCAGCAAGCCGCGGGCGAGTGTATCCATGCCGCCGATGTGGGCGTGGAAGAGGTCCTCGGGATCGATGCTCTGACGGCGCAGCTTCGCGTCGAAGTTCATGCCGCCGGTGGTGAAGCCGCCACCCTTGAGGATGGTCGCCATCACGAGCGCGATCTCGGCTACGTCGTTCGGGAACTGATCCGTATCCCAGCCGAGCAGTGAATCGCCGCGGTTCATGTCGATGCTGCCGAACAGGCCGTTGGCGAGCGAGTACGCGACTTCGTGCTGGAAGGTGTGACCGGACAGGATGGCGTGGTTCGCCTCGATGTTGACGCGGTATTCCTTCTCCAAGCGGTAACGCTGCAGGAAGGCGTGCACGGTGGCCGTGTCGAAGTCGTACTGGTGCTTGGTCGGCTCCTTCGGCTTCGGCTCGAGCAAGAGCAGGCCCTTGAAGCCGATCTTGTGCTTGTGTTCGGCGACCAAGGTCAAGAAGCGTCCCAGTTGATCGGCCTCGCGCTTGAGGTCGGTGTTGAGCAGCGTCTCGTAACCTTCACGACCGCCCCACAACACGTAGTTGGCGCCGTTCAGCTGGTGCGTGACGTCCATCGCCTTGCGAACCTGAGCTGCACCGTAGGCAAATACCTGCGGGTCGGGGTTCGTGGCAGCGCCACCCTGAAAGCGAGGATGCGAGAACAGATTGGCCGTACCCCACAGCAGCTGCACGCCCGTGCGCTGCATCTCCACCTGGGCCTTGGCGATGATGCGATCCAGATTCGCGTGACTCTCTTTCAAGGTCGCGCCTTCAGGCGCGATGTCGCGATCGTGGAAGGTGTAGAAGGGCGCGCCGAGCTTCTCGAAGAACTCGAACGCCGTCTTCAACTTCAGCTCGGCGGCCTCGAGCGCATTGGTCACCTTGTGCCAGGGACGATCGAACGTCGGTGCACCGAAGATGTCGTTTCCGCCCCAAGCGAACGTGTGCCAGTAACAGACGGCAACCCGCAGATGATCCGCCATGCGCTTGCCCAGCACGCTGCGCTCCGGGTCGTAATAGCGGAATGCCAGCGGATTCGTCGACTCTGGGCCTTCGTAACGGATGCGATCGATACCTGCGAAGTAGCTTTGGCTCATGGGACCGTGTTTCCTTGATTGGGGCGGGGCTTCTGGCTCTGGCGCAGAGTTCAAGCTCTGCCGGAGCAGCCCGAGAGTGTCGTCCCGATGGCAACACCGGACGACCGGGTCCGAAGCCTAGTTGAACTTGGGGTTCGAGCAAACCAGAAGCGCGCAAATTCGCGGCGGTTCGACAGCGGCCCGACTCCGTGGCAGGAGGGCTGCGCTGACGGTATGCCGACGCTGACCGAAGCCCCTGCCGGGCCTAACGCGCTCACCCGCGCGAACCAATTCACATTTTTCAAGCAAGCGCTCGCGACGCTGCTCGCCACGTTGTTCGTGGTGCTGTTCGGCGCGGTGGTTCGTATCACCGGTTCGGGCGCCGGTTGCGGCCAGCATTGGCCCAGTTGTCAGGGCGAAATCGCGCATTTGCCGCGCTCAATCGAGACTTTGATCGAGCTTTCGCATCGCGTTACCTCCGGCGTCGCTGCCCTGTTGGTTTTCTGGCTGACCTGGACTGCGCGCCAACGGTTTCCCGCGGGGAGCGGCGTTCGGCGCGCCACGGTGGCAGCCAGCGTGCTGATGCTGGTAGAGGCGCTGATTGGCGCGGCGTTGGTCAAGCTCGCGCTGGTGGGCATGAACGCTTCGACGGCGCGCGCCGTGGTGATGCCGCTTCACCTGGTGACCACGTCCGCGCTGCTGGCGGCGCTGGCATTGTGCACCTGGTGGGCGCGTCCACAAATGAGAACTAGCGCGCTGCACCAGGGGCCTCGCGCGTTGGCCTGGGGCGCGCTGTCGGCGATTGTGCTCACTTCCGGTACGGGTGCGATCACCGCGCTAGGTGACACGGTGTATCCGGTGCCGGAATCGGCGTCGGCCCTGGCTGCGTTGGAAGGCGCTGGACACTTTTTGGAGCGGCTGCGGGTGGTTCATCCCGTGGTCGCTATCCTGTCGTCAGTGGTGTTGTTCTGGTTGGCCAGCCGCGCGTTGGATACGAAATTGTCGCTCGGCGCGCAGCGCTGCGCGCGGGCCGTGCTGTGGCTGGCCTGCTTGCAGGTGGCCGTGGGGAGCGTGAACGTGTGGCTGTCGGCGCCAGGCTGGTTGCAAGTCGTGCACTTGGCCATGGCGTCCACTCTGTGGATTGCGGTCGTGCTGTTGACGAGCGAGCTCTATCTTCCAAGCCAGCACGCCGCTCCCTAGCCCGTGAATGTCAGGGGCGCGCCTCAGGCTCGGCGTGGGAGGCTTCGCTGACCGTCACGCGCGCAACGCGGTACTCCTTCAGTCGCCGAATCAGATCGACGTTGACGGTGCGCTGTTGCGTCAGCTCGCGACCGAGCACGCGAACCCGCACCACCAAGCTCAACGTGGCTTGAGCGCGCTCGGCTTGCACACGGACGTCGGACTGCTCGATGTGAAACTCGATGTCCGCGCCCTCCAAACGCGCGCGCAGCAGCGCCAGCTCCTCCACGCCCTCGGCCTCTCCGAAATCAGCTATCGAGACGTGGACGTCGCTGAGCGCGTAACGCGCGAGCGCCGCACGCAGGCGGGCGTCAGCCTGCGCCGCGGTGTCGTTGCGGAGCGAGCCGGCTGCTGCCGCCAGCGTTTCCAACGCGTTCAGGATCTTGCGCTGGTCCGAGGCACCAAACAGCAGGTAACCCGTCCCCGCCACGGCCCCCAGCCCGAGCAGCCAAGTCAATCGCCGACGGGTCAGCATCCGTCAGGCAGCGATCGCGACGCCGATGCGTTCGCGCAAGCTGGTGTATTCACGGCTGATTGCAAATGCGTACAATTCACCCAGCTGATCTTCGAGCGTAGTGAGGCCAGCCTGGGGAAAACGCCGCAGCAAATCAGCCGCGATCGCGACGTCACCGCACGCCAAGAGGCCCATGCGCACGCCCATTAGCTCCAGCCGCTGCAGCTCGCGCTCGCACAGGGCGTCTAGCTCTCCGTTCAGACCGGTGAGGGCGTCTCGCAATCGCGCGATCGCTTCGTCGCCTCGAAGCTCGCGCCGCAGCGCGGAGTAAGTGCGCTTGGCTTCGCCTTCCAAAGCGCGCGCAGGTTGATCCGAATCGTCGGCGAGCGCCTGCACCGCCGACACGAAAGCGCTGAGCTCTTTCGGCTGACCGAGCACGGACAACAAACGCCATTCTGGTCGCAGCCAGGGCAAACGGCGCCCCCACAAGAACGCGAGCTCCCCGAGCCCCAGTCCGCTGCCGAGCGTGCGGCTCGCGACCACTGCAGGCTCTTCCACCGGAGCGACGACGAGACCGCTCTCTTCCGCGGTCAGATACAACATTGGCACCTTCAGACCGAACAGTCGCGCAGTCCAGGCCAGCGTCTTCGCCAGCATCGTCGTGCTCTTCTCTGGATCTTGTAACGTGCTCGGATCGGGCTCGGCGTACGAACCGGTTTGCTTGACCAGCGCGATACCGAAGGGCACCGCGCCTTCTCCCAGCTCGTGGAGCAGCGGATCCAACACGCCGCCGCTCAGCTCGGCGAGCGGCCAGTCGCTGATCGGGATTGTGGTCCGCGCAGCCAGCAACCCCTCCGGCTTGTGTTGACTCACGAGCAGAGACTCGTTGATGTCGGCCTCGCCCAGGCACTCGAGCACGCTGGCGGCGTTCCAAGCACCATCCCGTGAACCGCTAGCCTCGAACAAGCCTTGAGCGTGACGGTAGGTCTCCACCCCCAACGGCCGACGGCGAGCCAACGCGCGGCACTGCTCCAAAGCGCGCTCATGCTGAGAGAGCACCGTGTACTGCTCAATCAAGCGCGCTCGTACCTCCAAGTCGTCCGGGTCGACCGCCAGCTGCTCCTCGAGCGCCTTGGCCTCGCGCGTGGCGTCCGCAGCAGCCGCGGAAGGCCGCACGTCGGTGGTTTCGTGGATCGGCGACTCCGGCACGCTGGGCGCCAAGGCCTCGAGCGGCGCGTCGACGCTGGGCGCAGGCTCCGCCCCGGCGGGCGTTGCTGTCCCGGATTCGCTTACGACAGCGCTGGGCGGGGGAACCGTCTCTTCGAGCTCCTCCAGGGCGTTGCCACCCAACACCGTTTGCAGCTCTTGCGCGATGCGATTGCCGAGCCGTTCGTCCTGCAGCGCAAGCTCCGCGATGCGCAGCGCTTGGCGTAGCGCGCCAGCCTTCTCCGCCCGACTGGCTTCCGCGTGCCGCGCGAGCTTGCGGTACGACGTCAACGCGCGCTGATAGTTGTGAAGTTTCTCGGCAGCACGCGCCAAGTAGCCGAGGGCGCGCCGATCACGCGACACCACCGCGAGCCAGGCCTCCGCAGTGTGCAGCAGATCGGTAGCGTCCCCTGCGGCTTCCGCCCACTCGGCGCGCACGCGCAGCACGTCTAGCTGCAGCGGTGCGAGCTGGACGGCCTCCGCAAAGTTCTGCGCCGCCAAATCTCGCCGCGCGACCAGCGCTTGCACGCGCGCCAAACGCGCCAGCACCCCGGCGCGCTCCTCCGGCTGCGCGCTTGTCCCGAGCGCTGCTTCCAGGCGCACGGTGAGCTCGAAGTATCGCTGCGCCGCGAGCAGCTCTTCTTCGGACTCGTTGCCTTCGGCTTGCGGCGGAGGCGGCTGCACTACGTCCTCCAGCGGGAACGCCGGCAGCTGCACCATACCTTCGGATACCGGCGCCGGATCGAACGCATCGTGGGAGCTGAGCGTGAAGGCTCGACCGAGAGCGGCCCCTTCGTCGCGCGCAGACACCGACGGCAAGCGCTCGCGGACAGGGGCCGAACTGGACGCCTCTGGCGATGACGCGAACGAAGGAAGTCGATCCGAAGGCGTGACGTCGTCGAACGACGGCAAAGGTCCACGCGGGTCCAGGTCTTCGCCCGGCTCCACCACTGCGTCATCGTCTTCGACAGCGAATGCCGGCAACGCGTCCGACCGCTCCTCACCGAGCGCCGCACCCGACGCGGTATCATTTTCGTCCTCGAAGGACGGCAGCGGCGGCTCCGCCATCTCCGGCGGGTGACCGATCGGCGGCAACGTCGGCTGTTTTTGACTGGTATCTGGCGCTTCGCTGATCGGGCCGCTGTCACCGAACGGGGTGCTGCGCGGCGCGGCTTCGGGTGCGCTGCCGAACGGCGGCATGGACAGTTGGCGCTGGTCCGTATCAGGGCCGTTGTAGGGGTTCGAATCGGCTTCGAGCACGGACGCTCCGGGACTCGCCACCGGGTCGGAAAAATCATCGGCGAACGCTTCGGCGCCCGGAACCGTGTTGGGCTCGTCGCGCCCGAAATCCCGCGATGTCGGCGCACCCGGCAACAACACGAAGCTCGGGCCCTCTTCACCATACAAGTCCGCGCTCGCGCCAGAGCTGCCCAGTTCTGCCTCGGCGCGCAAGCCTTGGAACAACCAGCGCACGTCGACCGGCTGATGCGGCGCGCGCTCCTGCGACAGCGCGTCCAGGGTCCTGAGCGTGAGCTCCGTGAAGCTCATGCCCAGTGAGGAGCCTGCGGATTGGCCGTCGCGCACCGCCACCAGCGCGGTGAGCCCTTCGGCGTCTTCCGTCACCGTCTGACCGATGGCCTGCGCCACCTGCTGCGGTGTTTGCTCGGCGTCGACGACGGCGAGCGCGTCCACGATCAGGCAGGAAAACGACGAGAAATGTTCGAACAACGTGCGCAAGCGGGACAGCCCGAACGTCCCGAGCCGATCACCGTCCAGCAGCAACGCCGGGCCGCGCTCGGCGGAGAGCACGCAATAGCCGTTGAAGTAGATCAACACTTGCTCGATCAAGTCCGTCTGCGCGCCGAGCCATTGCTCCAAGCGCTCCGCAAGGCCGCGCTCGGCCTCGAAGCGGACCACCTGGAAGCCGGCGTCGGCTGCCGAAAGGCGACGCTCGACGAGGTCGAGGTCGACCAGCGACGCGGGAACTTGCGGCAATTTGCCGTTCTTCTGATAGTCGGAACCGACGAGGAGCGCGAGGCGCATAGCTTGAATCGGAGTGAGAGCGCGAACCATACTTGCGATCTCGAGGGCTGCCCAGACTTCTATTAACGGGTAATGCCAACGCTAGGCGGGCGACCACGCATCCGTTTTCGTCGCGCGTCGTTTTCAGCGAGCTTGGGTGTAACTCGCCACACACAACGCACGCTTCGTTTCTACTTGATCCGGAGCGCGCGCCCGCTTTCCGCCCGCGGCGTCATCGTACAGCCGAAACGAACGCAAGCGCCTGAATTTAGGGCGAATTCGCGCGACGCGGCAAGCCGTCCGACCGCAGCCGCGAACTGGGCGTTAATGCGCCGCGCGGTGGAGTAGCTTTTGCCACAGTCGAGCAGTCACGCTGCGTGCAAAAAGGCGTCTTCGTGTTGCGGAGGCGTTGGCTATGCTGGGCGGCATGTCCTTGGAGCGGCTCGCCGCGCTCAATCAACGTTTCCGTCGCGAAGTCAGCGAGTTCTCTTCGGCAAAGAATCGCGCGCCGACCTCCTCGCCACCATCCGACCACGCGCTGCCGTTGCTCGAGTCCATGCTGTTGTCGCGTCACCTGGATCGCGCGGCGCTCGAGCTGCGCGAGGGCGGCCACGGTCACTACACCATTGGCTCCGCGGGTCACGAGTGCAACGCAGTGCTGGGGCGGCTGACCACGCCGCGCGATCTGAGCTTGGTGCACTATCGGAGCGCCGCCTTTCAGCTGGAACGCGCGCGGCAGTGCCCCGAGCTCGACGGCGTGCTCGACATCGCGCTCTCGCTGGTTGCCTCCAGCGCGGAGCCAACCAGCGGCGGCCGGCACAAGGTGTTCGGCAGCAAGCGACTGGGCATCATCCCGCAAACCAGCACCATCGCTTCGCACCTACCACGCGCCGTCGGCATGGCGTTCGCGCTCGAACGGCGCGAGCGCTTGGGTCTGACGGAGCCGAGCGACGCCATCGTGCTGGCGAGCTTCGGCGACGCCAGCATCAACCACAGCACCGCGCTCGGCGCGCTCAACGCAGCCAGCTGGGTGCTGCATCAAAACCTCAAACTGCCAATCTTGTTCGTGTGCGAGGACAACGGACTCGGCATCAGCGTGAAGAGTCCGCCGGGGTGGCTGGAGCTTCGCACAGCGCAGCTGCCCCACGTGCGCCGTTTCGCGGCCCGAGGCTGGGAGCCGGGGGAAAGCTTCGAAGTCGCGCAGCAGGCCGTCGAGTATTGCCGCCAGCAGCGCCGCCCGGCACTGCTGCATCTGCAGTGCGTGCGCTTGCTGGGCCACGCCGGCAGTGACGTCGACACCACGTATCGCACCCCCAGCGAGCTCGAGCACGCCAGCGAGCACGATCCGCTGCGACGTTTGGCGCTTGCGATCTTGGCGGCCGGCCAGAGCACAGCCGCTCTCTTGCTCGCGCTGGACGTGGCCTGCGGCAAGCGCGTGGATACGGTCGCGCAGCAGGCCCGCACCAGCCCGCGCTTGTCGAGCCGCGAGCAGGTCGCGGACGCGTTGGTGCGCGCGCCGGACGCTGCGGTGGAGCCCGCTTCCGCGTCGCCAGTCCTCTCCGGAGAGCGGCTCACCCTGGCGCGCGGTATTCGCGCCGGGCTCGAGGAGCTGATGCTCCACCGTGAAGGCGCGCTGTTGTTCGGCGAAGACGTGGCCAAAAAGGGCGGCGTCTACGGCATTACGAACGGTCTGCTGGACCGTTTCGGAGCGCTGCGCGTCTTCAACACCTTACTCGACGAACAGACGATCTTAGGCCTGGCGCTCGGCGCGAGTACGCTCGGATTGCTCCCCATCCCGGAGATTCAATATCTCGCCTACCTCCACAACGCCGAAGATCAGCTGCGCGGAGAAGCCGCGACATTTCGCTTCTTTTCCAACGGCGAGTTCGAAAACCCGATGATCCTGCGGATCGCCGGGCTGGCCTATCAAAAAGGTTTTGGCGGCCACTTTCACAACGACAATTCGCTGGCCGTGCTGCGCGACATCCCGGGCCTGATCGTGGCGGTGCCGGCGCGGGCGGACGATGCCTTGGCGCTACTTCGCCGCGCGGAGCGGCTGGCGACGCGGGCCGGACGCTGTGTCGTCCTGGTCGAACCGATCGCCTTGTATCATCGGCGCGACTTGGTAAGTGGTGATGCCGGCTGGTTGGCGGAGGATACCGGGGAAGTCGCGGAATTTGCGCGCGCCCGGGTGTATCACCCGGAAAATCGCGACCTCGTGATCGTGACGTACGGCAACGGCTTGTTGCTATCGCTGGGCGCTGCCGCGGAGCTCCAG
>Ga0247764_1000409_pt1 | contig 15139 bp, 11 predicted proteins | sample UWRJL051202B4_FD_179932 | JGI IMG/M metagenome (GOLD analysis project Ga0247764, IMG submission 179932) | Plant litter microbial communities from Arlington Agricultural Research Station in Wisconsin, United States - UWRJ-L051-202B-4 | ecosystem: Environmental > Terrestrial > Plant litter >...
CGGGGCTGCCCTCCCGGACGAAGAACCAGATCGAGCACATGTCCGGGGTCACGTTGGGAGCGCCGCCGCCGTTGATGATCGCGTAGTGGAACCGGCCGGAGGGCGCGACGTTCTTCTCCCGCAGGTACTCCGACATGGTCGCCATCAACAGCGCGCCGTCCAGCCCGCTCTTGTTGCCCAGCGGGGTGCCGCCGTGCCCGGAGGCGCCGAGGAACGTGAAGGTCGCCGAGACCAGGGCGCTGGTCGTGTTCCAGAACGGCACGGTCGCGTTGAACGGATGCCAGTCGAGGAAGGCGTCCAGTCCGTCGTAAACGCCGGCCTTCACGGCGTACGCCTTGCCGACCAGGTGCTCCTCGCCGGTCGACCCGAACAGCTTGACCGTGGCCCGGAGCCCGTTGGCCCGGATGGCCTGCGCGGTGGCGATCGCGGCCGCGGTGCCGCCCACCCCGAGCAGGTTGTGCCCGTCGCCGTGCCCCGGACCGTAGGCCGGCCCGTACGCGTCGTAGTTGTAGAGCAGCGGATCGTGCTGCGCCACGCCGGCTTTCTGCGAGAGGCCGGGCAGGGCGTCGTACTCGGCGTTGAAGCCGAGCACGGGGCCGCCGGAGCCGTAGGTGGCGACGAACGCGGCCGGGAAGCCGGCCGAGCCCCACTCGATCCGAAAACCGTTCGCCTTCAGCAGATCGGCGTGCGCCCGCGACGAATTCCACTCCCGCAGAGAAAGCTCGGCGTGCTTCCAGATGCTGTCGCTGAGCTCGGTGAGCTGGCTCTTGTTCGTGTCGATCCAGGAGAGCGCGGTGCTCTTGGCCGCGGTCTTGCGGGCCAGTCCGGCGGGCGCGCGGTAGGTGGCCGGGTCGACCCCGCGCGCCTCGTCGTAGCCGAGCGTGGCGGCCAGGACCGGGTCGGCGGCGAGGACCGCCGCGGTGGTCGCGCCGGCGCCGAGGCCGAACATCTTCAGCAGACGGCGCCGCCCGACCTGGTACTGCTGTTCGTGCTCATATCGGTTGATGTCCACACCCCACAGACGTACACGGGCCACGAAGGTTCGACGCCTTCCCCCGTATCGTTCGCTGGTGACATTCAAGATCCACCTAGCTCGCGCCCTGACCGAGGCGTTCGCGCCCGGACTGCTCGTCGCCGTGCTCCTGCTGGTCGTCGGCTTCCACGCGGGCAGCCAGCCGGGCGTCTCCCGGTGGTGGGGAGCGCCGGCCGCGTTGTTCGCCGCCGGCATCCCGATGGCGTACGTCGTGCGGGGTGTCCGCCGGGGCCGGCTGACCAGTCATCACATCCCCGAGCGAGAGCACCGCCGTGGCCCGCTGCTCTTCGGCATGGTGTCGGTCGCGATCGGCACCGCCGCGCTGGTGCTGCTCGGCGCACCGCGGGAACTGCTCGCCCTGCTCGCGGCGGGCAGCACCGGACTGGTCGTCTTCGGGCTCGTCACGGCGTACTGGAAGATGTCGATCCACGCCGGGGTGGCCGCCGGGACCGTGGCCGTGCTGGTCGCCGTCTTCGGCCCGATCGCCCTGCTCGGGGTCCCGCTGATCCCGCTGATCGGCTGGTCCCGCGTGGTGCTGAAGGCGCACACCCGCGCCCAGGTCGTGGCCGGCTCGATCGTGGGCGCGCTCATCGCCGGAACGGTCTTCCCCGTCCTGCGCTGAACGCGCCCACCCCTGATCAGTCGCCCTTGACGTTCACGAGCTGGCGCAGCGTGTGCCGCACCTCGACCAGACTGTCCGCGTCGTTCATCACCACGTCGATCGGCTTGTAGGCGCCCGGGATCTCGTCCAGGAACGCGTCCGTGTCGCGGTACTCGATCCCCTTCATCGCCTCGCGGAGCTGGTCACGGGTGAAGGTGCGGCGTGCCTTCGAGCGCGAGAACTGCCGCCCCGCGCCGTGCGGCGACGAGTTCAGCGCCACCGGATTCCCCTTGCCGACCACGACGTACGAGGCGTCCCCCATCGACCCCGGGATGAGCCCCGGCCGGCCCTTCTCGGCGTTGATCGCCCCCTTGCGGGAGAGCCACACCTTCTTGCCGAAGTGCGTCTCCTGCTCGGTGTAGTTGTGGTGGCACTGGACGCGCTCGAGTTCCCGCACCGGGCCGCCCACGAACTCGGCGAAGCAGTCCACGACACGGTCCATCATCTCGTCGCGGTTGGCCAGCGCGAAGTCCTGCGCCCAGCGGAGCTGCCGGAGGTACGTCCAGAACTCGTCGGTGCCCTCGGCCAGGTACGCCAGGTCAGGGTCGGGCAGGTCGATCCACCAGCGCTTCATCGCCGCCCGCGCCACCTTGATGTGATGCGTGGCGATCTTGTTGCCCACGCCGCGCGAGCCCGAGTGCAGGAAGAGCCAGACCTGCCCCTTCTCGTCGGCCGTGACCTCGATGAAGTGGTTGCCCGACCCGAGCGTGCCGAGCTGCAGCTCCCAGTTGCCCGCGAACCGCCCCGGCTCGAACCCGGCCCGCTCGGCCTTCGCGGTGAGCTGGCCGAGCCGCTTGTGCGCGGTGTCGGTCACGCTCGTGTTGTAGACGCCCGCGCTGAGCGGGACGGCGTTCTCGATCGCGGTACGCAGGTCGGCCAGGCGCGGCTTGAGCTCGTCACGGCGGTACTGCGTGCGGACGGCCGCCATGCCGCAGCCGATGTCGACCCCGACGGCGGCCGGGATGATCGCCCCGAGCGTCGGAATCACCGACCCGACCGTGGCTCCCTTGCCGAGGTGCGCGTCGGGCATGAGCGCGATGTGCGGGAAGATGAAGGGCAGGCGGGACGCTTTCTCGGCCTGATCCCGGGTCGCGCTTTCCAGCAGACTGGCCCAGTTCACCAGACGCTCGTTGATCTTCTCCAGCATGGTTCACTCCTCCCGGATCGGCGCTCACGTTATCCGGGCAAGATCGTTCCCGCCTTCGATTTAGGGGAGGCGCAGGATCCGGTCGTCGCCGTTGTGGAAGCCCGCCTCGTCCGGGCGGCCCCGAGCCACGGATCAGGTTCCCGTTCGTTGATCAAGGCATGACCCGGGTACGAGCCTCCGCCCTCACCGTCGCCGCGGCGCTCACTCTCGCGGCCCTCCCGGCTCTGGCCCAGCCCGCTCTGGCCCTCCCAACTCTGGCCCAGCCCGCACTGGCCCAGGCCGCCACCCGGCTCGACTTTGCGACTCCGACCGGGCTCGGGCGAGCGGCGGCCGTGCGGGAGCCGGCCGCGATCGGGACGGCGATCGACGACGTCCTGGCGGATCCGGTGCTCGCGGGTGCGCAGGTCGGGGTCGTGGTGGCCGACGCGCGGACGGGGGCGACGCTCGTGGACCGCGGCGGCGCGCACCGCCTGCTGCCCGCCTCGAACGCCAAGCTCTTCACCTCGGCCGCCGCCCTGTCGATCCTCGGGCCGGAACACCGCTTCGGGACCGAGGCCAAGGCTTCCGGTATGCGCCGTAAAGGTTCGCTGACCGGCGACCTGTACCTGCGGGGCGAGGGCGATCCGGCGCTGACCCCCGAGGGGCTCGACGCGCTCGCCCGGGACGTGGCCGCGACCGGGTTGCGGGACGTCACCGGGAATCTGGTCGCCGACGACACCTCCTTCGACTCGCGGCGGCTCGGGCTCGAGTGGGCGTGGGACGACGAGGCTTTCTCCGGGGCGGCCCCTGTCTCAGCGCTGACGGTGGCACCTGATCAGGAGTATCTGGCGGGGACAGTGCGCGTCAAGGTGTCTCCGTCGCCGGTGGACAACGGGCCGGCCCGGGTCTCGGTGAGCCCGTTCGGCGCCCGGATGACCGTCATCAACCAGGCCGTCACGGCGCCGGACACAACCTCGATCTCTGTGACGCGCGGCCACGGCAACAACGTACTCACGGTCACCGGGCAGATCGCGGCGAAGGCGGAGCCGGACGTCACGCCGGTGACCGTCTGGGACGCCACGACGCTGACGGCGGAGGTCTTCCGGGCGGCTCTGCGGCGTCACGGCGTACGCGTGCGGGGTCGGATCGTCGCCGGCAAGGCCACCCCGGCCACGGCCGAGCCGGTCGCGCGGCACGCCGGGCCGCCGCTGCGGACGCTGCTGGCGCCGTTGCTCAAGCGCTCCAACAACAACATGTCCGAACTGCTGGTCAAGGCGATCGGGCGGCGCGCGGCCGGAGTCGGCTCGTGGGCCGCCGGCACCAACGTCATCGCCGCCTATCTGGCCCGGCTCGGCGTCGACACCACCACCATGCGGCAGGTCGACGGGTCCGGCCTCTCGCGCCGCAATCTCGTTCCGCCCGCCGCCTTCGCACGGTTCCTGGTCGCGGTGCGTTCGGAGCCGTGGTTCCCGGCCTGGTACGCGGCGCTGCCCGTGGCCGGTCATCCGGACCCGATGATCGGCGGCACGCTCAGCAAGCGGATGCTCGGGACAGTCGCCGTGGGTAACGTGCGAGCGAAGACGGGAACGCTCACCGGCGCGTCGGCCCTCTCCGGATACGTGACCGGTCCCGATCACCGTCCGCTCGTCTTCTCGGCGATCGTCAATAACCACCTATCACCCTCGGTCACCCTGGTTCTCGACCGGATCGCCGTCGCCCTGGCCGGCTATCCCCCGGCGCGGACCGGGCCGGCCGAAAATGTCGGCGCGGCCCGGTAGGTTCTCCGATCGTTCCGTCTCGTCAGCCCTGCTGGGCCCGCAGGGCGTTCTCGATCGCCTCGATGATGCGCGGGCGCATCTCGGTGGCCTTGATGACCGCGTCGACCGAGCCGACCTCGACGGCGCGCTGGATGCTGTGCACGCGGTCGAACTCGGCGGCCACCTCGTTCTGCTTCTCGGTGCGGACCGAGTTGCGCAGGTCCTCGAGCTCGACGGCGAGCGCACCCCGGTCGGCGCCCGACGCGGCGGCCACGCGAGCCTGCGCCGCCAGCACCCGCGGGTCGGCGGCGGTGCGGGCGTTCACGTCGCTCGTGAAGACCACCGCGGCCGCCGGGGCGCCGCCCAGCACCGAGGCGAACGAGCCCTCGAGCGCCAGCACCGTCATGTTCGGGTTCAGCCTCTTGGAGAAGACCACGAACGCGCCGCCGTGATAGCGGCTGATCACCGTGAAGATGATCGGGCCGCGGAAGTTGACGATGGCGCGGCCGATCTCGGCCCCGTACTCGAGCTGCAGCTTGCGCATCGACTCGGGCGAGCCGTCGAAGCCGGAAAGGTTGGCCAGGACGACCAGCGGGCGGTTGCCCGAGGCCGCGTTGATCGCGCGGGCGGCCTTCTTGGACGAGCGCGGGAAGAGCGTGCCCGCCGTGTAGGTGTCGGGGCCGTCGGTGGGCGGGAAACCCTGCCGCGGCACCGATCGCGACTCGATGCCCAGCAGGCAGACCGGGATGCCGCCGAGGTGCACGTCCTGCACGACCGCGGTCTCCGCGTCGGCCATGCCCGCCCAGCGCTCCAGCACCGCGTGGTCCTGGTCGGCGAGCGCCCGCATCACCGTCCGGATGTCGAACTGCTTCTTGCGGTCCGGGTTGGCCGCCGACGAGAAGATCTCGCCGACCGTCGTGAAGTCGCTGTCCGCCACGGAGTGCGGGAAGTCCGAGATGTCGCGGGCGACCGGGTCGGTGGTCACCGCACGGCGCGGACCGGTCGCGCCCGGCAGCACGTACGTGTGGTCGTAGTGTGCCATCAGCACGTCCCGCGCGGCCGCCAGGTTCGGCGCCCAATACTGCGCCTGCCCGTTCGGGCCCATCACGCGGTCGTAGCCGCCGATGCCGAAGTTGTCCTCGGCCGACACCCCGCCGGAGAAGTCGAGCGATTGCTTGCCGGTCAGCACCATCGCCGAGTCGGGCGTCATGACCAGGATGCCCTTGGTGTGCATGAGCATCGTGGCTTCGGCGTTCCAGTACGGCTGGGCGCCGACGTTGATGCCCGCGACCACGATGTTGATCTCGCGGCCGTCCTGGGTGAACTCGACGATCCGCTTGAGGGCCGCGGCCACCCAGTCCATGTTCTCGGTGCCCGAGTCCATCGAGATGCGCGCGCCGGCCGACAGGGCGTACCACTCCAGCGGCACGTCGAGTCGTTCGGCCAGGTCGAGACCCGCGATGACCCGGCGGCACTCCGGCTCCGACAGCGCACCCAGCGCCTTCGTCGGGTCGCCCAGCAGCACGACCCGGGTGACGCCCTCGGGGTAGAGCGGCGTGCGGGTGGTCACCACGCCGGCGACCAGCGCCGCCGTATTGCGTCCCTTGGGCCGGTCGACCGGCGCGAGCGCCCCGGACGCGTCGAGGTCGTACTCCCGGAAGTCGCCCAGCAGCGACGTCAGCTCGTACGGATAGACGGTGTTGCGGGCCGCGGCCCGAAGCACCTTCTGGCGGTAATTGTCGATCGGCTCGATCGCCTCGTCCGTGGGCTCGCCCACGGTCAGCAGCGGGGCGCCGGTCGCGTCGTTCGAGATGCGCACGGCGACCTTGGTGAGCGCGCCGTCGGCCGGGTCGAGGTAGCGGCCGATGAACTCGATCTCCTCGAGCCCGGCGCCCGCGCTCGTCGGCAGGATCCGGTGGGCGATCAGCTCCATCTCCTCGCGAGTGATGGAGATCTGCGGCCACACGTAGATGACGATCCGGTTGGTGCTGAACCGCTTGTCCGACGGCCGCTGCGCCTGGGCCCGGCGGATCGAGTCGAGACAGGTCGCGATCGTCTCCTCCGCGGTGGGCAGGGCGACCAGGCGGCCGTCGTGCTCGCGCAGCTCGGTCAGGTCGCGCACCTGGGCGAAGGCCACAAGCCGGTCGTCGTTCGGGTTCTCCCGGGCGACGCAGCGGAAAAGGTACACCTCCTCGTCGGACGAGGGCAGCCGGGTCAGGTCGAACTTGCGGAGCCGTTCCAGCTGCATGCGCTGCGCGATGTACGGGTGCAGGCCACGGATCAGCCTTTCCTCGGCCATCCCGGTGCTCGACGGACGCCACGTGAAGTGGTGGTGCATGAGCGCGCCGCCGCGGCCCGCGACCGTCGTGGTGAGCCGGCGCACCTGCGCGGGCAGCGCGTGGGCACTGACCACCTCGTGCAGGGCCGCCGCCATCGCGTCGGGGTCGGCCGGCTGGCCCTCCCACGACAGGTAGAGGTCGGCGTCGATCGCCGCGTCGCCCACCAGGGCGGCGAGCCCGTCGAGGGCGCCGCCGAGGTCGTCGAAGCCGACGGCGGCCGAGACGATCCACGAGCCGCCCCGCTCGGCGACCAGGAAGTCCCCGGCCGTACGCAGCCCGGTGAGCCCCTTGTTGCCGTAATAACGCCGGGTCAACACCTCGAGCATCACCGAGTTGTCCAGGCGCGGCCGCAGCAGACGCTGGCCGAGCAGGCGCACCAGCGGTTCGGTGCTGCGCACCATCTCGGCGATCCGCTCGCCGCGGTCGGACGACCGCGGGTCGAGATCGAGCTCGCGCAGGTTCTTGCGGAGGCCGGCATAGACGCGGGCCCGGTTGCGCAGCAGCAGCGGCTGGCCGAACCAGGAGAAGACCACGCTGCGGGCCAGGTCGGCCAGGGCCGGGTAGCGGATCTGGGTGGCCGAGATCAGCCGTTCCAGGGAGAGACCGGCCGGCTCGCGCAGCGTCTCCTCGGGCGGGGCCTCACGCAGCCAGGTGCGCAGCAGGGTCGCGATCGTCGTGGCGTCGGCGGAGGCGCGCTGCTGGGCCAGGAAGATCCGGAAGACGGCGGCCTCGAGCTCGGGCGTCCGTTCGAGCTCCTGCACGCCGTAGTGACCCAGCGCCTTCGAGAGCCGGGCCTGGAACGACTCGGGCAGCGCCCCCCGCGCGACGTCGAGGCTCTGCAGGTAGCTGTGGAAGTACTCCCGCGCGCTGCGCACGTGGGTGTCGCCGGGGCGGTCGTCGCCGGCCGGCCGGTTGCGGCTCAGCTCGGTCAGGTCGCTGAAGACCTCGAGCAGCTCGATCTCGCCGGCCAACGGCCGGTGCGGCGCCTCGTCGGCGGCGGTGAGGTAGTCGGCCAGCACCCGGCGCTCGTCGAGCGGGTCGGCGTCGAAGCCGAGGAGCTGGCTGCGCAGGTCTTCCTGGCCGCGGGCGGCGCGGCTCTCGGCCGGCCGGCCGGCCGGGGCGGCGGGCAGGTCGATCTCGACGGCGCCCGCGGCGGCCTCCTGCTCGGCCTCGGCGTCACCGATCGGCTCGAGGCGCAGCAACGGCGCCCCCGAGTCGACCTTGGCGCCGACGGTGACCAGGCACTCCTTGACGCGAGCCTTGAACGGCGCGCGAAGCACGGCCTCCATCTTCATGGCCTCGAGCACGAGCACCGGCGTGCCGGCCTCGACCTCGCTGCCGACCTCGAGCGGCGTGGCGATGACCAGCGCGGGCATCGGGGAGCGCAGCACGCCGCCCTCGTCGCGGCTGACCCGGTGCGAGACACCGTCGACCTCGACCAGGTGGACCGCGCCGTAGGCACCGGTCAGGATCTTGTGGCGCTCGCCGTTGACCGTGATGCGGCCGGTGTGCTTGTCGAAACGCTCCAGCTCGACATCGGCCGTACGGACGTCGTGACCGGCCTCGATGCCGACCCGGAACCGGCGGGCACCGACCCGGGCGACCCGTACGCGGTAGGTCGCTCCGCGCAGTTTCAGGTCGAGGGGCCGGCCGCTCTCGTGGCGCACCTGCGGACGGCCGCCGAACGCCGTCGACAGCAGACGCTGCTGTTCGGTGAGCTCCTCCTCCTCGTACGCCTCGATCGCGGCCGTGGCCAGGGCGACGGCGGAGTGCTTGTGCGAGACGAGGCGACCCTCCCCGCGGACCCGGTCGATCCACCCGGTGTCGGCCGAGCCGTCGATCACCTCGGGCTGGTCGAGCAGGTCAAGGACGAAGCTCTTGTTGGTCGCGCCGCCCTCGATGACCACGGTGGTCTCGGACATCGCCCGGCGCAGCCGGCCCAGGGCCTCGGCCCGGTCCTTCCCGTACGCGATGACCTTGGCGATCATCGAGTCGAAGTCACCCGGGATCGTGTCGCCCTCGCTCACCCCGGTGTCGACCCGGATGCCGGGCCCGGCGGGCAGGTCGAGCCGGGCGATGCGGCCGGGGGACGGGGCGAAGTCGCGGTCGGGGTCCTCGGCGTTGAGCCGGGCCTCGATGGCGTGCCCGCGCTCGATCGGCTGCTCCCCGGTCAGGCGACCGCCCGACGCGACGTGCAGCTGTGCCTTGACCAGGTCGAACCCGGTGGTCGACTCGGTGATCGGGTGCTCCACCTGCAGGCGTGTGTTGACCTCGAGGAAGGCCAGCAGGTCGTCGCCGGGATGGTAGAGGAACTCGACGGTGGCCGCGCCGCGGTAGCCCACCGCGACGGCCAGCCGCTCGGCCGACACCTTCAGCTCGGCCACCCGGGAGGAGGGCAGCACCGGCGACGCCGACTCCTCGATGACCTTCTGGTTGCGCCGCTGCACCGAGCAGTCGCGCACGCCCAGCGCCCACGCCGTGCCCTCGCCGTCGGCGATCACCTGTACCTCGACGTGGCGGGCCCCGGTGACCAGGCGCTCCAGGAAGACAATGCCGCTACCGAAGGCGCGCGCCGCCTCCTGGCTGGTCCGCTCGTAGGCGTCGGCCAGCTGCTCCGGGCCGCGCACGACCCGGATGCCCCGGCCGCCCCCGCCGGCGGTGGCCTTGAGCATCAGCGGGTAGCCGATCGTCTCGGCGGCGGCGAGCGCCGCGTCGAGGGTCTCGACCGGACCGCGGCTCCACGGCGCGACGGGGACGCCGACCTCCTCGGCGATCAGCTTCGCGCCGATCTTGTCGCCGAGCTTGCGCATCGCGTCGGGGCTGGGCCCGACGAAGGTGACACCGATGCGCTCGCACAGCTCGGCGAAGGCCGGGTCCTCGGCGACGAAGCCCCAGCCGACCCAGGCCGCGTCGGCGCCGGTGTCGACCAGCGCACGCTCCAGCGTCTTGAGGTCGAGATAGGGCCGGGCGGCGGCCGGACCCAGGTCGTAGGCGATGTCGGCCTCGCGCACAAACGTCGACCCTCGATCGACATCGGTGAACAAAGCCACCGTCTCGATCGGGGTCGCGGTCTGCGCGGCCAGCTCACGGACGGCATGGATGAGGCGCATGGCGGCCTCACCACGATTGACGATGGCGATACGACTGAACACCCGAACGAGTCCCTACCTCACGGAAAGCTTCGACAGGAGACTACAGAAGTGCCGGAGCGGCGGGTACGCCGTTCGGCCCCGGGTTGTACCGCTAGCAGGAATGCGCCCTGCGTGACGACCTGGGAGCGTGGGTCTCGTGACAGTGCGATGCCTGCTCGTGGACGACAATCACCATTTCCTCGCCGCCGCCCGTGACCTGCTGGAGCGGGAGGACGTCGAAGTAGCCGGAGTGGCGAACGACATAGCCGGAGCACTCGGGCGTGCCGGCGAACTCGGCCCCGACGTCGCCCTGGTCGACATCAACCTGGGCGGCGAGAGCGGCTTCGATCTGGCCCGCCTGCTCGCACCCACCCCTGTGATCATGATCTCCACCCACACGGGGGACGACTACCAGGACCTGATCGAGGCGAGCCCGGCGCTCGGCTTCCTCAACAAGCTCGAGCTGTCCGGCGCGGCGGTGCGGACGTTGCTCGAGGTCAGCGTGCCTCGAGGAACGTGAGCACGGCCAGGACGCGCCGGTGGTGATCGTCGGTCTCGGGCAGTTTGAGCTTGAGCAGGACACTGCGGACGTGCTTCTCGACCGTGCCCTCGGTGATCCAGAGCCGGCGGGCGATGCCGGAGTTGGACTGCCCCTCGGCCATCTGTTCCAGCACCTCGCGCTCGCGGGAGCTGAGCGCGGCGAGCGGATCGTCGCGGCGCCGGGAGCTGACCAGCTCGGAGACCAGCCCGGGATCGATGACCGAGCCGCCACCGGCGATCCGCTCGACCGCGGCGAGGAACTCGGTCACGTCGGTGATCCGGCTCTTCAGCAGGTAGCCGACGCGGCGCCCGCTCGCCAGCAGCTCCATCGCCTGGTCGACGTCGGCGTAGGCGGAGAGCACGAGCACACCGGTCTCGGGCAGCTCGGCGCGGATCTCGCGGGCGGCCTGCAGCCCCTCGGTGGTATGCGTCGGCGGCATCCGCACGTCGACGATCACCAGGTCGGGCTTGGTGGCCCGGACGAGCCTCAGCAGCTCGGCGCCGTCCCCGGCCTGGCCGAGCACCTCGAGCCCGGAACGTTCCAGCAGGCTGGCGATCCCCTCGCGCAGCAGAACGTCGTCCTCCGCCAAAACCACCCGCAGCCCGGTCATGGCCACGATTATCGATTACCGGCTAGCCGGTAATCGAGAGGTGGTGGTGGCTTCGATGTGCTGGGCCACGAATGTGACGAGTCTATTGGCATGTGTACGCACTCCCCTGAGTGCCCGCCCGTGGACAAGCCGGGATGGGACACCGCAGCGCTGCTGATCCACCACGAGGACCTGGGCTGGAGCATGTTGTGCAACGGCGCGATCGTCCTCGACACTGCGGTGCGGCCCGCCCTGGTCACGCAGATACCCGCCGTACGCACCCGGACCCTTACCCGGTCCCGCAAAGCCACCCCGGCGACCAGCCGGCGCCCGGTCGCCCAGCCGATCGCGGCCTGACGTGGTCAGCGCCGTGCCTCGTAGGCCGCGCGGCTGGCCTCGATGTGCGGCACGTGCTCCATCGCCCAGCCGGCGAGCGCGAGCGCGGGCGGCAGCAGGCTCCGCCCGGTCGGCGTCAGCTCGTACTCGACGCGCGGCGGCACCTCGGCGTGGACCGTGCGCGACACCAGTCCGTCGCGCTCGAGATTGCGCAGCGTCAGGGTGAGCATCCGCTGGGAGATGCCGGGAATCTGCTGCCGCAGGTCGGTGAAGCGGACCCGGCTCTCGTCCAGGGTGGCCACGATCAACAGCGTCCACTTGTTGCAGATCTGGTCGAGGATCGCGCGGATCGTCCGGCCGCCGTCGCCGCGGATCATGCACGTGTGCTCGTACTCGTCCATCGACAGCTCCTTGTGCCTCAGGCACAGGAATGTGCCTTTTGCGGACGTTCCGCCAGTGCCCCATGATGTGGCTACTTACGATCAGTAACCATAGGGGCTGACATGCACATCGCGTACTGGGTCGTCGCCGGGCTGCTGGCGGTCTTCTTCCTGTATTCGGGCACGCTGAAGGTGGTGCGCAGCCCCGAGCAGCTGAAGCCGATGATGGCCTGGGTCGAGTCGACTCCCCTTCCCCTGGTCCGGGTCATCGGCGTCCTGGAGGTCCTCGGCGCGCTCGGCCTGATCCTGCCGCCGCTCACCGGCGTCGCGCCCGCGCTCGCCCTGGTCGCCGCGCTCGGCCTGATCCTCGTCCAGATCGGCGGGATCGTCGTGCACCTGTCCCGCGGCGAGGCCCGGGTGATCGGCCTCAACATCGCGTTACTCGTGCTCGCCGCCGTCGCGGCCTGGCTGGCGACCAGCTGGCTCTAGCGGGACCTTGCAGGTGACGGTGGTGCCCTCGCCCGCCGGGCTGCGCACGTCGAGGGTGCCGCCGAGCGCCTCGATGCGGTCCCGGAGGCCGACCAGTCCGGTGCCGCCGGTGAAGTTCGCGCCGCCCGACCCGTCGTCGTGCACGCGCAACCGCAGGCAGTCGCCCTCGACGTACGCCTCGATCTCGACCACGCTCGCGCCGGCGTGTTTGACCGCGTTGGTCAGCACCTCGGAGGCGACGTAGTAGGCGCCGACCTCGACCGGCTGCGGAAGGCGGGCGTCGAGGCGTACGTCCACCTCGACGGGCAGCGGGGCGCGACGGGCGAGCGCGCGCAGCGCCGGGCGAAGACCCGAGTCGGAGAGGACGGCGGGGTGGATGCCGCGGGAGAGTTCACGCAGCTCGTCGATGACGGTCATCAGGTCGGTGCCGATCTCGGCGACCTCGGCGGACTTCTCGCCGTCGTGGGCGGCCGTGCGCAGGCGCAGGGCCAGGGCGACCAGCCGCTGCTGGGCGCCGTCGTGCAGGTCGCGTTCGATGCGGCGGCGAGCCTCGTCGGCGGCGGCCACGAGGCGGGCGCGGGAGCTGATCAGCTCGGCGCGGCTCTGCGCGTCGGCCACCGAGGTCGCGACCAGTTCGACGTACTCGTTCAGCCGCGCCTCGGTGTCGGGCGGGAGGTGCGACTCGGCCGAACCGACGGCGAACATGCCCCACAGGCGGCCGTCGACGACGATCGGCACGCCGACGGCGGTGGAGTCGACCCGGGACATCCGGCCGGTGTCGCGGATCTGCCCGATCAGGGCGGGCGGCACCTCGGGGGCGGGCAGGCCCGCGCAGGCCAGCTCGTTGGTCGAGCCGTCGATCTCGTACCGGATCAGGTTGGCCGTGTCGGTGCCGAGGTGATCACGCACCTCGCGGGTGACGGCGCCGAAGATCCGCTCGGGCTGTTCGCCGCGCGCGATGAGCAGGGCCAGCCGGCGCAGGGAGGCCTGAGTGCCGGCCATGTCGCCGCGGGCCCGCTCGGCCGCGATGGCCCGGCGGCTGGTGACCGTCGTGACTGTGCCGACGATCACGGCCATCCCGAGGAACGTCGCGAGCAGGGTGACGGCCGCCTCGTTGAAGTCGCGGAACGGCGGGAGATAGAACCAGTCGTACGCGAGGATCAGCACGGTGCCGACCGGGAGCGCGAACAGGATGCCGCCGGCGCGCGCGATCACCAGCACGACGGCGAGCAGGACGGCGGCGTACGGAATGGGGTGCAGGTCGTCGCGGGCCAGCGTGGAGACCGGGCGGGCGACCACAAAGGCCAGCACGCCGACGGCCGCGGCGAGCCCTACTTGCAACGGAAGCGGGATCCGTCCCCTGATAAGCACGCGTCGAGGCTGCCATCGGGTGGGCCTGCCGCACAACTGTCCTGGTGCCGCCGACGATCGCGACCCCATTATTCACCCCGCAAGGCGTGGTCGGGCGATCGGGCCGACCAGCCCAGCGAAAGTTCGTCGCCACCCTGAGTCTCACCGGCTTGACGGGTTAGGCCCAGGGGCCGTCCCGCCCGCGCCGGCTCTCCTGCGATCATCGTCGGATGCTCGCCGCCGTACCGAACGGCCGGGCACGCCTGGGGGTAAGTGTGCTCGACGTCCTGCTCCACCGACTCCGATGATCGCGGTCCGGCGCCTGCTGGCCGTGCTGGTGACGGCCCTGATCTTCGGCATGTTCGCCGCCTTGATCAAGGGCGACCACGACGGCGTACGGGACACGCTCGGCAACCTGAGCACCCCGTGGCTGCTCATCGCGCTCGTCGCCGGTCTGCACACTCGCTCACTTCCGCGCGGTGCGCTGCTCGGCCTGGTCGCCACCGGAGCCGCACTGCTCGGCTTCTACGTGGTCGTAGCGATCACCGCCCACGGCGGCCACCTGGAGCAGGTGCTGCACGAGAACCGCCGCTGGCTCTATTCGGGCCTGCTCAGCGGCCCGCTCCTGGGCGGGTTCGGCGCGTGGCTCCAGCGGCGTGCCCCCGACGTCACCCTGGCCGTCACCGCGGTCACCGGCCTGCTGCTGCTCCTCGAGCCGCTCGTCATCTTCGCCGCCCCGATAGTCCCCGGCTGGCGCGAGGTCATCCACTGGCACCTCAACGCGGGCATCTACGCCGCCGAAGCTCTCCTGGGGATCGTGGTGCTGTCGCTGGCCTGGCGCCGGGTCCAGGCTCGGTACCGGGAGAGGCAGCGCTCGGCGAACAAGCCCTGCCGCTGACGGGCGGACACGCGAGGACGCGCGGGACTGCATCGCCGCGGCCGCGGTGCGCGGGAGGAGCGCGGCCGGCGCCGCTACCGCTGCCCCGCCGCGGGCGCGGGGGTGACCTCCGGGTTCGGCGAGGACGGCCGCCCCGCGATGAGATCGGCGATGTTCAGCCCCCACCGACCGAACCGCGCATCGAACCCGTCCGCCCGATCCTCGGCCCGCGCCGTCTTCGCCGCGTCATAGTGCCGCCGCGCCCAGACCGACCCCGGCCGTGCCAGCCGAATCGCCCCGATCCACGAGACCGGCGGCAGAAACACCCCGATCGCCGCCGTCGAGTATTTGCCCTTGCGCACGCAGAACAGCACCGCCACCAGGTGCACCAGGGCAGACCCGGCCACCGCGAGGTGTCCCACCCCCAGTCCCTCCGTCGCGGTGATCGGGTTCAGGCCGAGCAGCGCCAACCCCATGACACTGAGTGTCAGTGCCACGAGCTGCACCGACAGCTGCCCCTGGGGCGACCA
>Ga0247764_1000410_pt1 | contig 15127 bp, 14 predicted proteins | sample UWRJL051202B4_FD_179932 | JGI IMG/M metagenome (GOLD analysis project Ga0247764, IMG submission 179932) | Plant litter microbial communities from Arlington Agricultural Research Station in Wisconsin, United States - UWRJ-L051-202B-4 | ecosystem: Environmental > Terrestrial > Plant litter >...
GTTGCCGTCGGTGCTGGTGCTCCAGCGACCTTGGCGATCATATTGCCAGCTGTTGACGGTGCCGTCCGCGCTGGTGACGGAGCTGATGTTGCCTGCGGCGTCGTGGGTCAACTGTGTGTGTTGCCCGGCTTGATCCGTCACCGCGACGAGTCCGCGCTCACCCCAGTGAAACTGGCTGCGCTCACCGAGTGGGTTCGCGCGAGCCACGACTCGACCTAGGCTGTCGTACGCCCAGCGCCATTCCCCACCCAGAGCATCGACCACGCGCACCAGATCTCGGTTCGCGTATTCGAAACGCACTTCCGCGCCGTCGGGCTGAGTGACCTTGACGACGTTACCTTTCGGGTCGTATTCGCGCTGCGTTGCGGAGCCGTCCGCCGCGGTTTCTTTGAGCAGCTTGAGCGAGCGTTCGTCGTATTCATAACGCGTGGCTCTGCCGGCAGCGTCCACGACCTCCACGACCTGACCCATCGCGTTGAGCTTGTAGGCGGTCTGAAATCCTAAACTATTCGTGACGACGGTGAGCTGACCCTTGCTGTAGTCGATCACATGGTCGTAGATGCCGCCGTCGCCCCACGTGCGGACGCAGTTCGCTTCGGGGCCCCAGCCGTCGTAGGCGAAGTAGAATGATAGGCCGTTGCGATTGGTCTCGCGCACCAGCAAGTGCCGCTTGTAGGCGAACGTCCAGGAGCTCCCCAGCACGTCCGTGACTTGGACGAGATCACCGTCTGCGTCGTAAGCGTAGCGCAGTTGGTCGATGAAGTCGTCGTGCGTCGGGTGAGGCAGCCGCACTCGGATCAAGCGATGTTGCGCGTCGTGCTCGAAGCCAATCTGACGACCGCTCGAGTCGCGCACCCACAGCAAGTCGCCGCGCGCGTCATAGTTCAGCACGATCTCGTGGCGGGCGCGGCTTCGACGGCGTTGCAGCCGCCACCAGCCGGCGCGGTCACCCTCGAGTCGAACACTCGACGGCGCGAACTCTCGCGTCTCGCCGTCGGCGCTTTCGATTTCGATCAGATCGTTGCGGCGAAAGCGCAGGGTCAGTTGGTTGATGGGGTCGTAGACTTCCTGTCCCGGGCCCAGCGCGTGATCGGGGAAGTCGAAGACGTCGAACTCGATCTCACGTCCGTCCTCCGCGAGGTACACGACCTTGCCGCGTTCGAACCAAATAGCTTGGTCGAGTGAGTGCGACCAACCGAACCCGAGCGGACTGTCTCGGTGCCCCCAGCTGGAAGCGTAATTGCGTTCGAACTTCAGCGGTAGCGGACCGGGCAGCTCGAAGTCGACGTTGTCCGTCAGCACGCGGCCGCTCGCCACGTCTACGGGATGCCCGGTCAAGAAGCAGGCGGCCTTGGCCAGCACGTTGCGCAGGCGGGTGTTCTTGATTCGGCTGATTACTGAGTGCAGATAACCCGCCACCCACTTGGTGCGGATGGCGGCGAGCAGCGCGTCCATCAAGTTGACGCCCGGCGGTCCACCGACCAGCACGAGCGGGCCCGCCGGAATGACCAGAACGACGGACGAGGGCAGGCGCAATGGCTCACCGCAGCTCATCCACATCTCGCCCATGCGCACCGCGCTGCTGCCCATGATCGACACGGTCGTCGAGCCCATGATCGACACCGCGTCGTCCTCTGGTTTGATGGGCAAACCAGGGAAGTCGGGCGGGCCACGAAACGACGGTTTCGGGAACTTCGGCATCGGCACCCAACTGACGCCCGGGGGGATCAAGATGTGCCCCATCCCCTTCGCCTCGGTCCCCACGTTGGTGGCGGGCATGCAGTTGATCAACACGGGACCCGTCGGAGTTCCTCCGGTTGCGAGCGCCATCGCGGCGCCTAGCCCCAGCCCCACAGCCAGCCCTGCCGGATCGAACACCAGCCCAATGAACGGATTCGGGAACGGCGTCGGTATCGGCCCCGCCGGCGTCGGCACCATCTCGAAATGGATGTCGACCCCGATCACCATATCCAACCACTTGCTGGCTAACACCGACCTAGTCCTCCAGTTCGAACCGCTGCGAAAGTCCGAGAGTCACCGGTAACCCTCCGGTGATACCCACCGCGGCGGAGGCTACTCCGTCATGACGACGAAAACACGGCGAGACTTCGGTGCTGGTTGGTGAGACAGGCGAAAGTTCGTTGGCGAGCCAAAATTTCCCCTGAGCGCTGAACATCGCCCACAAAACACGACCGGCGCCAGAGTTACCTGGCGCCGGTCGTGTAGCTGTCTCAGCTAATAAGTAAGAAGGACTGGAGCTCAGACTTCGCTGGCGTGGTAGCCGCGTTCACCGTGGTCGCTGAGGTCGAGGCCGGTTTCTTCGGCTTCTTCGCTCGGGCGCAGGCCGAGGGTGGCCTTGATGGCGTAGCCCAGGACGACCGTAGCGGCGACGGAGAGGACAATGGTGAAGCCCATGGCCTTCAGCTGCTCCAGCCAAAGGGTGCTGCCCACGACGTTCTTCAGGTTGAGGTCGAGGTTGGCGTTGACGGTCGGCGTGGCGAATAGGCCCGTCAGCAACGCGCCCATGGTGCCGCCCACGGCGTGAACGCCGAAGGTGTCGAGTGCGTCGTCGTAGCCGAGGGCGTGCTTCAGCTTGGTGCAGGCCAGGTACGGCACGACACCAGCGAGGATGCCGATGAGCACCGCGCCGCCGGGGGTGACGAAGCCGGCGCCCGGGGTGATCACGACGAGACCGCCGACAGCGCCCGAGCAGAACCCGAGCACCGTGGGCTTTCCACGAGTGATCCATTCAACCGCGGGCCAGGCCGCGCAAGCCACTGCGGCTGCGATGGTGGTGGTGACGAAGGCGTTGGCGGCGACGCCGTCCGCCGCGCCGGCGCTGCCAGCGTTGAAGCCGTACCAGCCGACCCACAGCATGCCCGTGCCGACCATGGTCAGCACCAGACTATGCGGAGCAAAGTTCTCTTTGCCGAAGCCCTTACGCTTGCCCACGATCATCGCGAGCACGAGCGCGGACCAACCGGACGACATGTGGACCACCGTGCCACCGGCGAAGTCGATGGCCTTGATGCCCGCGTTGGCGTTCCAAACGCCGTTCATGAAGCCGTCCACGCCCCACACCATGTGCGCGAGCGGGAAGTACACGATGAGCATCCAGCCCACCATGAACACCATCAAAGAGCTGAACTTCACGCGCTCCGCGATCGCGCCGACGATCAGCGCCGGCGTGATGATGGCGAACATCAGCTGGAAGATCGCGAAGATATTGTGCGATACCCAAGCGGCATAGTCGGTGTTCGGCAAGCTATCCACGCCCGCGAACATCGCGAACTTGAGGCTGCCCAGGAACGGGCTGCCCGGCGCGAACGCCAAGCTGTAGCCGAACGCCCACCACATGATGGTGACGATGCCGGCCAGGCCCATACACTGCGCCATCACCGACAACACGTTCTTGTTGCGCACCAAGCCGCCGTAGAACAACGCGAGCCCGGGGAGCGTCATGAACAGCACCAGCGCGGCGCAGATCATCAACCAGGCGTTGTGACCAGGACCGGGCCCTGCCACTTTGGATTCCTTGGCGACGCGCGCGCCGTTGTTCATGTACGCTTCGAGATCGCCCATGCGTTCTTCGAGCGCTTTGATTTGTGCGTCCGGGGATGCGGCTGCGGCGGGCGCGGCTGCGGCGGGCGCCGCTGCAGGCGCTGCTTCAGCGGGAGCTGCCGCAGCTGGAGCGGCTTCAGTGGGAGGCGTATCCGCCAGACTCACTCCGGGCGCTAGCGCCAGAGCGAGTACAACGAGTGAGAGCAATCGTTTGAGCATGAGGAAGCTCCTCGAGTGTTGTCTTGGGTCGATGACTACCCAGGAGTGCCTGGGAGTCTTTTAGTTGCGAGCTATCCCCGTGGTGGGCCCGCTCGCTCTGTGCGATTGCCTCGTACCTGGTATCGATTTGCGCGCGCGTTTCTCGAATGCATCTCGATCTGACCATTCTCGTGAGGAAATCCTCATCCCGGATCATGCAGAAATTTTGAATTATTCCGGTGCGTTACCGCCAGAACCTGACGCGGGGTGCGTTGCGGGCGTGCCCAATCGCAAGTACTGGATCCTACGGTGGTTCTTCCCGCTGCAAGCGATGCCCGCGCCTTCTGGACGGGAACATTTTTGCACGAACCAACAGGGCTGTTCTCAATTCGAGTCGCAGGCACCCCGCTCGATTCGGCGGAGATTTTTCGACAGGTCGTCGTTTGACCTATCCTCTCATCTTGTTGGTCGAGGATGACGCGCCGCTCCGGCAGGTACTGTTCTTGGCCTTGCGCAGCTACGGCTACGGCGTGGCTCTGGCTGGGACGGGCGCCGAGGCGCTGACGGAAGCTCAGGCGCGCAAACCCGACGCGATGCTGCTGGATCTGGGGCTACCCGACATGGATGGTCTTCAGATCATCACGACGCTGCGCACGCAGCTGGATTTGCCCATCATCGTGCTGTCGGCCAACAACGATGAGCAACAACAGATCCGCGCGCTGGACGCTGGCGCCAATGACTACGTGACCAAGCCGTTCCGCGAAGGAGAGTTGATGGCTCGCCTGCGGGCGGCCATGCGCCGCAACGCCGGCACGCGTCAGTGGCAGGAGCTCCGCGTCGGGGACCTGCGTTTGGACCTGTTGGAGCGGCGCGTATTCGTGGGCAGCAGCGAGGTAGAGCTGACGCCGACCGAGTTTCGGTTGCTGCACCTACTGGCTCGTGAAGCCGGGCGCGTGGTAACGCACCGCCGCTTGCTGCGCGAAGTCGCCGGCGCCGCCGTGGGCGATGACGCAGGTTACGTTCGCGTGTTCGTCAAACAAATCCGCAAGAAGATCGAGCGAGAACCGGCGCAGCCGCAGCGCCTCGTCACGGTGACGGGCGTCGGTTACCGCTTGACGTCTACCGCAGCGCCTTGAGAAAGAGCGAAGTCGCACATGGTCGAGCAAGAAGTTTACGGACAGATCGCGGGCGTCCCCGTCCACCGGTTCACGCTCAAGAACGCGGCTGGAGGGCTGCTGCGCCTGATCAACTATGGCGCTGCCGTCACGGAGCTGCACGTGCCGGATCGGCACGGTCAGTTGGACGACGTCGTGCTCGGCTACGACACCCTGGAAGGATACCTGCAGGGCACTGGGTTTTTGGGGGCCACGGTCGGGCGTTTTGCCAACCGTATTCGCAATGGGCGCTTCGAACTCGACGACCAAAAGTTTCAGCTCGAAGCCAATGATCCGCCCCATCACTTGCATGGTGGCGCGCGCGGCTGGGACAAGCTGCTGTGGCAGGCGCAGATTGTCGACGCGGCTGGCGGTGCGAGCGTGACCTTCTCGCACGCTTCGAGCGCAGGCGAGGCGGGTTATCCCGGCAACGTCGCGGCACAGGTGCGGTACACGTTGACCGACCAGAACGAAGTCCACATCGAACATTCCGCGACGAGTGACGCTCCAACCCCGCTCAGCATGGCGCATCACAGCTACTTCAACCTGGGCGGCCACGCATCTGGCAGCGTGTTGCACCACGAACTGGAACTGTTCGCGGACGCGTACACTCCGGGAGATCCCATCGTCCCCACCGGCGAAGTCGCGGCGGTGCGCGGCACCGCTTTCGACTTTACGGCACCGCGACCGATCGGTCGCGAGTTACCGCAGCTGGGCACGGCTCCCGCCGGGTTCGATCACAACTTCGTGGTGCGCGGTGACGCCACTCAGTTCCGGCCCGTCGCACGCCTGCGCGATCCGCGGAGCGGTCGCGTGTTGTCGCTCCACGCCAACCAGCCCGGATTGCAGTTCTATTCCGGTAACTATCTAAATGGTGCGCTGGGCAAGGGCGCCCGCCATGTGCGCCATGCCGGGCTGTGCCTGGAGACACAAGCGTTTCCTGACGCCATCAACGTGCCCGCCTGGCGCGAGCAAGCGCTGCTGACACCTGGCAACGGCTATCGACACCGCATGGAGCTTCGTTTCTCAGCGGAATGAACCGAGCTCGGCGAACCGCTGTTGGTCGCGCTCGAACGCTTGCGCCAACAGCCGGAATACCGTGCGGATGCGTCGGCTTTTTCTCAGATCCGCGTGTGTGACCAGCCACAAGCTCAGGTTACGCTCGAGCGGCTTTTCGAACACCAAATCCAGATGTGTCGCGCGTTGCGCTGAGAACGCTGGTAGTAGCGCGACTCCCCAACCGGCGCGCGCGGCAGCGCAGACAGCGTCGATACTGTTGGCTCGCAACACGACCCGGTTCGCTAGGGCGTAGCGTTCGAGCCACTGCGTCTGGCGAGTGTCCGGCTTATTTTCATAGACCAGAAGATCGTGTTCCTGCAGATCTGCTGGAGTCGCCAAGCGACCTCGGCCGCGCAGATAACCTGGCGAGGCGTAAAGTCCCCACGCCACCGAGGCGACCTTGCGCGCAGTGAGCGAGGGATCCGTTGGCTTGACCAAACGCAGCGCGATGTCCGCGTGGCGCCGACCGAGATCCGTGAGTTGATTGTCGACTGAGAGCTCGATCAAGATTTCTGGACTGCTCTGCCGCAGGGGCAACAGTGCTTGTAGTATCCAATCCGTGCCGAGGTGTGCTTCCGGCGCGCTGATGCGCACGACACCGCTCACGCGATCGTGCCCCAGATCCGCCGCGGCCGGGATGTGCTCCGCCGCATCCTGCATGCGCTGAGCCAGGGCGCGCACGCGTTCCCCCGCTGCCGTCAAGCGCATCCCGCGCTGAGAGCGTACGAACAGCTCGACGTCCAGGGCCTCTTCCAACTTCTGAAGGCGGCGGCTGAGCGCTGGTTGACTCGACTGCAAGCTGCGCGCCGCGGCAGAAACGCTGCCGCACTCTGCCAGAGCCAAGAAGTCCCGCAGCGATGACCAGTCCATGCCAAATAAAGTTACTGCATACAGACCATGCAGAAAATAGCATTCCGCGATGCCCGCTCTCCCTTCAGCCTATGAAGGCGTGAACGACCTTCCTCGCTTGCTCATCTTTCGCGTCTCCCACTACAGCGAGAAGGCACGATGGGCGCTGGATCACAAACGCATTCCGTACCAGCTGGAGGCGCTCTTGCCGGGACTTCACAGCAAGCGGGTGCGCGCCGTGGCGAAAGGCTCGTGCGTGCCAGTGTTGCTGCACCGCGAGCGCGTGGTGCAGGGCTCCGCCGAAATACTGAGCTATCTGGAGCAAGAGTTCGAAGGCCCCGCGCTGCTCCCTGCCGACGCCTCCGCCGCGCGCGAAGCGCTCGACTGGCAAAAGCTGCTCGATTCAGAACTCGGAGAGCCCGCGCGTCGCGTGGCCTACCATTATGCGCTAACGTCGCCGAGCTTCACCATTCCGCTCTACGCCCAGGGCGGCCCGTGGTGGGCGGCGCCGCTATACCGCCTGAGCTTCTCGCGCGTGGTCAAAGTCGTCCGCAAGATGTACGACATCACCGAAGCGAACGTGGCGCTCGACCTGCAGCGTCTGCGCCAAGTCTTTCAGCGCGTTGACGCACGGCTCGCGCAGCAACCGCGCTTGGCGGGCCAGACGTTTTCTCTCGCTGATTTGACGCTGGCGTCGCTCGCCGCGCCGCTGATTTTCCCCAGCGGTCACCCAACGCTTTGGCCATCTCGCGAGCTCTTGCCCCCTGAGTTGCAGGAGCTGATAAGAGAGTTTCGCGATACGGCCACCGCAGACTACGTGATGGACCTCTATCGTCAGAGAGCGCCATCCGCCGCCGTGGTCTAGGGTTCTGCTGACGGCCGGCGCAGTTGTCGGCTGAGCGCGATCGAGTCGCCGAGTCCCGGATGCCTCACCGCTAGCGGAACGTTTCTGGCCCACGACGCAACTCGGTGAGCTAGGAATTAGGCGTGACCGTCGACAGCGACCTTCTTCGCAGACTGTGCAAAGCTCGCGATCGGCTCCACCACGAGTCGACCGAGCCGCCGCAACTTCGAGAACTCGCCCGCTCCGCAGGGGTGTCACCGTTTCACTTGCTGCGGGTGTTCAGAGCATGCTTCGGCGAGACGCCCCACGAGTACGTATCGAGGCTGCGCATCGAGCGCTCCAAGCAGCTGTTGCGGACGGGGCACAGCGTCACGGAAGCCTGTCTCGAAGTTGGATTCTCCGGGCTCGGATCCTTCAGTAGTCGTTTCAAAAATCAGGTTGGAGTTTCGCCAAGCGTCTACGCGCGGAGCCTGCGCGGGTGGGCGCAGTGTCCGGACGCACTGACATCCGTGCTCGTTCCGTTTTGCTTCTTGGATGCTTTCGCGCCTTCATTCTCCCGAATAGCAATTTTGGAGAAGCCGTCGGCGTTTCGACCGTGATACGCCCTGCCGAGTCATCCACGGAGGAAGCAGATGATTCAGTCGCTGAGCCACATGACTGTTTACGTGCTCGACCAAGAGGCCGCGCGGAGTTTTTACGTCGAAAAGTTGGGATTCGAGGTGCGCGCCGACGTTACCGTGGGCACGTTCAGGTGGCTCACCGTAGGCCCCAAAACGCAGCCAGAATTGCATCTGGTTCTCATGCCGCTTGGGGTGTCGCACGCCATGGATGCGGAGACCGCGGACGCTCTGAGGAAGGTCGTACAATCCGGCGCCATGGGCTGCGGCATTTTCGAAACGGACGATTGCCAGTCCACCTATGAGCAACTCAAGCAGCAAGGCGTGGAGTTTCGCAGTCCCCCGACAAATCGCCCCTACGGTGTCGAGGCAGCGTTCCTCGACAATTCCGGCAACTGGTTCTCGTTGGTCCAGCGCCCTCGATGAACCTGCGCTCTTGCGCACGCACGCGCTCGCCAGCCACGGTCCCTGTGTCGCGGTGACACGCAACCTTTTGGTTGCGCGTTGAGCCTCCTTCGGTTATATGCAACCCGGAGGTTGCGAATCATGACCGACAAAATCGAGAAAACTGCGACGTTGAAGGCGCCGCTCACCAAGGTATGGAACGCGATCAGCGACTCGAAGGCGTTTGGGGCGTGGTTTGGCATGAGGATCGAAGGTCCGTTCGTCGAGGGCCAGACGGTGAGCGGCGCGATCGCCAAGACGCAGGTGGACGAGGAGGTAGCGAAGCAACAAGAGCCCTACGTGGGCATGCGTTGCGATCTGATGATTGAGCGCATCGTGCCGTCCAGGCTGCTGGCCTTTCGCTGGCATCCGGGCGCAGATCCCGACGTCGGACCGAACGCTCCCACGACTCTGGTGACCTTCGAGCTCGAAGAGGTCCCGGGCGGCACCCGACTGACGATAACCGAGTCTGGCTTCGACGCGCTGCCGCCCGAACGCCGCGCCAAGGCCTTCGCCGAAAACGAGGGTGGTTGGCAGGCGCAGCTCGGCCTGATCGCGAAGTACCTGGCGCGACAGGTCTGAAGGTATGCCCCGATCGGCTGCTTCGGCTCCTGTGTTCGCTGCGCTCGGCGATCCGCAGCGCATGGTCCTCGTCTCTCGGCTGAGTCAAAAAGGGCCGCTGTCTCTGACAGACTTGGCCGAGGGCAGCGCCATCACTCGCCAAGCGGTCACGAAGCACCTGCGCGTTCTCGAGGCCGCCGGTCTCGCCCGCTCAGAACGTTCGGGTCGGGAGACGTTGTGGCAGCTGGATCGGCGCCCTCTCGCAACGGCGCGCGACCACCTGGATCTGATCGCGCGCCAGTGGGACGAGGCGATTGCACGGCTCAGGCGCTTCGTGGAGGAAGACGAGCGCTGATGCGCCGTCCTAAAACGGGTTCGTCGCTTGCCACTCCTCGAGCTCGCTGATGCGCGCGAACCAGGCTTGCAAGTTCTGAAAGTCTCCCAGCGGCGCTTCGGTCCGCGTGGCATACATCAGGGAACAAGCGATCGTCAGATCAGCCAGCGTCAGCCCGTTTCCGACCAGGAATGCTTTGCCTCGGACGTGCCCGTCGAGCACGGCGCCGAAGCGGCGCAAGTTCGTGAAGGCCTCGTCGATCTTGTCTTGACGGGGCGCGCCGAGACCCAGCATCGGCTTGATGATCTTCTCGAACGTCAGCGTGCCAAGCTGTGGTGAGAAATGCGCCGCGTCCCAGAACTGCCAGCGCACCGAATCGACGCGCGCCAGTTCGTCCCCGGGAACCAGGCCCGACTCCGGCTTCTTGGACGCGAGGTACTGCATGATCGCCCTCGATTCGGTCAACACCAGGTTGCCGTCGACCAGCGTCGGCACGGAGCCGTTGGGGTTGAGCGCCAAGTACTGCGGCTGCTTGTGCTCACCTTGGGCAAAGTCGAGCGTGAGCTCTTGGAGTTGGAGCTTCAGGACGGCCGCGGTGATGCGGACGCGACGGACGTTGGGGGACAACGGGACCATGTAGAGCTTCACGGAGTACCTCGGGGGGTTCTGGACGCGACCTGCGCCCACCCCATGTCGCTGCTGCCTACTCGATTTCTACATGCGTCGCCGGGAGTGCGTTATTCGCTCGGCGTGTCTGTGACCGCTCGCTGCTTGGCCAGCAGCCAGCGTCGAACTCCGTTGTCTTCAGCCAGACCAGCGGCGCGGTCGTAGGAGTTGCGAGCATCACCCCTACGGCCAAGGCGCTCCAGCAGGTGCGCTCGCGCCGACCAGTAAGGCTGGTAGTCCTTCGTGCCGGTTGAGTCGATCGCCTCCAGCAGCTCGAGCCCGCGCGCAGCGCCCTCCGTCTTCGACAGCGCGACGGCGTGCGCTACGCGGACGCCGAGCGTCGGCGTGAGCTGGAGCAGTGCGGCGTAAAGCAAGGAGACGGCAGGATCGTCGGGGGAACCTGAGCACCGTGCGTTGACGTGCGCGGATTGAATGGCGGCCTCGAGCTGCAGCGGCCCGATGCGCCCCATCTGCACGGCATGATGCAGAAGCGCCTCGGCTTCGGCGATGCGCTCCGAGTCCCAACGCGTCGGATCTTGCTCCGTCAGCGGGACGTAGCCGCCGTCTTCGGCCCGACGCGCGTGGCTGCGCGCCTGCGCGTACAGCATGAGCGCCAAGAGCCCGCGCGCTTCGGGTTCTTCCGGAAGTAGCTGTACCGTCAACCGCGCGAGCCAGATCGCTTCTTCCGTGAGTCCGCGTGACGCCGCTGCCTCGCCCGACACGTCGTCCCAGCCGCTGCCGTACGCGGCGTAGATTGCTTCGAGCACTGCGGACGCTCGTTCAGGCAGCTCCTCCACGGGAACGTCGAAGGGGATGCGAGCATTGCGGATCTTGGTCTTCGCGCGCCACAAACGTTGGCCCATGGTTTTCGGTGCCACCCGCAAAGCGCTCGCGATTCGAGCCGCGTCCAAGCCCAGCACCGTTTGCAGCATGAGCGGCGTGCGCACGGCAGGCTCGATGGTGGGGTGCGCGCACACGAACAGCAAGCGCAGCCGCTCGTCGCCGAAGTAATCCCCGGCTGGGTCGTCCGCGCTAACCTCGAGCATCAGGTACTTTTCGTGCCGTGTGCGGCGGCGCGCCGCGTCAACCAGCCTGCGGCGCGCTGCCGTGAGCAGCCACGCCTCCGGATTGTGCGGCACACCCTCGAGCGGCCACTGCGTCACGGCCGCCAGAAACGCCTCTGCCAGCGCGTCCTCCGCGCCTGCAACATCGCCGGTGCGAACCGCCAGGATCGCGAGGAGCCGCCCGTACGAGGCCCGCGCAGCCAGCTCCGCGGGGTGCATCGTCACGTCGGCTGTTCGAGTGCGGGTCGTATCTCGACAATGCCGCCTCGGGCCGTGGACGGGCACCGCGCCGCCCACTCCAGCGCCTTGTCGAGATTGGGAACGTCGATCAGGAAGAAGCCCGCCAGCTGCTCTTTCGTGTCTGCAAAAGGGCCGTCCTGGATCTGCCGCTGGCCGTCGACGAGCCGGAAGGTGGTCGCGGTCGTCGCGGCATCCTGTAGCCCGGAGCCGCCGATGGCCACGCCCGAGCCGTAGATCGCCTGAATGTATGCCTTGTAGGCCGCCTGGTACTCGGGGTCGCCTCGCCCCTTCACGCCAGCTTCGGTTTCGTAGACGAGCATCGCATATCGCATAGCGAGGTTCCTTGGGTTGGTTTCCGCCCCATTGTCGCGCGGACGAGGGGTGTTTCTACCGGTGCCGCCGAAAAAAGACAGCTGCTTACGTTCGGCGCGTTCGTGCTGCGTTTTCTCGCTCAGGCGTAGGCCTTCGCCGAGAACGCCGCCATTGGATGGTCGACAGCGAGCACGGACTCACGCAGCAGCAACTTGTCCAGAGCCACACGTTGCAGGCTCACGTTCACCGACGAGGCATCGGCATCGACGACAGCATATTCCGCAAAAGGCAGCACCTGGGGCGGTGCGCCTGCGGCATATTCTTTGAAGGGCATCCCCACGCTGCCGGGATTGATCAGCAATCTGCCGCGGTGCTGGCGCAGCATCTGCAAGTGCGTGTGGCCGCCCACGAGGACCGAGCCGCTCGATGTGCCGACCCACTCCTCGACGGTGATGGCGTCGGTGGTAGCCAATAGATCGGTAGTGTTGGACGCCGGAGTGCCATGAAACGCGAGCAGCGCTTCGCGACTATTCAAGGGCAGCTCGTACGTCTCGCGAAAGCCGCGAATCAGCTCCAGCGCTGCAGCGCTCAAGCGCGAACGGCACCAGTCGATGGCGTCCACCAGCACCGGGATGCTCGTGTAGCTTGCCACGACCTCGGGCCGCAGCATGAACTCGTCATGATTGCCTAAAAGACACAGCGCACCACTCGCTTCCAGCAGCTCGAGCACACGCTCGGGCTCGGGGCCAAGCGTCGCTACGTCGCCCAGGCAAATGATCTGGTCCGCGCCCTGGCTCGCGATGCGCGCCAGCACTTGCTCGAACGCGAACGCGTTGCCATGAAGATCGGACACGAGCGCGAGTCGGAGGTCAGCCATGCCAGCGCTCAGGATACACGAGAGGGCCGGCGTGATGCGCGTGAAGCGCCGGGCCCCGCGCGCTCGATGTAGGGATGCGCTCCGAAGCCGCCGGCTTGGTGGTGGGCCACGCGCTCGTCGTCGACGGTGGCCAGACGATCACCTAGAGCCACCGTGCTTGCGCGGTCGCCGACGGAAACGCGCTTCTGCCTCCGCTTGCTTTCGCGACTCCTTGCCGAACACCTTGAGGAGAGCCTCGGCGACGGCGCGTACGCGCGGCACGGCGCGCAAGTCTTGATGCATGACGAGGTAGAACGGCTGCGCCGGAAGTGGCGTCTCGAGCCGGACTCGAACGAGTCGCCGCGAAGCGTCAACCGAGGCGCCCGCGACGACGAGGCCGAGGCCGCGTTCGGCGGCGTCGAGGCGGCCCTCGAAACTACTCACCCGGAGAGGGAAGTGGACCGCACCTCTCGTCCTCAACCACTCCGTTGGCCCATGCGGGGCGTCCCCCGTGATGAAATCCTGAGAACCCCAGTCTTCCTGCGCGAGGAAGCGCTTGGGAAGCCGACGCTCCAGGTAAGCCTCGCTCGCGAAAATGCCCGCGTGCACTTCGCCAATGGAGCGCTCGAGCAACACCGCGGAGGACGAGCGGGCCCCGCGCACACCGATGTCAGCCTCGCGCGCTGCGAGGTCGACAAAGCGGGCCTCTGCGCTCACCTCGACGAATGTCTCTGGGTGTTCGCTTCGCACGAGCTCGGCGGCCTCCACCGCTGCCGGCATGAAGCCGTCTGGGATGGAGATACGCACCACTCCCGCGTGTGCCGACGGACCTAGGCCGTCCCGCTGAAACGCCGCTATGGACCGCTCGAGATCCTCTGCGAGGGCTACCAGCCCAGCTCCGTCGTTGTCGATGCGCGTGCCCTGCGAAGAGCGCTGCACGAGCTTTCTTCCGAGTGCGCGCTCCAACTGTCCGACGCGCCGGGCGACAGTCGCCGTCGAGACCCCGAGCTGCTGCCCCGCCGCGAGGAAACTGCCTCGGCGATGCACCTCGAGCAGGAGACGCAGGTCGTCCCACGCGGGCAACTCACCTGCCACTCGGTAGATCTCCATGAGATGGCGACAACGGACGTGACAGGCGCGCGCTCGCCTTCGCCAACGTCTCGCGTGGGAAGAAGCGGGTGAGGAACTGCAGGAAAGCATTCCTCCTCCCATGAACTACCGACGGCATGCGTCGTTGAAACGCCGCGAGTCCGAAGGTCGCCACGTCCTCTGGCGTCGCCTTGGCCTGCTGCCGCAGTCCTTCCCCCGCCCGCGCGAAGAAGGCCGTGTCCGTTTGCCCGGGTGAGAGCGTCAGCACCCGTACGCCGCGATCACGATATTCTGCCCAGAGCGCCTCGCCGAACGACAGTACGAACGCTTTGGTCGCGCCGTACACACTCAGGTAGGGCGTTGGGAAGTACCCGGCCACGGAAGCCACCAGGATGACGCCTCCCGTTCTCGCCTCGATGACCGGCATGAACAGGTGAGTGAGCTCCACCAGCGCGACGACGTTGAGGTCAATTTCCGCCCGTTGCTCGGAGAGCGGTAGCTCGCTGAAGCGCCCATAGCGGCCGAAGCCCGCGTTGTTGATGAGCATGTCGACCGCGACACCGAGACGGGCCACCTCGTCGAACACGCGCTGCGCGGCCCCCGCAGCGCCGAGATCCTGCGCGACGACATATGCATTATCGAGTTCGGTCGCGAGCGCCTGCAGCTTCTCCTTCGATCGCGCGACGAGCACGAGCTTTGCCCCTCGACGCGACAGCTCGCGCGCGAAGGCCTCGCCAATACCACCCGAGGCACCCGTGACCAAAACCGTTTTGCCCGAGAAGCCATAGCTCATTGACATACTCGTAGCGCGCCAGCAGTTTTGCATCCATAGCGGTAGATGCGAAACGGTTTTTCATCCATGAAAATCAGTAGCGCATCGCTACGGGGTAGAGTGCGAGTTGCGCGGGGGCGTAATTACCGCTCCACGACGAGATGTAGTTGGCCCCTTGCCAGCATTGCGGCTAGGACGGCTATTCTCGTCTTTGACCCCTGCGACCAGCCATGGCGCGCGCGTGAATGTGCGCCGGTTTTGAACTATGGAAGGCACCATGAAGCAGCGCCATCCACGCATCTCCGGCCGCCTGTTTGCGGTCGGTCTCGCCCTCAGTGCAGTCGGCCTCACGGATTGCAGCTCGGATGACTCGACAGCGGGCGCGAGCGGGATGGGCGGGCTCGCGGGAGCGCCGACGGAAGGAGGCGCTGGCGGTGACGGGCACGCGGGCGGCGCTGCGGGAGCGGCCTCGGGTGGCGGCAGCGCGGGCGGTGAATCGTCGAAGGG
>Ga0247764_1000411_pt1 | contig 15125 bp, 9 predicted proteins | sample UWRJL051202B4_FD_179932 | JGI IMG/M metagenome (GOLD analysis project Ga0247764, IMG submission 179932) | Plant litter microbial communities from Arlington Agricultural Research Station in Wisconsin, United States - UWRJ-L051-202B-4 | ecosystem: Environmental > Terrestrial > Plant litter >...
GTGAACGAAGCGGCCGGCGCCAATTGCGCGAGCGGCGGTGAACGCATCACCTGGGGCCTGGACGACGACCGCGACAGCGTCCTCGACCCCGGCGAAGTGGACGGCACTCGCTACGTCTGCGACGGCGCCAATGGCACCAATGGGACCAACGGTACCAATGGGACCAACGGTACCAATGGGACCAACGGCTTGAGCAGCCTGGTGAGCGTGGTGAACGAAGCGGCCGGGGCCAACTGCGCGAGCGGCGGTGAACGCGTCACCTGGGGCTTGGACGACGACCGCGACAACGTCCTCGACCCCGGCGAAGTGGACGGCACTCGCTACGTCTGCGACGGCACCAACGGTACCAACGGCACCAATGGCACCAATGGCCTGACCAGCTTGGTGACGGTAACGACAGAAGCCGCTGGCATGAACTGCGCAGCGGGGGGTCAACGCGTGCAGTCAGGTCTGGACGACGACCGCAATGGGACCCTTGCGGTAGGCGAAGTGGACAGCACCAGCTATGTCTGCAACGGCGCAGGCTGAAAACCGAGGGGCATCCACCGTGAACAACAACACACGTCTGTTTTGTACCCTCGGCTGTGTAGCAATCCAGGCGCTGGGTTGCTCTGGCTCGGACGGCGCCCAGGGCCCAAGCGGCCCCGACGGGCGCGCGGCAGCAGTGCGCGTCAGCGCCGAACCTGCCGGCTCTCACTGCGTCACCGGAGGCTCGAAAGTCGACTACGGCCGCGACGTCAACGCCAATGGTCGGCTCGAAAGCGGCGAGATTACCGGCACGGAATACGTATGCAACGGCGCGACCGCTGCAGATGGCGGCGACGGTGAGAATGGCGTGACCGGCGGGCTCACGGCGGTCGTCGTCAGCGCGGAGCCGGCGGGTGAAAACTGCGAGGGCGGTGGGTCGCGCATCGAGATCGGGCCGGACGCGGACGCCGACGGTATGCTCGACGAAGGCGCTACCGTGAGCACGAGCTTCGTGTGCACCGGCGTGACGCCGGAGGACGGCGCCAACGGCCAGCCGTTGCTCACGCAAGTCAGCGCTGAAGGCGCCGGCACAAACTGCGCCGAAGGTGGGCGCAGGCTCGAATTCGGCCTGGATACCAACGCTGACAACGAGCTCGACGGCAGCGAGGTGCTGCAAACCGCCTACGTCTGCAGCGGCGACCAGGTCGGAGATGGAGCGCGCGGCTTGGTCGACGTGAAGGTCGAAGCTCCGGGCGCGAATTGCGCGACCGGCGGGCAACGCGTGGACTACGGCTCCGATCTCGACGCCGACAGCACGCTCGACGGCAATGAGATTGCGGGGACACGGTATGTCTGCCGAGGTCTCAGCGGCGCAGCCGGCACCGTGGTGTTGGTCTCGACATCCGCGGAGGCCGCCAATGGCAGCAACTGCTTCGGGGGCGGCCAAAGGCTCGACATCGGTCTCGACACCGACTCCAGCGGCACGCTCGATTCTGGCGAGATCACTCAAACTCGCTACGTTTGTAACGGCGTGAGCGGCGCGGAAGGGAGCGACGGCGCAGACGGCCTGTTCTCGTTGGTCACGGTGATCGCGGAACCTCCCGGCAGCAACTGCACGAGCGGCGGCCAACGACTGGACAGCGGCTTCGACGAGAATGGTAACGCGGAGCTCGATCCGGCCGAGCTCGGCATCACCCAGTACGTTTGCGCGGGCGAACCTGGCCTCGACGGCACCGACGCGCGTGCAAGCCGCGTGAATGTCGCAGACGAAGCACCGGGAGCTCGGTGTGCAAACGGCGGTTCTCGCATCGAGAGCGGCATTGACACCGATAGCAACGGTACGCTGGACGCCAGCGAGGTGCGCGACACCGACTACGCCTGTAATGGCGTCGCCGGCACCGACGGCAGCAACGGCGGCAACAGCCTGGTAATGGTCACGACCGAGCCAGCGGGCGCCAACTGCTCGGCAGGCGGCCAGCGGGTGTTGACTGGAATTGACCAGGACGGCAGCGAAATTTTGGACCCGGAGGAGGTGACGCGGACGCGTTACGCCTGCAATGCGGCCAACGGCACCAATGGTGTCAACGGAACCAACGGAACCAACGGAACCAACGGAACCAATGCGCTGGCCGCGCTCACCGCTGTAGTCACGGAACCAGCGGGCGCGAACTGCGCCACCGGAGGTCAATTCATCAGCTACGGCCTCGACGACGATCGCGACGGCACGCTGGACCCCGCTGAGCTCGATGGTTCGCGTTACGTTTGTAATGGCGCGGCCGGTGTCGCTGGCGCCAACGCGCTCAACGCTCTGGTCGGTAGCGCCACCGAGGCCGTTGGCGCGAACTGCGCGCGCGGCGGACAGCGCATCAGCTACGGCCTCGACGACGACGGTGACAGTATCCTCGATCCGAGCGAGATCGACGACACGCGTTACGTGTGCAACGGAACGAACGGTACCAACGGAACGAACGGTACCAACGGAACGAACGGCACCAACGGTACCAACGCAATCAACAGCCTGGTGACCGTGAGCGCGGAAGGCGCCGGGCTCAACTGCACGATAGGCGGGCAGCGCATCAGCTACGGCCTCGACGACAACAACAATTCGAGCCTCGACGCGGGCGAAGTCGATGGCACGCGCTACGTCTGCAGCGGTAGCAGCGGTAGCAGCGGTAGCAACGCGATGAACGGCAGCAACGCGGTCAACACGCTAGTCCGCACCGCTACCGAGCCGGTTGGCGCCAACTGCGTGGGTGGCGGGCAGCGCATCGAGGTGGGCGTCGACGACAACGGTGATCTGTCGCTCGCCGTGGGCGAAGTAGACAGCACGAGCTACGTGTGCAACTTCGCGTCGATCGTGAACGGCAGCTTCGAGACTGGCGACTACTTCGGTTGGACTCTGCTCGAGACCGCCGCGAGCGACTCGTTCGGCATGTGGACGATTTTGAATGACAACACGAACGTGGTGAGCGGTACGGTCGTGTTCGACTATCAAGATCAGGTAAACGAAACCATCTTATCGACCAACCTGCCGTTCACCTACCGCTCGTCGCAGGGCAGCAAGCTCGCTGCGATGTTCAACTCCGGTCCCGATCAACACCGCATCTACCAAACCATCCAGGTGCCCACCGACGCGACGTTCTTGAAGTGGGATATGTACTACGACAACCGCGCCGGCGCCTTCAACGCCACCACGCAGTACCTCGCGATCAACTTCCGCAATCCGGCCACGGACGCGGTGACGGCCACCTTGTACAAAACGGACGGGACTAGCGCTCTCAGCCTGCCCGGGATGACGGCGTTCAGCATCAACATCACGGCCAACCGCGGACAAACCGTCAGGCTGGATCTCGAGATTACCGCGCAACTCAGCTTCTTCCCGAGCGCCTTCGACAACTTCCGCATCGAGTAGGCGCGAGGGGTTGAAGTGACGCACTCGCGCTGAGCTCGAACAGGGGAGCTCAGCGCGGTGCAGTGCGGACCGGGCGCTGGCGATATCGAACGTCAACCGTTCGCGTTCACCGTCTTCGCGAGAAATGGTGCTCGCACGCCGACGCGCACGTTCATCCCGAAAGCGCACGACGAGTTCGTGGTGTTCGACATGTCCGGTTGCCGTTCAAGGGTCGCGTGTGGTGGCCGCCGGCCTTGCGGACGCTCCGCTGACGCAGCTGTGGCGCCAAGGACGTCGCGCAGCGAACGCTTGATGGCCGGACGCTCGAGCTCTCCGACGCGGACGAACTGGAGGTGACCAATCCGTTACACGGAGGTCAGTTTTGTCCCCCGTGGTGTGCGGGAATATTCCCTCACCATTTCAAAATAATGCGGCCCAAGGGCAGGAATCAGGGGGTTGATGACGCTTGAGTGACAGTTTTTCCGCTGCCGGGGGACTAAGAGCGCATGAGTTCCGTTCGCGTCGGCCGTGTCCTGCTCCCCTGCCTCCTGATTCTCCTGGCCGAAGCGATTCAAGGCTGCTCGTCCGGTGGCGATGGCGATGGTCCGCAAGGGGGTGCGACGGGCAGCGGAGGCGCTGGCAACGCGCTCGGCGGCGGGGGTGGCTCAACTGGGCTAATCGGCACCTTCCAGCTTCTCCTCAACCCAAAGGTCGTCGACACGGAGCCTTACACGTCGATCTTTGGAACCGTCTATGGGTCACCGTATCCGACGGATGTGATCGAGACCTCGATCGCCAGCAACACGAGCTGCAACGTCTACCGCTACTCGCGCCAGTCGTGCACCAGCCCGACTTGCACGGGTTCTCAGGCCTGCGTCAGCACCAACGTGTGCAAGGACAAGCCGTCCTTGGTCAGCGTCGGCGACGTGACCTTGACCGGCGTGGGCGACTCGCAGCTCAAGCTGACGGCGATCAACAACAACTACCAGTATCCGCTCGAGCTGCCCTATCCCGGGTTTGCCGAAGGCTCCACGGTGACGCTGAACGCAGCTGGCGGCGCGCTTTCGCCCTTCACGCTGTCGGCCAAAGGCGTCGCTCCCCTGGCGACCAAAGAAGCTAGTTATCTCATCGCCAGCGGCAAGGACCTCAGCGTGGAGTGGACACCTGGCGCGAACACCGAAGCCAAGATCTCCATCTCGCTCAACATCAGCAAGCACGGCGGCAGCGCCGGTTACATGAGGTGCGAGACCACGGACTCGGGCTCCTTCACCATTCCGGCGAATCTCTTGAAGGCGCTCACCGACCTCGGCGTCGCCGGTTACCCGGAGCTATTGTTGGTGCGTAGCACGCGCACCGAAACCTCGATTGCGGCCGGCAAGGTGGCGTTCGAGATCGCCGCGCCCGCCAAGCCCGCCCTGAACGTCGAAGGCTACTGCTCCTGCTTCGACAGCTCGGAGTGCGGCAGCTGCTCCGACTCTACCAAGACCGTGTGCGATTCCGTGAAGAAGCTTTGCCACGCGCCGTGAGAACGCGTTCGGCGGTTCGTCGGTCAGCGCCAACCCTGAGTCACGGGTGCGTCGCCCGAATTAGCGCTGCGAGTCAGTGACTCTTGTTCGATTTGAGGCATGCATGATGAGTTTTCGACGTTCGCATATTCTGGGTGGGGTTGTGGCGCTGGGCGCAGTCACGAGCTCCTTGGCGGCCTGCGGGGGCCCCGGGGAGACCGAGCTGACGAGTGGTGGTGCAGCTCCGGGCAGCGGCGGTTCGAGCGTCGCGTCTGGAGGTAGCCTCACGGGGAGCGGCGGAACCTCGTCCACTTTCGGCGGCGCATCCAGCCTCGGGGGCAGCACTTCCTGGGGCGGCGCGACCGGGACCGGTGGCAGCAGCTTCGCATCTGGCGGCGCTTCCACGACGAGCGGTGGCAGCACCTCGTCCGGTGGTTCAGCCTCTGGGGGCTCCGGGACGACCGGCGGCGCAACCAGCGCGGGTGGTCGCACGTCCACGGGCGGCTCAACGGCGACGGGTGGCAGTGGCGCTGGCGGGAGCCCACCGAGCAACTGCGTCGAAGGTCAGTCCGATTGCTTCAGCTTCTTCGTCGCCAGCCGCGCCCGCATGTTCAAAGCAGCCGAGGCCTTCAACGGCAGCACGAAGGGCTGGGGCGGTGACTTCCGCTATGGCACCGCGGATGGCCTGACCGGAGCGGACAAGCTTTGCACCGAGATCGCCGAGCAGTCGTTGCCCGGTAACGGCAAAACCTGGCGCGCGTTCCTCAGCACCTCCAAGGTGAACGCGATCGATCGCGTGGGTAAAGGCCCTTGGTATGATCGCCTGAATCGCATCATTGCGAACAACACCACGGAGCTCGTCGCGACCCGTCCGGGCGGCATCAAGAACTCCATGATCTTGAACAACCTGCCGAACGAGGACGGCACGCCCCACCACAACGAGGAGACGGGCTGCACCAATCTCAACTCTTGCGCCGATAACCACGACGTCCTGACCGGTTCGGATAGCGACGGCAAGTTCTGCACGTCCACTTCGTGCGCCAGCTTCGGTGGCATCGGGATGGGTGGCGGGGGCATGGGTGGCATGGGTTTCCCCGGCGGTGGCGGCACGACAATTACCGACTTCAGTTGCAAGGATTGGACATTGGGCACCAGTATGTCCGGCATCGCGCCACGGGTCGGCCACACCTGGCCCACACAAAACGGCCGGCAAGACGACTGGATCAGCCACCTCACGGAAAACGGCTGCTCTCCGGGCTTCAACCTGGTTCAAAACGGCGGACCGATGCCCAACGGCAACGGTTCAGTAGGTGATGGTGGTGGTTATGGAGGCATCTATTGCCTCGCAGCGCGTCCGTAGCGTCATGCGGTTCTTTTGCTTTCAGGCCTTTTTGGCGTGCACGCTGCTCCTGTTTGGATGCAGCGAGAGCGGCTCACTCGATGGCGCCCGCGTCAAACCCGGCGCCATCACCGAGCGCACGTGTCACGTCAACGCTTCGACCGACACGACCACGCTCCGTTCCCTCGATACCATCGAATGTCTCGAGGATTTTCGGGCGCTCGCTTCGTTGCCGCTGGACGTCACGATCCCCGGCGTGCGCGCGACGAAGTTCGTGATCGACCGCTTCGACCAGACGCAGGGGGAGCTAGGCCGACTGCACTTTCAGAACAGCAAGCTCTACCAAATTCACTCGGAGTTCATTCAGGCCAACATCAAACGTCCGTTCGACTCGGCCAACTTCTCGATCAACTACTACGGCAACGACGACTCGCGTCAGTTCTACCTGGGCTCGATCTCCTACTACGAAGAGAGCAAGACCTGGGCGCTCGAGCTTGCGCCGTACGACACCGCGACGGCGCCGATGGTCGAGAAGATGTACAAGGTCATCACCGCGGACAAGGCTTACTTCCGCGCGGCGCTGGCCTTTCATCCGACCTCGGAAGCGCAGCTCGAGGTGGCGCAACAGCTCAATCCCAGCATCCCCGTCATCACGTCGGACGAACTGTACGCCAAGACGGACTATCAGCCGCTGACCAAGGCGACGTCCATGGGCCTGCTCACGTTCGTGACGGCTGCGGATGTGTCGTCGGGCACCTTCATCCCCTACTACTCAATCGTAGTTCTGGATGAGGCGCCCAATGACATCACCGTGGTGTCCGGCATCATCACCGAGCAATTTCAGTCCGTGTTGTCGCACGTGAACGTGCTGTCCACGAATCGCGGTACGCCCAACATGGGCCTACGCAAAGCCCGCACCAATCCGGAGATCCTGAAGTACAAGGATCAATGGGTCGAGCTCTCCGTGGCTGCCGACAAGTGGAGCCTCCGGCCCGTCACGGCCGAAGAAGGCATGGCGTTCTACGAGGCGCACAAGCCTGCGCCCGTGGTGTTGCCCAAGTTGGACGTGGCCACTCGCGACATCAAGGACGTTCGCGACATGCTGCCGAACTACCTGAGCGTGAACGCGGATCCGATGTCGACCAAGGAGATGCTCAGGGAGAGCTTCATCAAGCCTGCGGTGAACGCCTACGGCGGCAAGACCGCCAACTACGCAGTGATGTCGATGCTCGACGGCTTCCCGATACCCCGCGCGTTCGGTATCCCCGTCTACTACTACGACGTGTTCATGCGAGAGAACGGCTACTACGACCGCGTCCGTGGGTTCCTGCAGAACAAAGATATCCTGACCGGGCAGGCCATCAACTTCACCTCGGACCCACTAGTTCGACAAGAAGCGTTGCGTGATTTGCGCAACTCCATGATGAAGGGCAAGGTCGACCAAACCCTGCAGGATCAGCTGAAGGCGCGTCTCGTGCGCGACTACACGGGACCGGGCGGTGTGCCCGTCAAGATGCGCTTTCGCACCAGCACGAACAGCGAGGATCTCGAAGCATTCCCCTGCGCTGGTTGCTACGAATCGCACACCGGCGACCCCAGCAATTGGCAGAGCGTGCTGGACGCGATTCGACTCACGTACACGAGCACATGGCTCTTTCGTACCTTCGAGGAACGCAGCTACTACGGTGTCGACCACGAGTCGGTCGGCATGGCGTTGCTGGTTCATGGCTACTTCCCGAACGAGACCGCCAATGGCGTAGCCATCACTGCGAACCCATTCGATCTCACGCAGTCGAATGCAGAGGCGTACTTCATCAACGTGGCGTACGGTGGCGACGCTGAAGTGGTGCACTTACCCATGGGTGTGACCACGGACCAGTTTCTCTATTACGTAGGCGCTTCCGGCAACAACTCCGTGTACGTCTCACGCAGCAATCAACGCTTGCCGGCGGGGCGCACGACGGTGCTCAACAGCGTGGAGGTTGGGCAGTTGGTCCAAGCGCTCACCACCATCAAGGAAGTCTTCCGTAAGGCCTACGCCAGCGGCACTTGGTACGCGATGGACGTAGAGTGGAAATTCGCTGCCCAGAACGAATGGGGCGTGCAAACCAGCACACCGACGCTTTGGATCAAGCAAGCTCGCCCCTATCCCAACCCCAACGATTAGCAACACGCTGCCATCTCCTCGGCGAGCAATGTATCGAATCGCCGGCGCTGCGACTCATTAGGATGTTCATGCGATTCAGGATCAGTTCCGGAGCCTTCTCCGCTTTTGTCGTCATTGCAAGCGCGTGTCCGGCCCTTGCTCAGAACGCCCCCGCCGCAGCGGACGGCGCCACACCTGCGCCGAGCGCTGAGCCAGCCGCGGACGCTACTCCGGCTCCTGCGGCAGAGCCCGCCGTCGCTCAGCCCCAGGCGACGGACGCAGAGGATGTCGACGACGGTAGTTCCAAGAAGAAGAAGAAGAAGAACAAGGACCACGCGCTCGACGAACCCGACGCGCCGGCGCCGCTCGAGGATGCGGACGAAGAGTCGAAGGTCGAGGGTGATCCGTGGGATAACACCGCCAGCACCCTGCGCGGATTGGGGCTGAACTTTCGGTTCTTGCTGCAGGCACGCTACCGCCACACCTTTCCGGCGACCAGCAAGAGCGCGGACCCGTTCTATCGCCAGGCGGAGCTGGAGTTGGCGCGCAATGGGGACGGTTGGGATATCAACCGCGGGTTCTTCGGCGTCAGCGCAGAGCCTTCCAAGTACCTCGCCGTGAAGATGGTGCTCGACGTGGCGGAGCTGCGCCACAACAAGCCCAAGAAGGTGGTCAAACAAGCCTATGTCGAGCTGAGGCCGCTACCGAAGCACCTGCACTTCGCCGCTGGCATCCTGAAAATTCCGTACTCCATCCACGAGCTCGACGCGATTGCGCGTTATGAATTCGCCTCGTCGGGTGACGCGAACGCCATGATCTCCGACTTCGGCTTCGGCGGTCGAGACATCGGCGCGGAAGTCATCGTGTCGCCCTTCTCCAAGCCGCGTTATCTGACGCTGAGCGCCGGCGTGTTCCGCGGTCACGCCAACGACGAAACGGCTTCACCCATCGGGGTTATCGCCGCGCGCCTGGAGACGCAACCGATCAAGGGCTTCCGCGTCGGCGGCGGCATCGTCAGTCAACCTCGAACCTCGGTGGACTTGAGCGCGCTGAACACGTCGGGCAAAGACTTGCTGCCGAACCCAACGGATCCGTTGTACCCGCGCGCGCGTACCTGGCAAAAAGGCAACGCCTACGGCGTGGATCTGACGTTCCAGCGCGGACCTCTGCGTCTGCGCGCCGAAGGCTTGCTGGGCGACCGCGTGGATTTCGATGCTCGTTATGGCGCCACCCAATGGGCCGCAGCCTGGGCCACGGCGGCCTACCGCTTCGATCTGGGGCTGATCGCGCTCGAACCCGCGCTGCGCGTCGAATTTTTCGATAGCGACTTCAAGCGCGACGCCGGTCTCCATCGCGAATTTTCGTTCGCCCTGGGAACGCACGTCTACAAGTCGACCAAGCTAGTGGTGGACGTGACGCGCATGGACATTCAGGACAACACGCCGGTGATCGACCAACCTTTGCCGCTGCGCGCGGTCCCGTTCAACGCGCTCAGCTACACGCGCGCTACGGTGCAGCTCCAGGTTGCGCTCTGAGGGAGTGGCGCGCATGCACAGCCGAACCCTTCTCGCAGGTTATGTGGTGTCGTCGTGCCTGTTGGCAGTGTGCGGCTGCGGCACGGAGCCTGTCAGCGCTGTCCCCATTCCAGTCCGCATCAACGAAGTGATGTCGGCCAACGACGTCTATCAGGACTTGGTCGGCGACACCGACGATTGGATCGAGCTCTACAACGGCAGCAGCCAGGACTTCGACTTGGCGGGCTACTTCATCAGCGACAGCTCCAATCACCGCTTCAAGGATGCGTTTCAGGCAGGCGTGAAGGTGCCAGCTGGAGGTGTGCTCTTGGTTTGGGCCGACGCGCAACCGCTGCAGAGCAGTCCGCGCGCCCCCCACCTGAGCTTCCAGCTTTCTTCCAGCGGCGAAGGGGTTTGGTTGAGTAACCCGCAAGGCTACTTGGTGGATTCGCTCGGTTTTGGGCTCACGCCGCCGAACCGCGTCGGAACGCAATGGACGTCACTGCAGCGTTTCCCGGATGGCAGCGGCTCGCCCCGTTGGTGCTCTGAGGCTACGCCCGAAGCGTTGAACGGGGCACAATGTACGGGTGAGCAACTCTAGCGACCCGAGCAGCATTGAGCGCGCTGCGCGCCCTCAGCGTGCGCAGCGCGGTCGGTGGTGGCTCGGCGTGCTGCCGGTCGCGCTCGTTCTCGCAGGAGCAGCGCGCTGGAACGCGACGCAGCGCGCGCAAGCCGTGGACGAACTCGCGCGCGAGGCCGAACGGCAGGGCCTGGCGCTCACGGCAAAGCAGCGTAGCGGCTACCTTGGGACAGCGCGGCTTCATCACGCGACTCTCGTCGTTTCTCCCAGCGCGAAGTTCGCGGCCGAACACATCGAAGTCGGCTATTTTCCGTGGCGCCGCTTCATTCGCGTGCGTGGCTCGAAGCTTTTGCTGAGCGGCCCGCTCGACACCTCGTGGGAGGACCTTCATGGCGTGCAATGGCCCGCAGGCATCGAAGTCGACGCCGCCCAGGTCAGCTATCAAGCGCCGCGACTCGGCAACGTTTCGTTGGCGGACGCGCGTTACGAAGCAACACCCGCGGGTGACAAGATTCATGCTTCGGCCCTGAGCTTCGGCGGATTCAGGCTTGCAGACGTCTCCATGGTCGGAGCGCGACCACACACAACCATCCGATTCAAGTTTGGCGCCGACCCTTCCGATCCACGCGCGACGGAGCTCAGCTTCATCCCGAGCACTGGACAAGCCTTCGAATGGGCGCTCACGCTGCCCAGTCAGCCTTTTCCGGAGTTTGCAGACCGAGCGGGCTTTCGCGCTGCGGATGACTGGGATAGCGCCACCATCGCCGGTACGGGTTCGCTGCTGGTGCCCGAAGCCTCGAACCTCCAACCTCGCGCTAACCTGCGCTTCGTAATCGACCGCTGGCATCAGCCTGCCTGGCCGCAAGCCAGCGCCGTTACCGGCGCATCCGGCGCCATCGCGCTGCGACTCACACCCACTGCGACGACCCGAAGCTGGACGGTACGGGCAGAGGTCGAAGCGGGTCTTTTCTCATTGGTGGGCGCGGGTGAGTTGTCCGTGGAGGCGGGGGCGCGCCTGACCTTTCGCGCCTCGGGCACACGAACTTGTGCAGAGCTCGGGCAACGCTGGACCGAGTCGGTCTACCGCGACACGGTGCGCGCAGAGCTCGAGCGACGTGCTGGTGGGGCTGCCGAGAACGAAGTCGTGCGCCTGACGCTCGAAGTCAACCTGGAGCCAGCCCGTGCGCCGCAGCTCGATTTCCGTTGGCACCTGGACCAAGGCTGCGGATTGAGCGAACTGAAAGAGCCGTAGCTGCCCTCGCAGCCGCAGAGCCTGCGTTCGCATTTTTTGAGAAGAGCTTGCGCTTCTGATCAGCATCCAGGCGCGAACAAATCAGTCTCCGACGCACGTGTGTTCATGCGCTGGCTTCGCATTAGCGGACACAGAGCAGCAGTTCACACCTGGTTACGTTCGTGTTGCGCAAGTCGCGCGGCGCTGCAAACCCTGCTGAAAATGAGCAACAACGACCGTTTGCGAGAAGCGCCGAAAACTATCTTTCACTGAGCTTTGTTCGTAGTTGCCGTACAGTGTGCGGGCCTCGACTTCATCGTTCGTCGAAGGCAGTCCCTGAATTGCCGTGTCCAGTCTCGCTGGGCACCAGCGCTCGCTTTCCTCTGCGCGGAGACCCATGACTCACTACCGTAAACACGTTGCTGCCTTCTTGGCGATGAACCTCGGGCTGCTCTTCTCTGCCGGAGCCCAAGCGGGAAATTGGCAGTCTAACGCGCCGTTCGGCGCCACGCTGAATGGCGATCTGTACACGCCCACCACGCCCGCAGCTTCGCCGGCAATCCTCGTCGTGATCCATATGTGCACCGGCAAGTCGACGACGGTGCGAAGTTGGTTCAGCTCGTTTGCTGACCAGTACGGGTTCTATCTGATCGCGCCCGACGCAGGTAAGCAGTGCTTCGAATCCAGCGCGACCCGCGGCGGTGATCGCGCGGCCATCGTGAAGATGGTGGACTGGGTCGTCACGAATAAGAGCGCTAACCGCGATCGCGTGTTCGCTGCAGGCATGTCCTCGGGCGGCTGCATGACCAATACGCTGCTCGCGATCTATCCGGATGTATTCAAAGGCGGCGCTGCCATGCCAGGTTTTCCCGCGGGCGCCTGGCCTGCCGGCGACACACAGTGCTCCAAGTGCGGCTCCGAGCCTGCCAGCACCGACGGCAAGTACTGGGGCGATATCGCGCGCAACGCCTTCAAGTGGAGCGGCACGTACCCGTGTTCTCAGCAATGGGTTGGCGGTGCGGACGATTACAACTTCGACGGTTACCTGCCCGCGGTGGCAGCTCAATGGCGAAACCTGGCGGGACTGGGCGCAGGCGAAGCCGGTACCGGCGCACCGAGCGGCTGGCAACGCACCGTCTACAAGGACACTGCCGGCAACGTCCGGCTGGAAACCAACGTCTTGCCCGGGCAGAAGCACGACCTCGGCCCGAAGGGCAACGACATGTACGGGAACATCGTGAAGTTCCTGGGGCTGGATAAGCAAACCGGTGCGTGTGGCGTCGAAACCAGCGGAACCGGCGGCAGTGGTGGTGCCGGCGCTGGCGGCGCCACGGGCATGAGCGGTGGTTCCAGCTCTGGCGGTGCCGGCGGCGCCGTCACGGGCAGTGGTGGCGCCCCCGTCACTGGTTCAGGCGGCAGCACAACGACGACGGGCGGTGCGAGCACAGCCAGCGGCGGCAGCCCGGTAACGTCCGGCGGTGCCACGGCCACTGGCAGCGGTGGCGCCTCCTCTGGCGGAAGCACACCCGCTAGTAAGGGCGGCACCACCAGCACGTCCGGCGGTGCCGTCGCGACGAGTGGCGGCGCAACCGTGGTTGCTGGAACCACCAGCAGCGGAGGCGCTGAACCCGATGCGAGCGGCTGCAGCTGCATGGTCGTTGGACACTCGGCAGAAAAGCCGCTGACGGGGCTGCTCACGCTGGCCGGGCTCGGCGCGCTACTCGCCCGCCGTCGGCGACGCCGCGACTGATTTTTCGACCGGGCACGTGAGCGCGATCCGTTCGTCGAGGGGGCGAACGGATCGCGAACGCCGACGTCCGTGCCACACACCGCCTCTTCGTCAATGGTATGATGAAAGGAATGTCGAGCAGCGTCGAGGTCGCGGTTGCCACTTACGTCCGTGCAGCGAGCGAGAGAGACGCGGACCGTCGTGCACGTCTATTGGATACCTGTCTGGCAGAGGACGCGCGCTTCGTCACCCGAAGTCGCGTGTACCGCGGACGCGCCGAGATTGCGCAGATGTTGGCGCGCGGACTGAGCGATCCAGAGCTCGTCGGCATCCGCATTGCCAGCGCAATCGACGCCCAGGGCACCACGTTTCGCTATCGCGCCGTCGCGGATCGTCGGGACGGCTCGAGCGCAGAAAGCTTCGACGCAGGCGAGATCGACAGCAACGGCCAGATCTGCCTGATCCTCGCCTTCGCCGGGGCGCTCGCGGATGCATCGTCCGATTAGAAGAGTCCGCGAGCGAGCCAGATTGTCGAGCCAGTGCTAGATGAACTCGCTGACCAAGGCGCGCGCCATCCGCGGGGGAGTCAAGTTGTGGTGGTTCGAGCACTCTGCGGCGGAATGCCGGGACCTCAAGCGACTGGCTCAGGACGACGTGGTCCCGACCGAGCCGCCAATACTCCGGACGACATCCGAGACCCCGAGATTGATTGAGCTACCTCGCTCCCGGACGTCCACGCGGACGTCCGGGGGCGACCCGGTCACCGCAGCGAGCTTGAACAGCTGCGGAACTTTCGCTAAATTTGCACGGTTTTGGTGTGGTGGCGGGTGGCACTCATCTTGCTCCGGCTGAAGCGAAGGACTCGGGAAGATGCGAACAGTGGGTGGAGGCAAGACTTGGTGCTGGGTGATCGCGGGATTGCTGCTCGCGCAGGGGTGCAGTCAAGACGCTTCGGAGGAGGAGGTTTCCAAACGCAGCGCCGCGTTGGCCGTGAAGGTCGGTTACCCATTCGATCTGGAGAGTTATCCCAAGACTTTCAACACCAGCGCGCCGACAGACATCCAGTTCGCCTGCGGAACGCAGCGTTGTCTGGGCGTGCACCAAGCTAGCTCCGCTACGGGTTCTTGGGCCGTGGCAACGCGTGTCGATGCGCAAGGCAACGTCGTCGATTTTCCGCGGATTCAACTGGTGGAGAACTCGTTGCCTTTGAGGGTGTTCGCACGCCAGGACCAGTTTTTGGTGATCACCCAGGGCTCCACCGCCGGCGGTCCGTTGAGCTACTTTCTCGTGCGCGGCGCCGACGGTGCCGTGACGCCGCTCAGTCCCACAGCGCTGCCACAAAAAGGTCCAATCTTGGGAGCCTCCACCGGCAACTCCTGGATGCTCGTTACCCCCGAAGGTTCAGGCGCACGCGCGCAGGTATATGACGCGCAACTCGTTCCTCGCGGACCCGGGGCGACGATTGCCGCAGCGACCATGAGCATGATGGCCGATCCGATTCCAGGTCCAGAACAGTACTTGTTCGGCGCGTATGGCGAAGTGGTGCGCATGGACGAAGCCAGCGGCAACCCCATCGATGCAACGCCGATCGTCGTGTCTTCGCTGGCGATGCCCGCGGGTATGCCAGGGGTTTACGTAGACGGCGTCTACCAGTTGGCGTTCGGCAGCCAAACTATTCTCCAGTCACGCGTCGAGGCGGCGACGGGCAAGGTGCTCAACCCCG
>Ga0247764_1000412_pt1 | contig 15087 bp, 13 predicted proteins | sample UWRJL051202B4_FD_179932 | JGI IMG/M metagenome (GOLD analysis project Ga0247764, IMG submission 179932) | Plant litter microbial communities from Arlington Agricultural Research Station in Wisconsin, United States - UWRJ-L051-202B-4 | ecosystem: Environmental > Terrestrial > Plant litter >...
GGGGTCGTCCTTGGCCAGGTAGAGGCCGGTGAAGTAGTCCAGCGAAACGGTGTCCACCGGCGGTCGCGCATCGTCGAGTTCTCGTGCCACGCCGAGAACTTACCGGGCCGCCCCCCGATCGCTAACGAGGTGGGCCGGATCGCTTGATGAACGGACTTTCCGGCCGATGGGGCTTATGACTGGTTTCCGTACCCGGTCGCCGACCCGATCTCCTGGAGAAAGGAGGAGCGTGTGCGTGCCGTGTTCCGCCGGCGCCGCCGGGACGACGGTTTCACGATGATCGAGGTGCTCGTCGGCATCGTGATCATCTCGGTCGTGATGCTGTCGCTGACCTCGTTCTTCGTGGTCAGCCTGCGGGTCATCAATCTCCAGGGCGACCGGCAGGCCGCCATCCAGGCCGCCGGCGACGCGATGGAGCGCACCCGCGCCCTGCAGGTCAGCGCCATGCTCACCGGGCGCGACCTGGCGAGCTCCGAGGACCAGTGGGCCAACCCGGTCCCCGGCGTCGTGAGCCTGCTGACCGACACCCTCGAGTACGACGAGAGCGCGGCCGCCGGCGCCGGGGCGACCGCTCCCCTGCCGACCACCTTCCGCAAGCTGATCCTGAACGGGATCGAGTTCCGGCAGCGGTGGTACATCGGATCCTGCAACCAGGGCACCGACGGCGGGTGCACCCCGGGCGCGGCCGGGCCCGCGTTCTACCGGGTCATCATCGCCGTCACCTGGACCGACAAATACTGCCAGGACGACGCTTGCTCGTACGTCACCTCCGCGCTCATCGCGAAGACCACGGAGGAGCCGCTCTTCAAGTCGAACGAGAAGCTCACGCCACTCTCCCTCACCACCACGCCGGGCCCCCAGACCAACGACGTCAGCGTGCCGCTGAGTCTCGCGTTCGCCGCGTCCGGCGGACAGACTCCGTATACGTGGTCGGCGACCGGCCTGCCCGGACTGGCCATCGACCCGGCCACCGGAACCGTCAGCGGCACCCCGGGCGTCACTGGCACTTTTGCCACGGCCAAGGTCACCGTCACCGACGCCTACAAGCAGGAGAGCTCCGTCAGCTTCAGCTGGGTGATCAATGCGCTGCCGGTAATGACGGCACCGGGCAACCTGACGACCCCGGGTGGGGTGGCGTATACGAAGACCTTCATCGTCAAGTACGGCACGGCCCCGTACACATGGACGGCCAACGCCGGCGCTTGGGGCGCCTCGGGTCTCCCGCCCGGCCTCACGCTCGACGCGAGCACCGGCATCGTGAGCGGCACCCCGACGGCGGTCGGGACCAACACCGTGACAGTAGTCGTGACCGACAGGTACGGCCAGGCGAGCCAGCAACAGTTCAACTGGGTCGTGGCCGCCCTCTCCGTGACCTCCAGCAACCAGGCCAACACGAAGGTCAACACGCCGATCACCGCAGTGACCCTGGCCGCCGCCGGAGGCATCCGGCCTTATGTGCTGTGGGCCGCCACGAACCTGCCGACCGGGCTGGTCCTCGACCCGACAACCGGCGTCATCACCGGCACGCCGCAGGCCACCGGGTTGTTCTCCGTCGTGGTCAAGGTGACCGACACCGCGGGCGGCACTCTGAGCAAGACGTTGACCTGGAGAGTGATCCCCTGATGCTCCGGCTGCGCGACGACGACGGTGTATCGCTCGTGGAGGTCGTGGTCGCGATGTCGATCATGACGATCGTGGGCGCGCTGTTCACGGCCGCGATCAATCAGATCTACCGGTCCACCAACACCGTGGAGAGCTCCTTCGACGCCCAGCGCCAGATCGAGACCATGTATGTGCGGCTCGATCAGGAGATCCGGTACGCCCGCAGCGTCAGCGACCCCGCGCTGGTGGACTGCTGGCCGCAGGCGGGAACCTGCTGGCACGTCGAGTACCTGCTCAGCGCCAGCAATGTCGACACCTGCGTCGAGCTTCGGGTCAACACCGTGACTCGGGAGCTCCAACGCCGCCAGTGGACCAAGAACGTCGACCCGCTCACGCCCACCGCGTGGACCGTGCTGGCGACCGACGTCGTCGCGACGACCCCCTTTCCTTTCACCGTCGTCCCCGCCGACAAGGGTTCGCTGATCGGCTTCCGATACCAACGTCTGACGCTCGCCATGGCCTCCGTGGTCGGTGGGGGCGGTCGTGGTCCGTCGGATTCTGGCCGCAACGGAGCCACCCGGGAGACCAACGTGACCTTTACCGCGCTCAACGCGACGTCGGCCGAGGTCGCGACCTCGACAACCGGAAACCCGAACGCCGCGACCTGCGTCGAGGCCCGGGGGGTCAGGTCGTGAGAAGCCGCCGGTGGCGCTACCTCGCCGGCGACCGCGGCTCGATGCCGCTCGCGATGCTCGTGGTGCTCGTGGGGCTCACCCTCAGCGGCACGCTCGGCACGATGGTGATCAGCCAGATCCGCAGCGCTGGGTACGACTCCCGGCGGGTGCTGGCGCTGCACGCGGCGCAGTCCGGCCTGGAGGCGGGCCTGGCCCAGATCAGGGCCTCCACCAAGGTCGACATCGTGACCGACGAGACCGTGGGTGATCGGGCGAAACTCCAGTGCGACCCGATCAGCGGATCGGTCGGCAACGGTAACCCGGGCGACTGGGTCGTGTCCGTCGTCTACTACGACTCCGACCCGCAGGGCCACTGGCAGGACACTGGTTGGCCGGCGGCGCACACTGTGCCGTGCACCGCGGAAACCGGTGCCCGGGACGTCCCGTTCTACGCCGTCTTCACGTCGGTCGGCACCGCGAGCTACGGCGGCGACATCGCCAAACGAACCCTGACCGGTACCTACATCTTCCACCTGGTGAACACGAACATCCTCGGCGGGCTCGTCCACGTCTTTCGGGGCAGCACGACGCTCAACGACCTCTGCATCGACGCGGGCTCGGGTGACCCCGCCCCCGGCACCCCGGCGAAGATGCAGATGTGCAGCTCCGGCAACACGGCGCAGACCTGGGCGTACACCTCCACCCTGCAGTTCGTGCTGATCTCGTCGCAGACCAAGTTGCTCCCGTACGGCATGTGCCTGGACGCCGGCAGCGCCTTCGCCTCGAAGGAGACGGTGCTGCTCGCGGCGGTGCTGTTGCAGCCCTGCCAGACCGGCAAGCCGGCGATCTACCGGCAGCAGTGGAGCTTCAACAACGCGGCCAATCTCGTCGGCACCAACACGGCCGGCACCGACCTCGACACGTTCTGCTTCCGAGTGCAAGACCCAAACAAACCCGACAGCAACCTGATCAGCACGCGGGTCTGCGGCGGCACGTACAACAACGCCGACACGTTCTCCGCCGACGCCAACGTCGGCGCCGGCCAGGCTGACTCGGACGTCGGCCGGTCGATCGGCCAACTGATCAACTACAACCAGTTCGGCCGCTGCCTGGACGTCACCGGCGGGGTCCCGCTCGCGTCGCACATGATCGCTTGGCCGTGCAAGCAGAATCCCAACCCGAGCAAGGTCCTCTGGAATCAGCGGTTCACGCTGCCGGTCCTGCCCGAGGTGGCCGACCCGGCGACGAAGGCGACCGAGCTGAACTTCGCCGGTGGCACCATCTCCACCACCTACACCTCGACCGGCGTGCGGTACTGCCTGCAGAGCCCGCTGTCGACGGCGGTCTCCATGTATGTCACGACCAAGCCCTGCGACAGCAGCACCGCACAGAACTGGACCGTGTACGGCCGCACGAAGCTCTACGTCACGAGCTACCGGATCCTCGACGTCAACGGCAAATGCCTGCAACCGCGCGACCCGAACGCCACCCCGAACGACCTCTTCCAGGCCGTCAACAAGATCAGCAAGATCTACGTGGCGGACTGCGACGGTTCGACCCTGCAGAAGTGGAACGCGGACAAGAACGTGATCGACGCGCTCACCCTGAAGGACATCAGCGAGTCCCCGACCCGCAACCGGTGACCCGTATCGTCAATCGGCGACCCCGGCGCCCGTACGGCGCGAGAATGTGCGAAACGGCCGGCAAGATCGCCGAAAACTGGGTCGGTCGAGTACGAAAGGCGGTCCGGTGCCCGCAGAGGCGGTAGCGCGGCTCAGCCGCGTCCACGGCTGGTGGTGGTGGATCATCGCCGCGACCCTGCTGATCGGGGCGCTCGCACCCACGTTCGGCATGGCCGGCGAACTGGCCGTCTACGGCGTCACGGCGGGCGGCGCGACCGCGGCCGTGCTGACGGGTCTGCGCGCGCACCGACCGGCCCGGCCGTTGGCGTGGTCGCTGCTCGCTGTCGCGGCGGCCCTGGGCACGGTGGCGCCGTTCGCCTGGTCGATCGCGCCCGCCGCGACTGTGCTCCCTTCCGTGTCGCTCTACGACGCCGGCTTCCTCATCTCGTACCCCTTCCTGGCGGCCGGGCTCGCTCTGCTGCCGGAGCGCTCCGGCACCTCCCGGTGGGCGGGCATCACCGAGACCGCCATCGTGTTGTGCACCGCGACCGTGCTCGCCTGGGTCCTGCTCTACGACCCGTACGTCACCGACCGGAACCTGCCCCTGGACGCCCCGACCGTCGTCGCGTACCCGTTCCTCGACGCGCTCGTCTGCGGCCTGGCGATCCGCCTGATCGTCGTCCAGACCCGGCTGTCGGTCCCGCACCTGATCGTGCTGGCCGGCACCCTGCTGATGGCCGTCTCCGACGTCCGCTACTTCTTCCAGAGCACCAGCGGCGAGACGATCAAGGGCGCGATGACCCTGAGTGTCGGCTGCTGGATCGGCGCCTACGCTCTCTTCGGCGCGGCCGCCCTGCACCCCGGCACCCCCCGCCGCGACCAGGCCGGCGACGAGACGATGAGCACCTGGCGGATCCTCACGCTGCACATCGTGCTGGTGCTGATCGGCCCGCTCGCCACGGTGTACGCGCTGCGCCGGGGCAGCGAGTCGCACGTGCTCCGGTTCGACCACCTCGGCGTTCCGCTGGTCCTGACCTTGCTGGTGGCCGTCCTGCTGGTCGTCCGGATGGCACTGGCCGCCCGCCTGGCCGAGAGGCAGGCTGCCACGCTGCGCCGGTCGCTGACCGAGCAGGCCACGCTGCAGGAGTCGATGCGGCGCATGGCGCTGCACGACACGCTCACCGGCCTGCCCAACCGTCGGCTGCTGGAGGAACGTCTGGCCGGAGCCGTCGCCGCCGGCCGGAGACAGGGCGCACTGCTTCTGCTCGACCTCGACGGCTTCAAGGACGTGAACGAACGCCTGGGCCACACGCTCGGCGACGAACTGCTGGTCGCGGTGGCCGAGCTGCTGCGCTCGTTGCTGGGCACCGGAGAAACGCTGGCCCGGCCGGGCGGGGACGAGTTCACCATGCTCCTGCCCGTGGCGGACGCCGACGAGGTGCGCAACCGGGCCGAGGCGGTGCTGACCGCGCTGCGCCACCCGATCGAGGTGAGCGGGCACACGCTGCACCTGACCGGCAGCATCGGCATCCGGCTTCTGGCACCAGCGGCGGGCGCGGACGAACTGCTGAGCGACGCGGACCTGGCCCTGTACGCGGCGAAGGCGGGCGGACGAGACCGCTGCGAGGTGTTCGACCCGAGGCTGCGGCAGGAACAGGCGGACCGCATCCGGATGGTGGAGAGGCTGCGGACGGGCCTGGAGGCGAACGAGTTCACCGTGCACTACCAGCCGATCGTGGCGCTGCGCGGCGGGGCGGCGGTGGGCTTCGAGGCGCTGGTGCGATGGACGCCGCCGGGTCAGCCGCCGATCGGGCCGGATCAGTTCATCCCGGCGGCCGAGGACAGTGGGCTGATCGTGGGGCTGGGCGAGTGGGTGCTGCGGCAGGCCTGCACGGACGCGGCCCCGTGGCATCGGGCGTACGGCTCGACGATCGCGGTGAACGTGTCGCCGCGGCAGCTGGCCGAACCGGCGTTCGCCGACATGGTGCGGCAGGTGCTGGCGGAAAGCGGACTGCCGCCGAAGGCCCTGACGCTCGAGATCACCGAGGGCGTGCTGGTCCGCTCGGGAGCACACGCCGAACTGACGCTGGCCCACCTGACCGGGCTGCGGGCCGACGGCATCAAAGTGGCGATCGACGACTTCGGCACCGGCTACTCGTCCCTGGCCTATTTGCGTGACCTGCCGATCGACATCCTGAAGATCGACCGATCGTTCATGCCGGCCGACACCACCGACGTCCAGCAGGGTGCGCTGGTCCGGGCGGTCGTCGACCTGGCTCGAAGCCTGCGGCTGAGCACGGTGGCCGAGGGCGTGGAGACGGCCCAGCACGCCGACCTGCTGCGCACGCTCGGGTGTGACCGCGGGCAGGGGTGGCTCTTCGGCCGCCCCGGGCCCGCGGTCGCGGCCTCGTTACGGCTGGCGGCCGAGACTTCGGTGACCGTCAGCTGAGCGCGGCTGGAGGTCAGGGGCTCTGCACGATGGCTACGTCGTTCTCGGTCATGCTGCCCAGGACGATCGTGCCGTGGTGCTCGGCGACCGAGGTCACGAAGCCGTAGGATCCGTCCGAAGTACGCAGGTCGTCCACCGGATTGCCGTCGAGGGTGAAGGCCATCGCCCAGGCGATCGGGACCGCCTTGGGGTGCAGGGCGGCGGGCAGGTTCCAGACCAGCAGCCGCAGGAAGCCTGGTAGGGGCAGCAGCCGGTCCAGCAAGGCGTTGCGGGGGGCGGCGATCGCTACCCGGAGGAGGCCGTCGCTGCCCAGCGACATGTTGTCGGGAAAGCCCGGAAGGTTGTCGACCACGATCTCGGTGCGGCCGGTTCGGGGACCGGTCAGCCAGTGCCGCTGGATCCGGTAGCCGGCGGTCTCGGCGACCAGCAGGTGTGACTCGTCGGGGGCCAGGACCAGCCCGTTGGCGAACTTCAGGTCGTCCAGCAGGGTGGTCACGGTGCCGTCGGGGTCGCGGCGGAGCAACCGGCCGGTGCTGGTGTGTTCGAAGAGGTCACCGAGGTAGTTCTCCAGGTCCCAGCGGCTGGTCGAGGTGGTGAACCAGACGGTGCCGTCCCGGGCCTGGACGACGTTGCTGGCGAAGGCGGCCCGCACCAGCACCTCGACGGTGCCGTCAGGGCGTACCTGAAGCAGGCCTCTGTCGTGGTCGCAGACCAGGACCGAGCCGTCGGCGCAAGGGTGCAGTCCGAGGGGGCGGCCGCCGGTGTCGGCCAGCACCCGATGATCGCCGGTGACCGGGTCGATGCGCACGAGGCGTCCGCCCGCGGTGCCGGTGAGAATCTGTCCTTCGTGGTCGAAGACCACGTCCTCGGGGCCGCGGCCTCCGGTGGGCAGCCGCCGCAGCACGGTCAGCGTCCCGGTCGGTCCGCGATCCACTCGGTCCGAAGGCGTCCAGCGGCGCGGGCGGATCAGTCTGCGAGCCATGAGGAACATGGTGCCGGTAATCGCCCGGCGCGGCTACCGGCGCGCTAGGGCCTCGGCGGCGAAATGCATCAGTTGCTCGGTGGCGACGGTCGGGTCGGGATCGGCGGCCGGGAGCGACGACGAGAACAAACAGCGCTCCAGCAGTAGCTCGACCAGGGCGGCGCGGTCGACGATCTCGTCGGCGTCGAGCGCGCCGGGGAGGATGCGGATCTCGATCGTGTCGCGGATCGGGTTCGCGGCGAAGAGCTGGGTCAGGTTGATGTCGAAGAACTTGGTCAGCTCGCCCTCGTCGGCCGCGGCCCGGAGCTCGTCCCACCCGGGCCGACCGGTGGTGGCGGCCACCAGCGGCCCGGGCAGCGGGGCGAGGCGGCGGCAGGCCGGGTTGGTCTGCAGCAGCGTTCGCAACGACGCACGCCAGTGGGCGAAAAGACGGACCACGTTGGCCAGAACTTGGGGACGACGGAACGGGGCGCCGTCGAGGTGCAGGTGGACCGCGGCCTCGACCGGCACGGTGAAGCCCAGCTCACGGGCCGGTGCGAGCAACTCGGCAAGCGCACCGTGGTGGTCCGCGCCGATCGGCGGGGTGACGATCTCACAGGGACGTTCACGTTCGGCGCCGGCCGGGGAGGCCAGCGCGATCGTGGCGCCGGCCGGGTCGTCGAGGCGGTAGACGTCGCCGACCTGCGCCGGTTTGGTGCCCCACAGGGCCGCCGCCGCGTCGAGCACCGTGTCGAGCTCGCTCGCCGGGTCGCACTGCTCGGCCAGCAGGCTCAGCAGGCGGGGCTCGTCGCTGAGCACGCGGAACCAGCCCGGCGGGGCCGGGGTCCGCGGGTCGAGGCCGTCCCGCAGGGTGATGTCGTCGACCAGGGTGCACAAGGGACTGCCGTCCGGGCGGTCGACCGCGAAGCCCAGCGTGAGGTTGAGGAAGCGGCCCAGCCCGGCCACCAGCGACGGTTCACTGTCGCGGTGCCAGATCGGACGGACCCGGCCGCCGCAGCGGGCGGCCAGGTCGTCGGCGAGGCTGCGCCGGCTGGCGCCGCGGGGCGCCATCAGCTCGATCTCGAAGCCGATGCGCCGGCGCAACCGGGCGGTCACGGCTGGATCGGCAGCGGCTGGCCGGCCAAGATCCGCTTCCCGCCCTCGATCTTGGCCTGGTAAGGCCCCTTGAGGTGCCACAGGCGGGCCAGTTTCACCGCGTCGTGGGCGTCGTAGCCCTTGGCGAAGAAGGCTCCGACCAGCTTGTTGTCCTCGGCCTCCTGGACGTTGGCCAGCTTGGGCTTGATCGGCAGCTCCTGCCCGGCGAGCAGGCGCTTGCCGGCCTCGAGCTTCGCGGCCGACGGGTCGGCCAGCTTCCAGAGCTTGGCCAGTTTCGCGGCCTCGTCCCAGGTGTAGCCGGCGGTGAAGAACGCCCCGAACTGCTTCGCCTGGGTGGGCGTGACCGTCTTCTCCTCGACCGGCTGGTCGGGCGACGGCTTGACCGGGAGCGTCTCGCCGAGCAGCAGCCGCCGGCCGGCCTCGGCCTTGATCGGGACGAGGTCGGAATTGCCCTGGTTCCAAGCCGCGGCGAGCTGCTGGGCGTTGTCGTAGCCGTATCCCGCGTCGTAGTAGGCCTTGAGCTGGGCCTGGAGGGTGGCCTCGGGGCGGCGAGTGCTCAGGGAGGCCGCCGGGGCCGCGGCGGGCAGGTTCGTGGCGGAGTTGCCGCCGGGATCGGCGGGCAGGAACGCGGGCAGGTTGATGGCCCCGGCAATCAGGCCGGCGCCGAGCACGCCACCGGCGGCCACCTGGGCACCCCGCCGGCGCCGCTTGTACTTCTGGGAAAGCTCCTGGACCCGGGCGTAGACCGCGGACGGGTCGGCGATATTGTTCTCGTTGGACTCGAAAGCCTCGCGCAGCTGGCGGTGGTGCGGCTGCTCAGTCACGACTTCTCCTCGGCGGGAATGCGTTCCGTGAGCTCCGGCGAGAGCCGAAGCGTTTTCAGCGCCCTCGAGGCGTGGCTGCGCACCGTGGCCGGGGCACACCCCAGCAGGTCGGCGATCTGCTCGTCCTCGAGCTGCTCGTAATAGCGCAGCACGAGCACGGCCCGCTGTTTGCGCCCGAGAGTGGCCAGGCGCCGCCAGAGGACATCGGCCATCACGATGCCGTCGGCGTGGTCGCGCACACCACCCCGAGAATCGTCCAGCTCGACAAGCCGTTCCCCGACCGAGTGCACGTGGCGGACGGCCCAGCTGCGCCGCCACGACAGGTACTCGTTGAGCACCATGCGCCGCACGTACGCCTCGGGGACTTCCGCCTCGCTGATCCGCCGCCACTTGGCTTGGGCCCGAGCCAAGACCTCCTGGACGATGTCCTGGGCGAGTTCCCGGTCGCCGGTGAGGACGACCGCGTAACGCAGGAGGCTGGGGAGCCGGGCCATCGCGAATTGCTCGAAGGTCACAACCACTAGGACGCACTCCAGGCCGAGTTTGTGCAATCCCATTCATGAATATTCAGACGGGATCAGGCTTCCACGGCGGCTAGCGTATCGGTAAACCCGAGGCCTCCGTGGATCACCCTGATCGGGTTGCGCGGTTCCTCGAGGACGACCGCGATGAGCTCCTCTTCAATGCGGATCAACGGTCCGGAGCGTCGGCCGGGGCCATCACCCGCAGCGCGTTGGCGGCCAGCCCGATGCGCAACGGGGTGGTGCCGCCGGGCTCGCCGTCGACCTCGACCCGGGCCGGACGGTCGGTCTCGAGCCACAGCTCGTCCACCGCCAGGAACGGCTCCTCGCGCAGGGTACGAGTAGGCCCCTTGGCCGCGTTGCGGGCGGTCTCGACGAGCAGTTCGCGCCGCGAGGGGCCACCCACCGGGTACGCCACCAGGAGCCGGTCGTCGGCGTCGGCGTCCCCGGCGATCAGGCGCCCGGCGTGGTGGCCGCCGTTGGCCACGTACACCTGATGGCTCGCGTAGTCGTGGCTGCGCTCGGCGGTGCGGACCGTGATGCGCAACGGCCGGTGGGTGGTGAGCAGGCCCAGCGCGGTCAGCGGGTAGGCGAGGCGGCCCAGCAGCCGCTTGAGCGGGCGCGGCGCCCTGAGCATGACCTCGGCCGAGAGCCCGACCCCGACGTGGTTGGTGAACGGCTCGTCGCCCGCGAGACCCAGGTCGAGGTCGATCACCTTGCCCCTGATGAGCACCTCGACGGCCTGGTCGAGGTCGAGCGGGATGTGCGCGGTGCGGGCGAAATTGTTGGTGGTGCCCAGCGGCAGCAGACCGAGCGCGACGTCCTGATGAGCGAGCAGCTTGGCGGCGGTGCTGATGGTGCCGTCCCCGCCGCCGGCGATGAGCAGGTCGGGGCCGCGGTCGAGGGCCTCGGCGAGGATCCGGGACAGCTCCCGCGGACGGTCGACCGCGCACGTGCCGAGCAGCGTGAAGCCGGCCCCGATCAGCCGAGCTCGGGCGGCCTCGTAGAGCAGCCGACCCCGCCGCGAGTGCGTATTCACCACCAGCATCGCCCGCCGCCGGCTGCGAATGGCCTCGTTCAGCTCCTCTTTTGTCCGCACGCGACCGACCCTATCGGGCCGGGGCGGCCTATTTCCGGCGCCGGGGCGGGCCGGGGCGGCGGGACGCTCGCAGCCAGTTCCGGCGGCGGACGAGACAGCGCGACCGGAGCCTACGCATTGACGGCCCGCCGGCCGGTGTCATCGGTCTTCCGCCGCGACGGGTACGGGACGAGGTTGTCGGGGGTGTCGTCGACGGGGGTGTTCCAGCCGCGCCGGGTGTCGACCGGCTCGGTGGGCAGCTTGACGAGGATGAAGTCACCCTGCGCCGGGAAGAGCGTGCGCCCGGGGACGCGGGCCAGTTCGGCGGCGATCGCGCGGCAGTCCCGGCTGAGCAGGCGCCGGGTCTCCTCGCACTCCTCCTCGCCCGCGCCGCGCGACAGATCGAAGGAGGACGCGCTGTGCGCCCCCTTGCGCAGGATCGAGGTGTCGATTCCGGTCCCCGCCATCGCGACTCCCTAACGCCGTCACCGGCCGCGCCGCTCCGCCGGGGCGCGCGCCGCTCGACAGTACGAAGGGGGCGGGCGAAGGGTTCAGGTATTTCCCAGCGACGATGTCGCAATAGTTGTTTACGCAGGTAGGAAGCGTTTCATATGCCTTAGGCGTCACGGAGTTCTGCATAGTGACCTAGATCACTCCGCAGGGAAGCCCCTGCTCGGCGCCGGTACACGAAGGACTGATCGGCCGCACCACGCGAAAATGTCGGACCCCGCCCGTACGTTCGATCACATGACCCAAAGCATTCGGTTGACGGCGGAAGGTGACGCCGACGCGGCGGCCGTTCTCCGCACCCAGAGCGAGGTGGAGGCGCGCATCCGTGCCATCTGCTTCAAGACCGGTCCCCCTACGCTGATCGGCGCCGAACTGGAATGGACCTTGCACGACAGCGCGGCGCCCGAAGCGCCGCTGGCCGTCGAGACGCTGCGGCAGGCGCTCGGGTGGCACACCCCGGCGACGCTCGGCTCGCCGCACCCGCCGCGCTCCCTCCCCGCCGGGGGCACGATCAGCGTCGAGCCCGGCGGCCAGGTCGAGATCTCCTCCGCGCCCGCAGCCTCCCTGACCGTGCTGCACGCCGCCGTCGAGGCCGACCGGGCCTACCTGACCGCCCTGCTCGAGTCCGCGGGCCTCACCCTCGGGGCGCACGGCATCGACCCCCACCGCACGCCCCGGCGCCTCGTGCGCACCCCGCGCTACGACGCGATGGAGCGGGCGTTCGACGCCCGCGGCGACGACGGCCGCGTGATGATGTGCAGCACCGCGGGCCTGCAGGCCTGCCTCGACGCCGGCACCGAGAGCGAGCTGGCGCTGCGCTGGGCCACCGTCACGGCGCTCGGGCCCCCGCTGCTGGCCGTATTCGCCACCTCGCGCCGCCACGCCGGCCGCGACACCGGCCTCGCCTCGGCCCGCATGGCCACCTGGTGGGCGATGGACCCGCGGCTCACCCACCCCGTCGGCGTCCCCACCCCGCGTTCCTCCGCGGACCCGGCATTCTCCGCGGACCCGGCTGGTGACTGGGTGCGATACGCCCTCGCGGCCCCGCTCACCTGTGTGCGACGCGACGGCGGCTGCTGGGACGCGCCGGCCGGCGCCACGCTCGGCGACTGGGCCCGGGGCGCGTTCCCCCTGGCGCTGACGATCGCCGACGTCGACTACCACTTGAGCACCCTCTTCCCGCCCGTGCGCCCGCGTGGCTACCTCGAGGTGCGCTACCTCGACGCCCAGCCCGGCGGGGACTGGATCACCCCGGTCGCGGTGCTGAGCGCGCTGCTCTCCGATTCGCGGACCACGAGCGCCGCGCTCGACCTGGCGCTGCCGACCGCGGGCCGCTGGGTCGAGGCCGCCCGCTGCGGCCTGACCGACCCCGAGCTGCACCGCGCCGCCACCACGCTCCTCGATCTGGCCGCCCGGCATCTCGACGACGCCGGGCCGGAACTGCGCGACCGCATCACCCAGACCATCGATCGGCGGCTCGCCGACGCCCACGGGGAGACGCGATGACGATAGAGACCGAGCGGCTCCGCGACCGGGTCGCCGCCGAGCTGATCCGCACCCGCGACCGCACCACCCTGCTCACCGAGGCCGTCGACGAGGACGACCTCGTACGCCAGCACTCGCCCCTCATGTCGCCGCTGGTCTGGGACCTGGCCCACGTCGGCAACCAGGAGGAGCTCTGGCTGGTGCGCGACGTCGGCGGCCGCGAACCGGTGCGCCGCGACATCGACGAGCTGTACGACGCCTTCAAGCACGCCCGGCGCGACCGGCAGTCGCTGCCGCTGCTCACCCCCGGCGAGGCCCGGCGATACGTCGCCCAGGTGCGCGACAAGGCACTCGACGTGCTCGGCCGGGCCCGCCTCGATCAAGGTCGTCGCCTGGTCACCGACGGGTTCGCCTTCGGCATGATCGTGCAGCACGAGCAGCAGCACGACGAGACCATGCTCGCGACTCACCAGTTGCGCTCGGGGCCGCCCGTTCTCTCGTCGTCCCCGACCCCGGCCCCGGCCGCGCCGATCACGGGCGAGGTGTTCGTGCCCGGCGGCCCGTTCACGATGGGCACCGACAGCGAGGCGTGGGCGCTCGACAACGAGCGGCCCGCCCACCAGGTCGACGTGCCCGCCTTCCACATCGACCGGGCGGCGGTCACCAATGCCGCCTATGCGGCGTTCATCGACGCCGGCGGCTACGACGACCCGCGCTGGTGGAGCCCGGCCGGGTGGGACCACCGGCAGGAGGCCGGACTCACCGCGCCGCAACACTGGCAGCGCGACGGCGGCGGATGGGCAGCCACGACGTTCGGCCGCACGGCCCCGATCGGGCCCGACGAGCCGGTCGTCCACGTCTGCTTCCACGAGGCCGAGGCGTTCGCGCGCTGGGCCGGCAAGCGACTGCCCACCGAGGCCGAGTGGGAGAAGGCCGCCCGCTACGACCCGGTCTCCCGGCGCTCACGCCGCTTCCCGTGGGGCGACGACCCGCCGTCGCCGCAGCACGCCAACCTGGGACAACGCCACCTGCGGCCCGCCGCGGCCGGTGCCTTCCCCGCCGGGGTCTCGGCGCTCGGCGTGCACCAGCTCCTCGGCGATGTGTGGGAGTGGACGTCGAGTGACTTCCACGGCTACCCCGGCTTCGCCCCGTTCCCCTACCGCGAATACTCCGAGGTCTTCTTCGGACCCGACTACAAGGTGCTGCGCGGCGGTTCGTTCGGCACCGACCGGTCGGCCGTCCGGGGCACGTTCCGCAACTGGGACTACCCGATCCGCCGCCAGATCTTCAGCGGCTTCCGCTGCGCGCGGGACGCCTGATGTGCCGCCACCTCGCCTACCTCGGCCCGCCCGTCCCGCTGTCCCGCCTGCTCTTCGAGCCGCCGCACTCGCTGTCGCGCCAGTCGTGGGCACCGCGGGACATGCGAGGTGGCGGCACGATCAACGCGGACGGTTTCGGCATCGGCTGGTACGCGCCCGGCGGTCCGGTGCGCTACCGCCGCGCCACTCCGCTGTGGAGCGACGCGACCCTGCCCGCGCTGGCGGCCTCCGTCAGTGCGGGCGGGATGCTCGCCGCGGTGCGCAGCGCCACCGTCGGCATGCCGGTGACCGAGAGCGCGGCCGCGCCGTTCGCCGAGGGCGACTGGCTGTTCAGCCACAACGGGGTCGTCGCCGGCTGGCCCGGCTCGGTCGCCAAGCTTGCCTCCACACTTCCGCCCGTCGATCTGCTGACGCTCGACGCCCCGACCGACGCGGCGCTGCTCTGGGCCCTGGTCCGCGACCGGCTGCGCCGGGGCACCGGCCCGCGCGAGGCGGTCGCGGGCACGATCGCCGAGGTCGCCGCGGCCGCCCCCGGTTCCCGCCTCAACCTCCTGCTCACCGACGGCACGACGATCGTCGCCAGCACCTACGGCCACGCCCTGTCGTTCCTCGCCGGTGCCGGTTCCGTGCTGGTCGGCTCGGAACCGCTCGACGACGATCCGGGCTGGCAGGCCGTTCCCGACCGCACACTCCTGGTCGCCACGCCCGCGGGCCGGCACCTGATCCCGTTGGAGGAATCATGACCGTTCCGCTCGAAGTTCATCTCGACGCCGACGCCCAGGAACAAGCGTTGCGCGCCGACGTGGTCGCGGGCCTGACCGCCCCGCGCAAGTGGCTGCCGCCGAAGTGGTTCTACGACGCCCGCGGCAGCGAGTTGTTCGAGCAGATCACCGAACTGCCGGAGTATTACCCGACCCGCGCCGAGC
>Ga0247764_1000413_pt1 | contig 15038 bp, 17 predicted proteins | sample UWRJL051202B4_FD_179932 | JGI IMG/M metagenome (GOLD analysis project Ga0247764, IMG submission 179932) | Plant litter microbial communities from Arlington Agricultural Research Station in Wisconsin, United States - UWRJ-L051-202B-4 | ecosystem: Environmental > Terrestrial > Plant litter >...
TACTGGCATCTGTGGCCCGGCACGCCGCCGTGAACACCATCGAGGAAGCAAAGACCGCAGGCAAGGGCACATGATCATAATCTCGACTTTTGGTTGATTCACCCTGACATCTAGGTTCATCGTTCGAGAGGTCCCGCGAACATTTCCTCCTGACATCGAGGACATACGCCTCGAAGTCGCAAAACTTATGCCGAGGCTCCGTCCATGGTGGTATTGCTCTGCCCTTCTCTGCAACCAGTCCCTTCACAGCTCTGGGAAAGCGTATCGACGTTGGGTCAGATGCCAGGTTTATGGTTATTGTGGGAAGGAGTGTCAAACCAAGTCTTGGAAAGGCGATGACCTCCACGTCAGAGAGTACGCCCAGAAGCTGTGAGAAACGTGCGATACGTCTCTCTGCGGAATGTTGACCAGGCTGTGCAGGATCGTCACTGAGACGAGGGCCTATTCTCCTTGTACTCAAGAACGTTTCTTGATAATTAGCATTCGGTCATAGTCCTTTACCACCTGGTTTGAGTCTCTGGCTATCATGGTAGTTTTTTTAGTCTACATTTTCGTCCATAGCTTCGATTGGTACGTAGTGGTTTTATTTTATTCAAAAAATACATTCATCATTCGCTAAGGCATAGAGTCCTTAGTCTTTCGACAAAGGTGGAATAGGCAGTATAAAAATATGAACAATTCGCTCGAGTCAATGTTGAGAAACGCGAAGTCCATACATCCCGTGGCGACTATCTTCAGGGTATCGGCATGAAATTGGGTGTACTGAAAGCCGAAGTGATTTGAAGTAGTCCTTTTTATATCGGAAGAGCGTTATGAGCTGATATTTTCTTCAGTTTCTAGGACACGACTTAATCGTGAAGCTGGACAAGTCAAATTGTAAGGGAGAGAGTATATTTTTGAAGGGGAAGAGGAACACACCAGGTACTGAGGAAGCAGTGCCACTTCGAATCATCTCCTCGAGCTTCCCTGCATAATCATCGTAACCTGGACTAACATCGACAGTTCGCTTAAATTCTGGGACACGGACCGGTTCAAGGTAGAAAGTGAACCACCTCCTGAGATAGTACAGCTCCTGGATCGTAATACCAGCTGCGATCCATTTCGCCGCTACACTCTGCCCGTCATTGTAGCCCTTCGAATCCGACGACGTCCCTTGGATAATGACGTCCATACCACCTGCCCAACTAATGAGCTTGCGAAGAGTTTTGCAGATCTCTTTATGCGGGTACATCTCGTCACTCCAGGATGCCAACTGACACTCCCTGCCGCAGTACAGCGTAATGCAGCACTTGGCGCAACGCTGAAAGGTTCGGCCGGTGCTCTGGATTGTGTTGGAGCACGGGAAGGCGGAGCACTGCTCGTGATTTTTCCGGGCATCAAGAAAATTATGCGCGAGACTCCCAGCAAGACCAAGCTGATCTTCTTTGGGAGTCGCTCTCTCGAGCTCTTCTAGCCATTTGACGTCTACTAGGTTTCAATGGTGGGCATGAGAACCGTGAGAAGGAGAGTTTACCTTCTGGACTGTCAAGAGAGACGCGAAGGTCCTTCCTTGCCAACAAGCTCTGGAGGTTTGGTCTGTCGACCCCTATATAGGAGAATGGCTGTAAGTTGGTGCATCAAATAGTGAATAGAGCTCGGATCACTAACACATATGCTCAAGTTTGCAGGCCACAGTAACTCCAAAATATATACCGGGGTGCACCAGAATGTCGGGAACAAGGTAGTATGTTAGGCGATTGACGCCATAAAGCAAACCAGCGTGTTTACAGCACTGCTCAAGGATCTTCTGCCGTGATGGAATAGAGAGACGACAATCTGTGACAAGATATGCGAGCAAAGATAATACTTCGACTGACTTGAGCTCGTATCCGTCTAGTGCAGCTGATCTGACACTCAACGGCATCTTACCGTTGGAGAGTGTGTCAAGAAAGAAAAATAGACACTCGAGCTGTATCTTCAAGGCTTTGCCCAAGTGTCGCATTCGCGAAGCACTTCCGTCTCCCAAAGCGCCATAGACCTGATCGAATAAGTCTCTAAGACAGTCGATCGCTCTTTGCAAGACATGGCTGGTCAAGAATGATTTGGAGAGCAGTGATCCACAGAATAGATATGTATGGGCAGCCGTTTGGTAGACAATGGTGTCCTTGGTGAAGCGCGCCCATTGCAAGAAGCTCTTCATATAAATTTCTGGCCCGAATGGAATGAGATCATTTGGGCAGCTCGGCCAAGTTTTTGTCGCCCTCATTGCTACGGACTTGACCTTACTCTGGTCCATGGCGTAGTCGATGATGCGGAAAAAGTGGACGATGAGAGCAATGGATGGGTTTGGATCCTTCGCACAGGTACGGATAGCCACTTGCGTCTCGAGCTGGGCTCCAATCTGGTGAAGTCTCTGGATCTCTGGGTCGTCCATTAGACAAGAACAGTTGGCAAGGTCGTCAAGTAATTCTCGTATGGCATCGTCGGTGCGAGGGGTTAACAAGAATCGTAAGATAGAATTCCATAGGGAATGAATCTTCATGAGTCGCTTAGAGTCGACCTTTTCTATGGCAGCGAATGCGGTTGAAGATGAACCAAGGAGATATCTGCCACAGCGAGGGCCAATGCCACTGTGGCCACGGCTTGGATCCAGCGCGAGAAGTGCTTCGATTGCCTGAAGAAGTGAAGACGGGTTGCCATCCAGTTTTTGTGGGGAGGAATTCATGAGGATTCGTGAAGAGGGTATGCGCTGGATATCGACCGTGGTGGTGGAGGCTGAAGAGTATGTTGTTGCCACTGAACTTGAAGCAGCCATAGCGTACACGTGCCAGGGACATCGAATTCACACAACTCTTGTGGCAACCACGACCAATTACCATGGACCTTAAATCTCAGAGCTCATCCGCAGGACAAATTCCGCTTGCTCAAAGTCTATTTCTACTATTCAAAAACCCTGATGACATACCTTACTGTGGCAGGGTCCTTCTTTCTACTTTCGATAACTCATTACACGGAATAACGGCAAGCAAGGGCGAAAAGGGCCTCAGGAGATCGCACGAACTTTTCAACTTCATCCTTCGCTTCCTCGTTACTCATCGCACAGATGAAGAGGTCCAGCACCTCCTCGACAAGCTGGCCGACTGCTCCTGTGATATGGATCACACTCGAGCGTATCACGAGCAGGGTGCTCGACGAGAACGTCAACTCTTGGATCGGACGTGTGCTAAAAATGCCCATCCAGGATCTGCCCTTATTATCCAGTTCTTCTCCACGCTCGAAAACGCGATGGAAAACAGCAAAGTTAAATCTGTAGCCAAGGGTATTTCAGGAACTTGGCCCAGCTGTCCGCAAGACCTCATGCCCTGGGGTGCGGACAATGTGATGGCTAGCTTAGACCAGTGGACCAGGTTTACCCCCGACACCATTGTCGTCAAGATCGTCGCACATGTCCACCACTTCTGCGGCCATGTATTCTTAAATTCAATTCTTGCCTACCACTTTACCCACAAAGTTGTCGATTTCGGGCGGGCATTGTTCGATCGGGTGGCTAATTCGTTGAGGGACGGAAGCGCTCCAAGTCAGCCTCGATTAGGGGCTGCATTTGTTATGCAACTGGAAAACTTATTTTTCTTCTTTGACAAGTCGTTCGAGCTACCCATCGGTCTGCAGATACGACTACTGGATGGATACGAAATGAAATACGTGCAGATGTGTTCGCTTCTTGCATATCTCGCATCCGATTGTCGGTTGTCCATTTACGACAGGGACCGGGTCCTACAATATTCTGTTCATCGAGGGGCTGTGATTTACTATCTCTTCAACTGCACTGTACGAGCATGGCCCGATGTTCAGGTACACCCCGAGCTATACAAGACCTTTTTGAAAATCTCCAAGCACGGTAACCCAAAGGATTTCGGCGAGTCACTTTCTTCAGGCGACGTGAAGACTGCCGCTGATTCATACGGTTGTATCGTAGACTCAAGACATGGCCTTGATATTCAGAACCCAGAACCGCACCAGAGCATCGAAGGTCCCATCGTCCCTAACCGTACATTAGTTGCGAATGAACCTACAAGTGAAGCAGGAGCAGTAACCCGTAAGCTTGACTTTATTTCCGGCGAAGGTGGTGCTCAACTACCATGAAATATACCTAGACCGAAGCCAGGAATTAGGAGCAGGCAGTTCCTCTGACCAAGAAGCATGGCACACAATCGCATCCGCAGTGATTCGCGAGATTCGAGATACTAGGACGCTCAATCTACAATGTACTGCACGGCAATGCCTTAACGCCTTGCACAACAAAGGACGTCAGTGCCAAAGGTGTGCACGATGCAACATTGCTTTGTATTGCTCCAAAGAGTGTCAAATCCGTGCATGGAATTCGGATACGTACCCACACAAGCAAGTTTGCAAGACCCTGCAACAGCTCGTCGAGACTGGTGGAGGACAGAAGGCGATCTTTCGCGAGACAGGTGATCCGAATCCTGAGATCGGGGAGTCTATTGTAGCGGCGTGGAGGGAAGCTGGAATTTCCCGCATGGATCTCTTGCAAGTGAGCAACTGGTTCAACTCACACGAGATTTCATTCTGGGGAGGTACGAAAGATATGGTGGGGCCTGGCTACGGTGACTATGATGCCATGGTTGAAGACATGGTTAAAACAGGAGGACGTCCTGAGAACGCCGGTGAGTTTTCAGATTCTCGACACTACTCTCGCATCTTTATTCATATCGTGATTAGCAAGGCGTCTCGTCCAGATTCCACTTGGACCATTCCTTAAAGCGTCTCCAGGTTGATCAGATGAACATTGGGCTTTTTAGAGCCTACTCAAGTACTTGTATTGGATATAACATGGTTAACAAACATTCTTGAGGAACATGATCAACCTGTACGTTCGTCGATTCCCGTGCAAATACTGCGACGACGCTCGCTCTTTGCCCATGCGTGAACGGTCCGGTTCCGCCGCTCATTAAGAGCCCGATCACATGACATGCACGCGCCTCGTGTCGTCGCGCCAACTCCCCTTCTTCACCACCTTGTAGATTCCCCAAACGACAAAATGCCCAAGAAAAAGTCAAAACCTTCGAAAACAGGCCACCATGCTTCGACATCCACCGGACCTTTACCCTCGGTGAATGATTCCACAACCTTCTTCCTCACCTCTATAAACGAACCACACAACCCAACCCACTGCGGTCGATGCCTATATGGTGCCTTGCTCGTATCTAACGCATCACCCGGCCAACCTACCACCACGTCTTCAAAGCTTTCTGTATCAATTAGGAAAAATCTCAATTTCTGGAATACACTATACCACTTTTTGATGGTGCAGCGCACTGATGAAGAGGTCGAGAGGCTTTTAACGAGGCTGTCGGTCTGTGAATGCCCCATGGATGATAGGGCCATTGCGGCGTACCACAAAGTGGGTGAAAAAGGAGAGATGGTGTCCATCCAACGGTGTTTCCTGGAAGCGAACGCCCCAGCGAGTGGGAGTATGAAGGAACGGTATTCTACCCCACGAATCGCGTTCATCATCAAAGCCTTCTGCATACTGCACAGCGGACTCGTGGAGAGCGGTGTTCGAGGTGTAGCAAAAGGCACCGTGGATACTTGGCCGACGTCCCCTATGGATCTCGTCCCCTTCGGCGCAGATGAACTGGTCTGGTCTTTCAAGAGGTGGTGGGCATTTGTACCGGACACGATCATCTACCAAGTCATGGCACGAGTTATACATATATCTCAGCAACTTATCTTACCTAGCTTGGGGAAGCTGAAGTTCTGCCATTCTGTCGTCGATTCGACAAGAGAATTGGTGGATTTCGCGATGGTCGAACTTCCTGGACTAAGGAACCTGAATACCGATGACGATTGGCAGATTGCAAGTCGAGAGGAGGTGTCGACGAAGGCCAAAGCTGTAATGTCGAGGTGGACGCACCATACCGAGGCCCTGCTAGTGTTATTCGAAGTTATATTGGATGAACTCACGGCCGACTATAGGATGCCATTGCTATTGGGCTGCGAGACAAAGCTGATGCAGCTCTTCGCCGTCATTCTTTACATCTCCTGCGATCCCCATACACCACCACATCGTACACAGGAGGATATCATAGGCCGGCATCCTTACTGGTGCCAACTTCTCTTTCGGTTCTTCCACATGCATCTCTTCTACCCTCCGAAACCAGATTACCCGCTTCCTCCCGATTCTATCGTTTTTGACGAAAGTCACTTTCCACCTGCCGCCTCGGTGAGGTCGGCACCTAGGTCGGTAAGGTTTTATATCAAAAGCTTACACGAAGAAACGCGATGCTCTGCGTATCGGTGTAGAAAGTCTATCCAGGATGTGGGCAAGAACTTTCAACGTTGCGCTCGGTGCCAGGTTGTGTCGTATTGTGGACGGGAGTGCCAGACGCGTGCGTGGAGAGAAGAAACGTACCCGCACAAACGGGTGTGCCCCATCCTCCGGCGGGTAATAGACGTTGCGGGTGGGTTGGGGATGTTCGTACAAGTCGCTGATCCGCCAGATGTTATCAAAAGACTTCCGCCAGTATCAGCTGGAATGAGATTGATGATGATTGAGCCTTATATTCTGAAAAGCTGGGAGGATGCGGGGATACCAATGGAGGAGTTGGAGTATGTGTATACGTGGGCCAAGACGGTCGGGAACTTCATTAGTGATATGCCGGATGGGTCACAGTGGACGGAGGGTTATGAGGACTACGAGGAACTAATGAAGGTGGCTAGTGTGAGAGGACCGAAGCGTGAGTTTCCTGTCTTGTATGGTTTCAGACGGACTAATCATCATATTCTTAGCGCGGTATATGAATCGGCTTTTGAAGTGGCCGTCAGAGGTGGCAAAAATGAAGACCATGTTGGAAGCACAACCATTTTGTGAGCTAGATAAGGAGGGTATCAGGTCCTATTTCTCAGTTTTGTGAGACTACATAAAATATGCTAATGAAACTTGGATCTGCTGACAAGTAAGGCATGAGCAAAACATCTAGACAGACGAAGTCATTACTAGGATTCGGCATCGAGACCCAGTTAAACACCGTATGTTCATGTATGATCGACTGATAAAGTACTGTCGCACTGACGCTCGTAAAAGGGGATTAGAAGGTCTAAATCGAGGTCTCGTATGGTGACAAATTAGTAAGAGCTTGAGTTTGGTCGGATACATTAAACAGGCGCCCGTGATTCCTGTAGATCTGGCTGAATTCATGGTAAAGGACCATACTGTTCAGCTGAGTTGGACTAAGAGATTTTTGCTACGAAAAACTTTAAAAAACAGACCGCTCATCAATCAATAGATTTATCTGCTGAGCTCAGGCATTTCGAACCTCAAGCAACCACTAAAGAAAAAAAGCCAACTGGGTAGCACTTTTTACCATACATCACTCGTCAGTTCTACGCGACGGGGCTGAAATCTCTGGACGAGCCGCTTCGCTAAATCCACCGTTCGGGTCAAAAGATCACGGATCTGTTAGATCAAAGAACTAAAAGAACCGAAAAAGAATACACATACCAGCATTCTGTGGATTTCCCCCATTCCTAACCATCTCTTCCACCAACCCATCGTAATCCTCATACCCAGACCCAATACTCGTCTTGGCCGCCATCTTAAACGGCATATCAAATCCTAACAACCAATCGCTCACATACATCATATCCTGCATCGGAACTGCCCCCTTTACCCACTTATCCGTGAGCGCCTGTCGTCTTTCCTCGTATGTGCCGACAGGAGAAAAGACGACCTTCGATCCCCCGCCCAGCTGAATGAGCCGCGTGAGGATCGGACACACCCGCTTATGTGGGAACTGCACAAAGGTCCATGAACGGACCTGGCATTCTTTACTGCAGTACGACGCAAACGCGCACCGGGCACAGCGCTGGAAGCCTCTCCCGGTGCTTTGAATGGTATTCGAGCAAAGGAAGGCGGTGCATTTATATGTGCGTTCGCGGGTCATGAGGAAGGAGTCGGCGAGTGCTGATGCTCTCTTTTGCCGGTCTTCAAGGGAGGTGAGGGATTCGATATGGTCTTTGAATTGAGGGTCTGGGATTTAAATTTTTCAATGGTTTTACGTGCACTTTGAACAACGAAAGTACCTGTCCACGACGGTTCGGCCTCGACACCCATATTCTCAACGTGTTTAATGGCCTCATCTGGGTCAGAAATGTACGTTCCTACTTAATAAATGAGTGTGGCGCCGGAGAAAGGATACAGGTTTAGAAAATTACGTTCTAGAGTGGTCATGTGTGCTTCTGCGTCAAGCGCAGAGTCGTTTCCTTGACTGCCAGTCTCGCCGGAGGGTGAGGCAAAATACTGTGTCAGGCCTGCTGTCTTCCTAGTTGTACCCAGTGCTCGGATGCCGTTCTCTAGTGAACCTGTATTAGTTCCCAATCAGCGGCATCCAAGCATCAAATGTCAAGATCCATACCACTCTCAAAGGTCGTCTGATCAACTGCATCTGCTTCGTCCGGATAATCGCTCATCACATTATACATCCTCGGAAAGACTTCCACGTCCGGCAGAAGAGAGACGGAGACCTGACTCAGGCCATACATCAACGACCCCTCCATGCACGTATGATAAATAACCCATTCCCTAGCTCGAATCGTTAGTCGCGGGTCCGACGCCAGGTATGCAAGGAGCGAGAACATCTGGACGGCCTTGATCTCATAGCCTACCACCACCGCCGGCCGAATGTGCATCCGCAGACCGGACACAAAATTCTCAAAGAAAAACACCAGGCACTCCACCTGCTTCTCAAACGCCTGGCCGAGGTGTGGTATGCGCAGTGCGCTCCCATCCCGGAGCGCACCGGCCACCCGATCAAACAATGCACGCCCAGCATCGATTGCGTGAGTTACAAAGTTGTTTTTGATAATTGACTCCTGGACGAGAGCGCCACAAAGAGTGTAAATGTGTGCGGTGCTCCTTAAGACGACGAGGTCAGACGTGAACCGCATCCATTGGCGTAGACTACGGATCAAGGCGTCGGCGCCCCAGGGCATGAGATCCTCGGGACACCCAGGCCAGGTCTCTGTCGTACGCTGGGCGACTGCCTTGGATTTGCTGTGGGTCATCGCATACTCGATAAGGCAGAAGAATGACAGGATGAGGGCGTTTGTAGGTTGATCCTCCTTTGCATATGAACGTTCGAACATGTCTTGTTCCATTCTAGCACCAAGTCTGTGGTACTGCTGCATCTGATTGGTCATGTGGCAGGAGCACTGTCCTAGCGTGTCGAGCAGCTGTTGAATCTGCTCATCTGTGCGAGGAACGACGAGAAATCGGAGGACGTGATTGAAGAAATTGTGGGACTTGCGCAGATTTTTGGCGTCTGTTTTTTCGGCTGTGATTATTCCAATGGAGGAGACGGCGAGGAGAATTCTGCCACAGTATGGGGAGCTGTTTGGATCTTCGAAAAGTCCAGTAAGGTAGTTGTGGATTGCGGACTGGTCGTCCTGGATAAGAGGAACGATGCTCATGGAGAGAGTGAACAAGTGAATGGGTGAACTTGTGACAGACGATCCGCTAAGCACCTCTCCTTTTGTAACTCCGACGATTTTCCAGGTTGGCAGGCGAGCGCCAAATGAGCGCTTGTCAAGATCCCTGGAGCACATACCTCTATCTGTTGACTATATGATTAAGACAACGAGATGCAAGATGCTTGCTGTAGTCTCGACTAAGCAGGACTACCGATTCCAACGTCTTGGCAATATACCAGGGAATAAGCCAAAAATAAGCCGTGCAACTGTACTAGTATATCTAAAAATACGGGTTCGAAGAAGCGTCCTAGGAAATGGTCGACTCCTTCATGAAGAGCGACCAAAATCTCTGACAAAAGAATTTATCCAATCTACTAATGATGCCCCTTTTGTCACGTTGATACTGAAACTTGTACCTAACTATCATGTATCAACAAATCCGACCCCTTCCTCGCCCTAATCCATTCAACGCAACAGAGCAGAGTCACACCGCCTACCAGATATGTCTCCATCTGGAGGATCGTCAGGCTTTTGTTCGTCAATCGGAAGAAACTAAACTCCCTGTCTTGGTCTGCGCGAGATTCCTTGGGCACATGCTTGTTGAGGCGACAACGGAAACGGGACGCCGAAACATCGCCGCCGAAATCATAAGCTCAGTCGACGATGATCAGCTGCAAAAGCTTGCAGAAACCTACAAGAACTATTTCATGCTCTGTTGTAAGTCCTGTATTCTGTGCTCACATGAGGTCTCTTTTTCCACTCCTATATACCTAGTGCGTTCCAACAAGGACCGTACGCCAGCTTCCAGCTCGGAAGCATCGTTTAATGCTCAGATAGAAGTCAACATCGAACTTTCGCAGGGGATTCCCCAAAGTCATGCAGCGGCCAAAGCTCAGGTATGTGCCGTTGTTCAACGTCTTTGCTCAACGGGACTCCCCTCGTCCCCTTGATTAGGCGTTGATACGAGATGGTTACCGCTGTGCGATCACCAAGAAAGTCAACGCAATCTCTGAACATCTTTTGGACCCGGAGGACGTCGACAGAATTACACCCACCGTGGCGGCGCATATATTTGACCCATCCACTAATGAATGTCTTCAAGTTGATGGTGGGGGGAACGTATGTCGCACATTGCATCTTTCTTTCTGTGATTTAGGTTTGACTCAGCTCATAGAAGGCATGTGCTGCATCTGTTCATGCGATTTTGGACAGATACGGAGACATCGATAGCACTGTAGAACTCAATGAACCCCTCGTTCAGCGTCTGGAAAATGTTCTTACCTTGGATTTGGCCATGCACCATTTTTTCGACAAATTACAAATTTGGCTCGAAAGACAACCAGAGGTGTGTTCTAAAATATGTGTTACATTGGACAGTATTGACTCGCTTATGGATTAGGATCCCGACAACCAATATCGTTTGTGCACCTTTCGACCAGCCGCAATTACCTGTTCTCAATTTTACGACCCTGACGCTACAAAATATCCGGTGCCTGATCCGCGCTACCTTTGTCTCCATGCCGCTTGTGCAAAGGTAGCGCATTATTCAGGTGTCGGTGAGTATATTGAAAAGATCCTTCGTGACATCGAGGAAATGGATGTTCTGGCGGATGATGGCGGCTCAGATGCTCTGTATCATGCCCTGTTGTGCCATGTAGATACACTGGGGATTTGATTTCCCTTTCTTCTCAATCAAGTGTATCAGAAATTGCACAAGGGCCCCATCGAGAGCGGCGTTCGAGGATACCCCCGCAACAAGGACGAAGTATCATGGGGGATTTGGTCTATTGTAACAGTCACGATATATAAACCGACTTGCCCTCAGAGGTGGTAAAAAAGAGTCTTGGAGTTAGATACATTGGATATCAATTCGACTATGCGAAGCTGTATAATGTTAATACTTAGGTGCCTGCTCATCGATGCCAATTTCTGCCTGACATGTAAGCTAAGAGAATTTCCATGGCGACCGCGTTTGAAAACAAGAGCCTAGTCAGCTGAGATCGAGTAGCCTGAGTGACTGGAACACGCACCTCCTCCAGAAATAACGAGTTGGTCGATAATGCTGTGATATTCCACATATACAAGATCATCTTCCAAATCCAATTTAATCCATACAACTTCTACTTGTAGACACAGTGAACACGATGGAATCCGCCTTCGCCAACTTGCCTGTGAGGGCCGTCGTGGCACGCGGCATGTACGAGTTCCTTTTTTCTTCTTGGGTCGAGTCGTTTTCGAGAGTGGGTCACTATATTTTCATATGGTTTCACAAGTCTGTTTAACTATGTGAAGTATTCATAAAGAGTAGAAGAATGTATCCTATACGTCAACTTGATTCAGAATGAAGTTGCCTGTCTCTATCATCTTTCTGAACTCTCGTACTCGGTGAGTCGTCCTTGCGGGGGGTAGTGGGTGAAGTCTTGGTGCACGATCTAGGAGAGGTCGTGATGTCGTAGGTGGTCTAGCGCCAGAACTTGAGAACCTCAAAGATGGGAAGACGCGAGGTAGCGTCGGGTGACGTGACTTCATCTGAAGGAAATCATGAGTCGGATAGCCGTAGGAATTAGAAAAGAAAATTATGCATACGCAAAACCAACGGGATCATCAGGCTCGCGCCACTGCTAAACGCCTCCACTCAATCCAACACCCTCATTGTAACCTTACCCCAAAAGCGTATCAAGGTAGGTACCTAATGAGCACGGCTCCGCAGGTTTCTCCACAGGTTTTTGGGACGGAAACCTGTCTTTCAAGATCGAGGGCAACATATTGGAACATGTGTCGAGGACGATTACGCTGAAAGCAACCTATTGAACCGGCGATCTGTGCGTGCATCCAGTTTGCGTTGAGATATGGCATTTTCTGCCTGTTGACACACACTTCCGCACGGTTGGCTGATACATACCGAGGAGCTATGGGATTGTCAATTTCCATAGGAGTCGATAACGAAGGTCATTTTGTTGGCCAGGAGAAAGACTGGGATGGTAGGTCGGGAGGGTAGGAGAATATAACCAAGTATGTAAAAAGTACTTGATGTCGGCGACAGTTGGATGACCCGAGCCCAGCATAGACAGCAGCGATGTCTGCAGCTCCGTCAGTTGGGGTGCCAGTAGCGAGAACGGGTCTCGAAATACTTCTTTGCCTTGCACAAACTGTGAATTTACGGAGCTTATGCTCCAGACGCGGTTTAGTGCGTCGGCTGTGGCATGGAGCCCTCCGAAGAACTTGGAGGTGCGTTCGTGTTCAGGGTTGGAGGCGTTGACGGCGCTGGTAGCGCTGTTTGCTGAGCCACCATCAATCAAGACGAAAGAGGTTCCAAGCCACACGTGAGGGAAGGTTATGTTGAAGGACATGGAGAGTCTCGCGGCGGCAATGCATATCAGTCAGTATATACAGCACGAGCGGGGCATGCTTACCCAGTCCCGCCTGACCTTTCCAACCAGTCCTCAAGGCCTCAAATCCCACCTCACCAAAACCAGCCCACAGCCCTTTTGGAAGAGATTGGGATGCCATATGCTGGCGATGGATGGTGATAGTATGGCGCTGTCGTGGCGTCGTGCGGTGAGTCACAGCTCACCAACGACATTATTGGCTAATAAATGTTTGCGGAGAGGAATATGTAGTGAGCAGTGAGTACAACAGGCGCGTTGCGATAGGGACCCCAGATGCAGGCTCCCGGCGTCTGCCGGCTATGGCACCGTGAACAGGACCCCGCTGCAACGTCAGGTTATAAGAACGATTTCCATAAATGGAACTCGTAACGTCAATGTCGGCCCAAAGAGTTAATATTTTTTGAGCGTTAAGATACGCATCTTGGTTGCGGACATTAGCTGTCTTGATAATCTCCTTCACGCCATCGGCGTTCCACAGTTTGGCCAAGACTGAACAGATCGCCTTGTGCTGCAGGGCTGTGACATCCACTTCACATGCCTGATGGACAAAGGGATCAACACATATGAACGCATGTACACTAGCATCGAGCTGAGCTGCATAGTACGCAATTTACATCTCCCACCTTCGAAAAGTCTGTTCCTCCAAGTTGATGGCAGGTCGCTGAACAAAATATCGAGGTATTGATGCAACAGGCCAGTGAGCTGTTCGTATCACAAGACCAATGTCCTTTCGAACAGAGACGAATCGCTCTGAAGGGCCTAGGAAAGCTATGAAGTCAGAGCATGTATTATCCTCTTCACTAACTCTTTGCCCATCCCCAAGGTGGCGAGTGTGAAACGGTGCTCGACGAGGCAGTGAGCAGGGGCCCACATATCTGCAAGACAGTCGACACGAGGTTGAGGAGAACCTTGCCCACACCTTTATATATATATATTTAAATCCATTTATATTCCTTAAAGGCGTGGCCTTATGTCGGATGACTACTACTTGTGTGTCTGGTGCTTCTATGTCATGCTAGGGCACTGCTATCGTTGTAGGTGGCCGCTAGCCTCCTGTGGAAGTATGGTGTGCTGTGCGAGCGTACTACTATGTGGGGTGGTGTACTACATACTACGTAGGTTGCGGTATATGTACTACTATAATGAATAAGTGTGTATGTAAGGGATAGAAGGATAAGTGAATTACTGTACTATTACGACCAAATGTTCACGCTATGTTACACATTACACCTATTGTTCACTAGGCAATATGTTCACAACCTGAAGTTACACATTACTGAACAGGAAAATGTTCACTTTGAGCCAAAGTTCACTGACTGGCCAATCGGACCACTGGCCGACTCTCCTGCTAGGACTTTGTGCCAGTGAATTTAGGAGGAACCGAAAGGGGCCACCCAGGTACCTACTAGTACTAAGGCCCAGTTCGGGATCCTGGTTAGGCACGGGTTAGGCCAGGTTAGATCACGTTTTTCCAGTTCTGAACAAACATAACCAAAAATATTCCCATTCTCAGAGTCACACCCAGAACGCCTGAGCTCGCCATCAAAGGACATCGTCAAGCTCGCTGCTGTGAACAGCGAACTCGCTTTTATCATCCAATTTTTGTCCTTTTTGTGGCGCTTATTTGACACATCAATTAAATCATAGAATGTATTGATTTCGAAAGAAAATTGAGTTATTTTGTTGCTGAATGGGCGATGCGCATGAATGTTGGGAAGGCGGGAAACAATGACGAGCTATGTTTCATCATTGTGGGGTCTGTGCGCAGCTCGCCCAAGAGCGAGTGTCCCACGACATGACTGAGGTGACCATGATGGCGATCAGCTTACCAATCGTAACCTGACCAAACCTAACCTGTGCCTAACCGGGATCCCAAACTGGGCCTAATGAGGTTGCCGTCGCGTGCCTACTCCCATTTTATATCCCTGATGTCAGCCCATAAGTTCGCTTCAAGAGCTCCTGTGTCTCCCGTTTTGAACCAGAAGTTGAATCAGAAGATTATCTTTGTTTCCTAAGGGACATAGCTTTCAAATTGTATGTCGTTTGATTCGATGATTCCTTGAGGGGTAGAACCGAGATATATGACCGCAGAATCTTGAAGCCCTTGAAAATCTCGATAAAACCAACCCAACCATTTTCAATGAGCTCTCATCAAATTCCACCCAACCTTCATTCATCTTC
>Ga0247764_1000414_pt1 | contig 15037 bp, 14 predicted proteins | sample UWRJL051202B4_FD_179932 | JGI IMG/M metagenome (GOLD analysis project Ga0247764, IMG submission 179932) | Plant litter microbial communities from Arlington Agricultural Research Station in Wisconsin, United States - UWRJ-L051-202B-4 | ecosystem: Environmental > Terrestrial > Plant litter >...
GCGCACCGGCACCTCCACGACGGGCCACCGTTCACGCACTGCGCGCAAAATCACCTCTGCTTCGAGCTCGTAGCCGGTGCCGCTGAGGCCGAGCGCCAGGGTCTCGGCCACTGGGTAGCGCCGCAAACCACACTGCGTGTCCGACAGTCTGCGGCGCGAGAACCACGACATCCACACGTTGGAAAAACCATTGGAGAAGCGGCTCGCGCGCGGCGCCCCATCTCGCAGCAAATCTCGCACACCCAACACCAGCGCGTTGTCGGGCGCCGGATGACGCGCGAGCACTAGCGCTTCGCTGGTCGGATGCTGCCCGTCCGCGTCCACCGTGACAGCTGCCGTAAAGCCGAGCTCGTGCGCCTTCTCGAAGCCGGTCAGCAGCGCGGCGCCCTTGCCGCGATTGACGCCGTGGCCGACCACCAGCGCTCCGGCTTGTTCAGCCAACGCAGCGGTACGATCCGTGCTGCCATCGTCCACGACGAGAACGCTGGGGGTGGCGGAACCGGGAACGTTGGAGCTTTCACGCACCAGTTCGGTCACAACTTGTTGGATGCTGCGTTCGGCTTGGAACGCGGGAACGACGAAGACGAGCCGCATGGCGCGGCGAGTTCAGCACAATTTTTTCAGGCTTGCACGCCGGGGCGCTCGCGCGGTCGCGCTTGCCTCAAAAGAACGCGACGCCGCCAAACCCCTCCGCGCGGACCGATCCGCGGTCGCTGCCGTACAGCCTGTGCCTCAAACCGCCGCCTGCGAACACCTCGACCAGATCGCCGAGCCGATAGCCGACCCGCATGCGGTAGTGCAAGTCCGAATGGTCGCGCTCGCTGAGATGGCCGCGATCATACGTCTCGGAATAGTGCAGCCCGGGCTCCAGGACCAGCCCCGCCACCGGTTGGAAGCGCGCGCCAAGCCCGCCTTCCAGCAGCAGCTGGTCGTTGCCGGCGCGCGGCTTGAAGCCCGCGCCAAACTCCGAGTAGGCGTAACCGACGGCAAATTTTAGGCCCAAGTGCAGCGGCGCCTCGCTACTGGTATAGATCAGGGGTTGCACGCGGCCGTTGCGCGCGAGGCTGACCAGGCCGACCGCGGTGCCCTTCACTTCGCGAGCGACGTTGACCAAGCCGAGCTGAACGCCATCCACGCGCCCGGCCACGTTCACCAGCGCGAACGACACACCCTTCACGCGCTGGGCATAGTTGAACAACGAAGCCACCGCGACGCCGTTGACTTCACGACTCATGTTGGCGACGCCGGCGAAGCTGACACCCCGGACGTCGCGCGACCAGGTGGCCACGCCGGCGATAGTAGCGCCCTGAACATCGCGGGCCGCGCTGAACACGCCGCCGATACCAAAGCCCTCCACGTCGGCTGCCACGTGGCCTACCCCGCTCAAGGATATCCCGCGGACGTTGCCCGCTTTGGCGAAGACGCCGCCGACGTGCAGGCCGCGCACGTCTTCACTCACCCAGCTGGCCACGCCGGCGATCGAAATACCTTCCACCGCTTGGCGCTTGGCAAAGACTCCCGACACACCGACGCCACGCAGGGAACCAGACACACCCGCAGCGCCGCTCACCTGCCAGCCTTGGATCGGTCCGCGCTGCCAAGAAAGCACACCTCCGAGGCTCCCGCCGCGCAGCAGCCCGCGGCCCTCGGCATAGATCGGAGAAATCTGCACGCCCCGCAGCGGGCCCTGAATGCGATTGAAGAAGCCGGCATACAGCACGCCGCGCGACGCACGCCGTACGTTCAACACCGCGTGATTGAACGCAACGCCTTCGATGGCGCCGATATTGCTGAAGGCGAAGCCCGCCTCCAGCCAAAACTTCTTGTTGCTGCTGTCACGATGGGACGCGAGCGGATAGAACAAACTGAAATTTGGCACCGGCTCCAGCGGAAGTTCCGAGCCGGGATCCCGGGATATCGTCGCTGGTTTGGCTTCGGGCGCCTTCTTGGGCTCCGGCGCAACAGGTGGTGGGGGTGGCGGAGGGGGTGGTTCCGGCTCCGCTGCTGCTTCCGCGGTTCCATCAACGCTGGCAGCGTCGGCGGCCGTCGGGTTGCGGCGCAAGCTGGCGATGAGTTCGCTGGTTTGGTCCCGCGACAAGTTCACGGACATCAGCGCGATCACGTCCGCCGCCCGCTCTGCGTCGCGCGGTACGTCCACCGTGCGGATCACCTCGTCGCCCAGCTTGGTTTGGTAGCGCACGCGGACGCGGTAACTGGCGACGCTGGTAATCTGCAACGCTGCGCGCTCGGGTTGCACCAACTGAAGCGGCCGCCCTAGTTCTCGCGCCAGCGCGGCCTTGATCTTTTCGGGGTCGAGCTCCGGTCCCAGATACAGCGCGACCTGCACGGACTCGAGCGCCGGTGCCGCCGCGGACACGGCGCTTTCGCTACTCTCGCCTGAGCCAGTGGGTTGCGCGGCGGCGAGCGAGGCCGAGATGATCCAGGACAGCGCGACGGCTACACGAACGAGAGTGTTCATCGATTGACGAGGAAGCGGCAGGTGTAGCGGATCTCTGTCGCGACGGAACGCCCTTCGCGATCTTTCGGGGCGCCCCAGCGCGAGCCCTGCACCGTCTTGCGGCAGGCGTCGCCGAATCCGGGCCCAGCCTCCGCTAGGACTTCGACCTTACGCACTACGCCGTCCGCGTCGATGCGCGCGCGGACGCTAGCGGTACCTGACAGGCCGCGCTGGCGCGCCTCCGCGGGGTAATGCGCGAGCAGCGCGCTCTCGAGCGAGGGGGCGGAGGGGCGGACCGAGAGATCGGCCAGGGCTACCAGCGGAGGGCCGCTGAATGGCGCAGTTTTGGCCGGCGCCGTGGCCGCCAGTGCCGGCGCTGCCTTGCCGTTGCCCGGTCCGATCGGCCCGCTGCGAGCGGCGCCGTTACCCGTGGGCATCGCGAAACCACCCGCTTCGTTCGTCAGCGTCACTCCCGTGAGATCGAGCGCGGCGGCTGGCGGCGTTTCCGCTGCCTTGGGCGGCTCTGCTGCTGGCGTCGGCGCCAGGGGCACGTTGCGCGCGGGCTGCGGCCGGGCGCGCAGCGGCTCGGGTTCTGGTTCTGCTGCCGGCTCCGGCGCAGGCGGCGGGGGCGGCTCCGCTTTCGGCGCGGGCACGTCGAAGCTGACGACGCTCACCCGCGTGTCCTTCTTCGGTGCCCGCGGCACTCCGGCCAAGGACGCATAACAGATGCCGTGAAGAACCAGGCTCGAGCCGAAGGCGCCGAGAGCCCACAGAGCATGGCGACGAGACATGACTTCCTCAGTGCTTCTTACCATCGATGTCACTCGGATCGACGTTGATGGCAAAGTGGATGACGTTTTCTTGACGTAAGAGATCGATCACTTCGACGACGCTGCGGTGCGCGACGGCCCCGTCGGCGGCCAACACGGCCTTCAAGTCCGCTTGGTCCTTGCGTCGCGCCCGAATCTGTTCGCGAAGCTTGGGCTTGGAGATCGCGGTTCCATCCAAATACAGATTGTCCTGGCTGTCGATGCTGACGGTGAGCGGCGCCGCGTTGGCTTCGCCCGTCGTGCCCTTCGGCAACTCGACCGGGATGGCGCGCGAAGCGATGTACGTGGCAGCCACCATCAGCACGACCAGGAGAACCAAAACCACATCCACCAGGGGCGTGACGTTGATGCCAGTGATCGGATCGTTCGCGCCGTTATTGCTGCTGCTTGCCATGTCATCACTCCGCGGGGGTGGGTTCGGCCTTGCGGAACGCCATGATTTCGTTGCCTAGCGCCTCGGCTCGCGTGAGCCGCGCCCGGATCAGGCGCTGGTACATGTTGTAGAAAGCGACCGCCGGTAGCGCGACGACCAAACCGATGGCGGTGGCGACCAGCGCCTCGCCAATTTCCGCCATCAAACCAGCAGAGACTTGGCCGCTCGAACTCTCGAGCTCACGGAAGGCACGCACGATGCCGATCACCGTGCCGAGCAAGCCAACGAACGGCGCGTTGTTGCCGAGCGTGCCGAGCAAGGTGAGGTTCTTCTCCATGCTGAGGCGCGAGAGCTCCGTCTCGCCGCGCATGCGCTCCTCCGCGCTGCCAACCCCTTCCGCCTCCAGGCCCGCCATCGCCACGCGCGCCTCGAAACTGGGTGACGCATCCAATCTGCGTCGCGCCTGTTGCAAGTCGCCCTTACTCAAAAACCCTCGCAGCTCTCGGCGTAGCCGGTTCACGTCGTCGCGAGAGGTCACGAACACCACCGCGCGCTCCAACACCACGCCGAGCGCGATGATCGACAGCGCGACCAGCAGCCATAAAACCCAAGTTGCACCGTAAGATGTAACTGCACCAATTCGATTGACCAGATCCATGTTCAAACTCCGTTTTTGGTTGTGAGTTCTCGAAAGACGGGCGCGCCAGGCGATTTAGGGCTCGACGCACAGCGAACGCCGCTCGAACGTCGAGCCGCCACGCAGATCGCGGAGCACGAACCAGAAATAGACCGGCTCTGCTGCGTTGATCTCGCCGGGCGCCGTCCAGGCCACGCGTACATCGGACGCCGCGGCTTCCGGCGGTAGCTCGGAGAAGGGACGATTCAGCTCGCCCTTGCTCGAAAAATGTGAAAAAAGCAGGCCTTCGCGCGCTGGATCGGACTCGATCTCTTTCGGTCGGGGTTCGCGCGCGTCTGCCTCTGCGACCAGCGTCACTTCGTGAGCCGTGCTGCTCTTGACGCGGCGGCCGTCCGTGCAGGGCGCAGCGCCGTCCGCGTCCGGCGACCAGGCTTCACCGTCGAACAGCACGGCGTCCTGCGCGAAGTTTGGATTCTTGTTGGGCACATCGTCGAAGCCAGCGAGCGCAAGGGCGAGGGCGACGCGGGTTCCGCGCTCTCCACCCGGGCAGGTAGCGGTCGCTGCGTCACCCTCCGGGTTGGCTCCCGAACAGATCACGCCGAGCACGTTCAGAAACGGCGTCTTCTCCAAGTCAGCGTCCGCGGGCACTTCGAAGCGGAAGAGCGGACCGTCGGCGCTCGGCGCAGCGCTCACGTCGCTGGCGAACGGCGGCGTGTCGCAACGTCCAGCGCCGACGTTGACCGGTGCGGACAGGCACGCCACGAAGGCGTAGCCAACTTCCGGGTTCGGCTCTGGCGCCGCCGTCAACCAACTCACGCTGGCGGCTTCACCCGGTGCGGGCGCAGCGCGCTCCGGGTCACCTTCTACCTCCACGTGCGCGCCGAGCACGCGCGTTCCCTGGATAATTTGGGCCTTCTCGAGCGGATCATCACAACCCCACAGCGCGGTAGCAAGAGGCAACAGCGCGGCCCAGCACGACAGACGGTTCATAGTTCACCTCGCAAACCCAAGCTCGGGAACAAGGGCATCCCACCCACGGCTTCACGCTTCGTGTAGTCGTAGCTGTAGCGATAGCCTTCCCGGGGCTGAGCATTGTAAACGTTCAAGACATCGAGATACGCGGCAAGCGTGACGGGAGAGAGCTTCCACACTTTTTCCACGCGCAAGTCGAGTTGATGAAAAACCGGATTACGCTCGCTGTTCACCGCGCCGTAGGCCGGTAAGTACACACCGCTGCGAGCGTCGTACGTGCTGCCAACAACGGGCGTCGTCGGGTTGCCGCTGACGAGTCGAAAGCGCGCTCCGACTTCCCAGCCCTTACCGAGCGGATAGCTGCCGACGAGCGATAGGATGTGCGTCTGATCGCGGTCGAACAAGCGATAGTCTTGCCCAGGGCGATCTTTGCGTTCACTGCGTGACAGCGTGTACGCGAAGTAGAACAGCGCGTTCTCTGCGCTGCGCGCCTGAAACGAGGTCTCCAAACCGTAGATTCGACCAACACCTGTATTTTCGTAACCGGGCGAGCGACGATCGGGCGTGGCAACGACCAGATCCTCCAGCCGCTTGTAGAAGCCTTCCGCGCCGAACTTCACCGTGTTGCCGAAGCGTTGCTCGAAGCCCGCGCTGGCCTGATAAGCGTAGTAAGGATCGAGCTTGGGATTGCTGATCCGCGGCATGTTTTGCCAGAACTCCAGGCCCTGCGTGAAGCGTCCGACGCCGGCTTTGAGCGCCGTTTCCGGGGTGATCTCGTAGCGAAGCGCCAAACGCGGATCGACCGTCACGGCCTTGGCCGTGTTGAAGTAGTCGACGCGCACTCCGGGGATGATGAACAAGTTCGGAATCGGCCGATAGTTGAGCTCGATGTAGCCGGCGGGGCGCACGATGCTCATGTCGCCGTCCAAGCTGATCTGACGCTGGGCAACGAGCGGATCGTTGCCGTTCGGGTCGCCATCGAAGCCGCTGGCGAAAGGGCCGCGATAACTGCCCTGATAAAACGAGCTGCGGAAGTCGCCACCCACGGTGACGCGCGCTTGCTCGCTCAGCTCCAGGCTGCTCTCTGCGCGTGCGAAAACTTCGGGACCCTTGAAGCTTTGCTCCAGCGCGCCGATGCGCTGCTCGATGCTGGCGTACCCCAGAGTGGCGGACAGGCGACCCGTGAGAGCGCGGTTGGGCGCACTCTCGAGCTCCGTGGCGAAACGATGGTACTGAATCGTCGCGGAGATGTTGCCGGCGAGACCTGGATCTTCGTCGACCGGATCCGAGAAGAACAACTTCAGGGAATCGCTGCCGCCATAGCCCAGGAAGCGGAGTTTGGCGCCGCTCCGAAAGCGGTGGGTCAGGATGCCTTGGTAATCGTAGTACACCGGAGCGGCCAAGACGTTGTAGGCGTCTTTGGGGACGAAGTTCTCGAAGACGAAATCGATGTTGCTGCGACGTGCGGCGAGCGCGACGGAGGTGTTTTCTCCGAGTGGGATTTCTACGAGGGCAGAGCTGTCAATCAGGTTCAGATCCAGCACCAGGTGCAGGCGATCCGTGCGCGGGTCGCGGGTGTGGACGTCGATCACGCCGCCGACGACGCGGCCATACTTGACGCCGAAGTTGCCAGGATAGACGTCCAGTTTGGAGACCAGCCGCGTGTTCATGAAGCTGGTGAGTCCGCCGAAGTGGTACATGAACGGCACGGGCGTTCCGTTCAGGTTGGTCTCACTCTCGTTGAAGTTGGCACCGCGGATGATGGGGTTGCCTTGACCTAGGGTGGTGCGAGCGATACCGGGCAGCACCTCGATCGCGCGCAGTGCATCGCCGCGCGTGCCCGGCATCTTGCGCAGCGCCGTTTCGTCGATGCTGCGTTTGACGACCTCGCTTGGTGGGGCTTCGACTTCGGCCGTTGCTTCGAACGACTCGAGCGTGTCGGCCGCGGCGCGGGGCGCGGGCTTTTCGCTGACCGCCGCCGGAGGCGAGGCTGGCGTCTCGGGTGCGATGGGTGGTGTGGCAGTCGCCGGCGCCACCGGTTCTGCGGCCTCGGGGGGTGGTGCCTTGAGCGTCAGCTCGAAGGCGTAGCGAATCTTGACGCGCACCGGCTTCTCGCCCACACGGGCAGGTTCGAACTTGAAGCTCTTCGCGGCCTCGAGCACGCGCGCGTCGAGTTCCGCGCCAACCGAGTCGATGATTCGAGCCTCCGCTACCTGGCCTTGCTCGTCGATTACCAGCTCGAGCACTGCGCGTGGCGCGTAGCCTTCAGCGGTCGGCGCCTCGGCCTCGACCGGGACGGACTGCACCAAGCGCGGGGGCGAAACGTCGTTGGTCTGTGGCGCATTTTGCGCGAGCGCGTTGGACGCTGACAACGACACATGGAGCGCTAGCAGCGCAGAAGAAAACCAGGCACCTCTTCGCACGGGAACCATCCTGTGCGGCCGAGTCGGCCGCCATTGAGGCGAAGCGCCGTGCCCCGCTGTTACTGCACTTCTCGGCCCGCCATGCGCGGTGGGGCCGAAGCAGCGACAAAATCCGGGGTCAGGTCAGGCGATTCGCGGTTCAATCGAAACTTCGGCATTCGGTACCCAGCGGCGAAAGAAGTGTTCAACACCCGGTGCGATTTTGTTCGATCGGCACGAAAACGGCCGAAATGCCGGCTCCACTGCAGTGGCGCGACTCGGCGGGCAAGCCTCCACGGCAGCACGCCAGGCGTGTGCGTCCACCCACCCCACCCAGCCGCATTCGCCTGGGCCGAGCAGGCACGCGCTGCTTGCGACCACGAAGATCCGCGAGGTGCTGCCGCGCTTCGAGAAGGACCAAGCTGCACCATCTTGCTGCTAAGGGGCGAAGACTCGAACTCGAACAACTCGGACAACTCGGACAGCTCGAGCCGAGCAAGCTCAGAACTATTGAGTTGCGGATACTGGCATTCCGGGTCGATGCCAGTATGCTCGCGCTTGGTTGGTGACGACAGGGATGGGCTCTGCTGCGGACACGAGTTCGCAGGTCTGGAAGGCGAGCGCAGCTTTACCTCGTCGTGGGCTACGGCGCCGCAAAGTCCGGGAATCGACGATTGGAAAGGATGAATGATGGCTAGCGAAACAAGGAAGACCCTCACAGCGCAGGTGGTGATGTTGGCGTGCGCGATGGGAAGCGGCTGCGGAGGTGCGCCGTCCGAAAGCGAAGCAGGTTTGCAGCTCGCCTCGAGCGCTCAGGCTTTGGGCTCGACCGAAACCCTCAAGCTCATCAAGACGCCAGCCGATCTCCAGGCCATGACGGTAACGGGCAACTACGCATTGGGGAATGACATCGACATGAGTGGTAAGACCTGGACCATGATCGGAGGGCCGTTCAGTCCGTTCCGCGGCACGCTGGACGGAAAAAACTTCGTGATCAAAAACCTCAAGATCTCGTCAGCCGGAAGCTTCTACGTCGGTTTGTTTTCGGCCGTGGGTGGGGCCATCATCAAGAACCTCGGACTGACTGGCGTCGACATCACGGGTGGTGCGTTCACGGGGGCGCTGGCTGGGCTGGTATCCGGCTCGGATATCACTTCTGTCTGGGTCGAGGGAGGAACCGTCAAGGTGAGCGGTCTGAGCCCAGGGCAGGCAGTCGGGATGGTCATCGGACAGGTCTCGGGCTTGAGTCACATTCAGCGCAGCTACGCGATCGGGACGGTGAGCGGCACCACGTCCAGCATCGGTGGGTTCGTGGGGGAGCTTCAGGGCAACTGCGACGGTCCCTCATTCCCCGACAAGGGAATGCTCGCGGAGATCTACACCGACGTGACCGTCTCTCCGGACACGTCTGGCTCGGGGAACGTGCTCGCTGGCGGCCTGGTCGGTTATGTACGCGGAGGATGGATCACCGATATCAGTACGGTGGGTAACGTCACCGGGAGAAACTACGCCGGCGGCGTGATCGGCTGGATCGATAGCCCAGTCGAATGCAAGTCGGGCTTCGAAGATCTGCTTTCGCGTGGCGTGATGACCATCAGCAACATTCCGAACCGTGCGGGAGCTATCGGCGGGATATCGAGCCAGTACACCGCCCGCTGCAGCAGCGCGTTCTGGAACACGACGACGGACGGTGGCACCGCTCCGGCCCTTCCTGGCTGTCAACAGAACGGCTACTCCGACACCACGCTCAAGGCCGCGCACCCGGCGCCCAATCCGGTCGTGTCACCTTTCACGCATGCCATGGAAGGCGATTGGGGCTTCACCGACTCCGGCGCGGGTCTGCCGCAGGTGTGGCAGCTGAACTCGAGCAGCGAGCACATCACGCTCGTCAACATCCCGAATCCTTCTAAGCAAAAGCGATAGGCCAGGTCGCCGGGACGCCAGGATTGCAAGCGCAGGCGGCTCCTTCGGACGGAGTCCGCCGTGCGAACGCGCAAGTATTTCCGCGACGCGGTCACCTGCCGGGAGCGGCTCGGAAAACTTCCAGCATGTTTCCCTCCGGATCCCTTACGAGGATGAATTCGCCATTCAGCGACCGCATTGGGATCCGACTGGAAACGACGGTTCCGCCAGCCGCGACGATGTCCTTCTCCGCTTGGTCCAGGTCGGTCACCTCGACGAGAACAACCGGCGTGGAGATTCCAATGGCGCGCTTGACGATGCACCCGTTGACGCGCCCGGCCTCCGTCGGTGTGTAGCTCTCGTCGCTCTGAGAACTGAGGATGACGTTGTAGTCGTACGCTGGATCGTCTTCCCGCGTGAGCGGCTCGATCCTCCAACCAAACGCGCTTCGATAGAAGACGGCTGCGGCGTTGGGGTCGTCCGCGGGCAGGCTGAACCAGGTCACAGGGGTTGGTTGCATGGCGACTGCATACAGCGTTCACGAACGTGTCGGTAGAGCCTTGTTATGGACTCATTGTCTACGTATGTAGACTATGCACCGGCTACCCGATAAGGTAGCTCCATGCTGAACCTCAACGACGCGCGGATGTTCGTGCACGTGATCGAGCACGGAGGGTTCGCTCAGGCGGCGCGCGCGCTGCGGGTCCCGAAGTCGACGTTGAGCAAGCGCGTCGCCGCGCTCGAAGCCGCGCTCCAGGTCGTCCTGGTCCAGCGAACGACGCGGTCGTTTTCGGTTACGCCGATCGGACGCGAGTTTCAGCGCCAAGCACATGCCATGGTCGAGCTCGCCGACGCAGCGGAGCAGGCGGTGCGGGGCAGCATCGCCGAACCGTCGGGGCCGGTCGCGGTGACGTGCTCGGTGCCCACCGCGCAGACATGGCTCGCAGCGCTGTTGCCGAAGGTCGCTAGGAAGCATCCGGCGCTCCGCATCACGCTCCACGTGACGGATCGGCTCGTGGACATCGTGCGCGACGGGTTCGACATTGCCGTCCGTGATCACTTCGGTCCCCTGCCCGATTCATCGCTCGTCCAGCGGAGCGTCGCGACCGATGCGATGGTCCTCGTCGCGTCGCCCGCCTATCTGCATGCGCGGAAAATGCCGCGCGTACCCAAAGATCTCGCGCGTCACGACGTCCTCGTGACGCACGGGAAGGTCAAGACCTGGAAGCTGTGGCACGACGGCGGCAGCGAGCTCGTGGTCCCGGTGTCTTCGCGCTTCGCAGCTGACGAGACCGTCGCCCTCCTCGCTGCGGCGAAGGCGGGACTCGGCATCACAGCGCTGCCATCGCGTGCGTGCTCGACCGACCTAACGGCTGGGGCGCTCCGTCGCGTCCTTCCGGGTTGGACGAGGGGGCACGTAACGACGACGCTGCTCCTCCCCGATCGCCGTGCCACGTTGCCCAGCGTGCGCGCCGTGAGTGACGCTATCGCCGCCGCGGCGAACGACTGAGATACTAGCGCCCTACCGATGTCCCCGTTCCCGAAACGGCCGTGCTCGTGGTAGCGGTCTTGATTGCATGGCTGCGGTGAAGAAAACAGCGCCCAAGAAAAAGACGCCCAAGCAGGCGACGGCTAAGAAAGCCTCCGCCACGAAGTCGCCCTCGTCGAGCACCGGCGTGCCCAAGCAGCCACGTATCTTCGCGATGTCTTTCGCGAGCGTCTATCCGCTCTATATCCAGAAGGCCGAAAAGAAGGGCCGGACGAAAGAAGAGGTGGACGAGGTCATCGCGTGGCTCACCGGCTACAAAGCGGAGTCTCTGCAACGTGCCGTCGACTCCAAGGTCGACCTTGAGAAGTTCTTCGCGCAGGCGCCTCGGCTGAACCCGAATGCGCGCCTCATCACCGGCGTCGTCTGCGGCGTGCGCGTGGAGGACGTCGCCGATCCGCTGATGCAAAAGATTCGCTACCTCGACAAGCTGGTCGACGAGCTCGCCAAGGGAAAGAAGCTCGCGAGCATCCTGCGCCAGTAGTGCCTGCGCAAGTCCGAAACGCGGTTAGCGCTCGAGAATCTGCGCCACACCTAGGGACGGCAATAGGATCGGGAAACCAGGCCACGCCTTCAGGTTCATCAATGCTCAGACCCGAGCCACGCCCCGCCACAACAGAGCGCTATCGCAATCGGCGTCAAAGCCAGCAGCAGCAACACACCAGCCGGCGCCGTAACGCTCAAGAGAACAACCAGCGCTACCAGCGCGACTAGCGTCGACAGGGCCGGCTCCAGTACGCCGCCCGCAGCGTTGGCGCGTGCAATCAAGAACCCCGCGAGCGGAAACGCAGCGAGCACCGCAGTGCCGAGCAACGCCAACGGACCAGCAGAGCGCACGTCCGTCTCATCCGCCAACGTGAAGTCGATGCCCATGCGGCGACCGACGAAGACGCTGAGCGCGGATAAGACGATGACCAAACCCAAGGTCACGAACATGCCCGCGAAGACCCAGCGCAACATCACGGGCTGATCGGCGGGGCGCAGCGCCTCGCGTACTTGGCGCAAGCTGGGCGGCTCGACCAAACCGCGCAGGGGTGGTTTGAAGAGCTCGAGTTCACGCAGCGCGACCGCGGAGCCGAAGGCCATGAAGGCCAAGATCGGTAGGAGCGCGGTGAGATAGCCGGGACCGCGACCCCACAAGATGTGGTCGTAGAGGCCATGGAGCAGCACCGCCAGGATCCACACGCTGGAAAACCAACGACTGCCACGTCGGCCTGAACCGAGCGCGTAGCCCCAGGCCGCAGCGCAAAAGATGTGCGACAAGGTTCCGAGGGCGGAACGAAAAGCATCCAGTACGGGTTGGCTGCCGAAATGGATGCGCATGCCGGCCTCCACCGCGGCGAAGCCGGTGGCCGCGAGCACAGCGTACAACGCGCCGTAGCGCGGACCGTGCATGCGGCGCGAGCTGTACAGCGGCCAGACCACGAGCACCTTGGCCGCTTCCTCAAGCGGGGCTGCCAGCAGGAAGGTCGCCATCAACGCGCCGGCCACACCGGTAGATTTCACGTCGAAGCTGAGCTCCGCGCGACTCATCACCAGGCGCTCGAGCCAGACGCACGCCGCGCCGCAAAAACCTCCCAACACGAGCGCGTACGTATAACGTCCGATGCTCTGTTTGGCGCCACGCGCCAAACGACGAAACGCGGCCCACCCGACCAGCGCCACCCACGCGATTGTTAGAAATCCGAGAACGAGCTTCACGACACTTCAGAAATGCAAGCCCAGCACGGCGGTGATCGCCAAAGCACCACCTACGCTCGAACCATCACGCGCATAGACCTCGGCTGCTGCTTCCTTCACGGGATCGCCGCCAGTTTGCACCGTGGTGGTGGACTTGGGGCGCGACAAGAACATCAAGTCTCCGGTCACGTTAGCGCCGACGGAGAAGGCGTTGGCGACGTAATAGTCCATACCGAACCCGCCGCGAACATTGTACCCGCGGATATCCAGGCCCGACGCTTTCAGTCCCACGTCATCCCATGCCGCTTTGAAGCTGCTGGTATTGAACGAACCGAGCGAGGCGTAACCGCCGCCGAACGTGAAGTACGGCTCGAGTCTGCCGAAAGGCAGGTGCAAACCGAGCTCCGCGTTCAGCGTCCAGAGCTGCCAGCTGTCGAAGGTGCCCAGCCGAAAGCGCGCGCCCAACGTCAAGAACAGCAGGCGCACGCCCGCACCGGCGCCGAACATGAAGCCGCTCTCCGTGGACTTGACGAGCTTGGCGTCCACCAGGTTGTTGGCGTGAAAGGTCTGTAAGCCGAGGTTTTGATAGCCACCCTCGGCGTTGAGCCACACGAACTCCAGGCCGCGCCCAGAATCTTCCTTATCCGCGCGCTTCAGGTCGTCTTCTGGCGAGATCGGCGCGACCGGCGGTGCCGTGGACTCGACTGGGGGTGGCGGCGCCAGGCCGCCGGAGTTCAGGTCCGTGTTGGTTTGCGCCTGCGCAACTTGCGAGAGGCACAGCGCGACGCCCACGAACAAGCCAGCCAATAAGCGCTTCATTGGGCAGGAGCATAGCACGCGCACCCAGCGCCTCGGCAGCGCAGAAACTTCACAGTTCCTTGGGTAAACGAGTGCTGATGGTGTCCAAACCGAGTTCGACGCACAACGCCTCGAAGGCGAGCTTATCGGTGCCGCGATATTCCAGATCGCTCAATGTGTGCGTGAGTGGCACATCGCTGCGCAGCGTCGCGAGGGTCTTGTACAGCGCTGCCTGTTCGCGTTGCGCGGCGAGCTCCGTGAGCAGGGCCGCGACGCCGCGTAGGCCGGATCCAAACGCGGCCGCATCCAGCGGGATCTGCTCCAGCGAGTCAAATTGTCGCAACGCTTTGGCTGCGCTAGCTTTGCCCCAGCGCGGGATGCCAGGGATGCCATCGGCAGAGTCGCCGACCAGCGCGAGGAAGTCTGGGATCTGCCGCGGCAACACGCCGAACTTTTCGAGCACCGCGGCTTCATCGTAGAGCTTGTCGCGCTGGCGATCCCACACGAACACGTTGCCGCCGACGCACTGATAAAGATCCTTGTCGGGCGAACACAGCACCACGCGGGCCACGCTCGGATCGGAGGCAAAGCGAGCAGCGCCCGTGGCGAGAGCGTCGTCCGCCTCGAACTCCACCATCGACCACACCACGACGCCGAGGGTGGCCACGGCGCGCTCGGCGAGTTCGAACTGCTCCATCAGGTCAGCTGGAACGCCCTCGCCGGTCTTGTAGCCAGCGAACAGATCGTTGCGAAACGACTCGATCACGTGATCGAAGGCGCAGGCCACGTGCGTCACGCCAGGTCGGCGCAGCAGCGCCATCAAAGATTGCAGCAGCCCGCTCACTGCGTTCACCTCCTGCCCGCTGGGCGAGCGCCGGCTGGGAACCGCAAAGTAGGCCCGAAACAGCTCGTACGTCCCGTCGATCAGATGCACGTGCAGGGTCGGTTCGCTCACTGGATCGTCGCTTTCGAGGTGGCGGAGCCCGTGATGTACCATGTGCGCCGACGCCAGGTTGCCCCGCTCCGAACGAGCCTTTGGGCCAATGTCGGGCGCTAGCGGCGTTTTCCTGCACGAAAGGCCCCCTTGCGTCGCGGCCCCCGGCTAGGCAAGATTGCGGCCGCCTTACATTCCTAAGGGGCTCGGTTCATCGATGCGGACTTTGCGCAATTCTCGGAAACCTTTGGTGCTCGCACTCGGCGGCGTTTCGCTCGCAATCAGCTGCACATTGATCACGGACGTGGATCGCGGAAAGATCGACACCGGTGACACTCCTGGTAGCGGCGGCAGCAGCCCCAGCTCCGGTGGCAAGAGCAGCAGCGGCGGCAAGGCACAAGCGGGCGACGACAACCAAGCCGGCAGCGGCGGTGAACCCACCGCGGGCAGCGGTGGCACTGGCGGAACTGGCGGCACCACCGGCGGGACCAGCGCGGGCGCGGCT
>Ga0247764_1000415_pt1 | contig 15031 bp, 19 predicted proteins | sample UWRJL051202B4_FD_179932 | JGI IMG/M metagenome (GOLD analysis project Ga0247764, IMG submission 179932) | Plant litter microbial communities from Arlington Agricultural Research Station in Wisconsin, United States - UWRJ-L051-202B-4 | ecosystem: Environmental > Terrestrial > Plant litter >...
GCTTGACCACGAAATCCTGCGCGCCGGCGCGCATGGCCGAAACCACGTTGTCGATGCCGCCATGGGCGGTCTGCACGATGACCGGGATGTTCAGGCCCGCTTCACGCATTTTTGCGAGCACGCCGAGCCCGTCGAGGCCGGGCATCACGAGGTCGAGCACGACCGCGTCGATCGTCGGCGCATCAGCGGCGGTCAGCAGGGCCACGACGGCATCGCCGCTATCGACGACAAGGGGCTCATAGCCGCACTTCTGCACCATGTTTTCAACCAAACGGCGCTGCACGGCGTCGTCATCGGCAATCAAAATAGTAGCAGCCATAGTTTTCCCCGCACTCTACTGCAGTGTCTCGAATCGGGGCAATTTGGCCGATGCCGATTAACGCCCGCTTAACGGTTGGAAATGGCAACCTTGGGGCAGGGAAACCAAGCGTAGCGGGAACGCGTGGAGCTAGGCGAAGAGGTGTGGCCACACCTCCAGGACGCCGCGGTAGCACATGTCGATGGCCACATAGAGGATGATCGCGAGGCCGACATAGGCGATCCAGCGGTGCTTTTCCAGAAGGCGCGCGATGAAGCTGGCCGCGAATCCCATCAGTGCGATGGACAGTGCCAGGCCGAATATCAGAATCATCGGATGCTCGCGCGCCGCGCCCGCGACGGCGAGCACATTGTCGAGCGACATCGAGACGTCAGCGAGCGTGATCTGCCAGACCGCCTGACCAAGCGTCTTTTGGCGGCCTGCTGTCGCATCCATCGTGCTTGCGGATGACAGACTCTGAAAGGTCGGTTGATGATGGGACGTGCGCAACTCGCGCCACATCTTCCAGCACACCCAAAGCAGCAGAACGCCGCCGGCGAGCAGCAGCCCGATGATCTGCAGCAGTTGGACCGTGACGGATGCGAAGCCAATGCGCAGGATCGTGGCCGCCACGATGCCGATCAGGATCGCCTTCTTGCGCTGACCCTCGGGAAGCCCGGCGGCGGCAAGCCCGATAACGATCGCATTGTCGCCGGCCAGCACCAGGTCGATCATGATGACCTGGAAAAGCGCTGTCAGGTGTTCCGAGGAAATCAATTCAAGCATGCGGGCCTCTCCGTTGAAGGTCCAATCCGACATCGCAGTTCGCTTGAACTGCCAGAGGGGCCCGGGCTTTGGACGCGTAGACAAAAACGACGCAGTCAGACTGCGGAAGAATTGTTCTCGTTACTCAGGTTGATCCGAGAGGGCGAAGAGCCTGACCATCTGATCTGGCTCGATCAGAACGGAGACGACGATGCCAATGAAAGTCAGCGCTCCGGCCAGGTCGAGCCACATGGTGCGGGATCGGCCGGGGTGCCAAAGCCATGCTGCGCCGGCCATCGCCGCACCAACCGCAAACAACAGCGTGACGATCGCGGGCGCCAACGCGTCGGCTGGCACCAGATTCCGGATGGCCAGGGCCGCGAGCAGCACCGCCAGGAGGATACCGGCCATCAACTCCTTGCCGTTCGCCGGGGGGGCCCGGTCGGCGGTTCGGACAATCTGACTGCGCTCCAGGAAAGCCATCGGATTCTTATTCGCGCGCTGGAATTGTGGTAGGTAACATGACCTACCCGACATTTCAGTTTGGATAGTTTAGTAATCATGAAACGAGTGAAACAGCAAGACGTTTTCGCTGAACGGCGGCCGGTGAAGGCTGCGCCGGATGCCAAGCAATTGCGTAAAATGGCTGGGGATTGGCTGAAGCAGCGTCGCGCGGATGCCGAAATGTCGCAGGCCGATCTCGCGGCACGCCTCGGCCTGAAATATTACACGTTCATTTCGCAGGTCGAGAACGGGTTCAGTCGTGTTCCAATCGAGATTATGGGAGCGTGGGCCAGCGAGTTGGGTCTTGAACAAGCCGCCTTCGCGAGGCATTTGTTAATGTACTACGAGCCGGAACTGTACCGGCTGTTGTTCGGAGCGGAAAGCAAATGAGCGTGGTTGCATTCGAGCGCAAACAGGACAGCGGCGAATGGAGCGACAAGGAACTCCGCGCCCTCGTTGCGGCGTTCGGCGCGGCGCTGGCGCCCGGGACCGGACGCGAATGGGAAACCGGCATGACGGAGAGCGGCGACGCGCAGTTCTATCTGCTGAGCCCGTTGCCGGATCAGGCCTGCGAGTTGTGCGTATCCCGGATCGGCGGGCGCTACGTTCTGGAAGACGGATTGGGCCGGCTGTTGTTTGAGCATCGGAACCTCGAACTCGTGGGGTTGCATGCCAAGGCCGCGGTCCCATCGACGTCTTGGCTCATGGTGCGTGCGATCACGTTGTGGTGTGCGATCCGCAATACGATGCACGAAAGATTCGAGCCGCTGCTGGTCGAGGGCGAGGAGTTGTTCGTCCAGTTTGTACCGCAGCTTGCGGCTTTCGCCTGATCGCCCGCCATTTCCTGATCACCTCTCAATTCTGAAAGTGTCATGAGCGCAAAATCCGCGACATCCCGGGCCGGCAAGCCGTCCCGCAAACCCGCCGCAAGCAAGGCGGCCAGCAAATCCAAAACCGGCCAACTGCCTGAATGGAATCTGGCCGATCTTTATTCCGGAATCGGCGCCGAAGAAATCTCGCGCGATCTGCAAAAGATGGATGCGGACTGCGCCGCGTTTGAGACCGACTACAAGGGCAGGCTGGCGGAACGCATTGCCGGCGACGACGGCGGCCGCTGGCTCGCCGAGGCCGTTAGACGTTACGAGGCGATCGACGATCTCGCCGGACGGCTCGGCTCCTACGCCGGCCTCATCCATGCCGGCGATAGTGTCGATCCTGATATCTCCAAGTTCTACGGCGACGTTTCGGAACGGCTGACGGCCGCCTCGGTGCATCTGTTGTTCTTTGGACTGGAGCTCAACCGCATCGACGATGCGGTGATCGAGCGCGCGATGCAGACGCCGGAGCTTGCCCATTACCGGCCGTGGATCGAGGATCTGCGCAAGGACAAGCCGTATCAGCTCGAGGATCGCGTCGAGCAGTTGTTTCACGAAAAATCCCAGAGCGGCTATGCCGCCTGGAATCGGCTGTTCGACCAGACCATCTCCGGCCTGCGCTTCAAAGTTGGCGGTAAGGAACTGGCGATCGAGCCGACGCTCAACCTGCTGCAGGACCGCGCGCCGGACAAACGCAAGGCCGCCGGCCAGGCGCTGGCCAGGACCTTCAAGGACAATGAGCGGACTTTTTCGCTCATCACCAACACGCTCGCCAAGGACAAGGAGATTTCCGACCGCTGGCGCGGTTTCCAGGATGTCGCGGATTCGCGCCACCTCAACAACCGCGTCGAGCGCGAGGTGGTCGACGCTTTGGTCGCTTCCGTGCGCGCGGCCTATCCGCGCCTCTCGCATCGCTATTACAATTTGAAAGCCGGCTGGTTCAAAAAGAAGAAGCTCGCGCATTGGGACCGCAATGCCCCGCTGCCGTTTGCCGCTACCGGCACCATCGCCTGGCCCGAGGCGCAGAAAATGGTTCTGACGGCGTATCGCGGCTTCTCGGTCGAGATGGCCGCGATCGCGGAGCGCTTCTTCACCGATCGCTGGATCGATGCGCCGGTGCGGCCCGGCAAGGCGCCGGGCGCGTTCTCGCATCCGACCACGCCGTCGGCGCACCCTTACGTGCTGATGAACTACCAGGGCAAGCCGCGGGATGTGATGACGCTCGCGCATGAGCTCGGCCATGGCGTACATCAAGTGCTGGCGGCCAAGAACGGTGCGCTGATGGCGCCGACGCCGCTGACGCTGGCCGAGACCGCCAGCGTGTTCGGTGAAATGCTGACCTTCAAGCGGCTGCTGTCGCAGACCAAGAACGCCAGGCAGCGCCAGGCGCTGCTCGCCGGCAAGGTCGAGGACATGATCAATACCGTGGTGCGGCAGATCGCTTTCTATACGTTTGAGCGCGCCATTCATACCGAACGCAAGAACGGCGAACTGACCGCCGAGCGCATCGGCCAGATCTGGCTCAGCGTGCAGGGTGAAAGCCTCGGACCGGCGATCGACATCCGCCCGGGCTACGAGAATTTCTGGATGTACATCCCGCACTTCATTCATTCGCCGTTCTATGTCTACGCCTACGCGTTCGGCGATTGCCTGGTGAACTCGCTGTATGCGGTTTATGAGAACGCCTCGGAGGGTTTTGCCGAGCGCTATCTCGCGATGCTCGCGGCGGGCGGCACCAAGCATTATTCCGAATTGCTGATGCCGTTCGGGCTCGACGCCAAGGATCCCAAATTCTGGGACGGCGGACTTTCCGTCATCGCCGGCATGATCGACGAACTGGAGACGATGGGCTGACGGACGCCCGCGGCACGCATTTGTGATGGCGGCGGACACAATTTTCGCCGCCGTCACCCTTCACGATCATGGTGGCTACGAGTGGAGTGCCTCATGATCGACACCCCGACGCGGCGCGTCATCCTTGGAGCGGGCGTTTTTGCGGCCGGTTCGCTGCTGATGAGCGATGGCAGCGTTGCGCAGACGCCGCTCGCGCTCACGCCTGCTTGTCACGACGGCCATGAAGTAACGCTGTCGCAAACCGATGGGCCGTACTTCAAGCCGTCATCCCCGGAGCGCATCGAACTACTCGAGCCAGAGATGCCCGGGCAGCCGATCGAGCTTGTCGGCCTCGTGCTTACCCGAGCCTGCAAACCGCTCGCCGGCACCTTGCTGGATTTCTGGCAGGCCGACGACAAGGGCCGCTACGACAACTCCGGCTTCCGCCTGCGCGGCCACCAGTTCACCGATGCGGAGGGGCGCTACCGGCTCCGCAGCGTCGTGCCCGGCCTCTATCCCGGCCGCACCCGCCACATCCATGTGAAGGTGCAGCCACGCGACGGCGCGGTCCTGACCACCCAGCTCTATTTCCCAGGCGAGGCCAAAAACCGTTCCGACGGCCTGTTTCGCAAGGAGTTGCTGGTGAAAACGGCCAAGAACGAGGGTTGGCTGGCCGGGCGATTCGATTTCGTGGTCGGGTAGACCGGCGAAGCGCCAGCCACGTAATACATCTGTTGTACATCGCTGCAACGCGTGTTATACATTCCGTACAACGGAGCCGGAACGATGACCAAGACCCCTCGCGGAATGGAAGAAGCCTCTACCGAGTACAGGCTGGAGGATACCGCCCTTCAAATCCGTAAGATCGGCAATTCGGTTGGCGTTATCCTCCCGAAGGAACTTCTTGCGCGGCTCAAGCTGAAAGAAGGCGACAAGTTCTATCCGGTCGAGCAGCCGGACGGCAGCCTGCGGCTGTCGCCGTTCGATCCCAAGCATGCACGGACCATGGAAATCGCCCGTCAGGTCATGCACGAGTATCGCGATACGTTTAAAGCGCTTGCGAAATGAGCGAGCCAATTTGGCTCGATGTCGATGAGATCATCGACATGCATGCCGAGCAACTGGCGATATTCGGCGGACCGGAAGGCATGCGGGATCGGGGCCTTCTTGAGTCCGCCGTTTTGCGGCCGGTCAACCAATTCAATTACGGGCAAACGGATATGGCTGCACTCGCTGCAGCCTATGCGTTCGGCCTTGCCCGCAATCATGCGTTTGTGGACGGCAACAAGCGGATTGCCTTCCACGCCATGATGGTCTTTCTGCGCAGCAACGGCATACCCTTCGCACCTGTGCCGGCGCATGCCACGGCCATCATCCTTTCCCTGGCGGCAGGCGAGGTAAACGAAGAGGGCCTGGCCCGCTGGATCCGGGATAATTGGCCTTCCGAATGACCCGATAGGCTGGGGGCCGTTGCCCTCCCAAACGCTTTACGGTAATTGCACGCGAGAAGCGCTCATTTTGACTGGGGATACCGATGGCAGAGCATAATGAAGTGGCCTACACGACCGCCGACGGCAACGACTATCCGGCCCATGAGCAGACCTACGAAGGGTTCATCATGCTGGTCAAATACGGCACCATCGCCGTGGTGATCATCGTCGCCCTGATGGGCTACTTCCTGACCTGACGCGCCGCTGCCTCACCGCCGCCCGGCGGTGAACATAAATTAGCACGCATGCCGGTTGCGAAACCGGTATCCAACTAAGCGAAAAAGACGCTAGTTTGCTTGCGCGCGCCTGCCGCGCGGCGGGGAGGCCTCATGAAGATTGCCGTTGCCAAGGAAATCGATCCGTCCGAGCCGCGGGTCGCTGCTTCCCCGGACACCGTGAAGAAGTTCAAGGCCCTGGGCATCGATATCGCGATCGAGCCGGGTGCGGGCATCAAGTCGGGCCTGCCGGATTCCGAATTCACCGCCGTCGGCGCCACCGTCAGCGCGGACGCGCTGAAGGACGCTGACATCATCATCAAGGTGAAGCGGCCCGAGGCCTCCGAGCTTTCGCAATACAAGCGCGGCGCGCTGGTGATCGCGATCATGGATCCCTATGGCAATGAAGCGGCGCTGAAGACGATCGCGGATGCCGGCGTCGCGGCGTTCGCAATGGAACTGATGCCGCGCATTACGCGCGCGCAGGTGATGGACGTGTTGTCCAGCCAGGCGAACCTCGCCGGCTATCGTGCGGTGATCGAGGCTGCGGAATCCTTTGGCCGTGCGTTTCCGATGATGATGACCGCCGCCGGCACCGTTCCCGCGGCTAAGGTGTTCGTGATGGGCGTCGGCGTCGCCGGGCTGCAGGCGATTGCGACCGCGCGCCGGCTTGGCGCCGTGGTCACCGCCACCGACGTTCGCCCGGCCACCAAGGAGCAGGTCGAATCGCTCGGCGCCAAATTCCTTGCCGTCGAGGACGAGGAATTCAAGAACGCCCAGACCGCCGGCGGCTACGCCAAGGAAATGTCGAAAGAGTACCAGGCCAAGCAGGCCGCGCTCACCGCCGAGCACGTCAAGAAGCAGGACATCGTCATCACGACCGCTTTGATCCCGGGCCGGCCGGCGCCAAAGCTCGTCAGCGCCGACATGGTGAAGTCGATGAAGCCGGGTTCGGTGCTGGTCGACCTGGCCGTCGAACGCGGCGGCAATGTCGAAGGCGCCAAGGCTGGCGAAGTCGTCGATGTCGGTGGCATCAAGATCGTCGGCTACACCAACGTCGCCGGCCGCGTCGCGCAGTCGGCCTCCAGCCTCTATGCCCGCAATTTATTCAACTTCATCGAGACGATGGTGGACAAGCCGAACAAGGCGCTCGCGGTCAACTGGGATGACGAACTGGTGAAAGCCACCGCTCTGACCAGGGACGGCGCCGTCATCCACCCGAACTTCCAGCCGAAGACCTGAGGAGAGAAGTCATGGAGCATGTCGCCCAAGCCGTCGATCCCTTTGTATTCCGGCTCTCGATCTTCGTTCTCGCCGTCTTCGTCGGCTATTTCGTGGTGTGGTCGGTGACGCCGGCGCTGCATACGCCGCTGATGTCGGTGACCAATGCGATCTCCTCGGTGATCGTGGTCGGCGCGCTGCTCGCGGTCGGCGTCCCGATGATCTCCAGCGGCTCGGGCTGGGCGCGCGGCTTCGGCTTCATCGCGCTGATCTTCGCCTGTGTGAACATTTTCGGCGGCTTCCTTGTCACCCAGCGCATGCTGGCGATGTACAAGAAGAAGGTGAAGTGAACGGCGTGCACCTCGTGGTGACGAAGGCAAATGGGGACCTGAGATGAACGCCAATCTGGCAGCAGTTCTTTATCTCGTGGCAGGTGTGCTGTTCATCCTGTCGCTGCGCGGCCTGTCCAGTCCGGCGTCGTCCCGCCAGGGCAACCTGTTCGGCATGGTGGGCATGGCGATCGCGGTCGCCACCACGCTCGCCAGTCATCCACCGGCGGACGGCGTCGCCTGGGTGCTTGTCATTCTCGGTATCGCCATCGGCGGCGGCGCCGGCGCGGTGATCGCCCGCCGGGTGCCGATGACCTCGATGCCGGAACTGGTCGCCGCCTTCCACTCGCTGGTCGGCATGGCCGCGGTGCTGGTCGCCGCCGGCGCCTTCTATGCGCCCGAAGCCTTCGACATCGGCACGCCCGGTAACATCCACGCGGCCAGTCTCGTTGAAATGTCGCTCGGCGTCGCGATCGGCGCGTTGACCTTCACCGGCTCTGTGATTGCGTTCCTGAAATTGTCGGGTCGCATGAGCGGCGCTCCGATCATGCTGCCGGGGCGTCATATCATCAACATCGCGCTGGCACTGGCGCTGGTGTTCTTCATCTTCGGACTGGTTCGCTCCGGCAGCGCGCTCGATTTCTGGCTCATCACCATCATCGCGCTGGTGCTCGGCGTGCTCATGATCATCCCGATCGGCGGCGCCGACATGCCGGTCGTGATCTCGATGCTGAACTCCTATTCCGGGTGGGCCGCGGCCGGCATCGGCTTCACGCTCGGCAACTCCGCGCTGATCATCACCGGCGCGCTGGTCGGCTCGTCGGGCGCGATCCTGTCCTACATCATGTGCCACGCGATGAACCGTTCCTTCATCTCGGTCATCCTCGGCGGCTTCGGCGGTGAAACAGCCGCAGCGGGCGCCGGTGCCGGCGGTGAAGCGCGCCCGGTCAAGCTTGGCTCGGCCGACGACGCGGCGTTCATCATGAAGAACGCCCAGAAGGTGATCATCGTGCCGGGTTACGGCATGGCGGTGGCGCAGGCCCAGCACGCGCTGCGCGAAATGGGCGATCTGCTGAAGAAGGAAGGCGTCGAGGTGAAGTACGCGATTCACCCGGTTGCGGGCCGCATGCCCGGCCACATGAATGTGCTGCTCGCGGAGGCCAACGTGCCCTATGACGAGGTGTTCGAGCTCGAGGACATCAATTCCGAATTCGCCCAGGCCGATATCGCCTTCGTGATCGGCGCTAATGACGTCACCAACCCGGCCGCGGAAGAAGACAAGACTTCGCCGATCTACGGCATGCCGGTGCTGCAGGTCTGGAAGGCCGGCACCGTGATGTTCATCAAGCGTTCGCTGGCCTCGGGCTATGCCGGCATCGACAACCCGCTATTCTACCGCGACAACACCATGATGCTGCTCGGTGACGCCAAGAAGGTCACCGAGAGCATCGTCAAGGGGATGTAACGCGTTCTCAGGAAATTCATGACCGCCCTGAAATGGCTGCTGATCGTCGTCTCAGTCGGTTACGTCCTTGCTCTGCTCGTTCTGTTCTTCGCGCAGCGCGCCGTGCTGTTTCCGGCCCCGACGACCGCGCGCACGCAGCCGCCGGCAGCGGGCTTTCCGGAAGCCGAAGAGCATATCCTGACGACCGCCGACCGTGAGAAGGTCATCGTCTGGCATGTTCCGGCGAGGGCGGGCCGTCCGGTCGTGCTCTATTTCCACGGCAATGGCGATTATCTCGCCGGCTTCTTCGGCCGCTTTCGCAGCATCATCGCCGACGGGACCGGGGTGGTCGCCTTGTCCTATCGCGGCTATGCGGGCTCAACCGGGCAGCCGAGCGAGCACGGATTGCTGCAGGATGCCGCTGCGGCCTATGCCTTTACGGCCGCGCGCTATCGCGCGGACGACATCGTCGTCTGGGGTTTTTCGCTCGGCACCGGCGTCGCGGTGGCGATTGCAGCGGAGCAGCGGATCGGCAGGTTGATCCTGGAAGCTCCCTATACGTCGATTGCCGATGTCGCCGCGTCGGCGTTTTGGTTTGCTCCGGTGCGTCTATTGATCCGCGACCCGTTCCGTTCCGACGCCGTCATCGCGAGGGTCAAGGTTCCGCTACTGGTGTTGCATGGCGCGCTCGATCCGACGATACCGGTTGCATTTGGCGAGCGGCTGTTTGCTCTGGCGAACGAGCCAAAAAGGTTTGTCCGCCTTGCCCGCGGGGGTCATAACGATCTGGATAATTTCGGCGGCATTGAAATCGCACGAAATTTCATCAACCTTGCGAAGCCGTGATGGCGGCCGCAACTCTGGCGCGGGGTCGCGATGATTGGCTACGCGCTCGAAAAGCGACCTGCTCGGGCTCAATGCGCCGGAGGTGGTGCTCTTGATTCCTTTTATGGTATTCGTGCCGTAAATCCCCGGAGTGAACCCAATGCTCGCCGCCAAATCGGATGTTCAGGTCGATACCCCGGAAGTCCGCGTCACCGAATGGCGGTTGGCGCCGGGCAGCGCGACCGGCCATCACACCCACGGGATGGATTACGTGATCGTGCCGGTGACCTCGGGCGAGATGACCATCGTCGCCCCGAATGGCGAACGCACCAAGGCGCAGCTCGCTACCGGCAAATCCTATTTCCGGAAAGCCGGCGTCGAGCACGACGTGCTCAACGAGAGCGCAACCGAGATCGTGTTTTTGGAGGTCGAGCTGAAGCCCTGATCAGCCCGAATTGAGTTCCGGGTGTTGCTTTCGGGCTCATCCTACCGGCTTGAAATGGTTAAACAAGTTTAACCAACGCAAGCCGATGTGGCCGGTCTGCACGGGAACTGCTGAATTGCCACCGATCCGTCGCAGTTGATCCCTCAATGTGCCTCAAAGTTCCGGCAATTGAGGGACCGCGGGGAGTGGCCGGAATGCTGAATTATCTGAAGAAGTTCGCCGTAGACATCTTCCCCTCGGTGGCTGCGACCGTCATCGGGGCCTACATCGTCAACCACTACATCGTCAGCAAGCCCAGCGCGGACGTCCCTGCCGCGACGGTGTCGGCCGCCAATCCCAAGGGGGAAGGCAAAGCCGAAGCCAAATCCGATGCCAAGCCGGCCGAGACCACGGCCAGTGTCAGCAATCTTCCCGCTGCCGGCGTCAAGGCCAAGGGAATCTCCGAAAAAGCCATCATGGAGAAAACCGCTGCCGAACGGCCGGCGGTGGTCGAAAAGGCGCAGGACAAGACGGAAGCGAAGCCCGACACAAAAGCCGAAGCGAAGGCTGACGCCAAACCCGATACCAAGTCTTCCGATACCAAGTCTTCCGACGCGAAGTCTGCCGACGCGAAGTCTCCCGATACCAAATCCGATGTGAAGTCGGCCGAAAGCCCTGCTGACGCCGATCAGCGCCGGCATACGGCGTCGCGCGAACGTGAAAAGGAAAAGATCAGGGTCGTGCTGCCGTCGCCGATCGCCGTGAATCCCTCGGCCGCTTCGGTTGTGGCGGCTGCGCCCGCTGCTCCGGCCGAGACTGCGGTTGCACCGGATGAACGGCGCGACGCCAATGACCTCGCCCGCGCGGCGATCGAGCGCCTGCGCGCCAACGGCGATACCCCTCCGCGCGCGCCCGAGGCGGCCCGCGCTCCAGAGGTGCCCAAGGTCGTGAGTCCGCCCCAAGTGACGAATGCGCCTGCTGTGAACCCGCCCGCGCTTCGTCCGCTGCCGCCGCCGATCATGGTCTCTGGCGCGCCGGCGGGCGAGCCCTTTGGTCACGCTCCGTCGCCGGCGCGGCCGCCACACGTTGAGGCCGCCAACCCGAACCGTCCAACCCCGCCTGCTGAAATTCCGCTTTCGCGGCCGCTCGATCTGCGTGCTGAAATGGCCGAGCCTTCGGTGCGCGAACGCGCCACGGCGGCTGCCGAGGACGCCCTGTCGACGGCGAAGTCGATCTTCCACGCGGTGCTGCCGAAATAATTCAATCCGTAGCGTTTTCGAGCGAAGTGGTTCCGGTTCGCGTAAAGAAAACGCGTCAGCATAAAAGCGCTAGCCGCCGGTGCGGGTAAGGCCGCTTCGCGCGGCTTCATCCCTGGGACGGAGCGCCAGCGCGCGTCCGTAGGAGTTGAACGCCTTGGCCTTGTCGCCCAGGCGCTCATACGTGACGCCGCGTACCGACCAGGCTTGCGCGCTGCCGGGGTCGGCCTGCACCGCTTCGTCGAGATCGGAGGCGGCTTCCTTTGTCTTGTCGATGGCGAGGTAACTGGTTGCACGCGCCAGCAGCGGCTCGATCCGTTGCGGCGTCAGGCCATTGGCGGCAGTGAAATCCGCGATCGCCTGCTCATGCCGCTTGTCGGCCTGGTAGATCAGCCCGCGGCCGTACAGCGCCGGCACGTTGTAGGGATCGAGTGTCAGCGCGCGGTCGAACTCCGCCAGCGCTTCCTCGGTCTTGCCGGCCTTGGCGAGCGCCTGGCCGCGTGTGGCGTAGGCCTGGGCATCGCCGGCGCCTTGTCCGCCGATCGCGCCGGTGGGCTTCTGCTCAACGGCCTGCGGCCTTTCCTTGTCCGATCCCCATGATCCCAGGTCGAACGAACAGCCGCCGAGAGGAAGAACGATCGCCAGCAGCGCGACAGGGACGGCCGTGAAGCGCGAAGCGCAGGGAACGGCATTGCGATCCGTAGCGGCCATGCGGCGAAATACTCTTCGCTTGTCCAATACAGCATACGTAACCTGATGAGCCGCAAAATGCATCGGTCAAAATCGCCGCAATGGCCGCCAAAGGAGATGCGCGGTGGCGAAAAAAAACGCGAGCCCGAGGCCCGCGTTTTTCAATTCAGATATCTTTGAACGCTCAGCGCGGTCCGCGCGGACCTGCGCCCGGGCCACCACGGCCGCCGCCAGCACCGCCACGCTCGCCACCAGGGCCGGCGCCGAACACCGGCTTGGGCTTCATCGGCAGCAGGCCTTCGCGCTGCAGCTTCTTGCGCGCCAGCTTGCGCGCGCGGCGCACGGCCTCGGCCTTTTCACGGGCCTTCTTCTCGGAGGGCTTTTCGTAGTGTCCGCGGAGCTTCATCTCGCGGAAGATTCCCTCGCGCTGCATCTTCTTCTTCAGCGCCTTGAGGGCTTGATCGACATTGTTATCGCGGACGAGAACCTGCACGCGGCATCCTCTTTCAATTGATCGGATAGGAATTCTGGTAAAGCGAAGGGCCGGCGAAACGCCTGGCCCTTAACCCTGAGCGCGGGCATTTAGCAGACAAAACCGCAGATGTCCACCTGAGAAGGTAGTTCTCCGGGCCGGAAAAGCGGTCAAAATCAGTGGATTCCGCCGGTATCATCCCGGTTTCCGGCAAATAACGAGGCCCTCACGGACCCTCCTTCAGTATACAGTCGCGAAACAAGAACGCGAAACATCAGGGAGGTGAGTATGAACACCAAAAAATATGCCGCTGAAGCGATCGGCACGTTCTGGCTCACTTTTGCGGGATGCGGCAGCGCGGTCATCGCCGCCGGTTTTCCGCAGGTCGGTATCGGCCTGGTCGGTGTGTCGCTGGCATTCGGCCTGAGCGTCGTGACCATGGCCTATGCGATCGGCCACATTTCCGGCTGCCATCTCAATCCCGCCGTCACGGTCGGTCTCGCCGCGGGCGGGCGCTTTCCGGTCGGCCAGATTCTGCCTTACATCATTGCCCAGGTGGTCGGCGCAGTCGTTGCCGCGGCGTTGCTCTACCTCATCGCAAGCGGCGCGCCCGGTTTCGATCTGGCCAAGGGCTTTGCCTCCAACGGCTATGACGCGCATTCGCCCGGGCAGTACAACATGATGGTCTGCTTCGTCACCGAGGTGGTGATGACCATGATGTTCCTGTTCATCATCATGGGCTCCACCCACGGCAAGGCGCCGGCGGGGTTTGCGCCGCTCGCCATCGGATTGGCGCTGGTGATGATCCACCTCGTCAGCATTCCCGTCACCAACACGTCGGTGAATCCTGCGCGCAGCACCGGGCCGGCGATGTTCGTCGGCGGCTGGGCGCTGGCGCAGCTCTGGCTGTTCTGGGTGGCGCCGCTGATCGGTGGTGCGCTCGGCGGCGTGATCTACCGCTGGCTCAGCGAGGAGCCGGCCGGCGTCGTGGAAGGCCTGAAGAGGGCCTGATCGCAACGCGCCGAGGGTACGGGCAAGCAGGCTATTGCTTGCTGGATGGGACCACTTCCGTGACATGGCCCATCTTGCGGCCCGGCCGCGGCGCGCCCTTGCCGTAGAGGTGAACGGTGGCACCGGGCACCGTCAGCCATTGCTCGTAGCTCAGGATGTCGTCACCGATCAGGTTGGTCATGGTGACCTCGCCGTGACGAACCGGCTTGCCGAGCGGCCAGCCGGCAATCGCCCGGATGTGCTGCTCGAACTGGGAGATCGAGGCGCCGTCCAGCGTCCAGTGCCCGGAATTATGCACCCGCGGCGCAATTTCGTTGACCAGCACGTGCGGTCCGCCGTTTCCGGAAACGACGAACAGCTCGACCGCGAGCACGCCGACATAGTCGAGCGCGTTGGCGATCTTGCCGGCGACGGCGCGCGCGTCTGAAGCCAGCGCGTCCGAAATCGCGGCGGGCACGCGCGAAAATTTCAGGATGTGATCGCGGTGCTCGTTTTCGGTGACGTCGTAGCATTCGACGTGACCGTCCGCCGAGCGTGCGGCGATCACGGAGATCTCGCGCTCGAAGGGGACGAAGGCTTCGAGAATCGCCGATTTGGTGCCGAGGTCTTCCCAGACCTGCGCGGGATCGTCGCCCTCGCGGATGATCGCCTGGCCCTTGCCGTCATAACCGAAGCGACGGGTCTTGATCACGGCAGGCAGCCCGATGCGCGCGATTGCCGCCTGCAGGGTTTCCACCGACGACACGTCGGCATAGTCGGCGGTGCCGATGCCGAGCCGCTTGACGAAATCTTTTTCGATCAGCCGGTCCTGCGTGGTTTCCAGGCTCTTCAGTGCCGGCAGTACCGGGCGCCGCGCCGCCAGCACCATGGCGGTGGCGGCCGGCACGTTCTCGAATTCATAGGTGATGACGTCGACATCGTTGGCGAACAACTCCAGTGCCTCGACGTCGGCATATTCGGCGCAGGTCGCGTTCAGCACCACGTCGAAGGCAGGCGAGTCCGGATCCGGTGAAAACACTTGGCATTTGAGGCCAAGGCGCGCCGCCGCCATCGCCAGCATCCGCCCCAATTGTCCCCCGCCGAGAATTCCGATGGTGTCGCCCGGCTTCAGCTTCACCTTGCTTGAAGCGGTCACGCCGATTCCTCCGGACGCTCCTTGACCGCGTCCGTCTGCTGCTTGCGCCAGGCGGCCAATCGCTTGGCCAGCGCGGCGTCGTTCAGCGCGAGCACGCTTGCCGCGAGCAGCGCGGCGTTGATGGCGCCGGCCTTTCCGATCGCCAGCGTGCCGACGGGAACCCCGGCCGGCATCTGCACGATGGAATAGAGCGAATCGATTCCCGACAGCGCCTTGGATTCGACGGGAACGCCAAACACGGGAA
>Ga0247764_1000416_pt1 | contig 15022 bp, 14 predicted proteins | sample UWRJL051202B4_FD_179932 | JGI IMG/M metagenome (GOLD analysis project Ga0247764, IMG submission 179932) | Plant litter microbial communities from Arlington Agricultural Research Station in Wisconsin, United States - UWRJ-L051-202B-4 | ecosystem: Environmental > Terrestrial > Plant litter >...
GACGACGGAGGTTCCTCAGATGTTCGATGTCGATACTCCAACAGAGAGGTTTCACGACATGGAGATGAATGGTGTCAAATTTAATAGCGTCAAGTTGTTCCATCCTCGCAGTGGTAAGCCTCTTTGTGCTTTAATCTCAACACATTTGATGATTTTTCCAGCATGTCTCGGATTGATGTACATGGCGGAGCCTGTCGTCGACGATATCACCTCTGTCACTCCACTTGAATTACTCGTTATTTCATTCGAGGCGCATTATTATATCACCAGTCAAGGAAAGAAGAAGCTTAATCAAGTTGAGCAGGAAATTAAGAACCTCATTAACATACGTCATCCGAAGCTTCTCAGCATCTACGCGGTTAAACTCAATTTCCCGCCTCATGGCTCACCGTTGCTAATGGTTTTAATGGAGCAATCGCCAGCACTTACGCTACATGATGTTTTGGAGGACTCTGATTCTCTGCGGGAGGACAGGGCTTCGGTGCGTTCACAATCAATCATGTCCAATGCTGCCTAATCTTTCACATAGGACTATGTCGGTCAAGTCCTTGCTGCTCTGAACGCCCTTCACCTCAGCAACCTTGTGCACAGAGGTATCAGCACTCGCTGCATCGGACTCACGTCGAAAGATAACCCTAGCCAACCAAAAATGGTCAAGCTCTGCAAAGCCGCGTTCCACACTCGTCTCCTTGATTTACATCGATCCAATTCTTTTGGACCTAACACCCCACCACCAGCCGAAGAAGTCGTGATTCCTGAGGGTTGGCTCTCGAGGGACGTGCAGAACGAGTCATCGCTGTTGTATACTCGCCAGCGCGACATCCACGATGTCGGAATTATCTTGATTCAGATGGTGATTGGTGCGGACGTCATGGAGCGGTATCAAGATCCTGTGACTGCGATACATTCTTGTTAGTTCGAATTGTTAACCTTCGCTAGGGATGTTGCTGAGCTAATTCTTTCCATGTATAGCGGCGATGTCACCAGCGCTTGCTCGACAAGCACTAGTAATGATTCAAGCTACCAAGAAACTGACCGTCATGAACCTATTGTCCGACCTTAACGATGGAATCCTCCAGAGCCCTCCAACCACCAATAAAACCTTTTCCATATACCCAACTGGCAAGCCTATAACTGTGTATTTCCCTTCAGCTGGCGCTAATGATAATCCACGCCTTTAGATCCCAGAACCCCAGTACCTTTCCATTTTGGATCACCTGAGGGAAGCGATTACTTTCGAATTCCTCCCAAAGCCAAACACAACAGCAGATGGAAAGAAGATTGGGAGGAACTGGAACTGCTTGGGAAGGGCGCCTTTGGCTCGGTTGTGAAAGCGAAGAATAAGATAGACTCCAGGATCTACGCCGGTACGTGTCTCGCCCTTGGCTTCCTGCATGGGCGCTAACATAACGCTCTTCCAGTCAAGAAAGTGCGTTTGAAGACTATGCAGAGTGATAAGATTTTCCGAGAAGTCAATGCTCTCAGCCGACTATCCCACCGAAATATTGTCCGCTACTACACCACATGGGTCGAAACCGCTGAAAGTGATATGGCTACCGCATCCTCAGACGATTCGAGCGCGGAATCGGGTACTGATGACGGCATGACTTCCGTCCCCGAACAGAGCATAGGCACCAAGCCCAGCAACAACCGGCATCTGCCCATCAACGGCGGGTTTCACATCAGCATCGAAGATTTTGACGACCTCTCGGTCTCGAGGTCCTCTTTCCCTAGCATTCATTTTGGGAGGTCTGGATCATCGGGCGAAGAGGATAGCACCAGTAGTGACGAGCAGGACGAGTTCGCTGACCTCTTCAAGAGAGGGAAGTCCAAGTCGGGGTCCAGCAATACTTCAAGGTCAAAGTCGCCGAAACCCAAGTCCACTGTTGCCGCAAGAACCCTGTATATTCAGATGGTGGGCTTACTTTTAGAAAAATTCTTGTTTTTTGAATGCTGATGGTAGACTGCGGCACGTGTAGGAGTTTGTTGAGCGTCAGACTTTGAGAGAAGTAAGCTTTTCAGCCAGTTACTCCCCGCCTGATGGCTGAGTTCGCATTAGCGAGTTGATGAAGGAATATCTGAAGATGAGGCGTGGCGTTTGTTCCAACAACTTGTCGATGCCCTGGTGCATATGTCTACACTAGGCATTCTGCACAGAGACATCAAGCTCACGAACATCTTTATCGGTGGGTCTGTCAGCTCATCGACGTCGAACATGACTCAATCGATTCACAGACGCGAAAGGAGATTGCAAAGGTTCCTTACATCTACAACTTTTTGTTCCTCCTCTAATGGTTTGTTCCAGTTGGAGATTTCGGTCTTGCGACCTCTGCTTTGGCAGAAGTTGATCCCTCGGCACTGGCTTTGAAGAATGTAATGCTCGAACCTGATATGACACTAGGTAAGTGATCTTGCTAGTTGAACCTGCCTCTCCCTCATCCTTTTCCCAGAGGTCGGGACTCGTTTATACATTGCCCCTGAGGTGCAGTCTCGTCGTCGGGCAAGGGGGCCGCGAGATCAATCTAAGGCAGACATGTACAGTCTTGGGGTATGTACAAAGCTACTACGTTCAGTCAACTCAGTATTAATCTATTTCTTTCGAAGATCGTGTTCTTCGAGATGAATTTTAGATTCAATACTGGGGCTGAACGTATCGCAGTTCTTGAAGATATTAGAAGGCCTGCGATTACATTTCCAACTAGTTGGGACTCTCAAAGAACGCGCCAGAGAGATAGTTAGTTCTCATCAAACCTGTGGATTGCGGATCCTGATATCTCTTTCATTCCAGTCATAACTTGGCTCTTACAGCATGAGCCTCAGAAACGGCCAACTGCTTATGAACTTTCACAGAGTTCTCTCGTACCCGCAAGGATGGAAGACGAGTACTTCAAAGGAGCTCTCCAGTTGATGGGTCAGTCAACATGTCTCTATTGTTGCCCAATTCTTACACAGCCCTATAGCCAAACCCGAATCTCAACACCATCAAACTATCCTAGCAGCGTTATTCAAGCAACCTCCTCGACCATCGCGCGCCTTCGTCTACGACATCGAAGCTGAACAACCCGAATATGCCGTTCTAAACGAAACCGTTCAAGATCGCCTAGCCAAAATATTTCACTTGCACGGCGCTGTAGACTCCGAGCCGCCACTGCTGATGCCTATCATGGACGTCGAAGAGGAGAGGAATCAAGCAACGTTCATCGACCCTCATGGCGACATTGTCGCTCTACCGAACAACATCCTGGTCCCATTCGCGAGACTAACAGCCAGAGGTAGCACCGAGCGGATCAAACGATATCATATCATGAATGTCTTTCGACCCAGGTGAGCTCTCTTTTATTTAACATGGCGTAGACCTAATCTATGTACTAGCCCTGTCGCCGGTCATCCAAAGTTTCTCAAGGCAGCCCTCTTCGATATAGTTAGTCCGGATCTGAAACATGGGCCTGTAGCAGCGGGTGCCGAAATCATCGCGGTGGCCAATGACTGCATGGACAGCTTCCCAAATTTGTCTCAAAACTATGACATACATTTGTCGCATTCGAAAAGTGAGCTTCACCTTGACCGTTGCTCTGAAGCTGTACTAACTTTTTATAGTTGTTGAGATCATGATGAATAGGATCCCCCCTGATGCGCGCAGCTCCGTGATTGAGACGATCCAGCTACCGAAGTCGACACCAGCCCAGAAACGCTCACTGCTAACGAAGAGAAGCCTGCTCAGAACCACGATCGACGAAATTGAACTGCTAGCCGAAGTTTGTGAGTTGTTCTTCATACAATACTGGTACATGTAAGCTCATACTGTGTCGTTCACAGCTAAGGATGTTGATGACACCATGTCTCGCCTCGAGAAGATTTCACCTACACTTGCGACTCTTATAGGCCCTGCTATCAAGGAGCTGAAAACGACTATGCAATTTGCTCAGTCAGCTGGGGTCGATCGGCAGATGTATTTCCACCCTTTGATGCTCGGGACACATCATTCATTGTTCAAGGATGGTGTTCTGGTAGAGGTTGTGAGGCGTAACAAGCCTTCAGACGTGCTTGCAGCTGGGGGCCGGTAAGTGTATCAAGTCTTGACTGCAGCTATATTCTAATCACACTTGTTTACAGCTATGATAGTTTGATCTCCAGGTTTCAATCCCTGAAGCAGAAGTCCGACCCTGTATGTGCCTTCGGCATCCAGATCGCTGTTGAGAAGATCACAGCCGCCTTGGCCTCATACCAAGGCGCATCGCTGAAAACTCTCGTGAAGGAAGAACGATCATTCGGATTCTGGAGCCCACGTCGATGTGATGTTTACATTGTCTCTTACCATCCGGGGTATCTTCAAGAGCGTCTTGAGGTTGCATCTTACCTCTGGCAGCACAACATCAGCGCAGATCTGATGTATGAGACCGGTCTCCCTGATGCCGAACACGAAAATCATATGGACATCTGTGCTAGGGAAGGAATCCTGTAGGTCCACGTCTAAGCGTTATCAAACCCTTCGCTCATTTTGTATCTCAGGTTCACTGTTTACCCCCGTCCCCGTACAGGCAGGAATCTACCAGCCTTCAAGGTCAAGAGCATCCTTAAAGGAACGGAGATTGATCGTACGTCCTCTCATATTGGCCGAACCCGCCTTACCATCTAAGTATACTCCCAGTCTCTCGTCAAGAACTTGTTGGTTGGCTACAACATCAAATTACTGAACAGAAAAGGATCGATGCAACCACATCTGGTGCTCCAAATTTCTTAGCCGAGGTCACCCCAGATATTCCTGCTGTGAAAGATACAGCTGTCCTACCGGACGTTCAGCTCGTTCTACCAGACCCCAAAAAAAACCGCCAGAAGCAAGTCAAGCAAATCTTTGCAGATAGAGGTATGGATTACTGGCTCAGCGCTTTTTGGTTGTGCTGAATTATGCTGTAGCATTCGAGAAAGCCAAGGCTATACGAAGCTCCTTCCAGAACAACATGCCCGTACTCGCGGTCGACGTCTCTCAAGCTCACTTCGAGGCAATGATCAGAAATCCGACATGGATTACCGACGAGGATGCATGGAAAACGATGACGACAGCCTACCCGAATCCACCGCAATACCCTGGGTACAACTCTTCCATCCGAGAAGCTGTTCAAAAACGCAAAGCTGACGGCCATGTCTACATTCTACTGTTTGGTGTTAGAGAAGATAGAGCACAGCTCCTCTTCTTGGGCTAAGAAATTTTTGGGTTTGGGAACGCGACCATTTAGGGCCCGGCGGACAATCTCATGAACATATCACACTTTCCTCTTCATTCCATTCCTAACGACATTTACGAAATAATTTTGCTCCCTTATGCCCTCATCCGTTATCCATCATCTACGCATACTTCGACAATAGCTCCTCCCTATAAGCTCCATCCTATCTTGTAATATGCATATTCAACCTCATCATGACCTTCAGTGTCTGCGTCGCAGACTATGATATCTTTGTGATGAATGACCAGATCCTGGTGACCAGAAACTGGATTTAACGTTGGTGATTGCATCTTGAAGACCGTCTCGATCGTGCTTGATTCCGAGGCATGAGTCACACGGAGGGGAATGATCAGATGAAACAAGGGATCGTTGCTAATGGCACATGGATTTGGCTTCCTCAAAACCTTTCTGAGGCAGGCTTTGATCCACTCTGCGTGCTGAGCCTCGTAGATGATATCTGCTCCGTATACGACATCGAAGGGATGTTGGAGAATGTCTGGGTCAGACTCGGGACTAGACACCGCAAATACAGACCAGTCCAGGAATTGGGGATGAACTTGGATTGTAGACGGATTGGAAGAGGGGGGAAAGTTTATGCCTATGTTGCGTTCTAGATTTTGGAGGACTGTAGGGTAGTGGTCCGTCGCCACGATTTCCAATTGGACCTTCGGCATTTTCGAGAGCAAATGGGCTTCGACGAGTTTTCCGATGGTCAAGCTGACTAGGCCTGTCCCAGCACCAAGCTCTAGGCATCGAAATTTACCTATGGATTCAGTTGCGGGCTTTTCTAGCCTGAAAGCTGGAGAACATAAGGCCACGGGATCTTCGACAATCATCTCGGCCATGATGCAGGCACCGCCCCAAGTTTGGGCACCGACACTGCCGTAGTCGTGATTGTCCAGTGGTACATCGATAATATCGACAGTGACAATCACTCTGCCCGCTTCTGAGGCATAATTGTCGAAGGCAAAAGTCCGTGCTATGATACCTGCAGCAGCGGTTCCGGCACATGTCGCAAGAAGGGATGCTGCACTTTGGACAAGAGCCTCTATACTAGTCGAGTCGATTAAAAGAGATCCTATGTTTTCTGGAGCTGACATGATTTCACAGGATGATATCAGTACTGTGAGCCATTTCAGGGCATAATTCCGCTCGAATGCGTCAGTCTGGATGGCGTTTAGTTGCTCCCATTCTTTCATTATTTGCCCTCGCTTTCTTGTATCAACTCGACGAGTAGATCCTCGGACAGGTGGGTTATAGATCTGTCGCAGATAATCCAGGCTTTCCTTGAGAGCGGGCAAGGGTGTGCATCCGAGTCGGATGTCCTTTATTTTCGGAAGTTGCGATGTTGGGGGTAACATATCAGTCTGAACTTCACGTCGTCGTATGACGGGATCTCCGTAACTAGAAGACGTATGTGAGCAAAGATCTGAAAATTTTCAGAGTACAAAGTCGTACGTTGTGGTTGCTCTCTGAATAAACGCCGATCCTTTGGATAAGATTGTGCTTCGGACTTATATGAAGTGCTGAATAAGCGCGTCGGTTGCTGCAAAATTCTAAAGCACTTGTTTGACACATAATGCAAAGGCACAAGCGCACTTAGTACAAGGCTCGAAACATCATGGAAATATATTACGCAAGGCTTTCAACTAGCAAAGGTAGGCTCTTGCTCTCTACAACTTCACCACGACCGTTGCTCGTTCGTAACGAAGGAGACACGATTTGCGAAAGATTCCAAACCACGTTTGGCTCCTGTTCAGTGCATGGAAACTTAAATCTTGATATTAGCGTAGCAAGAATTATCTCTGTAGCATGGAATATTCAGCATGGCTCTATGTATGGCCGTGGTTGTGACTCACTCATCTCGATGATGGCGAACTTGTAGCCTCTGTAGCAGTAGAAAAAATAAGCCATAATCTCAAATATAAAATGATAGTACATACACGCAAGATCGGTTGCCTCCAAGGAATGATAACCTGTAGAGTAGGCAGTGGGTTAGCGTAAGCTCGCGCGGCACATTATGACTGACGCACATTCCCGAGTACACACCCGGTAGTCGTAGATCCGGGCCTAGTTGTTTCGGCGGGGGCTCTACCCACCTCTGGGGTCTCCAGATTTTTGCATCGGCTCCCCAGTGTGTCTCGAGTCGGTTCGCACCAGAAATGCTAACGAACAGTGTCGTACCTATGGGTACGTTCACGGAGGCTGGATCGCCGTTTGTCAATGTGTATGGAAGCACAGTTTCCTTGATTGTCCTAGATGCACGAATTTAAAGTAGGAATTTGCGTAATAGACTGCGAGCTTACGTTCGGCGGACGAATGGAACTGGAGGATGTCTTTCTCGACAGATAGTTAGTCACGGATGAGAGCCAAAGGAGAACCAACTCACAGCCGAAGAGTCTCTTTCAGGATAGCATCAAGCCAGGGAAGAGCTGATATAGTCTCATAGCTCAGATAGCCAGTCTCTTCACATAACTTTGACCTATCGGTAAGCGCTGCGTTAATTTCCGCTCTGAGTCGCTCCTGCATGTCTGGATGCTGTGAAAGAAGGTGCAATATACGAGACAGACAAGAGGAGGTTGTGTCCTGTGCACCGAAGATTAAGACACTGGAAAATTCAGATCAGTGGATTCGCAGGAGTCGAGTGTGAAGCTCACGTCATTTGCCCAGTGAGCTCATTGTCTGATAATTTCTCGTTATTACTTATATCTTCCGCTTCATTAAATTTTACTATAGAAAAGAACGGATTAATTCTTATCTTCAGAACCATAAATGTCACCTACAAAGGGCTGTGGTGATATCGTTGTTTTGAGCTGCTCCACCTTCCGAGCAAAGGACTGACTGCCGCAGCAGCTCTCGCTTTTGATGCAGAATTTTTTGGGCTTCACGATGCATGATATCAGACATATCTTTGATCTTCTGTACGGCACTGTGGGGAGTCCATTCGACAAGTTTACGCCTAAACCACGGTGGACCGAGTTTGGAGAGAAACGGCGCAAATTGTCGGGCGAGAGATAGCTGAAAGAGTGTCGGGCTAGCGGATTTTTGGGTAAGCTCTATATAGCATGGCAGGATAAAGCCTATCGACTAACATTAACTCTTTAATTGCAGACGTATATGGGTTATTCTGCGGCGAATCCAGAGGATCAAAGGAGTGGCTGAGAACGGCTCTTCCAACAGATTCTAAAGCCACGCGAGACATCCAGTCAGACATGTTCAGAATGGCGGCGCTTGAGTGCAACGAGGACCCATATTTGTCAATCTCGGTCTTCATCACGTCTGCAAGCTGCGCAGATACTAAACACACAGTTACAAGATCTGACCGAAATAAATGCGCACCTTCTCGGCAACTTCATAGAAAGTTGGTATCAAACGACGTAGATAAGAAACGGAGAAGATTGGGCTGACGGCGCGTCTTTGGCGTTTATGTTGCTCTCCTATTAGGATTCTCAACGAATGAAACAGCGCAAATTGATAGGAAGTCGAACTTACCCGTAGTGGCCACAAGACCAGGACCAAATATCACTTTGTTGGTCCTTAATTCCGAGACCATTGGCTCAGTGGTGTTGGAAATTACTAAATAGCTAATGCTCACTCGATGAATACAGACGTCTCTTCAAAGGAGTCTTGATCTTTTATGAAGATGCTATGCAATGCACGTGGATCTGCGATATAGAGTTGTTCGTTCTGGCAGTCAAACATTAGTCAACACAACAATTGAGAGACACATCGTTAAAACGTACCCCGAAAAAGCCGTATACCCTGACCATACCACCATAGAGGTCAGTTAATGATAGGTGGAATGACAGACCCTTGGGATTAAAAAGTTCTTCAAGATTTCCTGACAAATTCCAAGAAATCAGTCAAAGTGATCTGTAAGGAGAGATTTGGAGCTACCCATGACCCATGATTGTGGAGGAGGACCAGGCAATTTCGAAAATGTCGTGGCATATTTGTGTGTTCTGAACAGTAGCCCAGCTGCAAGCATGCCAACGGATGTCGCGAGCAGTGCCGAATGACGAACAAGCAGAGCTATCACGAGTCCCAAGTGAGAATCCATGTCGTGTCGAAAGGTCTTGAAGTGCCAGTTATATATGATCAGGCGCAGTAGGGTTTTCTGGCCCGCATTCTTACATACCACTAGCACTGGATTCAACAAAATGATGGAATGCCGCAGCCGGCGCAGGTGCGTTCGCGTTGGGCAACTTCATTGAAGTCTGAGCCACTAGTCCCGAGTCTTTTGATTCTATAATGAAGGTGGTAAGTAAGCGAGCGCCGAGTCAGTTCTAAACCACTTCTGATTGAGGTCCAGAGACGGTTAAAGCAGCGAGCGAAGGTCTCGACCCCAGCATTCACGACTACAAGACTCGATGGCAATGCTTACCCCACAAAGGCAAGCCAACCATATACGACAGCACTTTCAGTTCATAGAGATCGAGTACAACATCCCGTGAACGGTGAAGTGGGTCCGTTTCGCGGTTATTGTCACCGCGATTCCGAGGCAACGAGAGTACAAAACCCAGAGTTCCCAGCCCATAAGCAAAAGAGTCGCTGCTTGGTCAAGAATGGAATGGGTTTCAATGAGCAAGCGCCGAGGTGAAACGAGATCACTAGCCCCTGTGGCACTTGCACTTCAAGGATAACTCGGCGACGAGGTTTTCAGATAGAAGCTTGTCAAGCTGAGAGTTTAGACCATTGCGAGTCCTTTGGTATAGCTTAGATTGCTATTTCGCCCCAACTTCCAAGAGATAATTCGCCAACGTGTTGACAAGCGAAAAATCAAATATCACCAATCTTATCTGGTGCCAACCCCCTTGTTCTTTCTGAGTCTTGATCTTGTCGGATATACAAAAATTCTCCGAGCACAGCACGGAGGAATCTTTCATCTCGTTGATGCAATGCTGCTGATACGAATTCTTTTAGGACCAAATGTAAGCTTCGTAACCTCATGAAAGGTAACAAGATACTCACGACACATTCATAAGGGCTTCCTGCAGTTTTGATTAAAGCAGAAGCAAAGTCCTGGGTCCATTCAGGTCTTTGTTTGCTGGTGTCGACGATGTGGGAAGTGGTTACCTAAGTCAGACTCAGGGCTAACGGACTCCTGTCAAGTCGTCCTGCACAATCTACTATTCATGCTGAGGTGCCATTGCTCGATTCCAAAAGTTGGACAAGAAGTCGACACACTGCGTGCCAAAGGGTTCAATGGCTCTTTTAAGCACTACATACATTCTGAAGCTGTCGAGTACGGCTACGAGTTCGCTCGTACGATCAGGTCGGCCGCTCTCTCGGCGACCGTGTAAACCACAGCTTGAGTATGACACTCGGGAATAGTGGGCTGCAAAAGTATGGACATCAATGAGCTACGAATCCGACACGTACGAAAAACCCAAGGACTCACGAATACAGAAGCATCCACTATTCTTAACTTGTTCGCACCCTTTAGCGTGAGGTCTGGGTTTACGACCCCCCACTTCGCATTGGATGGTGACATGGCTGCCGTCCCAACCGGATGGAAGAAGCTCACAGTGTATTTACGAGCGTAGGCCGCCTTGAGTTCGTCTGTGGTAGCATTTGAAAGGTCTCCGAATGGCGCCAGGATGAACCCATTCCAAGCAGTGCCCGAAACGAATGTTTGCACGTCTTTCATAGATTGCACGGCCGTCTGGATGTCAAATTCCGTGGTAAGAAGTGCCGGATTGATCACGGGCTTGTCGAAAGGGTTTGAAGAGGCCAAAGTCAAGTTTCCACCTGAATGAGATACGGTAAGTATTCCAGTCGTATAACGATCAAAGTGAAGGATCCTACGCGAAGTCGGCGAGATCACTGAGGAACGCATTGTCATAAAATTACCCGTCGCTGGCTGGGGCAGTTGCGGGACAGCTCCAAAGCCATCCTTGAGATATAAAATCAGAACCATTGAGTGTAAAACAATTGGTATTACTAACCGCAAAGATAATCTCAATATGCCCAGATCCAGGCCCTGAGGATGGATCCCCGAACTTCATTAAAATCGTCGACGTCTTCGGTAATCTCGTAAACCCAATGTTATTCGCACGAGAGTTTGCAAAAAGGCCCTGGCCAGTGGTAAGGTAGTTTTGTAGTTCTGCGTTAAACAGGCTCGAGTTGCGGAGGATGTCGTCGTATGTCGCATTAGAGTTTACAAGAAAATAGTTGACGATGACTGGGTGGTCAGTGAGATTTTGCCCCACGCCGGGAAGATCGAGAATTGGTTTGATTCCCTGCGCCTTGAGCAATGTCGAAGGGCCGATTCCAGAAAGTAGAAGTAGTTGGGGTGTTTTCAGAGACCCGGCTGACAATATTACTTCCTTCTTTGCTGTGACCAGACGACGTGGACCTGGGACATATTCAGCACAGTGGAGAGACCTACGGCGCAGAACTGACCGGATGGAACTGATGTATTCGCTATCTCGACTATGTTCATGTTCAGGCTTGATGCGTTAGGATTGGATGGTTGAACCTTGGTGGCCAAGGTATTGAGTAAAATGTCAAGGTTTGTCCTATTCACGACTGGATCAAGGTAGGCTGTCGCAGAGCTACTTCTTTTGCCTTGCCCGATAGACGACTGAACTGAGCCTAAATGAAGAGTTGAGCCCAAGAGCGGAGGGTGGATGTACGATATGCAAGCGCACCGAATCCCAAAGTAATACCCGCATTGAGATCCACCGTCGGTCCAAACCTTCCACCAAGTTCTTTGCTTGAACTAGCGACCTTGCTATCAAGCTCTGTCGGAAACCCAGGGAGACTGACTTCCACGGGTCCGTAGCCGTGAGCTGCTGGATCAAATTGCCCTGTCGTGTCATGCCCGTCTGTTGGAGCGACCATCCTAGATGTCTACAGTAAAAGTGCATGGTTAGAGTTTGGCATGGGGTTTATGGAGGTTTTGCATACCTTCAGGTAAAACTTCTCAATAGCTTTCGCAGACCATCCTTGATCACCAGTGATTTTTGCCCAACTATTATACAAATCGTTGGATCCACGATTCCAAACCAATAGGTCTGCGTAGAAATGCATTCAGACGGTTCAGAGGTAATCGCATGTGACGTGAAGGCTTACTCGTTGAGCTACTGCCTCCAAGAACAAGACCTCGACTATAGGGAATCGATCGGCCACCGAGGCCAGGCTGCGGGCTTGATGTAAGATTCCAATCTACGGCTGTGCCTCCCAGTGTGCTTCCCAGAAACGGGATGACCATGTTTCGAATCCCTTGATGGCTTTATAGGGAGAATATGTGGTCAGATCATGCTTGAAGGCTTTTCCAAAGCGCTACCTTCCGCCAGCTTCGACAACTAGAACTGTGTGTTCATGATTAGCGGATAAACGATTGGCCAGTACGCAGCCCGCCGTTCCACCTGTAAAACCGAGAGAAAGTGAGTATGAGTGCATATTGTAACAGTTTCTGGTACTCACCTCCTACAATGATGAAGTCATACTGAGGTCGAAGCTCGTCTGCGTTGTGCAGTATCTTGCTGAACGCGACGATAATTGAGAGGTGAATTGCGAGCACAGTACGAGAGATCCAACGAGCCATGACACCCCTCAAAGCAGAGAGCAGAAACTGCAAAAGCCAACAGGCACCATTGGCAGAAGTACCATGTGTTCGCAGGGACAAAAGAGAATGACATTCGAAGTTCTATGTCCACCTGTCCATGACTAACAGGAAACGAAAATGCGGTAAAGGCCACATATTCATCTCGTGGTAGCAATTTGTTACCAAACATCTCATCAGAGTCGACTCCAGGTGATTCTGCAATAACCTTGACTCGCGAAGCGTTTGAGTTCGAAAGATCATACTTGATTGGAGTAACATCTAGATGAAACTATTTGGTACACCCAATCCCAATCGACACAGAAGGCTGTCGCTGCCAATATGATGAAGTATGGGCGCTGATGGAAGTTCTGGGAAGGGGCCATGAGGGCGTCCTAGAGGTTGGAAAAGCTTGATTCAGGAACCGGTAGAAACCGAAGTCATTTTCCCACCGGCAGCAAAGTAGCGGCTAGCCGGCCGTCGGAGGACCAAGGCGAAATTTCTTGATCTTCCTTGAATCATCAACAACAATATTCATGGCTCCTCGCGCTAGATCTTCTTCACCGTCGTCAGAGAGTGAAGACGAAGGTGCCCCGGAGGCGGTGTCTTTATCCCAATCTAAAAAAGTCGTTCAAAGACTTGAAAGTGAACGGAGGAACGCCGAAGCAGTGGGGCGAAAGGCGCAGAAGAAAAAGAATAGGGACCTGGATAGGAAGTTGAAGGAGCGTTCTGAGAAGAATAAAGAGCCGGGCAGCAGTGGTCTGTCCAAGGAAAGACCCAAGAGCAGTGTACGTGATCAGGGGGCCAGCGTCAGTGACGAGGAAGGTGCAGATGACTTGGAAGCCAGGATGGAACGCGCGATGAGGGAAGCCCAGGAGGAGGAGGAGGATGAAGAGGGGCTCTCAAGCGATGAAGATGGTTCTCTTGATAGCCAAGAAGAGGGTATCAATAACGACGAAGACAGCTCGGATAGCGAGGACAGCTCAAAGGAGGACGACGATGTCGACTTCCTCTCTCCAGACGAAGAAGATGAAGACGGAGAAAACGGATTCTTAGCCCTACATAAAAAGGCGCAGAAACTCCCCGACGAGCTTTTCACCGCCGCGTTCAGCGCGTCTAATACTTCAAATCCAAAACGAAAAGCTGTCGATGAGGAAGCACCTTCAAAACCTGCAAAGAAGCGGAAATCGAAAGCACGCAGAGACGTGATTATTGGGTGATTACATCTCACTTTTGTAAATCCATTCTTCAAACTTATCAAGTGTACCCCAGCTCTCGAGCCATCCGAGTTTTGCCCGATTCAAATACACCTACTGTACCAGCCACAATACCGTCACGGAAGATCAAGAAATTTCTTGACCGTACGCTTGCTTTGAAGGGTGGGAAGCAGAATCTTCGGTCGAAGGGATGGGAACGGAGGCCAGGTACGTTCGCCACTTGGTGATTCTGCAGACTTTAAAGCTTACCTTCGTCTGGCAGCGAACATCGGCGTGCTAAGACGAGAAGGGCCTGCAGCATCTTTCGTGCGCAGTGTATGAGCACGTCCCTTGCAAAAGTATACTATTGTCACACATAATTCATAGATTTCTTCAACCGCCCCACCTCTCGGCCTCAAGCATATCAGGGGAAACACCAGCAAGCGACTTCCACGAAATAGTCGGTTTAATAAAACGAAGCCATGAATTGTGTGCACAGATATGATACAAATGAAGTTATAGATACCCTCTCCGCTTCCGAATCAAAGATAATGTGAACCAAAACGAAACCAAGCAATCAACACATCGAGTTGGGGTGAGACCTGCAAGACTACTTCCTCAACACATGAGGCTCAACCAATTCAGACTGAATAAGGGCTCTCCAAAGTTGCCTCCAAGAAATGGGGTTGCCCTAAATCACCGTCAGCAGACCCATAGACAAAGATCCAAAGAAACGCACCTCATCTCTCCTCATCATGCAGTAACTTCCCTCCACACTACCCCGGACAAACCTCTCGATCTCCACCCACCCTTTGAACATCTGCCTTCTCGCATCAAATCCGCCTATACGTAGTTTGAGCACCTCCGCACCGCGTTCGTTCATCGCCGGGGGTTGGGGTTTGCATTTGACACGCTCCTTCTCCAAAGCTTCTTGGATCAAAGAGATGACAAGAGAAGGACCGATTGTGGTGTAGAATCTGGTGAGATACGGTGTGTATCGCGTTCCGGATTGTGTTTGAGACTGTAGATGGTCAATACTCATGAAGAGAGTCGAG
>Ga0247764_1000417_pt1 | contig 14981 bp, 12 predicted proteins | sample UWRJL051202B4_FD_179932 | JGI IMG/M metagenome (GOLD analysis project Ga0247764, IMG submission 179932) | Plant litter microbial communities from Arlington Agricultural Research Station in Wisconsin, United States - UWRJ-L051-202B-4 | ecosystem: Environmental > Terrestrial > Plant litter >...
GGCGAGACCAAGGCCGAGAAGGTGAAGGCCCTCGACCAGATCGCGGCCAAAGCGCTGGACGGTACCTACGGCGTTCGGGTCGAGACCTTTGCCAAGGCGGTGCAGTCGAGCGACGCCTGGCAGAGCTGCGGCAGCTGACCGGCGCTAGCGCAGCACCTTCTTCCACGCGCCCTCAAAGCCCATCGGCACGAACCCGACCGCCTCGTTCACGTCGAGCATGTGCCGGTTCTCCTCGGCGTTGAACGTGACGACCGACGGATGTCCGGGCCGCTCCCTCTCGAGGTGCAGCAGGTTCGCGACCTTCAGCACCATGCCGAGCCGATGCCCGCGGTTGGCCCGGTCGACGATGGTGTCCTGCTGGGCCGCCGGGCGCTCGAGTTCCGGGGAGACGGCAAGCTCGGTCATCCCGACCAGCGCGCCGGTGGCGACATGCTCCACGGCGGAGATCAGGTGGGTGCGGTCGCTGGCGCCGCGACGTTCCTCGTAGGCGGTGAGACGCTCCTCCGTCCAGACGTCTTCGGGTTCGTCGAGTCCGGCGGAGGGCTCATCGGTGCTCATCAGGGTGAACAGGGCGGTCATGTCGGTGAGCCACTGTGGCGGGGTGCGGTCGATCCACTGATGCAGGCGGTAGCCCGCCGGCGGGGGAGCGTCGGGAAGATCCCGGGCGGGCAACGGCAGCCTGCTTGCACGTTCCACCTGTTCGAGCGTGTACCCACGGGCGAGCAGGAAGCGTACCTCGGGCCGTTCCACCGGCACCGAGCCGAAACCGGTCGGCGCGGGCAGCCGCTCGCCCGGACCGTCCGGAATGGCCGAGTAGACCACGATCCGGTCGACGTCGGAGGCGAGTTCCTCTGCGCGGTCCGCGAGCGCGCCGCCGATTCCTCGACCGCGGAAGGCGGGAAGCACCTCGACGCTCAGCCAGGCGACCTCGTGGGAATCGAACTGGTGCTCGACGACGGCGCGTCCCACGATCTCGCTGCCGAGCCGGGCCACCAGCAGACGCTTGGGCTCGTGCGGGTCGAGCCAGTACGGCAGTAGGTCGGCGGCAGACATGAACATCTCGTCCGTGCCATAGGCGGCCGCCTGCGTCGCGTTGCGCACGGCCATGGCCGCCACGAAGTCGTGCGTGCTCGGATCGTCGAGCGTCTGGGGGATGGCGATCTCGTCGATGGTCACTTCGGCAGTCATGGTGGCCTCTCTGCCGACCCGCGTTCGGGCAGCCGACCAGATTAGCCCCGATCACCCCGAAACCGACCCGATCGATACCGAAGCGTTGCGCACGAGGATCCGTCCGCCCTCCGGTACCGTTGTGCCTGGTCGATACCAGTCATTCCGGGTGAACAGAAGGGGGCGGGCGTGTATCTGAAGAGCCTGACCCTCAAGGGTTTCAAGTCCTTCGCCCAGCCGACCACCTTCGCCTTCGAGCAGGGCGTCACCTGTGTCGTCGGTCCGAACGGCTCCGGCAAGTCCAACGTCGTCGACGCGCTCGCCTGGGTGATGGGGGAGCAGGGCGCGAAGACCCTCCGCGGCGGCAAGATGGAAGACGTCATCTTCGCCGGCACGTCGACCCGGGGTCCGCTGGGGAGAGCCGAGGTCATCCTCACCATCGACAATTCGGATGGCGCACTCCCGATCGAGTACGCCGAGGTCACCATCGCCCGCACCCTGTTCCGCAACGGAGGCAGCGAGTACGCGATCAACGGCAGCACGGTGCGCCTGCTCGATGTGCAGGAGCTGCTGAGCGACTCCGGTCTCGGGCGCGAGATGCATGTCATCGTCGGCCAGGGGCAGCTCGACGCGGTGCTTCACGCCACCCCCGAAGAGCGTCGCGGCTTCATCGAGGAGGCCGCGGGCATCCTCAAGCACCGCCGCCGCAAAGAGAAGACCATCCGCAAGCTCGACGCGATGCAGGCGAACCTCACCCGGCTCTCCGACCTCGCGGGCGAGATCCGTCGCCAGCTGAAGCCACTCGGGCACCAGGCAGAGATCGCCAAGGAGGCCCAGTCCATCGCCTCGATCGTGCGGGATGCCCGAGCTCGCCTTCTCGCGGACGAGGTCGTCGAACTGCGCACGGCAATCACCGCCAACTCCCGCAGCGAGAGTGAGCGCAAGACCGAGCGCATCGTGCTGCAGGAACAGTTGGACCAGGCGAAGCTGCGCGAGGCACGAATCGAACAGGCGCAGGTGGGCGACGCCGTCGACCTTGCCCGTCGCACGGCGTTCGGACTCGAGTCGGTGCAGGAGCGCCTGCGCGGTCTGTACACCCTCGCCGGTCAGCGGCTCGCCCTGCTGGGTCAGCAGGCGGAGGTTCAGGAGACCGGTCAGGGCGTGACCCGGCAGATGGTCGCCGACGCCGCGGACGAGGTGCAGCGCCTCGCCCTCGCCATCGAGGATGCGGAGGCGCTGTGGCGCGAGGCGCAGGCCGCAACCGCCGTCGCCCGCGCGAATCTCGACGGTCTCGACGAACAGATCGCCTACCAGTCCTCCCTCGTCTCCCGACACGATCTCGAACTCTCGAAGCTGACCGGCCAGCGTGACACCGCCGCCTCCCGCCTGGCCGCCGTGCGCGGCGAGGTGCTGCGGCAGCAGAATGCGCTGGATGCCGCACTGCAGCGCCGAGAGAACGCCCAGACCCAGTTTGCCGCGCTCGAGGCGGAGGCCGCGGTCGGCGACACCGCCGACACCGACCTCGACGCCGCGTACCAGATCGCGCAGGCCGAGGTGACCGATGCCGAGGCCGAGATCGAGCGTCTCCGTGACGAGCTCCACGGCCATGAGCGCGAACGTGACGCTCTCGCCGCCCGCACCGGCGCGCTGTCGATGGCCCTCGACCAGAAGGACGGCTCGAGCGCTCTCGTGAGTGCGCGGCTCGCCGGCATCCGTGGGCTCGTCGCCGAGAACGTGCAGGTGCAGCCCGGGTACGAGGCGGCGATCGCCGCGGCTCTCGGTTCGCTCGCCGACGCGGTGTTGGCCGAGAACGCGCCGGCCGCGCTTGCCGCCCTCGAGCATTCGGGGGAAGCGGACTTCGGCCGGGTCGAGATCGTCGTCGCCGAGAGCGCGGCCGCGCGCGCCGTCAGCATTGACAAGGACTACCTGGTCACCGCTGCGAGCGTGGTCACGGCGCCCGGCGGCGTGCTCGAGCTGCTTCACGACATCCTGATCGCCGAGGACCTCGACGGAGCTCGTCGGGCCCTCAAACATCTCCCCGACGGATTCGGCACCGTCATCACGAAGTCCGGCGACGTGCTCAGCAGGCACGTGCTCAAGGGCGGTTCCGGCGCCAAGCGCTCGCGCCTCGAGCTCGTCGCCGATCGGGACGCGGCAGACCACCGCCTCGCCGAGGTGACCACGCTGCTCGACCGCGCCCGTTTCGCCCTCGCCGAGCAGCGCGGACGCCTGCAGGTCGCCAAGGAGCAGTCCAGTCGTGCCCTCGCCGCGCTACGCGAGTTCGACTCCCGCCTTGCCGCCCAGACCGAGAAGCTCAATCGTCTGCGCGTGCAGGTCGAGGCCGCTCAGGCCGAGGCGGAGCGCCTCGAGCGCGGCCTCGCGCTGGCGCAGGAGACGGTGACGGATGCCGCTGCCGCAGCGGATGCCGCCCGTCACGAACTCGAGAACGCCACCTCGCGTCCCCGCCCGATCCTCGACGTCGCCGCCCGTGACGGCGTGCTCGACGAACTCGAGGCGGCCCGAGAGCGTGAGCTTGAGGCTCGGCTGCAGGTCGAGACCGCCCGGGAGCGCGTGCGCGCAGAGCAGTTACGCGCCGAGCAGCTCGAGCGGCAGTTGCAGGCCGAGCGGGCCGCGGCCGAGGAGGCGGCTCGCCGCGCCGTCATCCGTCGTCGCCAGGTCGCCTCGGCCCAGTCGGTCGTCGACGCCCTGCCGGCGGTGCTCGACTCGCTCGACCGGTCGGTGTCGGAGGCTCGCGTGGCGCTCGCCGCCCGGGAATCGGAGCGGGCGGCGCAGAATGCGGAGCTGGTCGAGCTGCGGCGCGGAGAGAGCGCGCTGCGCGAGCGGCTGACCGCGGTCAGCGACGACGTGCACAGCCTGGAGATGCAGGTGTACGAGAAGAAGCTGCACCTGTCGAGCCTGCTCGAGCGAGCCGGCGGGGAGCTCGGTCTGGTCGAGGACGTGCTGGTCGCCGAGTACGGCCCCGACCAGCTCGTCCCCCTGGACGCAACCCTCACCGATATTCAGGACCCTGCAACTCTCGTTATTCAGGACGTTGTGGGACAGGAGGGAACTGCCGATGCTGCTGGGACATCACCCGCCTCGTCAGGCACTCCGGCACCACGAAGTCCTGAATTAGGAAGTCCTGAATCGGGAGAGACGCCGAGCGGCATCCCCTTCGTCCGCGAGCAGCAGCAGGCCCGCCTGGCCAAGGCGGAACGCAAGCTCGCCCAGCTGGGCCGGGTGAACCCGCTCGCGCTCGAGGAGTTCGCGGCACTGGAGCAGCGCCACAGGTTCCTCACCGAGCAGCTCACCGACCTCACCGGTACCCGCAAGGACCTGCTCACGATCATCGAGGAGATCGACGAGAAGATGCAGGACATCTTCTCCAGCGCCTTCGAAGACACGCGGGCGGCCTTCGACCAGGTGTTCCCGGTGCTGTTCCCGGGCGGGAGCGGCAGCATCCACCTCACCGATCCGGAAAACCTTCTCACCACCGGCATCGAGGTGAGCGTCAAGCCCGCCGGAAAGAAGATCGAGCGGCTCTCGCTGCTGAGTGGCGGCGAGCGTTCGCTTGCCGCGGTCGCCCTGCTCATCGCGATCTTCAAGGCGCGCCCCAGCCCGTTCTACATCATGGACGAGGTGGAGGCGGCGCTCGACGATGCCAACCTCGGTCGCCTGTTGCAGATCTTCGAAGATTTGCGCGAGACATCCCAGCTCATCGTGATCACGCACCAGAAGCGCACGATGGAGATCGCCGACGCGCTCTACGGGGTCTCGATGCGGGCGGACGGCATCAGCGCGGTCGTCGGCCAGCGGGTGGCGGCCCAAACGGCCTGACTGCCTTCGACACTCATTGACTCCGAAGTCCGCGTGTCGGCATAATGGAGGACAAGCCTGCCGGGGGGTGCGGGCCGGATCGAGGGATCACTGATGCTCTCCACGCGTACTCGTATTGTCAACGCTCGTGATGCCATCATCAGGTCGGCCTGTCAGCTCGAACTGGCGATGCGCCGTCGCGAGGCGAGCAATCCGGTCTTCCCGACCGACGAGCCGTACGGGCGGATCGAGGGGTACGAGGTCGACCGGGTCGCCTTCCTCGGTGACTGGAATGTCGCCGGACTCGGGGTCGCCACCTACCAGCTCTCCCTTCCCGGCACCTTTGCCCGGGCATGGGTGGCGCAGACCGGTCGCGGCGTCGACTGGGGGGTCGTCCCCATCTCGGGCTTTCGACTTTCGGCAGTACCCCAGGCTGTCGCCGCGGCTCCTCTGTCTGTGGCGAATGCCGACCTGGCCGTTCTCCAACTCGGCGTGACCGAGACCATGATGTTCCTCTCCGGCGAGCAGTGGCATCACGAGCTCACAACAGCCATCGAGGTGCTGCTGGCGTCGATGGCATCGAACGGATGTCTCGTGGTCGCCGCCATCCCGCCTCTGGACCGGCTCGGCAGACTCACGGGCCCGTCGGCGCGCGCGGTCGGCAGGGAGTGCCGGATGCTCGACAGCGTCAGCCGCAGGGTGGTTCGCGAATATCGCCGATGTCATTTCGCCGAGTTCCCCGAGGGACTCGCCGAGCAGGTTTGGATTCCCGGAGCGAAGGACTTCAACTACCGGCGCAGCTACGCCGTGTGGGGGCCATCTCTCGCGGGGGTTGCGGCCCGGTCGCGAGAGGGTACCTTCGATAGTACGCGGTGAGTCCACACGCCCGGCATGGGTGTCTGGAAGCGCTCTGGGCGCGGTTCGAAGTCACGGCAGACATTTTGTCTGTACGGTCGGAGGTCGAAAATGCGTCTGCGGAACGACAGTGGCAACGCCGCCGGCCGAGTGCTGGCGAAATCGTTGAGCGTAATCGAGATGGTCTTCCGCCAGCGCGCGACCCCGGTCACCGTCGCGCCGAGCGATCAGCCGGAGGGCACTGTCGAGGGAATCGACCCTGACCGCATCGTCGTGCTGGGCGACTGGAATGCCGTCGGGCTCGGTGTCGCTACGTTCCAGTTGTCGCTTGCCGCCTGCTTCGCGCGAGACCTCGCCGCCCGCACCGGTCGCGGGGCCGAGTGGGTGGCGATGCCTGTCGACGGCTTCCGTCTGGCGGGTGTGCCTCCGACCGTCGTCATCGCCGTCGATCGCATTGCGGTCGCGGACATCGTCATCCTCGTGCTCGGCGCAGCGGAGACGATGGGTTTCGCCCCACCAAAACGATGGCGGGCCGACATGATCGTGGCGATCGAGTCGCTGCTCACCGTGATGGGGCCGAGCGCGAGCCTCATCGTCGCCGAGATCCCGCCCCTTGACAATCTGGGGGTGGTGTCGGGCTTCGTCAGCCGCGAACTGGGCAAGCATGTACGCCTGCTCAATTCCGTCACACGCGAGATCACCGAGGAGTACCCGCACTGCGTGCTCTCGGCGTTCCCCGAGGCTCTCACCGAGAACCCCTGGGAGACGACGTCGGGCACCTTCCGCTTCTCGCACACGTACTCGGTGTGGGCAGCATCCATGGTGCGGTCGCTCGCCTTCGTGGTCTGAGGTGTGCCGGCAGCGCGGCCTGATACACGTGGCCCGATAACATAGGCGCATGGCAACACCGTGGTCCCTGTCGGGCGCTCTCAAGGGCATGTTCGCTCGTAAGACCATCGACGACGCGACCTGGGACGACCTCGAAGACGCCCTCATCACCGCCGACTTCGGCCCTGACATCACCGAGTCGATCGTCGCCGAGCTTCGTGCGTCTGTGCGCCGGTTCAACACCACAGACCCGGCAGACCTGAGACGGATGCTGCGCGAGACCCTCGAGGAACGCCTCTCACAGCTCGACCCCACCCTGCACCTCTCCAACCGCCCGGCCGTCGTGCTGGTCGTCGGGGTGAACGGCGTCGGCAAGACGACCACCATCGGCAAGTTCGCCAAGTTCCTCGCCAACTACGGTCGCAGCGTGATCGTCGGTGCCGCAGACACCTTCCGCGCGGCCGCTGTCGAACAGCTGGCCACCTGGGCGGAGCGGGGCGGTGCCGCGATCCAACGGCCACAGCAGCAGGGGCAAGACCCGGCATCCGTCGCCTTCCAGACCGTGGAGCGCGCACAGCGCGAGGGAATCGAGATCGTGCTGATCGACACGGCTGGCCGGCTGCAGACCAAGAGCGGGCTCATGGACGAGCTCGGCAAGATCAAGCGCGTGGTCGAGAAGCAGACCGAGATCGCCGAGGTGCTGCTGGTGCTCGACGCCACGACCGGTCAGAACGGCCTCGCCCAGGCGCAGGCCTTCATCGAGCATGCCGGGGTGACCGGCCTCGTGCTCACCAAACTCGACGGGTCGGCCAAGGGCGGCTTCGTGCTCGCGGTGCAGGAGAAGACCGGAATCCCGATCAAGCTCGTCGGCCAGGGCGAGGGGATCGGCGACCTGACCGGTTTCACCCCGCACGTGTTCGTGACGAACCTCATCGGTTAGGCAGCCCATGACGACTCCCTCCTCCGAACCCCGCTACTTTCCCGGACGCACCGCCCTCGTCGCCCTCGTGCTCGCGATCGTCGGCGCCGGCCTCGGCTTCGGTGGGTTCATCAGCGGTGTTGATGCCGCCCTGGACGGCAGGTTCTCGGATGCCAGCATCGTCATCTTCTACGTCGGCACCGGGCTGCTCGTGGCCGCGGTGGTGCTCGCCATCCTCGGACTGCTCCGCACCGGCGCGAAGGTGCTGTCCACGATCGCGCTGGCTGTGGCCCTGATCCCGATCGCGGGACTCATCGTGGCTGCGTTAGGCGCCCGCCACTAAGCGGTTCTAACTCAGCTCCCGGTGCAGCGAGGAGAGTTCGGCGTACCGGCGCGCATTGTCGCGGATATCGTTGATCTCCTCCTTGCTCAGACCCCGCCGCACCGACGCGGGCACCCCTGCCACGAGGGAACCGGGCGGGATGACGGTGTTCTCGAGCACCACGGAGCCCGCGGCCACCAGCGAACCCTTGCCGATCACCGCGCCGTTGAGCACGGTGGCGGACATCCCGATCAGGCAGTCGTCTTCGATCACACAGCCGTGCAGCACGGCGCCGTGGCCGACACTGACCCCGCCGCCCACGATGGTGGGCGATCCGGGGTCGCAGTGCACTACCGCGTTGTCTTGGATGTTGCTCCAGGGGCCGATCGTGATGTCGTCGGAGTCGGCGCGCAGCACGGCGCCGTAGTAGACGCCCGCGGAGTCGCCGAGGGTCACGCCGCCGATGAGGGTCGCGTTGGGAGCGACCCAGGCGGTGGCGTCGATGGCGGGAGTGCGGTCACCAAAAGGAAGTATCAGGCTCATGCCGTCACGCTACGCCGCGGGGTCGCCTGTGAGCGTGGGAATGGTGACACCACCTTCTTTGTCTCGTGTTGTCTTCAGTACGTCTTTCGACGTTCCTCTCCTCCGCAGGCTGCCCTCGCGGTGAGTTATAAACAGCTGATCAGGTGCGCTTTTCGGGCTGCGTGGAATGTCGGTGGTGGGTGAGAAACTCTCCGCATGGAAACCTCCGGCCCGCCTCTGCTCGAGTTGTTCGCGGAGCTGTCGCGCGCGTGCGCGGATGGTGTCGCGGGGCTGCCCACGGAGTCGTTGTTGCGGTGGGTGACGGATGCGGGGACGCTGCAGCGCGGTCTCGATGCGATCCGGGTGCGGTTGGCCGGGGAGTTGGCCGCGCAGTCGGGTCCTGAGGCGCTGCCCCGGCGTGCCGGGCATGCGAGCGCTGCGTCGTTCCTCGCGGAGCTGTGGCAGATCAGTGTCGCGGAGGCTGTGCGGTTGTGCGAGGTCGGGGTGGCAGTGCGCCCACGGCTCGCGCTCGACGGGTCGGTGCTGCCCGCTCGGTATCCGACCGTTGGCGCTGCGGTGGAATCACACGCCCTGGGGGTGGAGGCGGCGGCGGTGATCGTGCGTGAGCTCGACCAGGCGGCACCCTACTGTTCTGCTGAGTCTCGGGCGGCGGGTGAGAGGTTGCTGGTCGAGCATGCACCCGGGTTGACGGTGCGGCAGGTGCAGGGCTTGGCCCGGCAGGTGCGCGACCGACTGGATGAGGACGGTGCCGAACCGCGGGATGTGATACGCCGGCAGCGACGAGCGCTGACGCTGATCCCGCAACCGGACGGAATGGTGCGGCTGGTCTGGGACATGCCACCGGAAACCGCGGGGCTGGTCCGGGCGGGCATCGACGCGCTCGTCGGTGAACAGTTACGGGCCGCACGGGATCGGGTTCCGTCGTCTTTGGCCGACACTGGGATGGCCGATACGGATGACCGCACGATGCCGCAACGCCGCGCCGACGCCGCCGAAGAACTCCTCCGCCACGCGATCAGTTGCGACCGACCCGGTGGGGACCGTCCGGTGGTGACGATGGTGGTGCGGATGAGTCTCGACCAGCTCCTCGACGGCGTCGGCGCCGCGCAGATCGACGGCATCGACGTTCGGATTTCTGCCATCACAGCCCGGCTTCTTGCCGCCGACGCGAGCATCATCCCCGCGGTCCTGGGCGGTGCCGGTGAAGTCCTCGACCTGGGTCGGGCGCGACGGCTGTTCAGCCCGGCGCAACGGCAAGCTCTTGCCGAACGGTACGGCGGGTGTGCGTTCCCGGGGTGTGGGCACCCACCCAGCTACACCGAGGCACATCACCTCCAGTGGTGGTCCCGCGGCGGGCCGACCGATCTCAGCAATGGGATACCGCTGTGCTCGTTCCACCACCACCGCATCCACGACGACGGATGGGAGATCGACGTCCGCGATCGGGTGCCGTACTTCATCCCACCACCCTGGTGCGACCCGGATCAGATACCGCGAAGCGGCGGCACGGCGAGGGTGCAGCTCGACCTCGCCGGCCCGGGATCGGAAACGGGGCCGACATGACACCGCTCATCAACCTCCGCGCTGGTGCCCCGGGGCCATTCAGCTCGCGAAGAGTGCGCTCACGCGCTCGGCCATGTCCTCGTCCAGCTCGAGGGCCAGCGACTCCGCCACCGCATCCCACTGCTCTGTTCGCCGCGGTGCGACGATCGTCGCCGTCACAAGCGGCTGCCTCCGCAACCACGCGAGCGCGAGCCCGCTGGTCGAGACGTCGAGCTCGCGCGCCAGCCCCCGCAGCGCGGTCACCCGGGCGAGGTTGGGCACCGTGAACGACGACGCGTACATCGCGGGGGCAAGCGCCAGTCGGCTGCCCGCCGCGGGTTCGGGCAATTCGTCCGGGTCCCTATCCGACTGCTGCACGACATCGATCAGCCGGTCGGAGAGGATGCCGCCGGCCAGCGGTGAGAACGCGACGAAACCGATGCCCTCCTCGGCGAGCAGCGGCAGCAGGTCGGGCTCCGAACCGCGAGCCAGCAGGTTGTACTCGTTCTGCACGACGGCGGGTCGGGGAAGGCCGGCGCGATCGGCCGCAAGCAGCCAGGCCTCGATGTCGCGCACGGTGACGTTCGTGCAGCCCCAGCCGCGGATCTGCTCCGAGTCGATCGCCGCGGCGAAGGCGGTGACCGTCTCCTCGAGCGGCGTGTACGGATCGCCGGCGTGGGTGAGATAGAGGTCCACCCGCCCGAGACGCGACCGGCTCAGAGCCAGCTGCCGCTCGATGTGGTCGGCGCGCAGCGAGATGGTCTCCTGACCGCGCTCCACGACATTTCCGACCTTGGTGGCGATGAGCACGTCTGCGTGCTCGCGCTCCTCGCGCCAGCGACCGACCACGCGCTCGCTCTCGCCCCGCGCGAACGAATTGGCGGTATCGATGGCGTGGATGCCGAGCTCGTAGGCCTCATCGAGCCGCTCGAGTGCCTCATCCGTTGTCATTCCGAGACCGACCCTCGAGGGGGCCGAACCAATGCCACCGATCGCTGCACCGCCGAACACGTACTCGGTGATCGGGATGCCGCTCGCTCCGAGCTCACGGGTGATCACTGGGCAGCTCGCAGTTCGGCCATTCGCACGGCGACGTCCTCGAGCACGCGCTCAGACCCGGCGTAGACCCCGGATGTCCGCGGCCAGTGGGTGATCACGTCGGTGAACCCGAGCTCGGCCGCCCGCCCGACCAGGTCGTCGAAGGCTCCGACGCTGTCGAGTGCATACTGGCCCCCCGAGTCGAAGGAAAGGTAGCGATCCAGCACCGCGCCGGTCTCGTCGAGTCGTGCCGACAGCTCGCGCACGGAGTCCCACCACGCCTCGCCGGTCGCTCCATCACGCCCGGTGGTGACCCAGCCCTGACCGTACCGGGCGGTCAACGCGAGTGCCTTCGGGCCGTTCGCGGCGATCACGAACGGAACTCGCGGCTGCTGGGCGGCGACCCCGACCATCCGTGCCTCGTGCGCCGTGAACCAATCGCCGTCGAGGGAAATCGGGCCGTCCGTCTCGAACCGCAGCAGAGCATCCAGCTGCTCGACGAATTCGGCGAACCGTTCGTAACGTTCTTTCGGGCTCAGCTCGCGGTAGCCCAGAACATAGGCGTCGAATCCGGTGCCGCCCGATCCGACGCCGAGCAGCAGCCGTCCGTCGGAGATGTCGTCGACCGTCGCGATCTCCTTGGCGAAGGGAACCGGATGCCGAAAGTTGGGCGAGGTGACGAAGGTGCCGAGCCGAATGGTCGAGGTCACCGTCGCCGCCGCCGTCAGCGTCGGAATCGTCGCCCCCCACGGCTCGTCGGCGAGCGAACGCCAGGAGAGGTGGTCGTAGGTCCAGGCATGATCGAAACCCAGGGTCTCGGCCGACGACCAGAGTCGGCGAGCCTCCGCCCAGGGGTATTGGGGAAGGATGACGATTCCGAAGCGCATGGTCCGAGCCTAGAGAGTGCGGGTGTGCGGCAGGTGCTGAAGCCGGCGGGTGCCGGGTTAAACTGGGAGCACCATGGCCACGTTTGGAAACCTCACCGACCGTCTCGCAGACACCTTCAAGAACCTCCGCGGCAAGGGCAAGCTCAGCCCGGCGGATGTCGACGGTACCGTCCGCGAGATCCGTCGCGCCCTGCTCGACGCCGACGTCTCTCTCGATGTCGTGAAGGACTTCACCGCGAAGGTGCGCGAGCGCGCCCTCGGTGACGAGGTCTCCAAGGCTCTCAACCCCGCCCAGCAGGTGGTGCAGATCGTCAACGACGAGCTGATCACCATCCTCGGCGGCGAGGCCAGGCGCATCCAGTTCGCCAAGAACCCGCCGACGGTCATCATGCTGGCCGGCCTGCAGGGTGCCGGTAAGACGACCCTCGCCGGCAAGCTCGCCAAATGGCTGGCCAAGGAGAACCACACGCCGCTGCTGGTCGCCGCCGACCTCCAGCGCCCCAACGCCGTCACCCAGCTGAAGGTCGTCGGCGAGCAGGCCGGCGTTCCGGTCTTCGCCCCCGAGCCCGGCAACGTGGGCGCGGAGGACGCCGCCCCGAGCCGCGGCTTCTTCGGCGGCACCGTCGGCAATCCGGTCAAGGTCGCCAAAGACGCGATGAAGTTCGCGCGCGATAAGCAGTACGACGTGGTCATCGTCGACACGGCCGGCCGTCTCGGTGTCGATGCGGAACTCATGAAACAGGCCGCGGACATCCGTAAGGCCATCGATCCCGACGAGGTCTTCTTCGTCATCGACGCGATGATCGGTCAGGACGCGGTCGCCACGGCCAAGGCCTTCCAGGAGGGCGTGGACTTCACCGCCGTCGTGCTCACCAAGCTCGACGGTGACGCCCGCGGTGGTGCGGCGCTGAGCGTCGCCTCCGTCACCGGTCGCCCGATCATCTTCGCCTCCACCGGTGAAGGTCTGGATGACTTCGAGCCGTTCTATCCCGACCGCATGGCCAGCCGCATCCTCGACCTCGGTGACATCCTCACCCTGATCGAGCAGGCTCAGGGTGCCTTCGACGAGGAGGAGGCGCGCAAGACCGCGGAGAAGTTCGCGACCGACAGTTTCACCCTCGACGACTTCTTAAAGCAGATGCAGCAGCTCAAGAACATGGGCTCGATCAAGAACATGCTGGGGATGCTGCCCGGTGCGAAGGGCATGCGCCAGCAGCTCGAGAACTTCGACGAGTCGGAGATCACGCGCACCGAGGCGATCATCCAGTCGATGACGCTGCAGGAGCGTCGCCAGCCGAAGGTGCTCAACGGTTCGCGCCGTGTACGCATCGCCCGCGGTTCGGGCACCACGGTCACCGAGGTCAATGCGTTGGTCAACCGCTTCGAGCAGGCCGCGAAGATGATGAAGACGGTGGCCAAGGGCGGCGTACCGCAGGTTCCCGGCATGGGGCCGATCCCCGGTGCGAACTTCGGCGGCGGCCGCAAGCAACAGCCGAAGAAGAAGGGTTCGAAGTCGGGAAATCCGGCGAAGCGTGCCGCCGAGAACGCCGCACTTGCCGCGGGCGCCAAGCCGGCGACCGGTGCCGCAGCCGGTTCCGGGTTCGGGCTCGGCGGGGGTAAGCCGGGCGCTGCGGGCGGCCCGAGCGAGGAGGAGCTCGCGTCGCTGCAGAAGTTCCTCGGGCGCGGCTGAGCAAAGCACGCTCTGGCCGCTATGGCGGTCGTAGGCTCGAAAGTATGACTTCAGAGCAGAAACGTCCTGTCCGCATCGGTGTTCAGATCGCACCGCAGCACGCCTACTACGAGAAGATCCGCGACACCGCCGCGGAGCTCGAAGAGATGGGCGTCGACATCCTCTTCAACTGGGATCACTTCTTCCCGCTCTCCGGCGACCCCGATGGTCTCCACTTCGAGTCGTGGACCATGCTGGCGGCCCTCGCCGAACAGACCAATCGGGTCGAACTGGGTGCGCTGGTCAACTGCAACAGCTACCGCAACGCCAACCTGCAGGCCGATATGGCCCGCACCATCGACCACATCAGCGCGAAGGGCACCGGCGTCGGCCGCTTCATCTTCGGCACCGGGTCGGGCTGGTTCGAGCGGGACTACGACGAGTACGGCTACGAGTTCGGCACCGTGGGCACCCGACTCGATGCCCTGGCTCGCGACCTGCCGATCATCGAAGACCGCTGGACGAAGCTCAACCCGCCGCCCACCCGGCACATCCCGGTGCTGATCGGTGGTGGCGGGGAGAAGAAGACGCTGCGCATCGTTGCCCAGCACGCGGACATCTGGCATTCCTTCAGCGACGCCGCGACCCTGGAGCGCAAGCTGGGCATCCTCGCCGAGCACGGGGCCGCGGTCGGCCGCGACGTCGGCCAGATCGAGATCTCGACCGAACTCGCGCGACGCACCGTCGCCGAGGCCGACGAGGTGTTCGAGCTCGGCACGACCCTGTTCACGGTGGGGATCACCGGTCCCGACTACGACCTCGCGCCCGTGCGTGACTGGCTCGACTGGCGCGACGCGAAGAACGCGTAGCGCGCTCGCGGCCCGGATGGAGCTTCGCCTACGCCCTCCACTTCCGAAATGCAGGCAATTCTCGACCGGGCGCGGCGGGTCGTCGACGACACGCCGCATCCGCCGCAGCTGAGCATGCATTTCGGAAATGGGGTCGCGGCGCGGCGCCGCGCAGCGTGCGGCTGGTCGCAGCGCAAAACTGCCAGTGTGCGGCGGGTTCCGGACATCGTGTCCGTAGCCCGCCGTTCCCGGCTGTAGCGGTCGGTGGTCATCGCTAGCCTTCGATCATGACCGCATCTCTCGCACCCGCTCCGGCCGTTCGCGCTCCAGGGCTCAGCCCGTCGGTGATCGTCGCGATCGTGGTGACGGTGCTGGCCTGGGCGAGCGCGTTCCTCGTCATCCGCGGGGTCGCACCGCACTTCAGCGGGGGAGCGTTGGCTCTCGCGCGATTGACGGTGGGCGCGGTCATCCTGGGCCTGCTGATGATCGGCCGTCGCTGGGTCAGGATGTCCGCGCGGGAGTGGCTGCTGGTCATCGATTTCGGGGT
>Ga0247764_1000418_pt1 | contig 14936 bp, 14 predicted proteins | sample UWRJL051202B4_FD_179932 | JGI IMG/M metagenome (GOLD analysis project Ga0247764, IMG submission 179932) | Plant litter microbial communities from Arlington Agricultural Research Station in Wisconsin, United States - UWRJ-L051-202B-4 | ecosystem: Environmental > Terrestrial > Plant litter >...
CTGGTGTATACCGGCTGCTGGAAGCACGAGATCAACGTGAACAAAATGGCATATACGGGTAGCATACGAAATTTCATGGTGACAAATATCGTTAAACTCCGGCAATCTCATGGGCCAGATTTTCCTGCGCTCGTACCGGTTTATCGGCATTCTGTCGGGATACTGGTATGTTACGCAAGGTATTGTCCAGGGTAACGGCCTGCATATTGTCATGAAGCTGGGTATCGAGCATGCGAATAACTTCGCGGCGGATCGTCTCATCATAGACCGGAAAGCAGACTTCGATGCGCCGGTAAATATTCCGGTTCATCCAGTCGGCCGAGCCAAGGTATACCTGCGGATTGCCTCCGTTATGGAATAAAAATATCCTGCCATGTTCCAGGAACCGGTCTATAATGCGCGTTACGCGTATATTCTCGCTCATGCCTGGCACACCGGGAATCAGGCAGCAAATGCTCCGTGCAATGAGGTCTATCTGAACACCCGCGCGTGAAGCCTCATACAACTTACTGATCATCACCTTCTCTTCCAGGTTGTTGAGCTTGATCACGATCCGTGCGGGCTGGCCGTTGCGCGCCTGCTCGATTTCGCGATCGATAAGCCGGATGAAAGCGTTCTGCAGATTGAACTGTGCTACCAGCAGGTGCTCGAAACGGATCTCCCCATCCACTGGCCGCCGCCGTTCTTTCAGAAAAAGGAACAGTCGCTCCACTTCCTGCATCATGCCTGCATGAGCGGTAAGCAGCACGTGGTCAGTATAGAACCGGCCCGTGCTTTCGTTAAAGTTACCGGTGGAGAACAGCCCGTAGCTTTCCGGCATGCCCTTGCGCCGGGTCTTGATCAGCGCGATCTTGGCGTGAACTTTAAGGCCGGGTATGCTGTAGATGATCCGGATACCCGCGGCCTTCATCTTCTTTGCCCAGCGAATGTTGTTCTCCTCGTCAAAGCGTGCCTTGAGCTCAATGAAAACGGTAACTTTTTTTCCGTTACGCGCCGCATTGATCAACGCCATGCCGATACGCGATTCGCTCGCTACCCGGTAGAGCGTGATATATATCCCCGTTACGTCCTTATCGAGAGCCGCCTCATTGAAGAAACGTACCACAGTGTCGTAAGCATGATACGGAGGGTGAAGTATAATGTCTCGTGAGGCGATAGTATCCCGAAGTTGTGCCCGCGAATCGATATCGAATCGCTTGATCGGCCATGCCGGGTAGCAAAGCTCGGCACGCGACCCGGGCAGATTGGCCAGATCTTTCAGGTTATGATAGGTGCCGCCTTTCATAATCGTGGCGTCCGTAACGCTCAGGCTGGCCAGCAGATCTTCCAGCACCTCGGGCGGCATGGTGGGCTCGTGAAGCACACGGGTAGCCAGTCCGAAATCGCGTTTGGAGATTTGCTTTTCGATCTTCTGAGCCAGGTCGCCTGCGTATTCGTCTTCAATGTCCAGCTCCGCGTTGCGCGTTATCTTGAAGGTATAAGCGCCCTGTATCGTGCAGTCCGTAAAGAATTTATCGAGATTGTCTTTAATGATGTCATCCAGGAAGAGGATGTGTTCCACGCCATCGCGGCGAATGCTGTAAAAGCGCGAAAGCTCATCGGAAGGAATATTGAGAATCACCCAGTCTTCTTTGCCATTCTTACCCGAGAGGACGACTAACAGGTATATCTTGTTGTTCATCGGAAAGAACCCGGTTGTTTTCCGCTTGATGTGGATCATCTGGAGGTAGCCGGCCACGCGATCAAAGAAATACTGGTTAGCCAAAATCCTTGTTTCTTCCGGAAACGGCTCGTTGTAGAACATATGTATGCCCGAGGCCTTGAGCTGCGGCAGGATCTCCGTAGTAAGCAGCTTGCCGAACATCTCCTGCTGCCCCTGGATGATAGTGTTTGCTTCGTCCAGGCTGTTATCGGCATCGTGTCCGATCTTATTGAGCGCTTTCAGGGCCGGCATACGCACGCGGTAGAACTCGTCGAGGTTCGAGGAATATATGGATAGAAACCGCAGTCGCTCCAGCAGCGGTACTTCGGGTTTGCCCGCTTCCAGCAGCACACGTTCGTTAAAGGAAAGCCAGCTTAAGTCACGGTCAAAAAACAGATCCTGTTCCATGTAGTCGGTCGATTGTATCAGGGCAAAGAAACAGGTTCCTCCCTAAATAACCGCCGCTTTCAGTTTATCTTATTATTGTACTTGTGCGTGATTATAAGGTACGGATCACCTCTGCAATGACCATTCGCGTAATATCTTTGTATACGATGTTCGACAACCTCTTTCACGATCCTGCCTCCAATCTTCTTCCTTTTCAGGGAGTTGTGCGCTATTACCCGGAGTTCTTCACCACAGCGGATGCCGATCGTTACTTCCGCCAGCTGCGCGACGAGACCGACTGGAAACAGGAACCTGTAAAGATCTTCGGCAGGGAAGTTATGCAGCCGCGGCTTACGGCCTGGTACGGCGATACCGATAAGTCGTATACCTATTCAGGCATCACCATGCAACCCCAGCCCTGGAATCAACCGCTTCTGGAAATAAAACAACGTATCGAATCAATTGCTCCTGTGGTATTTACCAGTGTGTTGATGAACCTCTATCGCGACGGACAGGATAGCATGGGCTGGCACCGCGATAACGAAAAGATGCTTGGCGACAGGCCCGTAATCGGTTCGGTAAGCTTCGGAGCCACACGCACATTTCAGCTGAGGCCCTATGTCGGTAAAGAGCCTTTACGATCGGTGCCGCTTACACACGGAAGCTTTTTGATTATGGAAGATGTAACGCAGCAACATTGGGAACACCGTATACCGAAAACGGCCAGGCCCACAGGTCCACGCCTGAACCTCACATTCAGAGTTATCGTAAACTAACGCAGAATTAATTCATCCTGTTGGATAGCAGTATCTTACGCGCCTCTAACATAAGCTGGGCTTCGGTAAACAGCGAGGCCAGTTCGTCCAGCTCTTCTTCATTATATACTAAGAAAAGGTTGCTATGCGGGCTGGCATATACACGGTCGCGACCGTGTGGCATCGGCACATAGTTCTCCCGGGTATGCCGGTTACCCAGCAGCCAGGCGAAGAAGTTGTTAAGCTCCTCCTCGCGAAAAATAATAAGCAATGTTTTATAAGCAACCTGGAAATCATGACAACATTCGCAGATGCCGATGTATCCGTTTTGATGTTGTGCCAGAATTTTAAAAGCAGATGATTGATGCATAATCTATAGCGGTTTGAGAGGTACAAAAAACGCAACAGGCGTGGACAAGGGGGCACCGTATGACTCTCCAGCACCCCCGGTCCAACCTAACTATGGAACAGAACCAACGGTTATTTGGATTCGTTATAAATAATGATCAAAGATGCTCCTTGCTCATGTTCCCGGCAACTAAAGCACTGATAATCTTGATAAAATACCCTCTGATGGGTAGCAGAGCAGTGTGAGTGTGAAGTGTGAGAGCGAGGGACTTCGCTCTTAACAGGGATACGCCAGGTGCGAAAGAGGGTGAGCACGGGCATACGGCGCGTAGATTAAAAAAATGATGGCCGGGGAATTTCTTTGACGCCAGAATTAGGAAGGGACCGATTCTGCTATCTATATTTCAACCGTTCTACGGAAATCATCCGCGGAAGAAACAAAAAGACCCATGAAAGTAGGACTTGCTGCAGACCACGGAGGCTTTGAGCTCAAAGGCATTGTTGCATCGTATCTCGCCTCACAATCATATACTGTTCAGGACTTTGGCGCGCATGCGCTGGACACGGCGGATGACTACCCGGATTTCGTAGCCCCTTTGGCCCGCGCGGTAGCTTCGGGTGAAGTAGAGCGTGGCATAGCCATCTGTGGCAGTGGCGTGGGCGCGGCTATCGTGGCCAACAAGATTGACGGCGTGCGGGCAGCTTTGATAAATGATCACTTCTCGGCACACCAGGGTGTGGAGGATGACGACATGAACATGATCTGCCTCGGCGGCCGTATAACCGGTAACGAAGCAGCCAAGGAATATATAAAGGCGTTTCTCGAAGCCCGGTTTACCGGAGCCGAACGCCACCGCCGGCGCCTGGAAAAGGTGCTGCTACTCGAAAAGAAATAACAATCCATCGTATATTTTAAACAACAAGACATGCAGACAGAATCATATGTACTGGGCATGGTTGGTCTCGGTGTAATGGGACGCAACCTGCTGCTGAATATGGCCGATCACGGATTCCCGGTTGCCGGGTACGATAAGGACACCACCAAGGTAGACCAGCTCAATAAAGAAACGACCAAAGGCACTGTAAAGGGCTATGTGGCTCTGCCGGAGTTTATCAATAGCCTCAAGAAACCGCGTGCTGTTATGCTGCTGGTGCCTGCGGGTAAAATAGTAGATAGCGCCATCGCCGAGATTTCCCCCCTGCTGGACGCGGGCGACCTGATCATTGACGGTGGTAACTCACACTTTAACGATACCAATCGCCGTGTGGAAGAATTGAAGGCTAAAGGCCTGCACTTCTTCGGCATGGGTGTATCGGGAGGTGAAGAAGGCGCCCGTAACGGCCCGAGCATGATGCCCGGTGGCGATCCCAATGCTTATAAAGTAGTACAACCTATATTCGAGGCTATTGCCGCCAAGGTAAACGGCGATCCCTGTGTAACCTATATCGGACCCGGAGCGGCCGGTAACTTTGTCAAGATGGTTCACAACGGAATAGAGTATGGGCTGATGCAGGTACTTGCTGAAACGTATGAGATCATGAACAAAGGTCTCGGTCTTACCGGCGAACAGATCCACGCTGAATTTAAAAAGTGGAACGAAGGTAGACTGCAGTCTTTCCTGATCGAGATCACCCGCGACATCTTTGCATATAAAGCTCCAGGCTCCAATCACCTGCTGGTAGATGATATAAAGGACGAGGCAAAGTCAAAAGGTACCGGCAAGTGGACGTCGCAGGTAGCGATGGACTTACAATTGCCCATCACCCTTATCGATACAGCGGTATCCATGCGCGACCTTTCCAAATACAAAGCATTGCGCGAGCAGGCAGCGGCATTGTATGCCGGCAACGATGTCAGGCTGAACGACAAAGATCAGGTGCTCAAATCGCTCGAAGCATCGTTATACTTCACTACAGTGATTGCCTATGCGCAGGGCATGCATTTGCTGAGCCAGGCTTCCAAAGAATATGGTTACGAACTGAAGCTCGATCAGATCGCGCTCATCTGGCGCGGCGGCTGCATTATCCGTTCTAAATTCCTCCAGGAAATATACGAGGCTTACAAAACAAACAATAAACTGGAGCACCTGCTATTGGATGCAGGTATTGCCAAAAATGTAAAAGAAGCACTGGGCGGTATGCGTCAGCTGGTATCAGCGGCAAGCGCTTCAGGACTTGCCATACCGGCGTATTCTGCATCGCTCAGCTATTTCGATACATTCCGCAGCGGCCGTATGCCTTCGAACCTTATCCAGGCGCAGCGCGATTTCTTCGGTGCCCATACTTACGAGCTTACAGGCAAAGAAGGAGTGTTCCATACGCAGTGGACTACCAAATAAGATCCGGTCACACTATTAACCAACCATTACCCAATCCCAGATCATGAGTTCAGCAACCGATTCGGTAAAGACGCAACCAACGATATTTTTTATCTTCGGCGGTACGGGCGACCTTACCTCCCGCAAGCTTGTTCCCGCTTTGTTCAATCTCTTTCTCGACGGCTGGATGCCCAAACACTTCGCCATCGTGGCGATGGGCCGCACCGCATATACCGACGACAAGTTTCGTGAAGAGCTGTTAAAAGATATCAACCAGTTTTCCCGTACCAAGAATACACCGAAAGAAAAGTGGGATGCCTTTGCTAAACAGGTATCCTTCCAGGTATCGGATATCAAGCAGGAAAGCACGTATATCGAGCAGGGAGAGCGTATTGCAAAGTTTGCCCAGGAGGCCGGCGTCGAACCGAACGTGATATACTATCTCGCGGTTGCGCCCAGATTCTTCAGCACCATTGCCGAGAATATATCCAAACATAAGCTGGCCGCTAACCCCGAAAAAGCGCGTATCGTTATCGAGAAACCTTTTGGGCACGACCTCGAGTCGGCAAAAGAGCTTAACAGACTTCTCGGTGCCGTATTCTCCGAACGCCAGATCTATCGTATCGATCACTACCTGGGTAAGGAAACGGTACAAAATATCCTGGCGTTCCGTTTTGCCAACTCGATATTCGAGCCGCTCTGGAACCGGAATTATATCGACCACGTCCAGATCTCCGTTACCGAGCAGTTGGGCATGGGTAATCGCGGTGGTTATTATGACGAAGCCGGCGCGTTACGCGACATGATACAGAATCACATTCTCCAACTGCTTTGTCTGGTAGCCATGGAGCCGCCGGTAAGCTTCCAGGCAGACGAAGTGCGCAATCGTAAAGTGGATGTGCTTCACTCCATGCGCAAATTCACGCCGGAAGACATCAAAGACAACGCGGTGCGTGGACAATACAGCAAGGGCTGGATGGAAGGAAAGGAATATCCCGGCTATCGCGACGAGGAAGGTGTTAAGCCGGACTCGAACACTGAGACATTCGCGGCCATCAAGTTTCACGTAGACAACTGGCGCTGGCATGGCGTACCGTTCTACCTGCGTACCGGCAAGCGTATGCATCAGTCGTCATCGGTTATCACGATCCAGTTCAAAGACGTGCCGCATCTTATATTCCCCTCGGAAGCTATCGAGGGCTGGCAGCAGAACAGGCTTATCATCAGTATTCAGCCGGAGATGAGCATTCGCCTGCAGGTACAGGCCAAGCGCCCAGGCCTCGACATGATGCTGAACCCGGTGGACATGATCTTTGATTATCACGGCACCTATACGGGCGACACTCCCGAAGCCTACGAAACGCTACTCCTCGATACCATGCTGGGCGACCAGACATTGTTTATGCGTGGCGACCAGGTAGAGGCAGCGTGGGATCTCATCATGCCTATTCTCAAAGCATGGGAAGGCAAGAAAAGCCTCAGTTTCCCCAACTACGCGGTTGACTCGTGGGGCCCCGAGGTTGCCGAGTCGCTTATTGCCAAAGACGGATATCACTGGTTTACATTACCACTTCGCAACACCAGGAAATAATTACGCTTAACGATTATCATGATTCGTATATTCGATACACCCGAGGCGCTGCTGCCGGCGCTTGCAGATTTTATTGTGTTACAAGCCCGCGAGGCCATTCAACAGCACGGACGTTTTTCGTTCGTGTTGTCGGGAGGCGGATCACCCAGGCGCTTGTTCGAGATCCTGGCCGGTGAGCAGTATCGCCACCAGATCCAGTGGGAAAATGTGTTCTTCTTTTTTGGTGACGAACGATATGTACCGGCCACACATCCTGACAGCAATTACCTGATGGCTAAAAAGGCATTGTTCGATCCGCTGAATATATCCGCATCGCAGGTATTCCGTATGGACACCGATCTTTCTCCGGCCGCGGGTGCGCAGGCTTACGAGCAGGCCATCCGAACATATTTCGCGCACGAGCCCATTCGTTTTGACTTCGTGTTGCTGGGGCTTGGCGATAACTCACATACGGCTTCGCTGTTCCCGCATACGTCTGTGCTGCATGAGCAATCGGCCCTGGTAAAAGAGATCTATGTAGAGGAAGTGGGCATGTATCGTATTACGCTTACCGCCCCGGTGATCAACCAGGCCGCCGATGTAGTATTCCTGGTATATGGCGCCGGCAAGGCAGAGGCAGTTCGTCACATTATCGAGGACGATCGCAACATCGAGCTTTATCCGGCACAACTCATTGCTCCCGGAAATGGTACCCTGTACTGGTTCCTGGATAGCCCTGCCGCCGCAAAGCTCGAAAAGCATTAATTCACGCCTGTCCTACTTCTTTAGAAACGTCATAAGAGGCTGTATGAATTTGTCATACGCCTCTATATGCGGCAGTGGCCAACGTTATCGATCTCCACCAGTTGCGCATTTGGTATCCGTTTCGCCGCCGCTTTGCCGAGAGCAGGATAATTGCCTAACGTCTGCCGGATATTTTCAGGAGCCTTGTTTTTTCCAACAGCTGTACGGTCGCGTTGACCGATGATGAGGAGTGTCGGTATTTTGATGTTTTCAAATTCATAGCATACGGGCTGTGTAAAGATCATGTCGTAAAGAAGCGCCGAGTTCCAGGCTACACGCGGATAATCTATCGCCGCAGTCCATCCGGCAAGTAGCTTTACCCATCGGTCATATTCCGGTCTCCACTCATTGCCGTAATAACTTTCCAACTGGTATTTTTTGATCACCCCGTAGTTCTGCTTGAGTTCGCTCGCATACCACTCCTCCACGGTCTGATAAGGGATCGCGGTCTTCCAGTCTTCAAGACCTATTGGATTTTCAAGCACGAGCCGCTCAACCGTTTCGGGATACATCAATGCGAAGCGCACCGCAAGCATACCACCCATTGAATGCCCCAGCAGGTTTATCTTTCGGATCTGTAAAGTGTCCAAAATAGCTTTTGTATTCTGCGCCAGGAGTTGAAACGAATATTGGATACGATAAGGCTTAGACGATTTGCCGAAGCCTATCTGGTCAGGTATAACCACACGATAACCCTGGCTTGCGAGGTCCCCGGCTGTGCGTTCCCAATAGGCTCCGTTGAAATTCTTTCCGTGCAGCAATACTACAGTCTGGCCGTTTGCCCTTTCCGGTTTAACATCCATATAGGCCATCTTCACTTGTTCGCCTTGTATAGCCAGGCGTATATAGTTAACCCGATATGGGTATTTTATGGATTCAAGATTTATGCCGAACGATGAGGGAATGTCCGGCTGTTGTGCCTGTGATGTAACGACAATACATAAGAGGAATGAAAAGATGGCAATGTTTATTTTTTCCATAGACATATCTTTGACGACCGTAGCATCGCGAACGCGTAAAATTACGGTGCCATTGCCATTGGCGGATATATACTAAGCATTCACAATGCCCGGCGGCCTCATTAGTCGAGTAACATGAGCGACTTCTCAACGACTGATCAGGACCGCCGGACTCGTGTGCTATTAGATTATAGGCTGACTTTCTGCTGCCACGATTTCGTTGGCTTCCATATAATGTTTGAAGTTGAGCAGATCCTCCCGCACTATATTTGAGAACACCGGGTTGAGAGCCCGCGCCATAGCTTCACCGGCAACTCCCAATGGGGCACGATACGAGATCACAGCGTCAATCTCTGTGGTGTTACCGATGCCGTCCTGAAATTCGATCTTCCCTGCATTTTCAATCATAGAGCCAGGTAACGATGCCCAACTGAGTTCGGTACCCGGTTCGTCCTTTACAATTTCTGCATTCCAGGTTATTGCACCCGGCACGCCGGGTATGTACGCTTTCCATTGTGAGTTGGTGGCTGTAGTTTGCTCCACGGTTTCCAGGTGTTTCATGAACAGAGGAAGTTGCTCGAGCCGGCGCCAGAAAGCATAGACTTCGTTTCGCGGTTTATTTACCGTTATCGACGTTCGGATGTTTACATTTTGTGCGTGGTCTTCCAGCGTATGTTTGCCCATGGCGCTATACCCCGGACAGTTTCCGGTGGCCGCGCGGTATATCAGGAACCCGCCGAGCCCTGCTTTGGCGAGGTTGGCATGTCTGCCGGTGATCGAGTTGTACAACAACCATCCGCCGGCTAGCGCTGAAAGTATCCGTTCGGTATTACCGACATTCACTTCCAGGCTTTTATTTTGAATAGCATTACTTACGTCCATAGATTGATACATTTATTAGGTGTCTTTTCCCGAAAGGCCTAATTATGATGCCATCTATTCGTATTGCCGGGGAATGCGTATTGGTACTTCCCTGCCCCACTGTTACAGTGTTGTGGCCGTCAGGCAACGATTATTCAGCTTCCATTTTTGCAAAGGCCTTCTCCATGGCCGCGCGGTCAAAAGCTTTTTCATGATTGGCAAGCCATACCGTAGCGACGCCATTGCCGATGATGTTTGTGATCGCCCGTGCCTCCGACATAAAGCGGTCTACTCCGATCAGCAACGCCAGACCTTCTACCGGTATAACGTTCAGGGCCTGCAGCGTAGAAGCCAGCACAATGAATCCGCTGCCCGTTACACCCGCGGCTCCTTTCGAGGTCAGTAAGAGCACTCCGATAAGCAGCATAACCTTATCAAGCGACAGGTGTACATTATAGGCCTGCGCCAGGAATATGCAGGCCATGGACAGATAGATGGTCGTACCGTCGAGGTTGAACGAATAGCCCGCCGGCACCGTGAGGCCCACCACCGGTTTGGCGCAGCCCATCGCTTCGAGCTTCTCCATAAGCGAGGGCAACCCGGCTTCGCTGGAAGATGTGCCCAGCACGATCAAAAGCTCCTTGCGTATATATTTTAGGAATTGCAGTACACGTATCCGGTACATCCACAGGATCGGTCCAAGCACACCGAAGATAAAGATGATCATGGTGAGATAAACGGCGCCCATCAGCTTGGCCAGCGACAGCAGTGCCGACGGCCCGAACTTACCTACCGTAAACGCCATGCCCCCGAAAGCGCCGATAGGTGCCGCATACATAACGATGTGCAAACCGATAAAGACATATTTCGAAACCACGGTAAGCGGCTTGATAACACGGTGCTTCGTATCGTACAGGCTAAGCAAAATACCCGTGATGATCGCCACCACAAGCACCTGTAGCGTGAGATTGTCTTTGAAGAACTGCAGCCAGCTGAATGCCTGTGCCTTTTGTACATATAGCGAAACATCGGCCTGGTTAGCCTTAGAGGTGTCCACACCTTTGCCGGGTTGCAGCACATGCGCTACAGCAATGCCGATAATCAATGCCAGGCTGGTAACAATTTCGAAATACAGGATTGCCTTGCCACCCGTGCGGCCCACCTTTTTCAGATCGCCCATGGCCGCAATGCCCAAGGCAATCGTCAGGAAGATGATGGGGTTGATGAATAGCTTTACCACGCTGATGAAGCCCTTGCCCAGAAACTCCATCCGCACAGCTTTCTCAGGCTCGGTGAGGCCCATGACAATGCCGGCGCTGATCGCAATCAGTACCCAGAACGTTAAGTTTTTGACGAGTTTTTTAACGGTTATAGTCACAAATACCAGTTTATGGGATACAAATACGCAAATTCCTCCGTAGTTCCGGCATGCTGGTAAAAGAAAGATAATACAGAAGGTTGACAATCTTAATGATGGCTTTCCAGGGATAAAATTTAATGTTCTTATTTTTCAGGAAGCAAGAAAATCGACTTATGGTTATTACTATAGAAAATCCGGTTGTGATCCAAAACGATAGAACGCTCTGGCCCCGGGAGCATGACACGATCATCGTTCTTGTAAAATACCAGGGAACCTATACCTGGTGCGTTACCCCTCACGAATATTGGTTCATGGATCTTGCTAAGTATAAGTCGGAGTTTGGCGAAGATGATCCGGACTATTCTGATCGTTTTGATATTCCTGTACTTTCAGAGACAACGGCCGGATGTTTTTTAGACCAGATCTCCGGTTATGTGCTCACTAAGGAGGAAATGCAGGATACCATACTGGCGCTCCAGCCTTTGAAATACTGGGGTAAGGCAGCGCACTTGTTTCCTACCCTATTTGTTGATTTCGATGACCGGCAATTATATTCCGTTTATGGCGAGATTGCGGCATTCGAAAACTATGTCCCTTTCGGCTGGGAAGGATCTTATCAGGATTTCTATGCCCTGATACCGGACCAGGAGAAATACTGGATCATAGACGGGTTGGATTGTTTCGATCAATTGATGTGATATACCTCAGTACATTATAATCCGGTTCTCTTATTTTAAGTACACCTCGATGTATTTTATCGGTCAGACGATTTTCCGCGCACCAGTATAAGTGTATGGCAAAGAAATTCGTGATATACCGGCTTCATATTTGGATCCAGCCACAGGCATTCTACAGCGTTATGGTTTATGGAACATACGGTCATAAGCTTGTCCTCGGAGGCGAGCTTTACAACGTCGCCTACCGAAAATGTATTTACAGAGATCATGTTATTGTTTCTGAATAATGTGTTTATATCAGGCTACCAGCAGCTGAAAGCTGAACTGGCTTCCCTTCCCTACTTCGCTTTCCACGGCTATCTGCCCTCCTTGCGCATCGATAAACTCTTTGGAGATGGCAAGGCCAAGTCCAGAGCCCGATGCTGTGCCCGGCACCTGGTAGAACTTCTCAAATAGTCTGTCGCGGTACTTGCGGTCTATACCCGGCCCGAAGTCTTGTACAGCAAAGCGCACCTTATCATACTGTCGGATGCAGCTTAATATGATCGTACCGCCTTCAGGGCTGTAGCGTATGGCATTCGTTAATAAGTTTACAAGTACCCATGTAGTCTTATCAGGGTCGGCCTTTACATCGCTTATAGACTCTTGCAGGCGTGTATCGATCGTCAGTTTTTTCTGATCGGCCTGGAAGCGCACGGCCTCCAGCGCGTAGCGAACTATCTCACCCGGGTGTACGGTTTGAACGTTCACCTTGATGTTACCCGATTCAACCTGTGCCAGGTCCAGCAGCTCATGCGTAATGTTGGACAGCCTCGCGATCTCGTCGTTCATCGTTTTGGTTATGTTGAACTGCTCGTCGTTCAATGCGCCGACACGCGCATCCTGTAAAAGCTTAGTACACATCTGCAGCGACGCTATCGGTGTTTTAAGCTCGTGCGATATGGTGGCGATAAAGTTTGTCTTGGCAAGATCCAGCTCTTTAAAAGGTGTAATGTTCCTCAGGAACAAAACCTGGCCGATCGTGATCTCGTTGTGCTCGCCGGTTGCCGTGTAGTGTATGGATACTGTTTCCTTGGCAAAGTAATTCTCCTTCCCATCCAGTACCACTTTTACCAGGTTGCTGGCCTGCGATGACTTGTTGCGGGTTTCTGTGTCACGCCGGATAAGGTTGCGGAACAGGTCGTTCTCCACCGCTACATCAGGAGCATATTGACCGATGAGATTCTGGCGGTTCAGTGAGAGTAACGTAAGCGCCTGGTCGTTGGCGAAGACCACGCGGTTGTTTTCGTCCAGACCGATCACCGGGTCGGCCATCTCGTTGATGATCGTTTCAATGCGTCGTTTCTCGAACAGTACCTTGGCCAGGTTACTATGTTCGTATTCGTCAAGCTTTTCGGCCATCAGGTTGAATGCCTGCGCAAGTTCCTCGAACTCGTCTTTACGGTCGAAATGCAGACGCTCCTCATAGTTCTTATTGGCGATTGATTTGATACTGGCCGTAAGCTGAACGATGGGGTTGGCTATATAACCGGGAAAGTTGATAATGAACGAGAAAGCGATCAACGCAAAGGTCGTGACGATCATGATGACATAGTTTCGCGCACGCACGGCGGTATTGAGCGCGATCTCGTTCTTGCGGGTCATGCCCTGTAGGTTAACATCCTGTATGGCGAGAGCCACCTGCCGCAGGTTGCTTGTGGCGGCGCTGTCGTGTGGATTTTGCTTGTAGGCGTCAAACGCTTTCCGCAGCGCTAAGGTATACTCCAGCTCGTGCGGTTCGGTAATATTCTTTTCCTGGTAACGGACATTCAGATCAATGGAATCTAATGCCGACGGCGAGTCGTTTTCCAGGGCAGATAATATGCTTCGTACATATTGAAGCGTTTCTACATTGTTGCGGATAATGTTGCTGGTATCCTGTGCCAGCTCGCGCACATAATACAGCCCCACCCCACCGATGGTGAGGATTACCAGGAACAGGAAGACCACGCCCAGGGCGACTTTATTTTTAATCTTCATGACAATATGATTAGATCTGCATCGGTTGTCGACAGCTTGTTCAGAAGCTGGTTGAATGATCCCGTTTTCAGGATCACCTGCCAGAGGCTTATATGGGGTTTACCGATACAGATTGTAGTGATATTCTTTTCTTCCGCCACCTGCATCATCGCGCGCGATACATGGCTGCTTTTCAGCTGGATTACTTCCGCGCCCAGCTCGGTCGCCAGCTTGAAGTTATTGATAAGATGGCGCTGTACCGAAAGCTTGATCCGGTTCGAATCCTCGCGTGGTGTCTGTACATAGAGCACGTACCATTTCGAGTTATAGTAGCTTGCCAGTCGTGCGGTCTTCCGTATGATCATACGCGCCGTGTCGGCATTGGAGCTGATACAGGCCAGGAAGCGCTCGTGGCGCAGCCGGGCCTGAACCGTTATTTCGTTGTCGACCTTGCGTTCCACCTGCGAGGCCACCTCTTTCAGCGCCAGCTCACGCAGTTGGAGGATCTTATCGGCCTGAAAGAAGTTGCGCAGCGCTGTCTCAATCTTGTCAGCGTGATAGATCTTACCCTCTTTAAGACGGGCAATCAGCTCGTCGGCGGTAAGGTCAATGTTCACAACCTCGTCGGCTATCTGGAGAATTTTATCAGGCACACGCTCGCTCACCTCTATGCCCGTTATGGTGTGTACCTCGGCATTGATGCTTTCAATGTGTTGTATATTAACTGCGCTTATAACGTTGATCCCCGCGTCCAGTATTTCAATAACATCCTGCCAGCGCTTCTCGTTTTTGGTACCGGGTATATTGGTATGCGCCAGCTCGTCCACGATCACAACCTCAGGGTGAATGTTGATAACCGCCTGCAGATCCAGCTCTTCAAGCTCCTTGCCTTTATAGAAAACTTTTTTACGTTCTATGAAGGGCAGCCCTTCCACAAGCGCCGCGGTCTCCTGGCGATTGTGCGTCTCGACATAACCAATACGTATATCTACGCCGTTCTTCACCAGGCTATGTGCTTCCTGCAGCATACGGTAGGTCTTTCCCACCCCCGCGCTCATACCAATATAGATCTTGAACTTCCCCCGCCTGGACTTCCGTATCAGGTTCAGAAAATGCTCTACCGATCTTTCCTTATCTTCCATTAGTTTTTATTCTCTTTATCAAAGCATCACCCCAACAAAAGGCCCCCCCCCCACC
>Ga0247764_1000419_pt1 | contig 14866 bp, 10 predicted proteins | sample UWRJL051202B4_FD_179932 | JGI IMG/M metagenome (GOLD analysis project Ga0247764, IMG submission 179932) | Plant litter microbial communities from Arlington Agricultural Research Station in Wisconsin, United States - UWRJ-L051-202B-4 | ecosystem: Environmental > Terrestrial > Plant litter >...
CGAGCTCGGCGGTTGAAAGCGCGCCCCGATTCAGCGTGGGCAACGGCAAGGGCTCAGACGTGTGCAGGGTCACGTGTTTGCGGCCATCTTGTCGCAGCTTCTCGGTCAGGAGCCACGCGCCCTCGTACACGGCGAAGGCCTCGCTCGGCAGGGCGTATGCATCAGGCGGTGCCAAGTGACGATTGAGCAACACGATGCCTTCATCCCAGGCTTCAACCAGCGCGAGGTAACGCAGAAAGTCACCGGCATACTTGCTCCGCGGAGGATCCTCGCCGAAGGCCACGCTGCCCGCACGGAAGCAGCGCTCGGCGTCGGCCTTTCGACCGACGTGCAGCAGCGGATACAGCAGCGCCGAATACGTTCGAGCTGGAGCGGTATCACAGCCGACGGCTCCAGACAGAATTGGTTCCGCTAGCAGCAGGGCTCGTTCGTAGTCGCCGCGCTGTGCAATGCGTCTGATCTCGAAGTTCAGGTCGCAAGTACGACAACGATCCGCTGGGAGGGGCGCTTCGCGCATCAGCTGCGCGAAGCGGTCCGCCTCCTGCTCCTCGCCGCGAAACCACGCGACGAGTTGGCGCTGCCAATAGACGCGGTACTGGGTTTCCCCCTGCTCCCGACAAGCACGCTCGAAGGCATCTAGTAGAAGGTCGAGCTTGGCCCGCGACAGTTTGCCGGTCGCCGTTTGGATCAAGCGTTCATGTGTAGGCAGCAGCTCGAGCGAGCTGGCTTGAGTGATGAATCGATCCACGTCGGTCAAACGAGTTCTCCGGTATCGCACCGCAGCCAGCACCCGGGCGTAACGCCGAAGTCCTGTGCACGCTCCGAGCCCGCAATCGAATGAGCTTAGTCACTCGAGCTTCATTCCTTCAATTCGAATCAGCCTCGACAGAGAGTTTCACGGCATGGTCTGCGGCACGCTGCAATCCGATCCAATTCTTGAATTGGCACTCATGCTCGTCCGTTCGTACGCGAGCTCGCATGGCCAGCGTGTTGAAGCGACGCAGGCGCGGCCGCTGCAACGCGATCCGTCCCGCGACGACCAAACGTTCGTCAATCAACCTCATGGGTGAGACCAACGACATCAAACGCGCTCGCTGGCCCCTCTGTATTCTCAAGTAGGGACCTTGCCTACCCACAAAAACCAGCCATAATTCGGTGTTGTTCTTGCGCGTCAAACCCCAAATATTACGACCTCGGCGGAAGCCGGGCACGAGCAGCCTGCTGCTGCTGCTGACGGCTTGCGGTGCAAACCCAGAGTTGGTCGAGCGCACCGCCACGGACTCCGAGCGTTTCGGTCTGGTGGCGTTGGAGGCGCGCACCGCGACCCCAGAGAGGGGTCCGCGAATTCACGCGGCCGCGTATTTCTGGCAGGAAGCGAACCAACGCGGGACGGGGTGTGAAGTCATCGAACAGGCCGAACACTGCCAGGTGACGCGCTGCGTGCCGACCGCCGCGGTCGCCACGCAAGCCAAAGGCTTCGCCTGGCTCTCCGCGGGGACCATCGACATCTTGGGTACCAAGATTGAGTTCAGCCTCGCGGAAACGGCTGACGGTAACTACGCCGCCACGTTGCCGACTCAAGACCTCTCGCTTTGGGACGGAGGTGAGCAGGTGACTGCGGTCGCAGCCGGCTCCCAACAATTTCCGAGCTTCGAAGTCTCGTTGACCGCCCCGCGTCGGATTGAGCTCGTGACGCCGAAGCTTCCGCAGCCAGTCCCCGCCGTGCACCCCGATGTGGGCACGCGTTTGGAGTGGTCGGCGCCTGAGCGCGAGCTGGTTTACGTGGACGTCGAGGAACTGCGCGCTGTGCCGCTCAACCCCAGCAGCGAAGTCGGCGTGCGCTGCGCGTTTCCGGCAGCGGCTGGAGTTGGAGTCGTGCCCAGCGCCGCCTTCGCCCACTTTTCTGATCCAAGCATCCTCTCGGGCTATCGTTTTTGGGTCTCCACGGAGACGCGCGCTCAAGTGCCGATCGACTCGGCGGACTTGACGTTCTTGGCCTCCACCGTGTCCGCGCGCTTCGACGCCCCCGTCGCCTCGCTCGAAAGGTAGTCGACCCGCCCTGTCGGCTCGGGAGCCGCCGACGATTTATCGTCGATCGAAAGATTTCGAGCAACCATGGCGCGGAGCGGGCGACCCGTGGGCATGGCAGAAGATCAAGCCTTGGCGGAGGACCGGTCGCCATGGGCCTAACGCGCCGAGCGACCGTAACTAGTCCTCTCGGTAACGACGCATTGACCTTGCTTTCGTTGTCCGGAAGCGAGGCGTTGGGCGAACCCTTCAGTTACGAGCTGGAGCTGCTCAGCGAACGCGCGGACATCGTCTTGGCCGAGCTCGTCGGGCAGCCGCTGTGCGTGAAGCTTCAGCTTACGGGTGACACACCTCGTGAATTCTCGGGGATCGTGACGCGGTTTTCGCAGAGCGGCGCTCGCGGCCGCTACTCGCTGTACACCGCGGAGCTCCGGCCCTGGTTCTGGTTGCTGTGTCACACCAAAAACTCCCGAATCTTCGAGGGAAAGACGGTGCCGGACCTCGTGCTGGAGCTATTTCGCGACGCGGGGTTTACAGACTTCGTCTGCTTGCTCGGCAACGAGTATCGCAGTTGGGACTATCTCGTGCAGTACCGCGAGTCCGACTTCAACTTCATCAGTCGGCTGCTGGAACAGGAAGGAATCTACTACTTCTTTCAATACCTGGACGGCAAACACGCGCTCGTGCTGGCTGATACGCCCGACTCACACACGGTCGAGGTTGGCTTCGAAGAGGTGCCGTTCCTGCCTCCGCAGTCGAATCCGCTCCAACGAGAGAGGGACCACATCCACGCTTGGCGCGTCAGTCGTCAGGTTCGGCCAGGCAAATACAGCAGCAAAGATTTCAACTTCGAAATGCCGTCCGTGGATCTGAAGGCAGAGTTGGCGGAAGTCAGCAACACAGCTTCAAGAACCTAGAAGTCTTCGACTTTCCTGGAGAGTTTCAAAACAGGCACGAAGCCGAGACTGAGGTGCGCGTGCGCCTGGAACAACTACAATCCGGCGTGGAGTCGGTGCACGGCGTCGGCAACGTAGCCGGGCTGCGCGTTGGTTCGTTGTTCTGCCTCACCGACTACCCGCGCGACGACCAGAACAAGCAGTACCTGATCACGCAAGCGGCTTACCGCATGCACGCAGCCGGCTTGGAATCAGGCGAAAAGAACCGGGGCGAGGTCGAGTTTACGCTCTCCTTCAGCGCGCTCGACGCGAAGACCCAGTTTCGGCCACAAGCGCGGGCGCGCAAACCGCGCGTGGAAGGGCCGCAAACGGCGATCGTCGTGGGACCGAAGGGACGCGAACTCTGGACGGACGCCTACGGTCGCGTGAAAGTGCGCTTTCATTGGGATCGACGTCCAGCTGAGCTCACGGATACATCTTGCTGGGTGCGCGTGTCACAAGCCTGGGCCGGCAGCGGCTTCGGCGCGTTGCACGTTCCTCGCATCGATCAGGAGGTGATCGTCGACTTTCTGGACGGCGATCCGGACCGGCCAATCATCACGGGACGCGTCTACAACGCGAACCAACTGCCCCCTTACGACTTGCCAGAACAGGCCACGCAGAGCGGTATCCTGAGTCGCACTACGGGGTTCGCCCCCAAAAGTCACGCCAATGAGCTGCGCTTCGAGGACAAGCAGGGCAACGAAGAGTTCTTCATGCAAGCCCAGCGTAACCACACCGTGGTCGTCAAGGCTAGCCAGAGCACGAGCGTCGGAGGGAATCAGTCGTGCTCGGTCACCGGCAAGCAAACGGCGCAGGTTCAAGGGACGCGCGAGCTGACCGTCCGCGGTAAGACTACCGAAACTCACTCTTCCGAGCGGGAAGTTCGAGTCGGGAAAAAGGACTCGCTCACCGTACTGGAGCGCTCCTTGGTCGTGGAGACGCTCGACTCCACCGAGGTCAAGGGACCTCAAAAGCTCGAAGTGAGTGGCGCGCTCGAGATCACGGCCGCCTCCACTTATTCGATCGAGAACAACGACAATCACTTCAAGCTGGAGAACGGGCAGGTAACGTTGGACAGCAGCTACTGCGCGCTGAAACTGACGAACACCAGCGCAAGCCTCACCGGATTGGACAAGGTCACGCTTAGCGCGGGGGCGGCCAAGGTGACGTTGGAAGCGAGCGGCCTCATCACCATCGAGGGCACGGAGCTCAAGCTGACTGGAGCAACAGCTGTACAAATCAGCGCCGGGGGGAGTTCGGTGAAAGTCGACGCTGGGGGCGTTGCCATTGCAGGACCGGAGGTAAAATTGAATGGCTAACAACCCGAAACGTCTCGGCTCCGGCGCGAATGCGGGCCGGAGAAATGTGAGTGCGGAGCTCGGACTCGGCTGGAGCGTCGAGGTGCGCACTGCTGCGCGCGGCGCCACCCTCGCGTTGAGGCATGCGCAGCACGCGGGAATGGAGGTGGAGATAGTGATTACTGCGGAAGGTCCGCTGATCCGAACGCGCGCCGCCGCGCTCCAGCTCAGCGCGCTGGGGCGGCTCAGCGCTCGCTGCGAAAGCTTCGAAGTGGAAGCCTCTACTGCCATCGCTCTGCGTGCGCCGCACGTGGAAATTTGCGCTGCGGAGCAGGTGTCTGCCGTGAGCAAACGCATCTCGATGGCTGCCACGCACGGCAATGTACAACTCAAGGCCAACGACGACGTGCAACTGCTCGGCGAACAGATCCTGCTCAATTGCGAGCGTGAGCCGCCCTTGCCCGCCTGGCTCGCACCGTCGAAGGTGGGGGTTGAACTCGCGCCTCGACAGACGGGCGGGGATGAACTGCTGCTGCAGGAGAAGCTCCGTGCGCCTTGAAAATGCCACGCCGTATGCGGCGCGCCTGCTGCAGACGGAGCTTGCGGAACACGCGGTTCGGGGCGTCGTCGTGGTCAAGGCCACGTTCATTTGGAACGAACACGGTCAACCCTGCCCGGCGCCTGAGCAGGTGCCGATCATCGACACCGCGCTCCCGACGCATTTCGGTATCTTTCACACGGACCTGTTCTTGGAAAAGCACGGCGTGGACTTGTGCGTACTCGGCACGCTGAGGCGAAGCCGGCCGCAGCGTCTGACGCACGTGTGCATCCGAGCGGGCTCCTATGCTCATCAACTCAGCGTGTTCGGAGATCGGCGCTGGTTGCGCACTGCCGCAGGGCTCGTCGCCAGCGAACCCAAACCGTTCACCGAAATGCCGCTGTCGTACGCGCGTGCGTACGGCGGCTCCACTTGTCACGACTACGAGACCGCAACCTTCCCTTACAATCCGTTGGGAATTGGCTACTACCTCTCGGCTCAAGCCGCTGAGGGCCAAGTTTTGCCCAATATCGAAGCCAGCGCTTGCTTGATCCGGAGTTGGCAGGACCAGCCGGAGCCTGCCGGCTGCGCGCCGTACCCCTTCTATTGGGGGCTCGGGGCAGTCCAAGGCATCCAGCTTCCAACGAGCCGGGCGCCGAAGCAACCGTCCACGCGGGATGTTCGTGTCCTGCCGCGGCTGTACAATCAAGCCCACCCCGCGCTGGTGCTGCCGGCCTTCGACGAACGACAGCGCATCGAAGTCACGGGGTTGCTCGATCACACCCTATCGATCCAACTGCCCCGCTTCGCGCCAGAGCTCGATCTGTGCGTAGGCTCTAGCTGGAGCAGTCTGGGCGGCGCTCTGGACGGAATCTACATCTGGGCAGATAGCGGCCACCTCACGCTCACCCATCGCATCCATTTCCAGTACGCACTGCGCAAGGAAGAGCCGAGATTTGCGCGGCTCCGCGACAGCACCTCCGGCAAGGCCAACTAATGGCCGGTTTGCCTTGCAAGGTCTTGAATGCGACGCACGTCGTCTTGGGGCTGGATGCTCACGACACCGTGATTCCACCTGAGATTGTGCCCTTCCTGTCAGGTCACGTCGTGATCTCTGACTTGGGTCGCGCGTTCCCGCGTTCACTGGACTCGCCAACGGTCAAAGCGGGTCCCGGTGCAGCGCTGGGGCGCCAGCACGATTTGGGGATGGGCGCCCACCACCTTGCCATCAACGCGCTGCTACCGGCGGTGAACTTGGCCGCTAGCAGCAAAGCCGAGTTCGGTGTCGCCAGCGTCCGCATCTCTACCGTTCAAGGCGTCAAGCAATTGGGCGTGGCCATCGCGCCAGGCGGCGTTGGCCTGCAGCTCGACTGCAACAAGCCGTGCAGCATGCCTACTGGCTCCGCGTTTGCTGGGCTCAATACCGTAGTCGCCGGTTTCACACCGGGCGACCTGCTGCAGGGACTGTTATCCACGTTTTGCGACACGCTGATAAGCTACTTCTTCAACATGGTGTTGGGAGCTGGGCTCGCGCCGAACAAGGCGATGATCGAGCGCATGGTCGGGCAGCTCGCAGGAGCGGTAGTCGCGAAACTCATCGCGCAGCTCCAGGAGAAAGCCTTCATCCGCGGAGTGAAGGACCTCGGCGTCCTGAGCACCAGCGCCAAGCTCGTGGAAGCCATCATCAACGCGGAGTATTCCCTGGGGTTGGACGTCGAATTCCCCGGGGCCGAAGAGCCGTCGGGAAGGCCGCCTGCTCGCTGAAACCATCGTCTCTCATTTTTCGCAAGCAAAACTGGTCGGCGCAACAACAAGAACTGGAACCGGTACCAGATTGCGCAACCGTCTACGTTGACGAAGCGATCAGCCTCGGTCACAAAGGGCAGAAGCTCTTCTCGTTTGCGACTGTATATGGCTATTCGTGCACCCTCCCCGCTTCGTCTATTCCGTTGGTTCGCGCTCGGGTCGTGCTGCCTGAGTACCCTGGCTGGCTGCGACGCCAAGGACCGCTCTGAACCGGACGCGCCGCCCGCTGCGCCAGCAGATTCGTTGCATCAGGCGTACGCCGAGTACTTCCCCATCGGCGCAGCCGTCAGCGATTGGCACCTGGAACAGATGCCAAACATCCTGGTCCAGGATTTCAATCACCTCACGGCGGAAAACGCGATGAAGCCGCACTGGGTCCAGCCGCAAGAAGGCGCCTTCGATTGGGGGCCCGCCGATCAGCTCGCAAACTTCGCGCGGGCGCAGCAGATGAAGGTGACTGGACACACGCTGCTGTGGCACCGCCAAGCGCCGGAGTGGATGTTCGACGGGCTAACGCCGGGAGACGCCGAAAGCGTGGAAGTCCTGAAGGCGCGGCTGAAAGCTCACATCGAAGCGGTCGTTGCGCGCTACGCGGACGTGGTCGACAACTGGGACGTCGTGAACGAAGCCATCAGCGGCACGAATGGCAAGCTATTTCGTGACGCTGCCGAAGGCTCGCAGTGGTTCGAGTACTTTGGCAGCGAGGAGTACATTTACTGGGCGTTCCTGTACGCGCGCGACGCGCTGGAAGCGAACGAGCCCGGTAGCTCCGTCGGTAAGCTCTATTACAACGACTTCAACGTGACGTCGAAGGTCGACAAGATCTCGGTCATGCTCAATTGGTTGTCGAGCAGCGGCGTTCGCATCGACGGTGTCGGTTTTCAGAGCCACGAGCGGCTGCGCTGGCCATCTACGCAGTCGCTGCGCAACGCCTTCGCAACGTTTGCAAGCGCTGGCTACAAGATCAAAATCAGCGAATTGGACGTCACCGTGTACGATGACTACCGCACCGGCAGCTTCGTGGCGGAGCCCGAGGTAGAGTTCACCAGCGAGTTGGAGGCAACTCAGGCGACGCGTTACGGCCAGCTGTTCGAGGTCTATCGCGAACACCGCGACAACATCACCAGCGTCACGTTTTGGGGTGTCTCCGACGATCGCACCTGGCTCGACTACGAACCGGTGTTGGGTCGCGACGATCATCCGTTACTGTATGACGACGCGCACGAACCCAAGGCGGCCCGGGCCGCCATCTTGGATTTTTAGCTCGACAAAGCAGCCCTAGAGCAAGCCGACACGACGTCGAAGTACGTAGGCGGCATCGCTGACCCAGAAGCGGGAAAGATCGTAGATCAGCTCTGTCGAGCGCGCGAGCGATGCGCCTTGCGCGCCGGACAAGTCGCCTTCGAAACGTCGAATGGTGCGCACGCACGCGGGCAGGTCGTCCGACAACAAAGCCGCAACGCGGGCGGCCGTGACTTCATGATTGAGCAGCCAGGCGTCGAACTGCTTCGGGGGATCCTGGGCATAGGCCTGGGCGGCCTCCTCGATTGGACCTCGGCCAATCCAGGGCAGCGCTCGGTTGAACTTGCGCGACAGCGAACTCACCAGCTCCTCGTCGAGCCCACTGCTCGAAAATCCTGGCTGAACCAAACGCGCCGCCGCCGCCAACAGCGCGGCGAGGTTCTGCGGCGTCAAGCGCTCCAGAGCGGCTAGGCCCCGCGCGGCTTGAACCAGGCCGCGCGCGAGCAAGAAGGTCTGCTCCGCTTCGCTCAAGCCCAAAACATGAGCCGGAACGAGCAAGCTCACCGGATCCGTCAGCTCCAACTCCACCAAGCCGGAGTGAGCCCGGTGCACGTAGAGATCGAACTCTGCCAAGCCAAAGGTCGCAGCAAGGCGATCGGCCAGCACGCGCAGCGGTTGACCCGAGCGCGCGTTCAAACGATCGCGAGAGCCGACGCCCCAGCGCTCGAGCTCGGGCGGGAAGATCTTGGCCGGAATGTCGCCGAGCGTGGCGACCAGGCGCGCGGCGGGATCGTCCGAAGGCAGGGGCGAGATTGCGGTGAGCTCGTTTTCGCCGATCGCGCCGGCTTGCCATCCTCCCACTCGCGGGGCGCGAGCAGCGAGCCGCGCGTTTTCGGCTTCCGTTGCGAAACCGAGCGCAACCAAAGGAGCGATGCCGATGCTGCCGTCGCCGACCCGTTGCAGCCGCTGCAACGTCTCCGCGATCTGTCGCCAGGTGGTTTGACGCGTGACATCGATCTGCACCACGCGCTCGAGCTCCGCCAGCGCGCGCTGATTCTGGCCAACGCGCAGCAGCACGTCGGCGAGCTGACTGCGCAGCTCGGCGTCGCCCGGGTGCAGGCCCACCCCGCGTTCGATCAGGCTGATCGCGTTTTCCGGCTGATTCAAGTCCTCCGCGAGCGTGCGCGCGGCTTCGGCGTAGGCAGCCGAGGCAGCGTTGGGACTGCTCTCGATGAAGCGCAGCAGCGCGGCTAGATAACGCGACAGCGTCGGGCCGTCACCACCGCGCGGAAACGTCACGAGCTCACGGAACTCGCGCGCGGCGTGGCCCTCCGTGCCCACTGCTGCCACGGCCTGCTCGTAGGCGTGGGCCGCGGCCTCGAGCTGACCGCGTTTGCGCTCCACGCGACCGAGCAAGACCAACGCAGACACTCGCGCTTTGAGCTCCGGGCTGACCCGCACCAGGCGCTGAGCCAGATCCGCGGCCTGATCCAGTTGGCCTTTGCGGCTACGGATCACGACCAGACGCTCGAGCGCGCCGCGATGGTTGGCGTCGTGTGACAACACCGACTCCACGTGGGCCAGCGCACGAGACGGGTCCGAGAGGTGCTCGTCGTAGATGTTGGCCAGGCGGAAATGGGCCTCGGCGGCGCTTTCGGCGTCGGGCTTCACGGCCAACGCCAGCTTCAGTCGTTCCGCCGCCTCCTGCCATTGCCCATCGCCCTCGAACAATGCGGCCATGCGCATCAGGGTGGGCGCGTGGCCCGGCAACAGCGTGTGAGCACGCTGCAACGCTGCCAATGCCGCCGCCAGATCCTTGCGCTGCTCGGCGTGCAGCTCGGCGATGCTTGCCCAGAGCGCGGCCACCCGCGCCGGCTTCTTCGCGGCTCCCGCGGCGCGCGTCAGCAAGCTCACCAGGCGCTCTGGATCCCCACGGCCGAGCAACGCCTCGCGCAAGCGTTGCGCAGCGACTTCGTGCTCCGGATCCACCTCGAGCGCGCGGCTGAAGGCTTGCACGGCGCGCTCCAGACTGCCGGTCGACCACAAGCGCGCACCGGCCTGGACCAACCCCGTCGCGGCCCGCGTCACGTCCAACGACACGCGCGCTTCGCGCTCGGCCGCCTCACCCAAAAGTTCGGGATCGCCCACGCGCTCGGCGATGCGGCTCATGCCGCGCGCCGCGCCGATGGCTTCTGCGTCGCGCGCCAGCGCTGCGCGGAAGACCTCGACGGCTTGCGGATCTCCGGCCGCCTCCATCAACTCGCCGAGGCGCGTCTCGTGCGTCGCGATGCTCACCGGGTCAGTCAGCACGGCGGCGAGCTTGGCGTCGACGTGTGCCAGTAGTTCGGCGTTTTTCTCCAGCAGCGCCATGCGTTCGAGCGCGAACAGCGCGCCGGTGTCCGCAGGCAGCAGCTGCAAAATCGAGCCGTACGCAATGCGTCCGCGGTCCTTGCTCTCGACCTTGCCGCTCGACTGCAAGCGCGCCAGTTCTCTGAGCGCGCCCACGCGTGCACCGGGATCGGACAACACGCGCGACTCCGTCGCGTAGACGGTAGCCAGCGCTTCCCACGCGCCGCGATCAGCATACAACGGCTCGAGCGCGAGCAGCGCCTCCACGTGCGCCGGATCGCGCTCCAGCACCGCCTCGAAAGCTTGTTGAGCGCGCGCCGGATCTCCGAGATCGTCGCGATAGACTTCACCCGCGCGCAGCAACGCCGCTAGCACGAGCCGTGTATCGCGCTGAGTCGCGACCTCTCGCTCCAGCTCTTCCACCAGCTTCTTGTAGTCGTGTGCCTCCGTCAGCAAGCGAATACGCCCGTCGCGAGCCGGAACGAGCTCCGGATCGACGCTGAGCGCCTGTTCGTAGGCGTCGAGGCCTTTTTCGTTCGAGCGCAGCCGATTCTCGTAGACTTCACCGATGCGCAAGGAAGCGCGGGCGCGCAGCTTGGGATCCTCCAGCGTGCGCGCTTCGGCCTCCAGCATGCGCACCAGCTCGTCCCACATGTTCTTTTGCTCGAGCTTGCGCTCGAGGGAGCGCGCAGCAGCCCGGTGACTGGGATCGGCTTCCACGGCCCGCCGGAAGCTCGCCAACGCTTCGTCGTCGCGCCCGAGGCGCTCTTCGTACAGCTGCCCCATCTTGAACTGCAGGGCGGACAGGGTCGGACCCTTGCCGAGCAGACGTAGCTCGCTCTTATACGTCTCCAGCAGCTCCTCCCAGCGACCCGCTCGATAAAAGAGCCGCCCGAGCGAGGCGTAGGCGGGTCCGTAAGTCTTGTCGAGCTCCACCAGGCGCTTGAACAGGCTCACCGCCAGCGCTTCATCTTGAAGCTCCACCTCGGCGACCTCACCGGCGCGGTGGAGCAGCTCCAACTTGCGACGACCGACCGCGCTGGCAGCTTCGAGCTCCAGCGCTTCCACCAGCTCACGATGCAGGCCGGCGAGCTCCGCGGCGCGCTGCAAGGAGTGGATCGCCGACAACTCTTGCGGTGCGACCTCGAGGATGCGGCGGTACGCGACGAGCGCCTGGGCGGGCGAACCCACCGCGTCTTCGTACAACCTGCCGATCTTGTAAAGGTAAGTGACCTTGCCTTCCACGTCGGAGGCCTGATCTACCGCGCGCTCGTACAGCTCCACGAGCTCTACGTAGCGGCGCGCCTGCGACAAAAGCCGCACGCTGGCCTTGAACGACGCCGCATAACCCGGCACCACGGCCAGCGCTCTGCCGTGATGTTGCAGCGCCAGCGCCGCATCCGACAGCCGCGTCTCGTAGATCTCTGCGATGCGCGCGTGTGCGGCGGCGCGCCGCGCGCCGTCTTGCGAGCCTTCGGCCTCACCAAGATGCACGGCGACCAGCCGCGCGAAGTCCTCGCGCTGCGTGTACAATTTGGACAGCGCTTGCAAGGCCGGCACGTAACACCGGTCGACATCGCGGGCGCGTTCGTACCACAGGATGGCCTGCTCCTCGTCACCGAGGCGCGTCTCGTACAGCTCGCCGATGCGCAGGAACAGCGCCAGGCGATCCGAAATGGATTGCACCGAGCCCGCGAGCTGCTCGAGCACCTGCACCTGCTCCGCGAAACGCCGCGCCAGCTCATAGGCGCGCGACAGCTCCTCCAAGATCATGGGATCGGCGGAGCTCTCGCGCGCTGCTCGCTCGAACGCCGTCAGCGCTTCTTCGACGCTGCCGAGCCGCGTCAGCCACAGCCTGCCGACGCGGTAGTAGGCCAAGGCGCGGACGCCCGGATCCCCCGCGAGCTCCGCCTCGCGCTCGAGCACGTCGATCAGATCGCGCCAGCGCTGATGGCCGAAATGCAAACGCTTCAGCGCGTGCAACGCCGACATCGTCTGCGGATCGCTCTCGAGCGCGCGTTGATAGAGCTCGACCGCGGTGGCTGCGTCATTGCGGTGGGTTTCGAACAGCCGCGCCCGCGCGGCGATCAACGCGGCGCGGTGCTTGCCGTCGGACTGAATGGCATTGGCTTCGCGCTCCAGCGCTCGCGCCAAGCCGTCCCAAGCTCTGGCCAGGGCCTCAGCACGTTCCGTGCCCTTGATGCGCGTCGGGTCACCTTTGCCGAGCTCCGCCGACTGCTCCAGCGCTTCGCGCGCTTCCTTGCGCTGCCCCAGCACGTCTTCCAGCAGGCAGGCTTTGTCGTACAGCAGCTGCGCCTTGTGCTCCGGCTCGGCCGTGAGCTTGATCTCGACGTCGAACAGGGGCACCGCGTCTTGAGCGCGCCCAATCGCGATCAGCGTACGGCGCGCGCCACGGATCGACGGCAGATGTTCCGACAGCAACGCATGCGCGCGCAGATACGAGTCCGCCGCGGCTTTGAAGTCAGCGATTGGCGACTCGAGCAGCCGCGCGACCTCGTAATGCAAGCGGCCGGCGCGCAGACCTTTCGGCTGCTGGGCGAGCTCGGAGCGCAGCGCTTGCAGGAGATCCTCCGTCGCGCGCGCCCGCGGCTCCGCGGGCACCTGCGTCGGCGGCTCCACGATGGGCGTCGGCCCGCTCACGCGCAGGGTCGTGATGTCGGTCGTACGATCCTTGACCTGAATGGGCGGCGAGATCTCGATCGCGCCGGGCGGCATGCTGAGCGGAGACAACGACGGCTGAGGCGGGCGCGGAGGACGGGGCGGGCGGACGGAGCGGGGTTGAGACGGCTGTTCCGTCACGGCTTCGATGTCGTCGTCCTGAATCGCGACGCCCTCCGGCGGCGCCGCGGCGCCCGGCGGACGGGACGGCGGCCGCAAGCTTGCGGCGCGCACGGGAGGGATCGGCGGTCCCGAGGGATTGCTCCGCGCCGAGGGCCGCAGACTCCGCGCGACCGGCGGCGAAACCTCCGGAGCCGCGCTCCGACGCGGCGGCGGCGGCGGCTTCGTCACCGGAACCGCGTTGTTGGGCGAAGACTTCGGCTCCACGGGCGGCGCGGGGGGCGTGACGGTGGGCGGCTTGGCCGAGGCCGGCGGAGCCACCGAACGTGACTTGGCGGGCCGCGGAGGGGACGGTTTGTTCGAGCTCTTGGCGTCGTCGGCCATGAATGGGGATCCGCGCCGGAACCTTGGAGGACTCTTCGGCGCTAAAGCCGCAGTGTAACATCACTCCCAGCGCTACAGCACCCCGGCAATTCAACGGAACGGCCTGCACCGGGCGCACGCCGCATGCTATCAAGCGCCGCCGTGTCGACCGACCTACTCGTGATTACCTCAGTCCGCGCCATCGATCCGTCATCCGGGTTGGACGCCGTGGTCGACGTAGTCGTGGAGAGTGGCAAGATCCTACGCATCGGCCCGGGAGCCGCACAAGGCATCGCTTCGAGCGAAAGGGCGTATGTCGTGGATGGTCGCGAGAGGTGGCTATTGCCTGCTTTCGTGGATCTTCACGCGCATCTGCGCGAGCCGGGCCAAGAGTACAAAGAAGACATTCGCAGCGGTCTGCGCGCCGCGGCCGCAGGGGGCTACGCCCACGTGTGCGTCATGCCCAATACCCGACCGGTCAATGACTGCCGCGCCGTGACGGAGCTGATGCTGCGACGTGCCTCGGAATGTGACGGTCCGGGTCTGCATCCGATCGCCGCCATCACGATGGGTCAGAAGGGTAAAGAGCTGACCGAGATGGCGGAGCTGCGTGACGCCGGCGCCGTCGGCGTGAGCGACGACGGGGTGTGCGTGATGTCCTCCGCCGTGATGCGCCGCGCCTTGGAGTACGCGAAGAACTTCGACATTCCGGTGATTCAGCACGCCGAAGATCACGAGCTGACGCAGGGCAGCGACATGCACGAGGGCGCCGTCTCGGCGCGGCTCGGGCTGCGCGGTTGGCCGCGCGTGGCCGAGGACATCATCGTCGCGCGCGACGTGCTGCTGGCCGAGTACGTCGGTGCGCGTTATCACGTCGCCCACGTCTCGACGCACGGCGCGATTCGCATCGTGCGCGAGGCGAAATCACGCGGCATCGACGTCACCTGTGAAGTCACGCCGCATCATCTGCTGCTCACGGACGCTAGCGTCATCGGCTACGACACCGCTTGCAAAGTGAACCCGCCACTACGCGAGCCGGAGGATGTCGCCGCGTTGCGCGAAGCGCTCGCCGACGGCACCATCGACGCGATCGCCACGGATCACGCGCCGCACTCTCCGCTGGAGAAGGATTGTGAATTCTCCGAGGCGTCGCCGGGAATGATGGGGTTAGAGCTGTGTTTCGGCTTACTCTCGAGCCTGGTGGGGCAAGATGGCCTCAGCTTGAATCGTCTGATCGACGCGCTTTCTACGCGGCCCGCGCAAATCGCAGGCCTGGCAGCCCCTCGCCTGCGCGAGGGCGCCGTTGCAGAGTTCGTGCTGATCGATCCGCAAGCGCGCCTGAAGGCGCGTGAGCAACGTTTCGAGACGAAGAGTCGCAACAGCCCATTTTTGGATCACGAATTGAAAGGAAAAATCCTGATGACCCTGTCGCGCGGAAGCATCGTGTTCGAGAGCTCTAGGAGCGCACAATGACGGGTCGAGCAGGTCACCTGGTTCTCGCCGAC
>Ga0247764_1000421_pt1 | contig 14815 bp, 12 predicted proteins | sample UWRJL051202B4_FD_179932 | JGI IMG/M metagenome (GOLD analysis project Ga0247764, IMG submission 179932) | Plant litter microbial communities from Arlington Agricultural Research Station in Wisconsin, United States - UWRJ-L051-202B-4 | ecosystem: Environmental > Terrestrial > Plant litter >...
GTCTTGTACTTCACGGCCATGGAGCTGCTGCAGGCGGCGACCTACGTTGTCATCGACCAGTGCAACCTGCCTTCGAATCAGTGGTTGACGCGGCTCAGTTACGCGCACATCGCGCTGCAACCGTTTTTCATCAACCTGTTGGCGATGTCGTTCGTGCCGATCGAAAAGGCACGCAAGCTGCGACCCTGGGTGTTCTCCATCTGCGCGATCGGCGCGGTCGCCATGCTCTCCAAGCTGTACGTGCCGAGTCCGGAATGGGCGTGTGACGCCACCGTCTTTCCGCTGTGCGGCACCAACACCTGCAGCTTCAAAGGCGACTGGCACATCGCGTGGCGGCTGTACCTCAACGCGATCGACAGCAGCTTCCTCTGCTACTTCATCCCCGCCTTCTTCTTACCGCTCTTCTACGGCTCGTGGCGCTGGACGCTGTACCACCTCGTCGTCGGGCCCGTGCCCGCGTTCTTCATGACGTCCAACAAGGACGAGATGCCGGCGATCTGGTGCCTCACCTCCATCGGCTTCTTGCTCGCGCTCCACTACGGACGGCTCGAACACTGGATGGAGACCCCGCTCCGAGTCACTACGTCGAACCAAGGCAGCTCGCTGCTCTCTGACCGCGACATGCAGGTCGGCTTCGGCGGCGCGTGCCTGATGATCGCCGGCTACCCACTGGTGCGCCTGAGCGGGGGCAGCGAGCTCTTCAACGTCCCGCTGCTGGTCGCGCTGTTCGCGGCGTGTGCCGGCGCGTTCATCTACTTCTCGCTGCGTGCGGCTTCGGCGCGCGCCACGGCGTAGCTGCTGCGCGGGCGCGCGCGGCGCCAACGCCACCCGAGCCCTAGGGCGCGCAGGCGCCCGTTCCGTTGCCGCCGATCGTGAACGACGCGTCTGGCAGGCCGACGCTGAGGTTGTTGAGGAGCCATACTGCTTCGCAAGTCGGCAAGGCTCGGTTGTCCTCTATCCGCAGGTAGTCGGCGATCGTCTCCAAGCCGGCCAGACCGTGAAGGCTTAGCAGGGAGTCGTTGTCGACTAGAGCTAGGTTTCGGACGTGCGTCAGTCGCTGCAGCGGTTCCAGATTCGTGAGCGAATCGCAGTCCATAAGCGCAAGATCCTGCTCCAGTCGGGTCAGGCCGCTGAGCGCGCTCACGTCTTCGAGTGCTGGGTTAACAGCAAGATACAGGCTGCGCAGCTCGATCGACGGGTTTAACCCGTTCAGGCTCACGAGCTCGAGGTTATTCTCGATGTTCAAGTTAGAAACCTGCTTTAGCGCTTTCAGACCCTGGAGATCGGTGATGCCGAGCTGCTCGAGCGTCAGTGCGTACGGTACGGGGTCATCCGCGCCTATGCTGACTAGCTTGTCCAAGCCTCGTAGGCTCCCTAAGCTCGGCAATTGCGAAAACTTCATAAAGATGCGAACGCTCGTGAGTCCTACGAGCAGTTCAATGCTGGTCAACTCTGGATTTCCCTGAATCAAGAGCGAGTCCAGGCTACTCGGAGCGCGCAACCCTTCCAAGGTTCGAAGATGGGCATTGCCAGCGATGCCCAGCGCCTGAACAACCTGCACCTTCTCCAGGCCCACTAGGTTCTCGAGCAGCGGACTTTCGCTTATCTGCAGCTGAGTCACTTCCTGCAGGTTGCTGAGCGCTGCAAGCGAGGTCAAAGTCAGATTTTGCTGGAGAATCAGGCTGCCATTGAGAAACTTCAGCCCTTCGAGACCGTCCAAGGTGGTCAGTCCCTGCATTTTGTAGATTGTAATAGAACCGGCGCGCTCGAGTGCGCTGAGCGCAGTCAGGCTCTCCACCTTTTCGTTGCTTAGCAAATCCAGCAAGCCAGGCACTTCCGTAATGCCTCCCAGGCCAGCCAAACTGGTGAGTTCCGGGTTGATCACGATGCGCAGATCGCGAGCAATCTCGCGCAGGCTGCGGATCCCCGAGATGTCGGTGAGCGCGTAGTTTCTGAGGATCTGCATCGAGCCGACGCGCTTCAAGTTGCCAAGTCCGTCGAGCCGCTGGAGCAACGCCGCGTCTGAAATTTCCAAGTCGCCAACGCTTTCCAAGCAACCCAGGGCTTCGAGGTTTGCGACCGTGCCGCGAATGACGAGCCTGCCTTGCACTTCGCTGACTCCCCGCAGCTGCTCGGCGTCAGCGGGCGAGCTGACCGAGGCCGACGCGACCGTCTTGGCGCATTCGCTGTTGGGGCCTCCGGCTGCGCCGCTCTCTCCGTTGCCTGCGTTCGCCACGCTGCTCCCGCCCTCGCCCGGCGAGCTGCCACCGCCCCCACCCGCTTCCGTGAGAGCACCTCCGCTCTCTGAGAGCATCGCCCCGCCCCGACCTCCGCGGTCCGCGGGCAAAGAGCCAGCGCCGCTAGCGGAGCCTCCAAAGCTCGGTTCGCCGCCCGCAGGGTTGCCGTTTCTACCTCCGGACGGTGGTGCCGCTTCGCCGACGCTGAGGCGATCGACACAACTGAACAAGACGACGGCGAGGGCGGCCGAACGTACCCAACGCAAGTAGTTCACTTGGCCGCAGTTCCCTGCGCAAGTGGCGAACTAACGCAGCGCACGTTGTACCGCCGGCAGGTGGGGACTCTGGGGATACCGCGCAATGAAGCGGCGCGCCTCAGTACGAGCACGCTCGTAATCTCCAAGTGCGAATAGCGCTTCTATTCGCAGAGTTTCGCGTTCTTGAATCAGTACGCCGTGGGGCGCCAGGCGGTCTAGCTCGGCAAGGTTGAGAAGAACGGCGTTGGCCTGGCCTTGCTGCAAGAGCGACCGCGCTCGCGCGACGCGCCGCGTTTCAATCAGCGCTGCGTGCTCGGTGGCGGAGGGGGGCTCCTCCACGGCAAACGTCGTTGCCGCAGGGATCGGAGTCGTCGGGGGCGATGAGGCGCTTGAAGCCGAGGCTCTGCTGGCGGCGACAGGCGCTGCGGCCGAGCGCTTTGCCGGAGCCTCCGCGGGCAAAGCAGGCGGTGTCCTGGCGCTCGGGGAGACGGGCTGCTGCGAACGACCCCGCGCTACCGGTTGCTCAATGGATGGTTTCGGTCTGCTAGTCAGCGTAGTGGGCTCCGCAGGCCTGGTGAAGGACTGAACGCCCACCACGGTCGTCGTCGCAACCACGCCCAAAGCCAAACCTACGGCGAACGGCTTCAGCAGCGCCAGGACACCGCCGGATGCGCTGGCGGCGACGCCGGCTCCGGCGACGACGGGAAGTTTCGCGGCCAGCGCGCTCCATGCGGCACCCTTGGCGCCCGCCGGCGAACTGACCTGGATCCCCGCCTCCAGTACGCCGCGAACATCCTCAGGCAGCTGCTTCGCCCAGTTCTTGGTGTCCATCAGCCCGTCCCTCCGCGGCGAGCTTTCCGTTGAGGCGCTTCGCTGCGTGCCTGCTGGACAGCGGACAAAAACGCTTGGCGCGCCAAGCGCAACCGGGAGTAAGCCGTGGGAAGCGGCACCTCCAGCGCGGCGGCCGCCTCTGGGCCAGTCAAACCCTCGATTTCGAACAGGATGAAGGCGGCGCGCTGATCGAAGGACATGCTCTTCAAGGCGCCTTCGAACGCCGCGAGCTTATCTTGTCGTTCGAGCTCCGTCGTCGGATCTCTCCTGCGCACGGCGTCGTCGATAGCTTCGTCGCCGAGCACCTCGCTACGAACGTGCGCGAGCCGCCGCCGATCACGGGCCATGTTGGCGCAAATTCGGAAAAGCCACGTGGTCACCTTGGCGCGCTCTTCGAAGCTTGGCAGACGACGGTGCACGATGATGAACACCTCCTGACATGCGTCGGAAAGGTCCGCTTCGCGCACACCCAGGTGCCTGAGCGTGCGCCAAACGAAGTCGAAATGACGCTCGTAGAGTGCCTGAAAGGCTTCAAGCTCTGAGGGGCCTGGACGGGGAGTTTCCATCACCAAAACCGCAGTTCGGGACCAAATCCGAATATGGCTGCGAGCGGACTCGCGTCGTAAGCTTGACCGACGCGCTCGACAGAGACTATCGCCTGCTGGAACGGCACCACCGCCGCCAGTGATGCGCGCAGCGCAATCTGCCGGCTCAGCTCGAGCGTCAGCTGGGCGCCGGCAGCCCCGCCCAACCACAGCGAAGTGACTTCGCGGTCCGTCTCGTAGCCGACGCCACGACCGTGAAACCGCCCAACCAGAAATGCAGCGCACAGCGAAAGCTCCGTCGGTGCACTCCGCAGCACGTAACCGCAGGCCCCCGCGCTCGCAGCTGCAAGCCCCACTTCGACCCGTCCCGGCGCCATCGGTATCGACCGATCCAAGAGCGCAAAGCCCGCGAGCTCGAGCTCGAAATCCGACACGCGCAGGCGAGCGTTTCCGCCGAAACCGAAGCCGAGCGCGGCTCCCAGTATCCCGAACTCAGCGTGCGCCTGCGCGCCCAGCGCAACGTACCTCCAGGCGCCAGGTTCGCGCCGCCCTGACCTTGACCACACGACGCGCGAGACGCGTCTCGGTTCCTGTGCTGCGCTGGGGCTCGACGCGCTCTCTGGTTCCGACGCGCTGTTAACAGGGCCTGGGCTCGCGGTGTTGTCGACGACGGTGTCCGGCCTAAGCTGCAACAGTACCGCCAGCATCACCGCTGTCGCAGCGGCGAGCGGCTCACAGCTCGGGCCCGCAGCGGACAACTCTCGGACCCCCGACGATCGCCCGCTCGTGTTCACCGTCGCGAAAAAGGTCGTGCCGTCGCGTCGAAAGCGCACCTGGATCCTGAGCGCTTCGAGCTGAGACGCACCCAGCGTCCCCAGCGCCAGCGTTCGCTGCGCGAGCATTGCTGCATCCGGACAGTCTTCCGCTCCGGCCGAGCTCTCCGTTTCTAGGGTTGCGCCCGGGAGTTGCGTTGCTTCGGCAACTCGAGTGCATGAGACCCACCAGCAGCACGCGACGACGAACGCGCGCCAGCTGGGCCTCATTCTCCTGCCAACCCTCGCGTTACGTGCCCGCTCAGCCTGATCCAGAAAAAATCCGCGCCGCTCGCTGTTGGGGTGATGGAAGCGCTTCGCCAATTCCCTTCACGTCTGCAATAGCAGTTAACCCTACCTCAAATCACTTTATCTCTTGACATTTGAGCAGCAAGCCAACGCGCTGTGAGCGCACGGCTTTGCGTTGTCTTGGAGATCCCTTGCGACAGGCAAGGTGACGCTCAGGACTCTGCGACCGTGCCCGTGCCAGGCCTGAGACGCATGCTACCTTCTCTCCGTGATCGAAGGCCGTGGCAAAGCAGGCGGTCGCTAGTGGCGCGCGCAGGGGAGTTGGCGTTACCGAGCGACAGCGTCGCCGAAGCGATTGCCCTGGGGCACCAGGCGCAAACGGCCCAGGAATTCCTGCGCGCGGGCTGCGGCTTGTTGGCGCGACGCATCGGCGGCGACGCTCTGCTTGGTATCCACCAACCTGCTAACGGCGGTTGGTCAGCCGAGCATGCGCAAGCGGTGCCTGCGGAGATTTTGCAGCGCTTGCAGGGGGGCTGGGCTGACTACGGTGTCGAACTCGCACCTGTATTCGAGGTCGCGCGGCGTACTGGCTGCGCGGTGGATAGTCAGGTGCTGGGAAGCCGCTTCACGCGCTCTCGGTACTACCGTGAGATAGCCGCCCCCCAGCGCGCAGCCGCGGCTGCCATCATCGTGCTCGAGGTTCGAGAGCGCGTGCTCGGCGCCTTCATCCTCGGCCGGCGCCGCGGATTCTCGGCGCAGGAGCTGCGTGTGCTGCAGGCGCTTTCGCCGGCCTTAGCGCTCGGCCTGGCATCCTTGGCCAAGTCATCGCCGTTCGCCCTCTCCTGCGATTCTGGTCCTGAGCCAGTTCGTCTGACTCCGCGTGAGCAAGAGATCGCGGAGTATGTTGCTCTTGGCTACACCAACCAGCAAATTGGCATTGCGTGTGGCATCGCAGCGACTACCGTGAGAAATCGCTTGGCAGCCCTGTTCGAGCGGTTGCAAGTCGCCAGCCGCGCAGAGCTCGTGAGTCGCCTGGGCAACGCCATGCAGGCACGCAGCCGCCGGTGAGCGTCAGTGCTGCGGCTGAGCGCCACTCAGTACTTGCTGAAACTCACCGCTCTTCAAACGTCGCACGCCGAGCGCTCGGTAGTCGCGCTGCACTTGCGGATACTTGGCTGCGTCTCGCGTTGCGATGGCATCCTCGATAAGCGTCACCGAAAGCCCGCGGCGCAGCGCCCCGCGCGCCGTTCGGTCGACACAGCCCGCCCCGTCCAGCCCCACCAGGTAAAGCTCTCCGATGCTTTGCTTCACAATCAGCGCTTCGAATGCTGGGCTGGAAAACGCGTCCGAGAACGGTTTTTCGAAGCGGTGCGCTGACACCAGTTGGAGGCGCCGATCGAAGTGCGCCCCCGGACTGCTTTCGAGCGCGTCTCCACCCAGCATCAGCCGCGACACCAGCTGGCTCAGGGGGCGACTGAAGATCTGGCGCACATACACGACTGGCCAGCCAGCGTCTGCCGCGCGCTGGCTCAGCTCGTTGATACGCAAGAGCAGCTGCTCCGATGCGGGGTAGGGCGCTCTCGCCCGGATCCCCGTGTAGTCCTCTTGAATGTCGATGATGACCAACGCCTTGCCCGGGCCGCCAAACTGTGAGCGTTGAGCTGACTCGGTGGGTGTATCCAGGAGCCGCACCTCCCTGATCAGCAACGACAGCACGGCCAGCAGTCCGCCGAGCAAGGCCGCGACCACTGCAACGCCGCGTCGGCGCCACCACACGGCTTTCCGCGGAGCTGCGCGCTGAGACGTGGTGGTCTCCCCGTGGGTGTTGGAGAGCGGCATGGTGCACACCCTGCCGTCTGCAGCTCACCGAACACAGGGTACGAACGTACTCATTGACTCTTTTCCGGTCTGGGGCGCGAAGGTAGAAACTGCTTTTTTCCCGCCCTGTCGGGACGAGCTTCTAAAGCGGAATCGACCTCATAGATTGGAGCTTGCCGACGTCGTCGCTCGGTCGTAGGCAGGTTCGTCCGTCGAATCAGGACGAGGTACACCGTGCGGCCTAGCGAAATCTTCGAAGGTGGATGCCAGTGCGGGCAAGCCAAATACAGCGTAATCGGGGAGAGCATCGCCTACTTCGTCTGCCATTGCACCGAGTGCCAACGCCAGTCGGCCAGCGCTTTCGGCATGGCGCTCTGGATCAGAAGTTTCCGCGCGCAGGTCCTTGACGGTGAACTTGGCACGTGGGTTCGCACAACACCAACGGGCAGGCAGATGGTCTGTCGATTTTGTGTGCGTTGCGGGACACGCATGTTCCATCAGATGACCGATCAGTCGGACACGATAAGTATCAAGCCCGGAACGCTGGACGGCGGGCTCCGGTTCGAGCCTGTCGCGCACATTTGGACGTCGAGCGCGAAGGAGTGGGTGCACGTACCGCCGACGGTCCTCTCGTATCCAGAGAACCCGCCAAGGCTCGATGACATGTTCACGGCTTGGCGCGTGCAAAAACGCGCAGAGTATTCCGCGTCGGGCACCGCGTGACAGCGCTTGCCGACGCGATGATCGCCAACGTCGCGGTCTCGTGACAACCTGAATTACGATGCGCGATCCGCGGGCCTCGCAGGCACTGAAAGGAATCGATGCTGGAACTCTCGCCGACTTGTGAGCACTGCAACAAATCACACTGTCTGCTACGAACACCTCCCAGGTGTAGCCCTGCGCAATCAAGTGCCAGTGCTCATGATCGACGTCCAAGGCGACCTACCCAATCTACTGCTCAACTTCCCAACCTTCAGCGCCGCCGCGCTCGAACCCTGGGTCGAAACGTTGCCGCACGACCCGCGCTCCAGCGCCGAACTGGCCGCCGTCCTGGTCGAAGAACGCCGCGCAGGCCTCGCCGCGTGGCACCTCGCCCAGCCTGAACTCGCCGACTTCAACGCGCGCACCCGTCTGCGCGTCAGCACCGCGGGCGAACCCTTACACGTCCTCTCTGCACTCGAACGCCCCGTTCACAACTTCGCAAGCGATCCCGACGCCGCGCGCGCCTCACTCTCCGCCGCCGTCTCCCTCATCCTGCGGCTGCTGAATCGCAACTCGGATCCAGCCAGCAGCCCCGAGCACGTCCGACTCTCCGTCCTCGCCGAGCACCGCCTGCGCAGCGGACAACCCACGGACCTCGCCTCGCTCCTGGAGGACGTCAACCACCCAGCCCGGAAAAGGTCGGCGCGCTCCCCGCCGACCGCTTCCTCTCCAAACGCGCCCGCACGGAGCTCGCCACCGCGCTCAATACCTTGTTCGTGTGGCCCTCCTTGGCCAGCGCGCTGCGGCCTGAAGCATCGAGTGTTATCGGCAGATCGGAGCGCGGAATACCGAGCAAGCTAGTGGTGGCTGGGCTCCTGTCATCGGAGACGTCCAAGGGAGCCGTGAGTTTGCGCTTCACGAGCGAAAGCGCGGACGAGCTGTTCCCGCGGCTTGGGCGGGCGCAGCAAGAGCGAAACGTCTCAGACGCAGAGACGTTTCGCCACGCGCGGTGTGCGGCAAAGAGGCGACAATGAATCGAGCCACTTGATGTCTCGATGATCGATGGGAGCGCACGCTCTCGGGCTCGCGGCAAAAAGTCACGACGCAGCTCGCGATGGACTTGGATTGACGGCGCTGCGATACTTGCGGAAGTGTCTGATCCCACGGGATAACAACCGAGTTTTCCGACGCTCAGCAAGCACCACATGAGCGAGACCGAGGTCACTACCTCCGAACAGTTGCCGCTGGCAACGTGCCCCCCAGCTCTAGCGAGCTTCATCAACACGCTGCTCCGCTCTGCCGCGCCGGTTGCGTTGTTTTGGGGACCGCAGTTCCTGACCTTCTATAGTGAGGCCTTCCGCAGCTTGCTCGGGGTGGAGCATCCGCGGGCGTGGGGCCGTCCAAGCAGCGAAGCGCTGGACACTCTTTGGGGTGGTCCGACCGGGGCTGCCGTCGCTGGCGTTGCACGCTCGAGTGAAAGCTCCGCCGTGCGCCAGCTGAACATCAAGGGCGTTGGCGGCTCTATTGAGGAGGTCAGCGTCGACCTCGCGCTCGACCCGGTGAAGGATGATTCGGGCGTCGTCCTAGGAGTTTTCTGCAGCGCGAGTATAGCGACAGAGCGAGTGATACAAGCGGAGGCACATGAGTCTGCCGTGCGCGCACAAGCGTACCTGGCCGCGATCGTCGGTTCGGCTGAAGACGCTATCCTCGCCAAGGATCTGAATGGCGTAATCCAAGCCTGCAACGCCGCAGGGGAGAGGCTACTTGGCTACAAGGCAGCGGAACTGATCGGGCGATCGGTGCGCATACTGATCCCGCCGGAACGCCAGTCGGAGGAAGACGAAATCCTGGCGCGCCTCAGAAGAGGCGAGCGCATCGAGCATTTCGTCACCCAGCGCCTGAGCAAAGACGGCCGGCTCCTCGATATTGCGCTCACCATCTCGCCCGTGCGCGACGAGAGCGGGACCATCATCGGTGCGTCCAAGATCGCCCGCGACATCACGGCGCAAAAGCGCGCAGAGGAAGAGCGCATTCGTCTGCTGCACGAGAACGCGGCGGTAACGGAGACGCTCAACAACGTCGGTGCGCTCGTAGCGTCGGACCTCGATCGCACCAAGGTGGTACAGGCCGTGACGGACACGGCTACGTCGCTGACCGGTGCCGAGTTTGGAGCGTTCTTCTACAACGTTCTCGACGAGCGCGGTGAATCGTACATGCTGTATACGATCTCTGGCGTTCCGCGCGAGGCGTTTTCGAAGTTTCCGATGCCTCGAAATACGCAGGTCTTCGAGCCCACCTTCAAAGGTACCGGCGTAATCCGCAGCCCGGATATCACCAAGGAGCCGCAGTACGGCCAGAGTGCGCCGTATCACGGCATGCCTGCGGGGCATCTGCCAGTGCGCAGCTACCTAGCCGTTCCGGTGAAGGGCCGTCGCGGTGAAGTGATCGGCGGGTTGTTCTTCGGTCACTCGCACGTAGACAAGTTCCAGCCGCATCACGAGCGCATCGCGGTGGGGATCGCCGCCTGGGCCGCGGTAGCCCTTGAAAACGCGCGACTCTACGCGAGCGTACAAGCCGCAAGTCAGTTGAAGGACGAGTTTTTGGCGAGCCTCTCTCACGAGCTCAGGACGCCCCTCAACGCCATCCTGGGCTACGTGCGCCTGCTGCAGTCCGGGATGTTGCCGCCTGAAAAACGAGAGAAGGCCATCGACACCATCGCGCGCAATGCGACGTCGCTCACGCAGATCGTCGAAGACGTGCTGGATATCTCGCGCATCGTCTCCGGTAAGATTCGCCTCAATGTGCAGTCGGTAGACCTCCCGGTGGTGGTGCGCAACGCCATTGATGTTGTCGCTCCCACTGCAGAGGCCAAGGGCGTCCGAGTCGAGAGCGTGATTGATCCTCAGGCAGGGCCCATCTCGGGAGATCCTGAGCGTCTGCAGCAAGTGTTTTGGAATCTGTTGTCGAACGGCGTGAAGTTCACTCCCCGCGGGGGCAAGCTGCAAGTTCGACTCGAGCGTGTCAATTCCCACGTCGAGCTGACGGTGAGCGACACGGGCATCGGCATCGCTCCGGAATTTTTGCCCTATGTGTTCGAACGCTTTCGCCAAGCAGAAGGCGGCATCGCGCGTGAACACGGAGGGCTGGGCCTGGGCCTGGCGATCGCGAAGCAACTGACAGAGCTGCACGGTGGCACCATCGAAGCGTCGAGTGCCGGGTCAGGCCAGGGCGCCACCTTTCGCGTCAAGGTCCCGCTGATGATAGTGCATCCACAACGCGAGGACGCGGAAGAGCGGGTGCACCCACGCGCTGCCTCGGCAGGTGGTCCGCTGCTTGGTGCGACGCTGAAAGACGTACGCGTGCTCGTCGTCGACGACGAGGTGGATGCCTTGTCCTTGGTCGCGGAAGTGCTCGAATCAGTGGGGGCCACCACGATGAGGGCCGCCTCGGCGGAGCAGGCGCTCAACCAGCTGGACTCCGAAGTTCCCGATGTGATCGTTACCGATCTCGGCATGCCGCGCATGGATGGTTTACAGCTGATCGCGCGCATCCGACAGCATCCCGACCCGCGAGTCCGCGAGCTGCCCGCAGCTGCACTGACAGCGTACGCTCGATCAGAAGACCGTGTGAAAGCGCTGCAGATGGGCTTCCAGATTCACTTAGCCAAGCCTATAGATCCAGCGGAGCTTGTAACCACCGTAGCTGCCCTTGCCAAGCGCGTGATCGTCAGAGACCGATAGCTGAGGCGAGCTTGCACGCTCATCAAAATCCGAGGCTCGCGTCCGGTTGTGCAGCCAGTTGTCTCCCGCTCGCGAGTTTGCAAAGATGTGAACGCACCCAGAACGAGGTGCGAGTCAGGGTTTCGCAATGGCTCAACTGCTGCGAACAGTAAAACAGCACTTTCAAGACAAACACGGCGGAGCGTGGGACCTGCTCGAGTGCGGGCACCGGGTCCGCTGCGACAAGAACCAAAACCGCTACTCGGCGGAGAGGAAGAGAATGCACTCTCCTCAACGTCGTCGGTGTTCACAGTGCCAGGTCACGGCTCCACCGCCGGTCGACAGGGGAGAAGGTTACCGCGCTCGGTAGAGCTGGGAGGCCACCGCGGCTTTGGGTGCAGGTGTCGAGTGGTTAGCGCGCGCTTGGCCCGCGCCGCAGCTTGCGGCATAGAGTGCGAATGCCCTCGCCTCCACAGCCTCCCGTCCCTGTAACGCCCGAGGTGCGCGACGCCGTCGCGACAGCGTATTTGAAGCGGATTCTGACGGCGCAGGTTTACGACGTGGCGATCGAGTCGCCGCTCGAGCTGGCTCGGAGTTTGTCGCTGAGGCTGAAGAATCGGGTCTATCTTAAGCGGGAGGACCAGCAGCCGGTTTTTAGTTTCAAGCTGCGTGGGGCGTACAACAAGATGGTGCGCTTGTCGGCGGAGGAGCGGGCGCGGGGGGTGATTGCAGCGTCGGCAGGGAATCACGCGCAGGGGGTGGCGCTGGCTGCGCAGCGGCTGGGCTGTAGCGCAACCATCGTGATGCCGGTCACGACGCCGGAGTTGAAGGTGGAGGCAGTGCGCGCGCTGGGGGGAAATATCGTGATGGTGGGCAACAGCTATTCGGATGCTTACGAGCGGGCGCGCGAGCTGGAGGCGGCGCAAGGCCTGGTGTTCGTGCATCCGTTCGACGATGCGGATGTGATCGCGGGGCAGGGGACGGTGGGGATGGAGATTTTGCGGCAGCACCAGGGGCCGATCGACGCGGTGTTCGTGGCGATTGGCGGCGGTGGGCTGATCTCGGGGGTGGCGGCGTATATCAAGGCGGTGCGGCCAGAGGTGCGCGTGATCGGGGTGCAGACAACGGACTCCGACGCGATGGTACGCTCGGTGCGCGCGGGTCGGCGCACGCCGCTGCCGGATGTGGGTTTGTTTTCCGACGGCACGGCGGTGCGGCAGGTGGGGGAGGAGACGTTCCGGCTGACGCAGGCCTTGGTAGACGATTTTATTTTGGTGGATACGGACGCGGTGTGCGCGGCGATCAAGGATGTTTTTCAGGATACGCGCAGTATTCTGGAGCCGGCGGGCGCGCTGGGCGTCGCGGCGCTCAAGCAGTATGTGGCCGAGCACGGCGTGGAGGGGCGCACGCTGGTGGCGATCACGTGCGGCGCGAACATGAACTTCGATCGGCTGCGCTTCGTGGCGGAGCGCGCGGAGCTCGGCGAGCAGCGCGAGGCGTTGTTCGCCGTGACGATTCCGGAGGAGCGCGGCAGTTTTCGACGCTTGTGCGAGTTGCTGGGGCAGCGCTCGGTGACCGAGTTCAACTATCGCATATCCGACGCCAGCGTCGCGCACGTGTTCGTAGGGTTGAGCACCAGCTCGCGCAGTGAGGCCGCGACGATCGTTCGTTCGCTCGACGAGCAAGGTTTTGCCACTCGGGATATTTCGGAAGACGAGCTGGCGAAGGAACATTTGCGACACATGGTGGGTGGGCGTTCGCAGCTCGCCGCGAGCGAACGGCTATTCCGCTTCGTATTTCCCGAACGTCCCGGCGCGCTCGTGCGCTTCTTGGGCGCGATGCATCCGCAATGGAACATCAGCTTGTTCCATTATCGTAATCAGGGCTCGGACTATGGCCGCGTGCTGGTAGGGATCCAGGTGCCAAGCTCCGATGCGACCGCGTTCCAGGACTTCTTGGAGACGCTGGCATACCCATACATGGAGGAGACGGAGAACCCCGTGTATCGTCTGTTTTTGCGCTGAGCCGCGAGCTTCTGGAGCATTGCTTCACTTCGTGAAGTCGCTGACGCCGGCCGGCCGTGACTGGTTGCAGAAAGTTGTAGTGCACCCAGTGTTGGATCGCGCCACGAATTGACGCGTTGCACGCGCTAGGTGCGGCGAATCGGCGGTGTCGCGGCAGATTGGTGTCGCGTGGGCGGGGAACGCAGCAGGCGCGTGGTGCGCAGAAACGTCGCCGCCGGCAGCTGTTTCTGAGGATCTACCGAGGGAACCGCCTCGCGAATGTCGTCGGTGGCGGAGCCGATCGAGCTCCCGAAACATCGGGCACGGAAGCTGCACTCGTCTGCGCTGCTGAATGCAGCTGAAAGAGGAATGCACATGAACCGAATCATAGGGCTGGTGCTCGTGGCTGCCGGAATGGGGTTGGCCTGCAACCGGACGGAGCCGAGCTCGACGACTCGTGACAGCGAGCTGACTCAAGCTCCCGCGGACAACACCAAGAAGAACGAGCGCGACCGCAACATCAACGCGCTCACACCGGGAGACCAAGCCGACAACGAGGCTGACGTGGGCGTGACTCAGCGCGTGCGGCAGGAAGTCGTCAAACAAGACGCGCTGTCCATGACGGCCAAGAACGTCAAGATCATCACGCAAAACGGCGTGGTGACGCTGCGCGGTCCCGTGAAGAGCGCTGAAGAGCGCGCGGAAATCGGACGCATCGCGCAAGGCGTGGCTGGGGTGACCCGCGTCGACAATCAACTCGAGATTGCGTCCAACTGACGCAGCTCAAAACACGAGAACTCAACTTTCCGAAGGAAGAACAAATATGTCTAATCAATCTGTAATTGGCTGGGTCAAAACTCCGGGTCAAGCTGAAGCCGTCGTCGATTCACTGCGCGCTTCGGGCTTCTCCACCAACGATATCTCCGTGCTCTTCCCGGATAAGCAAGGTACTCGCGACTTTGCTACCGAGAAGAATACCAAGGCCCCTGAAGGTGCGGTCGCAGGCGCAGGCGCTGGCGGCGCTGTGGGCGGCACGATTGGTCTGCTCGCGGGTATCGGCGCTCTGGCCATTCCAGGTCTAGGGCCGTTCATCGCAGCGGGTCCGATCATGGCTGCGCTCAGCGGCGCGGCGGCGGGTGCTGCCGTTGGTGGCGTGACAGGCGCGCTCGTCGGCTTGGGCATCCCCGAGATTGAAGCGAAGCAGTATGAGGGACGTCTCAAGGACGGCAACATCTTGCTCTCCATTCACTCAGACGACAGCGATCAACGCGGCAAGGCCAAGAAGATCCTGGAGACCAGCGGCGCGAAGGACATCGTCACGGTCGGCGAAAAGGCCGTACCCAAGACGAACTGACGCAGCGTCGGGAGCTCGTGTTCAACGTTTTGGAACGTTGAACACGAGCAATCTATCTCGGAAGAGCGCGTACGCACGCCCGTCGCGGGTGAAGCCCACGTCGAGCGGACCGGCATTCATAGGCTGACTGAAGCAAGAAAAGAGCAGCCCGCCGTCCCACGTCAAAAGCTCCACGAGCGGACGTTGGTCGGCAGCCAACCCCGCGGCGAGTATATTGCCGTCGTCGTTCACGTCGAGTGAACTGTAGTCGACGATGCCCGTCGTAAGCTGGGCCTGGAGCGCACCCAG
>Ga0247764_1000422_pt1 | contig 14803 bp, 11 predicted proteins | sample UWRJL051202B4_FD_179932 | JGI IMG/M metagenome (GOLD analysis project Ga0247764, IMG submission 179932) | Plant litter microbial communities from Arlington Agricultural Research Station in Wisconsin, United States - UWRJ-L051-202B-4 | ecosystem: Environmental > Terrestrial > Plant litter >...
CTGTTCATCCAGATACTGCCGTCATGGCCGCGGCGTAGCAGGTACACAAAAAAGAAGCCGGCGGCTCCGCCGGACAGATTTGCCATATAAGCGCCCGAATCACCATAGGCAATACCCGAAAAATCGATGATCAGGTAGATCAGTGTCAGAATCCACAACGGGATGCCCCCATTTATCATGGGGAAAATCCGGTAATCGGGGGCTATCGTCGTAGTGGCTATTGCTACAGCAATCACCGCCGGATTGGCCCCTATGAGAAATACTCCGGGGCTTCGGAGCCCGGGAAGGAAATTGCAGGCTAAGCAGAAAAAGATGCCTCCGGCGAGTCCTCCGTAAATATAGATGGGAACCAGCTTGCGGTTACCCATAAGATCCTGCAATACATAACCGAACCCCCAGAGCCAAGCCATATTGGCGATAAACCGCATCACGCGCACATCCGAAAACATATAGGTCAGCAATGTCCAGGGGCGGGACGATAATACATTCGGGTTGGCAGGGATGACCACCCAGTGAAATATGTAGGTGTAAAAATCGTCAACATTATTGGAATCTCCCAGCTTGTAGAGAAGGAAGATGAATTTCAGGGTCACGAACAATACGGCATTGATCACTACCAGTTGAATCAGGGCATTGCGGTCATCTCCCAGCGTCATTCTTTTGCGATAGCTATCTTCCATTACACGCATAAAATTAGTCCCTTTAAGAAACAATGAACCCGTATCGATCCACCTCCCGTTACCACCATAACATTTGGAAACCAAAAAGAGTTTAGTAAAAATTGCGCCGGTTGTTCCGGTTCCAGTACATTACCAGCAGCAGACCGACCAATCCCCCTCCAAGGTGGGCCCAGTGGGCGACATTATCTCCGGCAGAACCCTGAATACCGGAAAACAGTTCGATGCCGGCATATCCCAGCACCAGCCATTTGGCTTTGATGGGAAAGGGAATGGGAATCATGTACATCTCGCTATTGGGGAAAAGATATCCGAAAGCGGCCAGGCAGCCGAAGACGGCGCCGGAAGCGCCCAGGGTAGGTTCGTTGAGTTTAAACAGGTATTCCTGCTGTTCTTCGGGCGGCAGTTGATGAAGGATGTTAGCGATTGGCGCCATTTCATGGTATAGGACCGCCAGGTGGCAGACGGCGGCGCCGATCCCGGAAATCACGTAAAAAGTCAGGAACCGCTTGGGCCCCCAATAATTTTCCAGAATGGCGCCAAACATCCATAAGGCGAACATATTGAAGAGAATATGCGAAAAGCCCCCATGCAGAAACAGGTAGGTAACCAACTGATAGGGTCTGAAAAGTTCGGAATGCAGGTCATGAAGGGCAAAGAGATTGAGGATATTTTCCGCCATGACCGGTCCTAAAGCATTCTGAGCGAGAAATACCAATACATTGATAATGATGAGGTTCTTAATAACCGGCGGTATCATCTGGAAACTGCTCGGGCGAAATTCTGTCATACGCTGATCCGTTAAATTATGTGCAAGAGATGCCTGCAAATTACTATATTTTCCTGTTCGTGAGAGGGGCCGGGTGAAATGGCGGCCCTCCCAAACTCTATATATAATGCGGGAAGGCTAATTAAGTTCACAACGATTCCCTTAATTTGAGCTGTACCACATTCTCAATATGATGGGTATGCGGGAACATATCCACCGGCCGGACCTTTGTCACGACATATTTCTCATCCAGCAGATGAAGATCCCTCGCCTGGGTGGCCGGGTTACAGCTCACATAGACTACGGTCGGCGCGGCCGTGTCCAGAATCTTTTTCACCAGTTTCTCATGCATTCCGGCCCGGGGGGGATCCGTAATGATGACATCCGGCCGGCCTTCCCGGGCGAAAAACTCCTCATTACAGATATCGATCACGTCTCCGGCAAAGAACCGGGCATGCTCAATTCCATTGAGGGCCGCATTTTCCCGTGCGTCATCGATGGCCTCGGAAATCACCTCCACCCCGACGATCCGGGCAGCCTGGCGACTCAAAAAGATCCCGATACTGCCGGTCCCGCAATAAAGGTCGTATACCGTCTCCTTCCCGCTGAGCTCCGCAAACTCCCTGGTCACCTGGTATAAACGTTCTCCCTGGCGGGTATTGGTCTGGAAAAAAGACTTGGGGCCTACTTTAAATTGAAAATCCTCCAATCTCTCTATGACATACCCTTTCCCATAAACGACCCGGGGATCCAGGTCCGAGATGCTGTCATTCCATTTGGCATTGATGGTATACAGCAGGGTCGTAAGCTGCGGGAACTTCTGCAGGAGCAGCTCCTGCAGGGCCGACCAGGCCTCCGTATCCTCATGTCCGAGAACGATATTGGCCATAATCTCTCCGGTGGTGCAGATGCGGACCTGCATGGTACGCAGCCAGCCCTGGTGAGCCTTGATATCATAGAAGGACAAATCCCTTTGCAGGGCGAAATCCCGGACCTCCTTGCGCAGGAGATTGGTGGGTTCTGCCTGCAGGTGACAGACATCGATATCGACTACCTTATCAAACAGTCCCCGGGCATGGAATCCAGCTACATTCTGGCGGGAGGTAATGTCCGGATTGTGCAATTCTCCCGGCAAAAGGAACCGTTTATTGGAGAAGGTGTATTCCATCTTATTCCGGTATAGGGTAGATTCGGGCGCGCCCAGGATCGGCTGCAAAGGGGGCAGGGCTACCTTGCCGATCCGTTCCAGCACATCGGCTACCTGTTTCTCCTTAAACTGCAGCTGCTTGTCATAAGGCAGCATCTGCCAGCGGCAGCCGCCGCAGACCCCGAAATGGGCACAAAAAGGCTCTATGCGGTCAGGTGAGTACTGATGCCAGGCTGTAATAAATCCTTCGGCCCAGTCCTTCTTGTTTTTGGAAAGTTTAACATCTACGATATCCCCTGGAATGGCGTTCTCTATAAATATTACTTTACCATCTACCCGGGCGATGGATTTACCTTCCGCAGCATAATCCTCTATGAGGATCTGCCGGAGCACTATATTATTATTTTTTTTCCGCACGGTGGCAAAAATAAGAAGAAGCGAATAGTTTATTTAATTTAGTGGCGTTATGAATAAAATCCTTTTGTCCCTGACAACCTGTCTATTCCTCCTGCGTGCCCAATCTCAGACCGGGTATCACATTTCACTCACCCTGAAACCTTATAAAGAAGGGAAGGTCTATTTAGGTTATTATTATGGCAAGATCAGGGCCCTTGCAGACTCGGCTATGCTGGACGGCAATAGCGGCGCCACCTTCTCCGGCAAAGAAAAGTTGCCGGGAGGCGTCTATTTCATCGTTTCTCCCCGTAAGGCGATCCTCTTCGAACTGCTGATAGATACCCAGCAGCATTTTTCGGTTGCCGCCGACACCACGAAGCTGCCCGGCAGCGTGACCTTTACCGGGTCGGCGGATAATACTATTTTCCAGTCGTATACAAATTTTACCAATACGAAAGGAAGTGAGATTGTTGCGGGTCAGAAAGAGCTGGCGGGTGTCCACAGCCAGGCCGATTCCACCCGTCTGCGGGAGAAGATCAAAAAAACCAATGCGGAGATCCAGGACTACCGGGAAAATATTATCTCGAAATATCCCAATTCCTTGCTGGCCACCCTGTTCCACACGCTCAAAGAACCGATCGTCCCTACGCCGCCCCCCGGAGGAAAAGACAGCCTCTTCGCTTATCATTATTTTAAATATCATTATTGGGATAGTATCTCCTTCACGGATGAACGGCTTACCCGGACACCCGTTTTCGAACCCCGGCTGGATAAATATTTCAAGGACCTGGTCCCTCCAGAAGCCGATTCTATCGAGCGGGAGGCGGATATGATGCTGCTGCAGGCGCGTGTCAGCAAGCCCCTGTTTCAGTTTCTGCTGGTCTATTTCGTCCAGAAATATGTCAATCCGGAGTATATGGGGCAGGATGCCGTCTTCGTACATCTTTTTGAAAAGTACATCAACACGGGGGAAGCGGAGTTTTTCACCGAAAAATACCGGACATTTCTAAACAATCGCGCCTATAGCCTGATGGCCAACCTGATCGGTCAGCCTGCCGCCAACCTGCAAATGGTGGATACGGCTGGTAAGCCCCGGCCCTTATACAGCGAGCAAGCTCCTTTTATCGTGATCTGCTTCTGGGATGCTACCTGCGGGCATTGTAAGGAGACAGTTCCCAAAGTGGACTCTATTTTCCAGGCAAAATGGAAACAGGAAGGGGTAAAACTCTATGGAGTCATGGTGGATGGGGGGCAGGAAGCCTGGTTGCAATTCATTAAGGATCACAATTTAAAGGATTGGATTCACGTTTATGAGCCTAAGGCTCAACAGGAGTCCGATGAGGCGGCAGGGCGACCTGGCTATAAGCAATTATACGATGTCTACCAGACGCCTATCCTGTACCTGCTGGACAAAGACAAGCATATCATAGCTAAAAAACTCTCTTACCAGCAGCTGGATGAAGTGATAAATCTGAAACTGAAGAAGAAGGCCTAACCGGGGGCGGTTGTGTGCCGGAATTCAATAACCGGGAGAGCCCGGTTATGCTCTGGAATTATTAATCCTGAAATTGACGAATGCAAAATCCTATTGATATGAATCAACTGGTCCGAAAGCTGATCCTTATACCGGCCTTATCCCTGTTTGTACTTTCCGGGCTTACCGCGCAGACATTGTTTACCTGTGGGAGTACGATTGTAGACAAAGAAGAGTTTTTAAAAGCGTACAACAAGAATAATACGGGTGAAAAAGCCACGGAAAAATCCTACCGGACCTATCTGGACCTCTATATCCGCTATAAATTAAAAGTCAAAGCCGCCTATGACATGCAGCTGGACACGCTGCCCGGTCAACGGACGGAGCTGCAAAACTTTCGTTCCCAGGTCTCGGAAACTTATCTGAAAGACGAGGAGAGCATCGATAAAATGACGAGCGAGGTCTTTACCCGCGGTCAAAAGGATATTCACCTGGCACATATCTTCATCCCCCTGCCCAAAAACGCCTCTCCTGCCGATACGGTCAGAGCGTATGAGAAAGCGATGGAGGCCTACAATGCCTTGAAGGGCGGGAAGAAGTTCGCGGAAATAGCTCCTCTTTACTCCAGTGATCCCTCTGCCCGCAGCAATGCTGGTGATATCGGGTATATCACTGTTTTCACCCTGCCGTATGAGCTGGAGACCCTGGCTTATTCGACGCCGGCGGGCAAATTCTCCAAACCTTACCGGAGCCGGGCCGGGTATCATATTTTTAAGAATATAGGAGAAAGAAAGGCCCTGGGCAGAATAAAAGCCGCCCAGATTCTCTTGTCCTTTCCGCCCGGCGCCACCGAGGCTGCGCGCAGCGCCGCCCGTCTGCGGGCTGACTCCGTCTATGATATCCTGTTGAAAGGCGCTGATTTTGCGGCAAAGGCCCAAACCCTCAGCGGTGATAACCTGACGTTCCAGAACGGTGGAGAAATGCCCGAATTCGGCATCGGCAAATATGACTCTGCTTTTGAAGCGGCGGCCTTTGGCCTGGACAAGGATGGCGCCATCAGCCGGCCCGTTGCCAGCTCGTATGGTTACCACATCATCAAACGAATAGCGAGAATTCCTTTTCCCACGCAATATACCAAAGAAACGGCGGCCTATCTGAAGGGACAGGTCACCGGCGATGCCCGGGTGGAGCTGGCCCGAAAAGCATTGCTGAAAAGGGTACTTCAGCAGATCGATTGGAAAACCGCCTCTTTTTCGCCCGAAGATCTCTGGGCCTTTACCGATAGTGCGATGCTGAATATCGGGCTGACCTCCTTCCGGGGACTTACCTTTTCCACGGTTCTGTTCTCCTTCGCCAGGCAGTCCTATACAGCCAAAGCGTGGCTGGATTACAGCAGAACGTCAAAGGCTCCCAGAACAGGCAGCGGGAGCAGGATCGATAAAGAGCTCTTCGATACCTACCTGGAAAGGTCTGCTTTGGAATATTATCGCAACCACCTGGAGGAGTACAACAGGGATTTTGCCTTTCAGCTGACGGAATTTAAAGAAGGCAACCTGCTTTTCGAGATCATGCAAAGGAAGATCTGGGATAAGGCTTCTACGGACAGCGCCGGTCTGCGGAATTATTTTGAAGGCCATAAAGACAAATACTGGTGGGATTCCAGTGCAGATGCGCTCCTGTTTACCTGTAATAATGAAACGACGGCACAGGCCATGCGCGGCAATCTGACGAGAAATGTATCCGACTGGCGCAAGCTGACGGATAGTGCCGGGGCCGCCATCCAGGCCGATTCGGGTCGCTATGAGCTGGCCCAGATCCCCACCGCGGGAAGTCGCTCTTTTCAACCACGCAGCTTTACTACGTCCCTCGTCAATAAAAGTGACAATACGGTTAGCTTCGCCTACATTCTGAATGTCTATAATGACCGGGCGCCCCGTAACTATCGGGATGCCAGGGGCTTTGTCATCAATGATTACCAGGCCTTCCTGGAGGATCAATGGATCGCCGACCTGAAAAAGAAGTACCCGGTGAATGTAGAGGAGAAGGTCCTGGCCAGTCTGCCCAAGTGATCAGAATACGCTTTTCACCACATTCCAGATAACCTTGGGTTTACCGAGGGTATAGTAATGTAATACGGGCACGCCGGCCTTCTTCAGCTCGCGGCTCTGCTGTATCAGCCATTCGGTACCGACTTTCTCCACGTCTTCGTCGTTCCTGCATTTCATGATCTCATTGGAAAGATCGGTGGGCAGGTCTACGTGAAAGATTTTCGGCAGCATGCTAAGCTGCTTTCTGTTGGTGATGGGTTTCAGGCCCGGTATGACCGGCACATGAATGCCTGCATCCCGGCAGGATTTGACAAAATCAAAATATTTCTGGTTGTCGAAGAACATCTGTGTGGTAATGTATTCGGCTCCCGCGTCTACTTTGGCCTTGAGATACATGAGGTCCGTATCCAGGTTGGGCGCTTCGAAATGCTTTTCAGGATAACCGGCGATCCCGATACAAAAATTGGTTTTTCCTCCATTCTTAATGTCTTCTTCGATATATACGCCGTGATTGAGGGAAGCAACCTGTTTAAGCAGGTCGATCGCATAACGATGTCCATCGGGTTCGGGCTCGAAGGAGGACTCATTCTTGGCAGCGTCGCCCCTCAGGACGAGGACATTGTCTACTCCCAGAAAATGCAGGTCGATCAATGCATCTTCGGTCTCGCGTTTGGCGAAGCCTCCACAGATCAGGTGGGGAACGGCATCGATCTGATAATGGTTCATGATCGCCGCACAAATACCGACGGTGCCGGGCCGCTTGCGAACCTCGATTTTTTCAAAAGTGCCATCGGCCTTCTTCTTAAACATGGTCTCACTGCGATGGTAGGTGACATTGATGAACGCAGGTTTGAATTCCATCAATGGATCCAGGTGTTCATAAATGGAACTGATCGTCTTGCCTTTCAGGGGTGGCAGAATTTCGAAAGAAACGAGGGTGTCCTTAGCCTGTTGTATATGTTCTATAACCTTCATAAGGATTCAATGTGCACCGGGGCGGTTTATTCCGGAAAGTAACCCATCCCCGGTGCACGGCTTACGATGGATCTTCGACCAGCGGATCGTTGTCCGCTTTGGGCGGGCTTTTGCCCGCTTTTGTTCCGCAAACATAGCAGATAAGTCTTAAAACACCTATAAATTTCCCATTGGAAGCTTGTAGTTGGCGGTTGCCCCGTATTTTTGCCACATGAGCCTGACTATTCATTCTCAAGACCTGGTTAAGAGTTATCGCAGCCGGACGGTGGTAAATCATGTTTCGGTAAAGCTGGAGCAGGGGGAGATCGTCGGATTGCTGGGTCCTAACGGGGCCGGTAAGACCACTACTTTTTATATGGTGGTAGGACTGATCAAGCCGGATGAAGGGGATGTCTTTTTGAATGATATCAATATCACCCGGTTACCCATGTACAAGCGGGCTCAGATGGGTATCGGCTATCTGCCCCAGGAGGCCTCCGTATTCCGGAAGCTAAGCGTGGAAGACAATATAAAGGCCGTGCTGGAAATGACGAAGCTGAGCCGGAAGGAACAACGGGAAAAGCTGGAAGCCCTGCTGGATGAATTTCACCTGCATCATGTGCGTAAGAACAATGGGGATTCCCTTAGCGGTGGGGAAAGGAGGCGGACGGAGATCGCCCGGGCGCTGGCCGTAGACCCCAAATTCATCTTACTGGACGAGCCCTTTGCCGGGGTCGATCCTATTGCGGTCGAGGATATCCAGACGGTTGTGGCCCGGCTCAAATTCAGGAATATCGGCATCCTGATCACCGATCATAATGTAAATGAAACCCTCTCCATCTGTGACCGGGCCTACCTGCTCATAGACGGTAAGATATTCAAGCATGGCACTGCCGAGGAGCTGGCCGAAGACGAGCAGGTCCGGCGTCTCTACCTGGGGCGTAATTTCGAGTTGAAGAGAAAGGATTACCTCTATGAGGAGGCCAAGCTGGCCGGAAACGCCACAGGTGTTACACCGGAACAGCCTGCGGATTAGATGCAGTGGCGACAGGGCCCCTCCGGGATTTTCTTCGTCATGTCCCGATCATTCTTTATTTTGCCATCAATGAAGCTTCTCAGCCCAGCCATATCGCGACTTGCCAGATTACGTCTGTGGCATATAGAACAGTGGATGCACAATCCGGTCGCCGTGCAAAGAGAGGTCTTACAACACCTGGTGACTTCCGCGCAATACACCGAGTTCGGCCGGAAATACAATTTCTCCAAAATCTTCTCCCTCCGGGAGTTCAAGCAGGCAGTACCCATTCATGAATATGATGACCTCAAGCCCTATATTCAGCGCATCATGAACGGGGAGCAGAATATATTATGGAATACGCCCATCACCTGGTTTGCCAAGAGCAGCGGTACCACCAGCGACAAAAGCAAGTTCATTCCGGTAAGTGAAGAAAGCTTGCAGGATGGGCATTACCAGGGGGCCAAAGATGTGCTGTCGCTCTATTATAACTTCAACCCCGAGTCGGATCTGCTGACCGGCAAAGGGCTGGTCATCGGCGGAAGCCATACCATTCACCAGGTCAATGAAGATGTACATTACGGGGATCTGAGTGCCGTTCTGTTACAGAACACCCCTTTCTGGGGTCACTGGATAAGAACTCCGGAATTAAGCATCGCCCTGCTGGACGAGTGGGAGGATAAGATCGAGAAGCTGGCCCGCAATACCATTTCTGAAAATGTCACTTCTATTTCCGGAGTACCGACCTGGACGCTGGTGCTGATGCGGCGTATCCTGGAAATCACGGGCAAGAGCTCTATTGCGGAGGTCTGGCCTTCTCTTGAGCTGTATATTCATGGCGGCGTGTCTTTTACTCCCTACCGGGAGCAATTCAATAAGCTCATTGGAAAGGATATCCATTACCTGGATATGTACAATGCCAGTGAGGGTTTTTTTGCGGCCCAGGCGAGTCCCGATGATGACGGGATGCTGCTCTTTCTGGATCATGGTATTTTTATGGAGTTTATGCCGATAGAGGAATATGGCAAGCCCCATCCCGAGACGATCGGGTTACAGGATGTAGAAGTCGGCCAGCAATATGCCCTGGTGATTAATACGAATGGGGGATTATGGCGTTACCTGCTGGGAGATACGATCCGGTTCACTTCGAAAAACCCCTTCCGCATCAAGGTAAGCGGGCGGCTCAAACACTTCATCAATGCATTTGGGGAAGAGGTGGTCGTTGACAATACCGATAAAGCGATCGCCATCGCCTGCCAGAAAACGGGAGCGATCGTCAATGACTATACTGCGGCGCCTGTCTATTTCAGCGATAAGGGAAATGGGGCGCATGAATGGCTGGTGGAATTTGAAAAGGAGCCGGAAAGTCCTGCTCAATTCGTCTATGAGCTGGACAAGGCTTTACAGAGCGTGAATAGTGACTACGAGGCCAAACGGCATAAGGATATTGCCCTGGGGATGCCGATTCTGCATGTATTGGACAAGGGCGTTTTCACCACCTGGCTGAAAAGCAAGGGCAAGCTGGGGGGCCAGCATAAAGTGCCCCGGTTGTCCAATGACCGGAAATATGTGGAGGAGATCCGCGCGCTGATCCCGGTGGCGGAGAATCAGGATACGGCGATGAGTTAGTTAGTCTATGCCAGGATCTCGCCGACCGGCTGGGACTGTCCGTCCGGCTGGATGTCTGGTTACGACTCCCCCCGAATAAGTGCCCGTCGAGGTCTACGACAGCATCTTCCCGACCGGCCGGAAGCCGGATTGTGGCTCCTCCCTCATCAGCAAGGCAAGGGCGATGAGGCTCACAAAGGAGGAGGTGTAAAACAAATACTGATAGGGCACATCGATAAAACAATAGAATACGACCAGGCTGATCTTTAGTGCTGCCAAAGGAATATTGGCCAGCTTCCTCTTCTTCCCCAGCCGGTAACAAATGATGATAAAGAGGGTGGGTACCGTAAAGCTCAGACCGATCAGCAGTCCATGCAGTAAAACGACCCGGCCGGGGCCGAAAGCTCCTGCAAAACCAATCCCGGTGGTAAAGACATCGGGGCTATCCTGCCATACGATACCCGCAAATTTGATATAATTCCCCGGAAGCTGCAGCAGGCGGATGAAGGTCGTCCAGCCCACCGGGAAGACAAACAGCAACAGGAGACAGGCCAGCCCGGTAATACAAAAAAAGAAGAGCTGCCGCTGCCGTCTTATCAATAGCAGGTATAACAGATAGGCAGGGATCCAGCCTACCAGGGCATAGCGGCTCAGCATACAAAGGGAGACGGCGATTCCGCACAGAATGCTATTGCCGGAGGCGAGCGCCAGCACCAGCAGCACATAATAGGCGATTACGACACCCTCCTCCGATACCGTGATCACGCCGGCCGTATTGTCGGCAAATAACCACCAGAACAGGAGGAACGCCAGCACCCCCAGAAAAAAAGAGGAATATCGCCGGATATCGGGGCGGTAAAGGAAAACGAAAATGCCGAAAGACAGGAGCAGGCCTGCCACCGTGATCCAGCGCATATCGATATTCAGCGCTACGGCCAGCACAAAGGGCTGCCACATAGAGGGGAGGTAAATGGGCTGAATCCCATTCCAGATCGATGGAATGGTGTCATAAATATGCTTCCACTGGCCGGCTATAAATCGCTGATCCATCACCTTTATAATGGGCAGCATATCCGCATAATTGATGTCCAGGGGTATTTCGTCAAACCAATACCGGCAAAGCGTAACTATCACCAGCCCTATCAGGCCGATTATAATAAGCCGGTAATGATTGAGGCGGGTATTTTGCTGGCGTAAAGCCAGGGGAGGGAGCTTCAATTCCGGGAAGGACAGTAAAAAGATGGCAATGGCGATCCCGGCTATAAAATAGAGAAGGGTAAAAAACAGCGTTGCCCCCGGAATCTTTTGAAACCAGGTTACACTCAGGGTTTCTATGGCAAAAGCTGCCAGGATCGATGTTTTTAAATAATTTTGACGCGCCATAGGTTGCAAAAAGAACACAAATAAATATATTTTTTTACAAGCAACCGAACGAGTTTATATATTTGACGGCATTTGAACTAAAAATAAAACCTATTTAAAATAACCTATACATGAAAAGAGAGGGGGGAATCGCCCCTTCTGAACATCAAAAATCAACTATGAACGTGAACAAACTACTGGAAAACAAGATTGCCATCGTGACCGGCGCGAGCCGTGGGATTGGTGAAGCAATCGCTCTTAAATTGGCCGAACAGGGAGCGCATGTCGCCTTCACCTACCTGAGCAGTGACGACAAAGCGAAGATCCTGGAAGATAAGTTGAAAGCAATGGGCGTCAAGGCCAAGGCTTATAAAAGCAATGCCGGTGTCTATGCGGAATGTGAGTCGCTGGTGAATGACGTATTGAAGGAGTTCGGAACGATCGATATCTGTGTAAACAATGCCGGAATCTCCAAGGATAATTTATTGTTGCGTATGACTCCTGAACAATGGGATGACGTAATAGATATTAATCTGAAGAGTGTCTATAATATGACCAAACAGGTCATCCGGCCTATGATGAAGGCCAAAAAGGGCTCTATTGTCAATATGAGTTCCATCATCGGGATACGGGGCAATGCGGGGCAAAGCAGTTATGCCGCTTCCAAGGCCGGCATCATTGGTTTCACCAAATCCATTGCGCATGAGCTGGGCAGCCGCAATATTCGTTGTAATGCCATTGCGCCCGGCTTTGTCGAGACCGATATGACTCATTACCTCAAAGACGGGGAAGGGTCGAAGGCTTTTCTCGAAAAGATACCGCTGGGACGTTTTGGCAGTGCCGAAGAGATCGCCAATACGACGCTGTTCCTGGCCAGCGACATGAGTTCATATATTACCGGGCAGGTGATAAGCACCTGTGGCGGACTGAACATTTAAAATGTTAAAAAGGCGGGGCCGGCTTCCGGTCTCGCCTTTTTAAAGCTATTTTTGTAATCCTTGATAATTCGAAAGCTCATATCTGTTTTTCTGCTTCTGGTTTTGTGCATTCAGCTATTACCGTTGAAACAGACCATTACCTGGCTGCTCGGCAACCAGGTGACGGAAGAACTGGTGCATTCCGATGATACGGGTAAAACGCCCCGTGCCGGAGATGACCTGTGCAAGCATTTTCTGCCCGTTGATTATCCGACCCTGATCCCGTCCATATTACCTGCCTTTCTGATAGCGCTGCCTGATCAGGCCGAAGGCCTGGAAGGAAGACATGCAGATGATATTCTCACGCCTCCACCCAATTGCTAATCCCGGTAACATCCCGTTGTCCTGCATTCCCGCGGGACCGGTCCTTATTGCTTGCCCCCTAATTTTTCGTCCATAGGCCGGAACCGGTTGTCCCTGATTATACATCGGCCAGCCCAATCCTTATGCGCAGGTCATTTCAGCGGAAACGCTGCCGATGCGATCCTTCATGGGACATCTGTGTGCCCTTCCGGGCTGGAGTCTGTGTAAGTCGTGGTTCCGCGTGGGGCCGGCGTCTGCCTATAGCCGAAAACTCAACTAACTCCTAAAAAAAGAAAAAATCATGCGCGAGCAAAAAAATATATTTCAAAATGCGGCGGCGGATATTCCTGCGGCTGTAGTCGTATTCCTGGTAGCCTTACCCCTGTGTCTGGGAGTCGCCCTGGGTTCCAATGCCCCTCTCTTCTCCGGTATTATTGCCGGTGTTATCGGCGGACTGGTCATCGGTGTGCTGAGTGGCTCTTCCCTGAGCGTAAGTGGTCCGGCAGCGGGCCTTACGGCGGTGGTAGCGGTTGCTATCGGCAAGATGCCCGTCTTCGAGGCCTTCCTGTTATCCGTGGTGATTGCCGGTCTGCTGCAGATCCTTTTTGGTTTCCTGCGGGCGGGTATCCTGGGTGATTATGTACCCAATGCCGTCATTCGGGGTATGCTGGCCGCCATAGGTATTATTCTTATTCTCAAACAGTTGCCCCATCTGGTCGGCTATGATAAGAACTTTAACGGAGATGAGGCTTTTATCCAGATCGACCGGAAAAACACTTTTTCGGAACTGGTCTGGTCCCTGAATTATCTTTCTCCGGGGGCGATCCTTATCGGCAGCATATCCCTTGGAGTGCTGGCGCTATGGAACCTCAAATTCTTCAAGACCCAACGGATCTTCACTTATATTCCTGCGCCCCTGATAGTGGTAGTAACGGGTATCCTGCTGAATATGGGGCTGGCAGGCACCGGCGGCCTCTTTGCGCTGGAGCCTAATCACCTGGTCAATCTGCCTGTAACCGATGGGATCTCTTCTGCCGCTGGTCTCCTGCGGTTCCCCCAATGGGAGTACCTGGGTCATACGCAGGTATGGGTAACCGGTCTTACCATTGCCCTGGTAGCCAGTCTGGAAACCCTGCTGAGCATCGAGGCTGTCGACAAGCTCGACCCCTATAACCGGCGCACGCCTACCAACCGGGAACTGAAAGCGCAGGGCGTAGGCAACCTGGTATCCGGTCTGTTGGGCGGTCTTCCTGTCACCTCGGTGATCGTCCGCAGCTCGGCCAATGTGAATGCAGGAGGCAAGACCCGTCTGGCCACGATCTTTCACGGGCTGTTTCTGCTGTTAAGCGTCCTTTTTATCCCGGGGCTGCTAAATATGATTCCTTTGAGCGCCCTGGCGGCGATCCTGATCGCTACGGGGTATAAGCTGGCAAAACCCACCCTGTTCCGGGAATTCCATAAAAAAGGATGGGACCAGCTGGTGCCGTTCGTCGTAACTATTCTGGCTATCCTTCTTACCGATCTATTGATCGGGATCCTTATAGGAATGGGCGTATCCCTGTTCTTTCTGGTAAGGAGCAATTTCCGTTCGGCGGTTATGATCGTAAACGATGAGAATAAATACCTGGTCCGCTTCCGCAAGGACGTTTCTTTTCTGAACAAACCGATCGTAAAAGAGAAGCTGGAGGCCGTACCGGCGAATGCCTTCGTTCTGATCGACATGACCCGGGCGGACTTTATCGACAAGGATGTAATAGACGTCGTCAATGAGTTCCTGCACCACGCTCATCTGAAGAATATAAAAGTGGAACTTAAGAAGAGCCGTTACAAATCCCTGCATCAGTTGGTAGACGATCAATCCGGATTAAATGAACAGGCGGCGTAGACGGCGTGCGAAAGCGACGTAAAACCCCGTATTTTTGTCAAGCATAAAAAAAATATTACATGCATTCTATCGATAAATTACTATTAGAAAATAAAGCCTGGGCCTCGGAGAAAAAAGCAGATGATTCGGAATATTTCGAACGGCTTTCCCATTTACAGACACCGGAATTCCTGTGGATCGGCTGTAGT
>Ga0247764_1000423_pt1 | contig 14792 bp, 14 predicted proteins | sample UWRJL051202B4_FD_179932 | JGI IMG/M metagenome (GOLD analysis project Ga0247764, IMG submission 179932) | Plant litter microbial communities from Arlington Agricultural Research Station in Wisconsin, United States - UWRJ-L051-202B-4 | ecosystem: Environmental > Terrestrial > Plant litter >...
CGCGAATTCATCGAGCGGAACGCGCTGGCAGTCTCAAACCTGGATATCTGATCTATACCGAGAAGCTGTCTTCATGGACAGCTTCTCGGGAAATGTCTTTTTAATCAAATAGATAGCGTGATTCAGGCGCGGATTTCCGACGCTTCCAATGCCGCCAATCTCGCATCGATCCACATGCGCACTTCTTCGTTCAGCTCGCGTGGATCCCGGCCCGCAGAGATGATTGGCTTGCCGATTGCGACACGGATGACGCCCGGTCGCTTGACCCAGCCTCGACGAGGCCAGTAGTACCCGGCGGTATGCACCACTGGCACGATCATGACGCCCGCCCTGGATGCGAGCAGGGCTCCACTGACCCCGTATTTGCGTTTCTCACCCTGGCTCACTCGTGTGCCCTCGGGGAAGACAAGGATCCACAGGCCCTGCGCCAACCGCTCCTTACCTTGCTCGACGATCTGGTTGACTGCTGAGGCACCGGCCTTCCGATTGATCGCAATCGGCTGCAGGCGTCGTATTGCCCAGCCCACCAAGGGAATCCACATCAGTTCACGCTTCAGCACCCACGCCTGCGGCGGAAAGATCGCGGCCTGCGCGATGGTTTCCCAAGCCGACGAGTGCTTCCACATCGAGATGTGTGCGCCGGCGGGGATGTTCTCGGCGCCCTCGACGACATATGTCAGACCGCACAACGTCTTCAGCATCCACAACTGCGTACGCGCCCAGCTATTAGCCACCCGATACAGTTTCAGCGGCGGCATCCACGACAACAGCAAGACGACCACAGCGTAAAGCAGCGTCCCCAGGAACAGCCAGGTCGTATAGAGCAGCGAGCGGATCAACTGCACGATTGCTTACCCTGGCAAGCGCGATAGATCGGCCACATGGAGAAAGAGTGCTCGCAGGCGCACCAGCAGAGCCAGCCGGTTCGCCTGTACTTCGGCATCCTCTGCCATGACCATGACCGTATCGAAGAAGCGGTCGACATCCTCGCGCAAGCCCGCGAGCTGACTCAGCGCAGTGGCGTATTCACGCCTAGCAAACAAGGGATTCACCGCGCGCTCCATGGACACGACATGTTCGAATAGCTGGCGCTCCGCCGGCTCGCTGAATTTGTCTGTGTCCACGGCACCCGAGATCTCCGTGGAAACCTTGCGCAGAATATTCGAGATACGTCTGTTTGCGACGGCGAGACTGATGGCGTCCGGTAGCGCAACGAACGCCTGCAACGCGCGCAAGCGACGATCGATGTCCGCTACTGAATGCGGTCTGGTCGACACCACGGCGTCGAACATCTCTGTGGTGATAGCGCCATCCTCACGATCGAGATAAATACCGCGCAGACGCTCCATGAGATAGGCCCAGATGTCGGGAACCACTTCTTCGCTCGCTGCCAGGGGCTGCGCAGTGACAGCGGCCTGCACCAGCTGTAGCAAATCCAGATCGAGCGAGTGTTCGAGAGTGATCCTCAGGACACCCAACGCCAGCCGACGCAAAGCAAATGGATCTTTCGCACCCGAAGGCTTTTGTCCGATCGCAAAGATACCGGCAATGGTGTCCAGCTTGTCGGCGATGGAAACCGCAATGGCTACTTTGTTCTGCGGTAGACGATCCCCAGCGAAGCGCGGCAAGTAATGCTCTTCGATGGCGCCGCAGACATCAGCTGGCTCGCCGTCGCCTTGCGCATAATATCTACCCATCACACCCTGCAGCTCGGGAAACTCTCCGACCATCAACGTGACGAGATCGCATTTACTGAGCAGGGCGGCGCGCCGTGCCAGCGGGACATCTCCGCCAACCAGCTCCGCTATTCTGGCGGCGAGATTCGACACCCTGACGCTCTTGTCGAAGATTGAACCGAGCCGCGTCTGAAACGTCACTGCTTTCAAGGAATCGCAGCGCGCATCCAGCCGCTGCTTGCGGTCCGTATTCCAGAAGAACGCAGCGTCGCTGAGACGAGGCCGCACCACGCGTTCGTTGCCGTCGCGAACCTTCGAAGGATCGCGGCTCTCGATGTTGGCGATGGTGATGAAATGATTCATCAACCTGCCGGCCGCATCGCGTACCGGAAAATACCGCTGATGATCCTGCATGGTCGCAATCGGCACTTCCGCAGGCAGTTCCAGGAAGCGTTCATCGAACGATCCCGTTACGGGTACCGGCCACTCGACCAGCGCAGTGACCTCATCGAGCAGCGACGCGTCGATTACCGCATTGCCGCCGACAGCAATCGCTGCATTCGTCACGGCATTGCGAATGAGCTCGCGTCGTTCGCTCACGTCCGCCATCACGTAGCCTTTCTCGCGCAGCGTCGTCACGTATTTCGCCGGGCTCGAAATGTTGATCTGCTGGGGAGCATGGAAGCGATGGCCGCGAGTGTGCTTGCCACTACGCACACCGAGAATTTCAGTGTCGACAACGACGGAGCCGAACAGCATGACGACCCAGTGGACGGGCCGCACGAATTGCTGCTCGCCAGCGCCCCAGCGCATTCGCTTCGCGATCGGCAGGTTGTCGAGAGAGGCAGTGACGATGCCGGGAAGCATCGCGAGAGTAGCTTCTCCGGCCCTGGTACCGACGTATTGGAGTACGCGACCCTTGGGGCCATCGGCCTGCTCAAGTTGATCGAATGGAACTCCGCACGATGCGGCGAACCCGAGTGCCGCTCGCGTCGGTGCACCGCTAGCATCGAATGCATTCGCTATCGATGGTCCTTGTCGTTTGATCTCCGCATCCGGCTGACGTTCGGCAACCGACGACACGACGACCGCCAGTCGGCGCGGAGTCGCATACGTGCGCACTTCGCCGTGAGCGACGTTCGCAGCATCGAGTGCTTTCACGATGCCGCTCGCAAAGCTTTCCAGCAAAACGAACAGCGATCGCGGAGGGAGTTCTTCAGCTCCAATCTCTACCAGGAAATCCCGCTTTGCCATGTCATGCCTCCTGAGCGGCGCGCGGGAGCATTGGGAATCCCAATGCTTCGCGGCTCTTCAGGTAAGTTTCCGCCACACCTTTCGACAGCTGTCTCACCCGCAGGATGTAACGCTGGCGCTCCGTCACGGAGATGGCCTTGCGTGCGTCCAGCAAGTTGAAGGTGTGCGAACTCTTGAGCATCTGTTCGTAGGCGGGCAAGGCGAGCCCGTGTTCCAGGAGCTCGCGGCACGCGGTTTCATACTCATCGAAATGCCGCAGCAGCACGGCCGTATCGGCAAGTTCGAAGTTGTATTTGGATTGCTCGACTTCGTTCTGGTGATAGACATCGCCGTAGGTCACCTTGCCCGAGGGTCCGTGAGCCCAGACGATGTCGTAAATGCTCTCGACACCTTGCAGATACATAGCGAGGCGCTCGAGCCCGTAGGTGATCTCGCCCATGACCGGACGGCAGTCGATTCCGCCGACCTGCTGAAAATAAGTGAACTGGGTGACCTCCATGCCGTTGAGCCAGATCTCCCATCCGAGCCCCCACGCGCCCAACGTCGGCGACTCCCAGTTGTCCTCGACCAGGCGAATATCGTGGGTCAGCGGATCGAAGCCGAGCATGGCCAGCGAACCCAGATACAGTTCGACGATGTCGAGTGGCGAAGGTTTGAGCACCACCTGGAACTGGTAGTAGTGCTGCAGCCGGAACGGATTCTCGCCATACCTGCCGTCGGTCGGGCGTCGCGAGGGCTGAACATACGCGGCACTCCAAGGCTCGGGACCGACGGCGCGCAACAGTGTGCCGGTGTGGAAGGTGCCAGCGCCCATTTCCATATCGTAAGGCTGGAGAATGACGCAGCCGCGTTTCGCCCAGTAGGCTTGTAGAGCGAAAATCAATTCCTGAAACGTTTGCGGCGGCGCGGATGTGACTGAAGCCATACGAGCTGCGATCTCCAACGAACGGTTCTAATTAGGATGACAGGGGCGAAAAGCGCGGGAGTATAACTTGACCCCCTGCGACCCGCCCGACGACGCGGTCGAGGATGCGTCTGTCGGTAGTTAACTCACACCCCGTCAGTTCGCCTCCTTCAGGTGCATATCCCTGGCAATACTGCACTAGACTGGTGCGGTCACGAGGTTGCAATTTAAGGCCCAGTCACCGCCGTTGCGGGTTTGCGCCATCACAGTGCGATGGCATGCTTCCTGCAATTTCGCTCACTCAGACAAATAAAATTCCCCGACCCGTAACGGCGAGCGGTTGGGGCTCTGCTCAGTTCTCGCCGTACACCGGAGGAATCTCATGACGACGCCCGCTGAAGTCCTCAGCATTTTGAAAGAGAAAGAAGTGAAGTTCGTGGACCTGCGGTTCACGGACACTCGTGGCAAAGAACAGCACGTCACCGTGCCCGCCCATACCGTCGAACAAAGCTTTTTCGACGACGGCAAGATGTTCGATGGATCGTCCATCGCCGGCTGGAAAGGCATCAACGAGTCCGACATGGTGCTCATGCCCGATGCCAGCACGGCCATCATGGATCCTTTCTTCGAAGAAACCACGCTCATCATTCGTTGCGACGTTCTCGAGCCGGCCACCATGCAGGGCTATGAACGGGACCCACGTTCGATCGGCAAGCGCGCCGAGGCCTACCTGAAGTCCTCCGGTATCGGCGACAGCGCGTTGTTCGGTCCAGAAAACGAATTCTTCATTTTCGACAGCGTGCGTTATGGCACGACCATGTCCGGTTCGTTCTACGATATCGAATCCACCGAAGCTGCCTGGAGTTCGGGCAAGGCTTACGAGGATGGCAACAAGGCGCATCGCCCAGGTGTGAAGGGCGGCTATTTCCCTGTTCCGCCCGTCGATGCATTCCAGGACCTGCGTTCGGCAATGTGCCTTGCTCTCGAAGAGCTGGGCATGAGCGTCGAAGTGCATCACCACGAAGTCGCCACCGCCGGCCAGTGCGAAATCGGCGTCAACGCCAATACGCTGGTGAAGAAGGCCGATGAAGTGCAGATGCTGAAATACGCAATCCATAACGTCGCGCATGCTTATGGCAAGACCGTGACCTTCATGCCAAAGCCCATCGTCGGTGACAACGGCAGCGGCATGCACGTGCATCAGTCGATCCAGAAAGATGGCAAGCCGCTGTTTGCCGGTGACAAGTACGCAGGCCTGTCGGAAACGGCGCTGTACTACATCGGCGGCATCATCAAGCACGCCAAGGCGATCAATGCGTTCACGAATGCCAGCACCAACAGCTACAAGCGCCTGGTGCCGCATTTCGAGGCGCCTGTGATGCTGGCGTACTCGGCACGCAATCGTTCCGCGTCGATTCGTATTCCCTGGGTTGCGAACCCCAAGGGTCGCCGGATCGAAGTGCGCTTCCCCGACTCCACCGCGAATCCGTATCTCGCTTTCGCCGCCATGCTGATGGCGGGTCTCGACGGCATTCAGAACAAGATCCATCCCGGCGAAGCGGCCGACAAGGATCTTTACGACCTGCCGCCGGAAGAAGCGAAGAACATTCCGGAAGTCTGCTACTCGCTGGACGAAGCCCTGAGCGAACTCGACAAGGATCGTGGCTTCCTCAAGGCCGGCGGCGTGTTCACCGATGACGTGATCGACGCCTATATCAAGCTGAAAGGCGAAGAAGTGACCAAGGTGCGTATGTCCACGCATCCCCTGGAGTATGAGTTGTACTACAGCGTGTGAGCCACATGGATGCCGGGCCGCAAGGCCCGGCATCCCTGCTTGCAAGCGGTAGCCCCGGTGATGGCGTTCCAGATTACGTTATCACCGCTTTTGTCAGTGCGAGACGAAGCGGCTATGCTCTGCCCCCATGCGTACGTTGATACTGCTGATCGGATTGCTCGCACTCCCGGCGTTTGCAAGTCAGACCGTCTGGAAGTGGGTCGACGAGAAGGGTGTGACCCATTTCTCGGATCAACCCATTCCTGGCGCCACCAAGCAGGAAATCAGTTCGAGCAACACGAATGCCGGCGCCACGCCGCGATATTCCGCTCCCTCATCGGCTCCGCCACCCGTCGATACGGGCCCGAGCTATCGAAAATTCGAAATCTCCACGCCGGTCAACGATCAGAACTTCGTCAATACGGGTGGACAAGTCAAAGTCACTCTGCGAATCGATCCTGCATTGCAGTCCGGTCACCAGCTGATATTGACGCTGGACGGGCAACCGGTGACGAGCTTCCCACGCAACACGGCACAATTCGATTTGAAGGAAATTTCGCGCGGCACGCACACGGTCCGGGGGGAAATCCAGGACGGTCGAGGTACGCGTCTGCAGGAAACCGCGCCGGTCACGTTTTATGTAAGACAGGAATCCATGGCCAAGCCGCCCGTGGGGCCAGCCTTGCGACCTCCGGTCAAGCCGCGTTCCTGACACCCATTCAAGGTACTCGTTGCCCCGTCAACGGGTCGCCTATTCCGATTCTTCACGTCGCGTCCCGCTGCAGGGTGCGACATTGATATGGCAGTCCATGCAATGTCGTTGTTGACAGGCGCGATGGCTGACCCGGGCCGGATTCTCGATGGACTGAGCACTAGCGTGCTCATTGTCGATCACGATCGCGCGCTCATTTATCTGAACGTCGCGGCGGAAACGCTCTTCGGCGTAAGCCGTAACCAGGTTCGCGGACGCCCGTTGACCGATTTGCTTACGGATGCCACCGCCCTGCATGCCGTCATCGATCGAGCCATGGAAACTTGGCGCCCTTTCTCGCGGCGTGAGCTCGCACTCAAGACGGTTTATGGTGAAGGCGAACTGATCGTCGACTGCACCGTCGCTCCCTATGACGATGCAAGTGCGCCGGCTGCTGTCGTGATCGAGATTAGCGACGCAACCCAGCACCAACGCATCACACGCGAGACTGCCTTGTTGACGCAGATCGGCGGTAGTCGCGCGATGATTCGTCAACTGGCGCACGAGATCAAGAATCCTCTGGGCGGTTTGCGAGGCGCTGCCCAGTTGCTCGCGCGTCAGCTTGCAGATGCTTCGATGCGCGAATACACGACGGTCATCATCAGCGAAGCGGATCGTCTCGCCGCACTCGTCGACACCTTGCTGGGTCCCGGCCATGCGCCGCGTAAAGAAGTCGTGAACATCCACGAACTGCTGCAGCATGTCGGGCACCTGCTGGCCGCTGATGCGCCGCCAGACATCACTGTCGAACGCGACTACGATCCGAGCCTTCCGCCGCTGCGGATCGATCGCAACCAGATCATCCAGGCGATGCTGAATCTGGGCCGTAACGCATCGCAGGCAATCAACCCAGGCAACGGCCAGGCACCGGTGCCTGGGGCCAGGATCATTCTGCGCACGCGCGCACTCACCAATGTAAACATCGGGGCGCGGCGTCATCGTCTCGTCGCCAGTGTGCAGTTCGAAGACAACGGGCCGGGTGTGCCCGATCAATTACGCGATACGTTGTTCTATCCGCTCGTAACGGGGCGTGCGGATGGCACCGGTCTCGGGCTTGCCGTGGCCCAGGATCTGGTCAGCCGTCACGATGGGCTGATCGAATTCGAAAGCCGCCCAGGTCAAACCATTTTCACTATCTTGCTACCATTCCATGTTGCAGATGCCAGTTAAACCGTTGAATGTCTGGCTCGTCGATGACGATGCCTCGATCCGTTGGGTACTCGAACGCGCGTTGCGGCAGGGAGGTATGTCGCCGACCGCTTTCGATCACGCCGATAGCGCTCTCGCAGCTTTGCGTCGCGACCGGCCCGATGTCCTGATCACCGATATCCGCATGCCCGGTCGCAGCGGCCTGGAACTGCTCACGGAGATTCGCGACAGTCAGCCGGAACTGCCTGTCATCGTGATGACAGCGCACTCGGATCTAGACAGCGCCGTTGCCGCGTACCAGGGTGGCGCATTCGAATATCTGCCCAAGCCGTTCGATATCGATCAAGCAGTCGACCTCGTGCGCCGCGCGGCACATCAACGTGAGCGCGTCGAAGAAGTCACCACCGAAGCGCGCCGCATTCCGGAAATGCTGGGACAGGCGCCAGCGATGCAGGAAGTGTTTCGTGCGATCGGACGACTGTCCCGCTCCAGCATGACGGTGCTGATCACCGGCGAATCGGGCACCGGCAAGGAACTCGTTGCACGGGCATTGCATCGTCACAGCCCGCGCGCCAGCAAAGCATTCATCGCTCTGAACACTTCGGCGTTCACCGCCGACCTGCTCGAATCGGAATTGTTCGGCCACGAGAAAGGCTCTTTCACAGGTGCCGATCACCAACGTCGAGGGCGCTTCGAGCAGGCTGACGGTGGCACTCTATTCCTGGATGAAATCGGTGACATGTCACCGCAGCTGCAAACACGGCTGTTGCGAGTGTTGGCGGAGGGCGAGTTCTACCGCGTCGGTGGACAAGTGCCGGTACGCGTTGACGCACGCGTGATCGCAGCCACTCACCAGGATCTGGAAGAGCGGGTGAAACAAAACCTGTTCCGGGAAGACTTGCTGCATCGCCTGAACGTGATTCGCGTCGAAGTGCCGCCACTGCGTTCACGACGCGAAGACATTCCCGAACTGCTCATGCATTACCTCGATGCGGCGGCCATCGAACTTGGCGTCGAGCCCAAGACATTGACGCCGGAGGCAGCGGCGGCACTGTCGAATTTCGACTGGCCAGGCAATGTGCGTCAGTTGGTGAATACCTGTCGCCGGCTGACAGTGACTGCGCCAGGTCGCGAGATCAAAGCCGAAGATATTCCTTCGGATCTCGGCGGCAGCGTCGGCCCGGCGAAACTGCAGGACGAATGGACTCGCCAGCTCACCAACTGGGCGGAAAAACGTTTGTCGAGCGGTGACACGCCGTTGCTCGATGACGCCATGCCTGAATTCGAACGGACGCTGATTCGCGCGGCGCTGCGTAAAGCGGAAGGCGGTCGTCAGGAAGCGGCGAGGTTGCTGGGCTGGGGCAGAAACACGCTGACCCGCAAGCTCAAGGAACTTGCGATGGATGACGAATAGTCGGCTGTTGGCTTGCGTGACCGCCTGCGCGTGCGGCGGTCACGGAGCCGATTCCTCGACAGGACATCAGCTCGCTTTGGAGACCCGCAACTCGGGCGAATGGGCGGACGAAGTGCCGACCAAGTCGCTGACCGACGCAAAGCCATTGCGAGCCAGGTAGTCGGCGATCCCGGTGTTTATCTTCTGGCACACGAGCGGATCGTAAAACAGCGCCGTACCCACGCCGACTGCACTTGCACCGGCAATCAAAAACTCCAGCGCGTCATTTGCCGAGCAGATCCCACCCTGGCCGATGATCGGGATATTGTGGCGCCGTGCTACTTCGTAGACCTGGTGCACTTTCAATAGAGCGATAGGTTTGATCGCGGGGCCGGACAAGCCGCCCTGGATATTTCCAATGACCGGGCGGCGAGTGTTGACGTCGATGGCCATGCCCATGACGGTGTTGATCACAGCCAGCGCATCGGTGCCCGCCTCGATGCAGGCACGCGCGTTCTCGCGAATGTCGGTTTGATTGGGAGACAGCTTGGTGATGAGCGGTTTGCTGGTGACCGCGCGGCAAGCGGCGACCACGCGTCCCGACATTTCCGGATAGTTGCCGAACTGCACACCGCCTTCCTTGATGTTGGGACAGGAGATGTTGATCTCGATCGCATCGATGGGCGAATCGTCGAAGCGGCGGGTGACTTCGACATAGTCTTCGATGGTCGAGCCGCAGACGTTGGCGATGAACTTCGTTTCGCTGAAATCAAGCGTAGGCAGGATCTTCGCGATCACGTGATCGACGCCCGGGTTCTGCAGGCCGATCGCATTGAGCATACCCATCGGCGTTTCGTACACGCGATGGGGGGGATTGCCGAGGCGTGGCTCGCGCGTCGTTCCCTTGAGCACGATGCCGCCGGCGTGGCGGTTCGAGAACCCTTCGATGCGGGTATATTCCTCGCCGAAACCCACACACCCCGATAGCAGTACAATCGGCGAGTCGAAGCGCAGGCCGCAGAATTCAAGAGTCAAAGATGGCGCTGTCATCGGTCACTTACCTCCGGTTCGAACGCTAGTCTATCGCACCTTTCGCGGCCGCCGACGCTCGCCACCTGTCCTTCCCAAGCCATGTTCCACGTCGTTCTCTATCAACCCGAAATCCCCCCGAATACCGGCAACGTGATTCGCCTGTGCGCGAACGCGGGCGCCACGCTGCATCTCATCGAGCCACTGGGATTTTCAATCGACGAGAAAGCCGTGCGTCGCGCCGGCATGGATTACGCGGAACTTGCCGAGGTGCGAACCTGGAAGTCGTTGAACGAATGCTTCCAGATCATGAAATTCGCACGCTATTTTGCGATTTCCACGCGGGGCACCGTGCGTCACGATGTTGCCGCCTATCGTCCCGGCGATGCATTTCTGTTCGGTCCGGAGACGCGGGGATTACCTGCGGAAATCCTGGAGGCCTGCCCGGCGGAGCAACGACTGCGGATTCCCATGCAGGCGGGCAATCGCAGTCTCAACCTGTCCAATTCCGTGGCAGTCGTCGTGTACGAGGCATGGCGCCAACACGACTTCGCACCGCGTTCGTAATGGAAATTGGCGATGACTACTCACTCTCCGACTTCAGCGCCCTGCTCATCAGTTCCCTGACCGCTTCCTTGGGCGCCGCGCCTTCATGCACGATTCGATAGACCTGCTCGCAAATAGGCATTTCCACCTGTGCGCGTAGAGCTACGGCTCTGACAGCACGCGCTGCGAGCACACCTTCGACCACCTGCCCTATCGCTGCCTGGGCTTCAGCAACGCCGGTACCGGACGCGAGCGCGAGTCCGAAACGCCGATTACGCGATTGATTGTCGGTGCAAGTCAGCACCAGGTCGCCGAGTCCTGCGAGTCCCATGAACGTTTCGCGCCGCGCACCAAGTGCCACGCCGAGCCGCGTCATCTCCACGAGGCCGCGCGTAATCAAGGCGATGCGGGTGTTGGCGCCGAATCCCAGCCCATCCGATATACCCGCGCCAATGGCGAGCACATTCTTGATGGCGCCGCCGATCTCGACGCCGATGACGTCGGTAGAGGTATAGGCGCGAAAATTCCGGCCTGACAGTCGCTGCGCCAATTCGCGTGCGAAATCCTGATCTGCTGCTGCGATCGTCATTGCCGTCGGCAGCCCGGCGCCAACCTCTTTCGCAAACGTCGGTCCCGATACAACAGCGCCGGGCATCTGCTTGCCGAGCACTTCCGCGGCGACTTCATGTGGCAACAGGCCGGTGGTCAGTTCGAAACCCTTGGTGGCCCAGGCCAGGCGGACATCGGCTCGCGCGCTGGCGGCTACCTGTTCGAGAAGCTCCCGTAACGCATGGCTTGGAACCGCAATCAGCAGGTCGCGGCTCGCCGCCAGCGCTTTGCCGAGATCCGGCTCGATGCGCAGCGAGTCAGGAAACCTCGCGTCGGGCAGATACCGGGTGTTGCGACGTTCGCTGGCAAGCAGGCTAAGTTCTGCGGGGTCGCGACCCCACAGAACGGCGCTCCTGCCCGTTGCGGCGAGCTGGATCGCAAGCGCCGTGCCCCACGACCCGGCGCCGAGCACCGAGATCTGGGCCGAGGAATCGGCCTCGGCAGCGCTCACCGGAATCTCAGTTCACTGCTGCGGAAGGCGCCTCTGCGGACTGCTGCCCGCGCGCGGCTGCCTGGTTGAACAGCGCTTCAAAGTTGACCGGTGGCAGCAGGAAGGGAGGGAAACCGCCTTTGACGAGCAGGTCCGAAACCACTTCGCGGCCATAGGGCAGCAGGTAGTTGGGGCAGAAAATGCCCAGCAGGCGCTGCATGTCCTGCGGCGGAACGTTGCGAATGCCGAAGGCGCCGGCCTGCTGCAGTTCGACCAGCCACACGGTCTTCTCAGCCGACTGGGCCTCGACGCGCACGGTCAGCACGACTTCTTTCAGGTCGCCGCCGAGATCGTTGACAGTGGTGCTGAGATTCAGGTTGATCGTGGGATTGGCGGTGTTGGGCGCCACGCGCGGGCCGGCGGGCGCTTCGAAAGACACATCCTTCACGTATACCGCTTGCGGCGCAAACTGCGGGGCATTGGGGTCCTGAGCTTGTCCATTCGCTGCGGGAATTTCGTCAACCATGATGGGTCCTCGATCGGGCGTCGTGTGTAGTCGTGAAGTTTATCTGAGCAGTCGAGCGGTCGCTCCCTGATGTAGCGCCCGCTATCGGGAAAATCAGGAAGTTTTACCTAACAATGTGTCCAGCTCGCCCGCGCGATCCAGCGCGGTCAGGTCATCGTAACCCCCCACGTGACGCTCGCCGATGAAGATCTGCGGAACCGTGCGGCGTCCACCGCTTTTCTTCAACATGATGGCGCGCTCGTTGGCGTCTTCGTCGATCTTGATCTCACGGACAGTGGCGCCTTTGCGTTCGAACAGGTTGCGGGCGCGCTGACAATAACCGCAGTAGGCGGTGGAATACATGACGACTTCGGGCGTGCTCATGCGTTTTTACCTTCTTTTTTCGCTGCTCCCTTGACCAGGGGCAGGTTGTCCGAGCGCCAGGACTGCAGGCCGCCACGCAGCGTGACGACTTTGCCGAACCCCAGCGTGCGCAATGATTTCGCCGCGGCGGCGGAAGCGAAGCCGCCATCGCAATACACGAGCACCGGTTTTTCCTTGAACTTCTTCAGGGAGTCGGCGCGGCTCGCGAGCTCAGCGGCTGGAATATGGCGCGAATCGATGATGTGGCCCGCCTCATAATCCTTCGCATCGCGCACGTCGAGCACCAATGCCCCGCTGTTGACGAGTCGAACCGCATCGCTTGGGGCGATGACGCTCGAGCCTCGCGCCTGCTGGCGGATTTCCACGACAATCGCAACAATGGCGACCAGCGCCGCTGCTCCGACCAGAACGGGATGATGGGTGGTGTATTCGAGAAAGCGATTCATTGCATCAGTTCAAAAACGCCAGGTGGACACTGCAGTTCCGGTGGAGCCCCGCCGGTAAGTGCGAAGAGTGCCGGCGCAGACAGCAAAGGGCGGCGAGTATAGCAGCGAGTGACGGCGCATCGTGGCCGGGCCCTTTCTCAGGCAAAACCCAGGGTGCCGACCGGATGAAGGAATTACGTCAATCGCCTCCGCCTGATCTGCGTGCTCGGGCGCGGCATTCAACCCAGGCGGGGATGCTTTCCCGATCCTTCATGCAAATTTCCCCGTGATCCACCGCACCCTTTTCAATCGAGCACGCAAAACGGCCCTCATCGGGCTGTGCCTGGCATGCCTGGTGTCTCCTCCCGAGCTGACGAGCGCCGCTGCGGCGGTGGGCGCTAATGCGAAGGAAGCCGAGCTCAAGCAGGTGCGCACCCGCATCGAATCCATTCGCAAGGCCATTCACGAGGATGCCGAGCGTCGGGACACGCTGGCTGCGCAGCTGAAAGGAACCGAGCTGGAGATCCAATCGGCGCGCGAGCAGCTGGGCGCCATCCGCGAACGCCGGCAGGCTGCCGAATCCCGCCTGCGCGCTCTGCAGGCAGAACGCAGCGAGACTCAATCGAGGATCGATGAACAGCGCGCGGCGCTGGCGGGCGAGTTACGTGTCGCCTACATGAATGGACGCGAAGAACAGATCAAGTTCCTGCTCAACCAGGGCGATCCCAGCCAGCTGGGCCGCATGATGGCGTATTACGGATACTTCGGCCGCGCGCGGGCGGAACTCATCACGCAGATCAACGAGCACCTGGCGCACCTGGACCTGTTGACCGAAAACATCGCCGCCGAAAACGAGAAGCTCAAGGCCATCGAGGCGGACAGCAAACGGCAGGTGAACTCATTGGCGAGTGCGAGAGATCGTCGTGCACTGACGCTCGCCGAAGTGCAATCCAAACTGAAGACTCGCGGCGATGAACTGGCGAAGCTCGAACGGGATGCGCGCGCCCTGGAGAAACTCGTCGAAGAACTCCGCCGCGCCATCGAAGAGTTTCCGCAGCTTGCGGACCAGCCGTTCCAGCGCATCAAGGGCAAGCTGCCCTGGCCGGTGAAGGGGCCGCTGCTGGCGAAGTTCGGTCAATTGCGGGCCGGTGGTCCGCTCAAATGGCAGGGGCTTTTGATCGGGGCCCCACGCGGAGCGCAGGTGCGTGCACCCTTCCATGGACGCGTCGTCTATGCCGACTGGTTACCGGGCCTGGGGCTGTTGCTGGTGCTCGATCATGGCGGTGGATTCATGAGCCTGTATGGCCACAACGAGCAGCTTTACCGCCGCGTCGGCGATCGAGTTGCTCCCGGCGACCCGCTGGGCGCGGTCGGTGAAGTCGCGGGCGTAGGCAAAACCGGGCTCTACCTTGAGATCCGCCAGGGCCGCAAGGTGCTGGATCCAGCGGATTGGCTAGGTAAACCGTGACGCACCTCACGCCCGGAACGGGCGTGCCGTCCATATATCCGTAAAGGAGTTTTGGTTAAACAAAAATGCGTGCGGCATCAAGGAATGCCATGGAGCAACTCCCGATCATCACCCGCCTGTTCGATGGCAGTGCCGACGGCACAGCGGTAAGGATCAATCAATGGCGCAGATGATCGAGGAAGAAGACGCGGAGGCTCAGGCCCTGTCCACTTCGCTCGATCCGTATGGGCAGCTGATCAAGATGCTCATGCCGCGCGCGCTGTGTATCGCGATCTACGATCGTCTCGGCATGCCGCTGTGGCTGTCCGATGGCTGCGAAGGCCCCGACCTGTTGCAGTTCATCGAAGAAGCGCTCAACTCCGCACGCAGCTCCAATCCCGACCCTTCCGAGCGCGATGGTTTCGCTCGCACCTGGGATGGCGACACCGCTTATATTTTCATCCTGCACGAAGGCAACGAACTGCTGGGCATCGTCGCCCTCTCCTGCCGCGATGT
>Ga0247764_1000424_pt1 | contig 14786 bp, 12 predicted proteins | sample UWRJL051202B4_FD_179932 | JGI IMG/M metagenome (GOLD analysis project Ga0247764, IMG submission 179932) | Plant litter microbial communities from Arlington Agricultural Research Station in Wisconsin, United States - UWRJ-L051-202B-4 | ecosystem: Environmental > Terrestrial > Plant litter >...
CCTGCAAACCAGCGCGGCGACGTCCCATGCGTGCGCCACCTGCGCCTGCGGTGACCCGACCCTGACGAGCATGGGCGCGGTGGTGCCTTTTGCCGACCGCGTGCGCGCTGCCATCAGCGCGCACTACCGCACCGACAGCGTCGGTCGCCCGGGCGTTGACGAGCTTCACCTGCGTGAAGCGCGCCTGGAGCTCAGCATGGCCTACGCACCCACGGCGTGGTTCATGGCTTCGGTCAGCGCGCCGCTGTTGTGGCGCGACGTTCAGTACGCCAGCCTCGCGCGCGATCGCAGCGCGGGGCTCGGCGACGCCGAACTCATGATGAAGTTCGCCGTGTATCGCGATCGACCGTTCGCTGCCGAACGCACGCTGGCGTTGCTAGCGGGCGCCCGATTGCCTACGGCGCCGGTCGAACGCAACCGCAGTGGCGCCTCCTTACCGATCGAAGCGCAACCCGGAACCGGAGCGTGGTGGGGTATCGTGGGCGCGTCCTACGCGCAACGCTCAGGGGAGTGGTCTTCTTATTTGAGTGCACTGGCCTATCTTCCCACTGCGGGGCGCGCGGGTCTCGAACCCGGATTCTCACTTCGCTCGACGCTGGCCGCGCAGTACCAGCCCTGGACCTTCGCCGCGTTCCGGATCGGCTTCGACGCGCGTGTTGATGGTCGCGCCTTCGAGCGTGGCGTTCGCGAACGGGACTCCGGCGGGTTCGTGGGCTTCGTGTCGCCGGCCGTGTTGTGGAGTCCGCGCGCAGATTGGACGCTGCAGGGGATGGTGCAAGTACCCGTGATCAACGCTTTGAATGGCTATCACCGCGAGGGCACCTACTTCTCGCTCGCCTTCATGCTGGATCTGTGAGGCCTCATGCGCAAGACAAGAAATCTCCTGCTGGCTACGTGGCTCACGCTGGTGAGCGCCTGCAGCAGCCACGAAGAAGGGGTCGCGCTGAGCCTGCACAGCGTGCATCGCACGAGTGAGCAGCAGCGCGAGTCGACGCGCGACGTCCGAAGCTTCGTCACCTCCCACGGCGCTGCGGTCACGTTGACGCGAGGCTACTTCAACATCGGTAGTATCGAGATACTGAGCTGTCCGAAGCGGGCTTGGCTGCCCGGACTCAGCGATGTCTTCCGCATCAAGACCGCGCATGCTCACAGCGAAAGCTCGTCTACGCGCCTGGGAGTTCCGCACGTCGAGGACTTGCGGCGACCCGACCTGGAAGCGCTGACGCTGGGCGAACTCCGGCCCGCCGCCGGCAGCTACTGCAGTGGACGCGTACTGCTCGCTCCCGCGGACGCGGACGCCGTTGGTTTACCCAGCGACGTCGATTTGGTCGGCAGCGTAGTTCTGCTCGAGGGCACGTACTCCGTGCCAGGAAACACCGAGGCACAGCCGTTTCGTTTCGCGCTGACGCAGCCGCTCTCGATTGAAGTGGAGTTCGAAGCAGACCAGCGGCTGGAGCTGACCACGGCAACGGCGCGCGGCGAACTCCATTTGTTGACCACGACCAGCGCTTGGTTCGAAGGCTTGGAATTTGGCGGTGAGACAGCACTCTCCCAGCTGGCTTCCAACGTGCAACGAACTACGCAGCTGCTTGCGTCCGATGGCGACAGATGACAGCCGCCTCGGCCGGCGATAGCTTCAATGAGTGACTCGTGGCGAGTGGGTGGTTCGATCAGCACAACCGGGGGACGTCAGCTCCATCGTCTATCTCCATCGGGAACTCGAGCGCGTGCACCGCACGGCGCATCCGGAGCTGTATCAGGAGCGAGACGAAACGGCTGACGTGGCAGCCGTGGAGCAAAGTCTCCGCGATCCCAAAGTCGGCATCTTCGTAGCGCAACGCAAAACGGCGACGGTCTCCTTCGTCCATGGCATGGTGCGCGTCGTGGAGGCGCGCACACCTCCCGGGCATACCCTCGCGCCGCGCACGTTTGGACTAGTGGACGAGCTGTTCGTTTCCACCAGCGTACGCCGAGAACGCGTCGCGACGCTGTTGCTCGACGCCGCGGAGCTGTGGGCGCGCAGCCGCGGCTTGCCAGCGCTGGAGGTCACCGTGTGGGCGTTCAATCTCGGCGCCATGTCACTCTATCGCGAGCAAGGCTTCGATATGTTGCGACACTACATGCGAAAGACGTTGGACGAGTGACGCTTGGGCGCTAGCAAAGCCGTGCAGCACGCGTGAGACGAGGTAAAGTAGAGCGTGTTGCTCTAACTCTCGTTCATGCCCAGCCCGGCCAGGATCTTGGGAATGTTTTTCTCGATGCGAGCGACTCGGGTCTGCGACTGCTTCGCGGCGGCGATGTGCAGGACGTACGAGCGTTGTCGCCCTGGGGTCAGCGAGTGGAAGGCTTTGGCTAGTCGGCGGTCTTTCTGAAGAATTTGCGTGAGTTCTTCAGGCAGCTCAAGTTCATCCTTGGCCTTGAAGTCGGCCTTGAGCCCCGCCTTTTCGACGGCAATGGCCTGCTTGACGTAGTCTTTCAGGACCGCCTTCTTGATCTGAGCCTCGCTGGTGAACTCCAAGCGCAGCGCGGACTGGGTGTTCTCACCTTGGCTGCGGAGCAGACCGTGCGTGTCCTTGAGCAAGGCGCCTTTGAAGAACATCAGCGAGCAGTGTTCTTTGAAGGGTTGGACGATAGCCAAATTTTTGCCTTCGAAGGCGAAGCACGGCTTGCCCCATTTCAGGTCTTCATCGAGCCCGCACTCGAACAGAATCGAGCGCAGCTTCTCGATCTCTTTGCGCCAGGTTTTGGCGCGACTCACGAACGCATCCACTTTGCTATTCGGCGTAGTCATCGATTGTCGCGATGATCGGGCTTAGCGCCTCGCCCGGCAAGACCCGTTCGATACTAAATGTAGGTTCGATAACCATCCTCAGCTCAGTCGGTGATTTTCACCACGGTGGGGGCTGCTCGGTCGTGAAGCTGCCGCGCAGCATCCAGTGCGGTATCTTCGTTCGATGGGATCGTCAACGCTCGGTCGTGCGGTCGTGCTCGTCACCGTTGGCAGTCAGCTTCTCGCGTGCGGCTCCGAGGAACGAAGTCCGGCGTCGGCGGGCGGCGCAGGCTCCGCAGCGTCCGGTGGCGCCGCGGGCAGCGCTGCTCTGGGCGGACGCATGAGCGGCGGAGCCGCGGGCGCTTCAAGCTCCGGCGGACGTTCCGGAGAGGGCGGCAATACCAGTCGCGGGGGGCGGAGCAACGCAGGCGGCGTGGATGGCTCCGGCGCTGGTGGCAGTGCGTCCGGCGGTGCCAGCGCTGGAGGCAGCGCATCCGGCGGTCAAGGTCCCGGACCGAGCGCCTGCGGCGAGATCGGCACGTTCGAAGCCAGTAAGTCACCCACGCGCGAACTGCACGTCGCTACCAATGGCAATGATAACGGCGATGGCAGCGCCGCGCGCCCGTTTGCGACCATCGAACGCGCGCTGGAAGCCGCGACGCCCGGCACCGCGGTCCGTGTTCACCCCGGCACGTATCCGGGCGATAGCTACGCAGAAGACCTCGCTGGAACCCAAGCGGCACCGATTTGGATTGGTGGCATGCCCGGAGCAGCGCGCCCCGTGATCGCGGGCGGTTCCCAAGCCCTCCACCTGGTGAAGGCGCGCTTCGTCATCCTCCACGACCTTCAAATCTCCGGACAGTCCGCCAACGGCATCAATGTGGACGACGGCGGTGAGTACGACGCAGCGGAAGCTGCGCACTCCGTGATCTTCCGCGACCTCTCGATTCACGACGTCGGGGCTGGCGGCAATCAAGACTGCCTCAAGCTCTCCGGCCTCAACGCCTATTACGTGCTCGACAGTGACTTCGCGCGTTGCGGCGGTGGTGACTCTGGCAGCGCCATCGACCACGTCGGTTGTCACGACGGCTTGATCGCGCGCAACCGGTTCGACAACCTCACTGGTGGCGGCAACGCCGTGCAGTGCAAAGGTGGCAGCCGAAACATCGAGATCCGTTGGAACCGCATCCGCAACGGCGGCCAGCGCGCCGTCAACATGGGCGGCTCTACCGGCTTCGAATTCTTCCGCCCCTCACTATCCACCAGCGAAGACAACGCGGAAGCTCGAGATATCCGCGTGATTGCCAATTTGATCCAAGGTGGCGTCGCTGCCCTCGGCTTCGTCGGCTGTGTCGACTGTCTTGCCGCCAACAACACCATCATCAACCCAGAAAATTGGGTGCTCCGCATCCTTCAAGAGACCACGAGTGAGGGCGAGTACACGTTTTTGCCAGCGCAAGACGGCAGGTTCATCAACAACCTGATCTATTTTGCTCGCGCTGAGCTCTCGACCACCATCAACGTCGGAGCGAATACGAGCGCCAGTTCATTTACGTTCCAGAACAATCTCTGGTTCGCCCACGATCAACCCAACCGCTCCACGCCGACGGACTTCCCGGCTGCGGAGAGGGGCGGCATCTACGCGCAAGATCCAGGCTTCGCTGACGCTGCGGACGGCGACTTCTCGATCGCAGCGGCAAGCCCCGCGAGCGGAGCTGGTGCCGTGCTGCCGGAGCTCAGCGCTGATCTGGCTGGCAACTGTTATGCGGATCCACCCAGCGTTGGAGCTTTCGAGGCGCGCTGAAATAGGTACGCGCGCCATGTGCGCATCATCACACGACTTCTTGGTACGAAAGGCCGATCGACGTCAGTTCTTCTTTCGCCCGTTCGCTCGGTGAGGCGACGCGCATCTGTGGTTGCCAGCGCAGGAATTCTTTGACGACGGCCACGCCTTCCGAGTCCATCTCGGCGATGGCAGAGAGATCGAGGACAGTGGCGCTGGCGCCGTTGGTCTCGAGTAGGTGCAGCAGCGCGCGGAAGCCCTCTGCGGATTCGCAGGTGAGGGTGCCGGAAGCGTGTACGCGCGAGCCCAACTTCATCAAACCCGTCATCGTGTGCCTGCTCGATTGCATGTCGTCTGCGTACTCCCCGAGAGATCGCCTGGACATGCGATCGAACGGTACGTGAGCTAGACTTTTAAGAGGAGGCAAGGCGCCTGCGCTGCCGGCGGGGTACGCGCTACGTGAGCGCATGTCCGCGCTTCGTCTCCACGGGCGGCGCCGTTCCCCACCCATAGGTCGAGCCAAGATAGGAAGATAAGTCTAGCCTGCCACCGGGCGGACTTCGCCCGGCTCTGCTCCGACTCAATGATGCTCCAGTCGGCCCCCCGGCAAGCTCTCGGCTCGGCCCGCAGCGCGACCCGGAAAACCGGCGCGGATCTGACACCCCGGTCGTTCGTGTAGTGGCATGGGGAGGCGCAAGAGAGTACGTTCCCCACCGCTTCGTTTGGCCGCTTGGCCCAGTTGGGGGCGTACGCCTCCAAAATGGGCAGGGTCCACGAAGAGGAAGCTGACTCTCGATATGTTGACCTGGGCCGCCAAAAAGCTCTTCGGTACCTCGAACGACCGCGCGATTCGGCGCATGCAATCCTCCGTCACGGCGATCGCCGCGCTGGAAGAGGGCTTGAAAAAACTCTCGGACGCCGAGCTGAAGGCTAAGACGCCGGAGTTCAAGCAGAAGCTCGCGAACGGCGCGACGCTGGACGACGTCTTGGTGGAGGCGTTCGCGGTGTGCCGCGAGGCGAGCCGCCGCGTGCTCAAGATGCGCCACTACGACGTGCAGATGCTCGGCGGGATGGTGCTGCACCGCGGCGCGATCGCCGAGATGCGAACCGGTGAGGGCAAAACGCTGGTCGCCACGGCGCCGATTTACCTGAACGCGCTCGAGGGTAAGGGCGTGCACCTCATCACCGCCAACGACTACTTGGCCAAGCGCGACGCGGAGTGGATGGGGCGGCTCTATACCTGGCTCGGCCTGTCGATTGGCGTGATCGTCAATGGGCAGAACGACTCGGAGAAGAAGAAGAGCTACAAGTGCGACATCTGCTACGGCCAGAACAACGAGTTCGGCTTCGACTACCTGCGCGATAACATGAAGTTTTCCGCGCTGGAGTACGCACAGCGTCCTCTGAACTTCGCCATCGTGGACGAGGTCGACTCGATCCTGATCGACGAGGCGCGCACGCCGCTGATCATCAGCGGTCCGGCGGAAGCTGCCAGCGAGAAGTACCGCACGTTGAACGAGATCACCGCTCAGCTGCGCAAGGACGAGCATTTCACCGTCGACGAGAAGGGCTTCAGCGCCGCGCTCACCGACGAAGGCGTGGAGTACGTGCAGCAGGCGATCGGCATCGGCAACCTCTACGATCCGGCCAACATTCAATCCCTGCACATCCAGAACCAGCTGCTGCGCGCGCACGCGCTCTACAAGCGCGATCAGCACTACATGGTGAAAGAGGACAAGATCCTGATCATCGACGAGTTCACCGGTCGCGTGTTGGCCGGTCGTCGTTGGAGTGACGGTTTGCACCAGGCCGTCGAAGCCAAAGAAAACGTGCCGATTCAAGAAGAGAGTCGCACCATGGCGACGATCACGTTCCAGAACTTGTTCCGGATCTACAAGAAGCTGGGCGGCATGACCGGCACCGCGGAGACGGAAGCGCAAGAGTTCTCCGGCACCTACAAGCTCGACGTGGTGGTGATCCCCACCAACAAAGGCATGGTACGCGTCGATGATCACGACGTCGTCTACAAGACGGAGCGCGAGAAGTTCGGCGCGATCGTCAAGGACATCATCGAGCACAACGAGGCCGGGCGTCCCGTGCTGGTGGGCACCACCAGCGTAGAGAAGAGCGCGGCCATCAGCCGTATCCTCAAGAAGAAAAACATCAAGCATCACGTGCTGAACGCCAAGCAGCACGAGAACGAAGCCTATGTCGTGGCTCAGGCCGGCAAACGCAGCGCCGTCACCGTCTCCACCAATATGGCCGGACGTGGCACCGACATCATGCTCGGTGGCAACGCGGAAATGCTGGCGCGCTGGGAGCTCAAGCAGCTTGGCAAGGAGCCCGAGCAGGCGCCGGAGGAGTTCAAGAAGCTGTGTGAGCGGCACGAAGCCGAGTGCAAAGCCGAACACGATGAAGTGATCGGGCTCGGCGGCTTGCACATCGTGGGCACGGAGCGCCACGAGTCGCGCCGCATCGACAATCAGCTGCGCGGACGCGCGGGGCGCCAGGGCGACCCCGGCTACAGCAAGTTCTACTTGTCGTTGGAGGATGACCTGATGCGCATCTTCGCCGGCGACCGCGTGAAGAACTTGATGGATCGCATGGGCATGCCCGACGACGAACCGATCGAGCATCCGCTGGTCACGCGCAGCATCGAGAACGCGCAGCGCAAGGTGGAAGAGCGCAACTTCGACGTGCGCAAGAACCTGCTCGAGTACGACGACGTGATGAACGCGCAGCGCAAGACGGTGTACTCGCTGCGTCAGCAACTACTGCTCGGCCGCTACTCCCCGGAGGAAGTGGACGAGGCGGGCCGCCCGCTCGGCACGCCGCGCGTGATCGCGCGCAGCGATCAGGTCGCCGAGCAAGTGCTGCCGGCGGTGGCGACGCTGCTCGGCTACTTCTGCGACCCGCAGCTGCACCCGAAGGGTGATGACAACAAGGCGCGTCCGCCGACGCGAGAAGAGCTAGAGAAGGCCGGCAATCTCGTCGAGATCGACGCCTTGGTGCACGAGGTTTACGACTCCTGGGGCGTGAAGCTGAGCGTGACGCCAGGCGAGACGCGCAAGGTCGTCGACGTATTCGATGAGCTGAGCGAGCTGGTGCCGCTTGGTCTCACGGAGCAGCGTGAACGCGTGCTGGATCTCACTGATCGCGTCGTGTCCGCGATGGTCGAGGAGAGCTGCCCCGCCAACAAGCCGCCAGAAGATTGGGATTGGCTGAACATGCTCCAAGCTTTCGAGGAGCATTTCAAGATCAAGCTCGATCCCAAGGTGGAGGAATTGGGCGATCCGGATCTGGTCGTCCGCAAACTCTACGAGACGGCAGAAGCTCAGTATTACGTCAAAGAGCAGGAGCTAGGTCTCGAGTTCGCGCTCCGCATCTTCCGCCACATTTACGTGGAGTCCATGGACGAGGCCTGGGTCGACCATCTCTCCAACATGGAGCACTTACGCGACGGCATCGGCCTGCGCGGCTACGGTCAGCGCGACCCCAAGAACGAGTACAAGAAGGAAGCGTACAATCTCTTCCTCACCATGATGGCTAAGGTCTCGAGCACGGTGCTCACGCGCCTGTTCGAAGCGCGAGTGCGTCGCCGTGAAGAGCAGATTGCGGCCGAGGCCGAGGCGGCTCGTCGCCATCAAGAAGAGTTGGATCACGCGATCGCGCGCCACCCGAGCGCCGACGGCGCGCCGGAAGATCCAGCGGAGCTTCTGGCCGAGCTGCAACGCGCGGTCGCCACGGCCACACAACAGCCGGTGCCGCAAGCCCCGAAGCGCCGTGAAGCTGCCAAGGTCGGTCGCAACGACTTGTGCCCCTGCGGCTCCGGCAAGAAGTTCAAGAAGTGCCACGGCGCCATCCTCGAAGAGGGCAACCCCGACGAGGACGACGACGACGACGAACAGCAGCCGGTGGCGTGAGGCCGAGCCGAGGGCTCAACGCCGTAGCGCGCTAGCTACGGCGTTGGTCAGTCGCTCTTCGGCCTTGTGGCGGCGTTCGCTGCCATTGGCCTTGTCGACCAAGCGCAACAGTTGTCGCAGGTGTCCGCGATCGGCGCTGGGCGCGACCTCCAGAAAAGCTTCGATCCCGGCGTCGCCTTCACCGAGCAGGCGCGCCACCCATTGCGGGGCGGCGGAGGCAGGCGTGCTCTTCGCGGAGGCTTCCAGTGCGCTCGGCACGACACCGTGTTTGATCAGCGCGTCGACCCGAGCTTGAATCGACGACCAATCCTGGTCGCGGAGCGCACTGCGGACCAGGCGAAGCTGCCGCGTTCGCGCCGCGCCTGCCGGAATGACTTGCGCGTCCAGCACGACATCCAGCACGTGTTCCGGGAGCTGCAAGCGCTCCAGTCGAGCGGGCGTCAGCTCGACGAGGCGTTGCGCGATGCGGGTCAGCGCGTCTTCCACCGTGCGGTTCGCGCGCCGCAAGTCTCCGCGTGACGTCAAATCCTCCGTCGTTTCCGGCTCGGGATCACCAATCCAACGGACTCTGCGAGAGGTCATGACGCGCGATGTTTCCTGACGGGAGGCGAAGCCTGGCACGCTTCTTCGAGAACGGTAGGGCGACTAGCCAAAAACAGGCAGGATCTGGGCTACTGCCCGCCGAACCCCGCGAAAACCGAGGAGGTACGCGCCCGCGCGATCCGGCGGCGCGGCGATGAAATGCGGAGTGGAGCGACGTGCTGCGTTCGCGGCGCGCGTACGGAGGCTGTGATCGTCGAAGCTCGGTCGAGCAAAGACGTGTCGCACTCGCATGGAAATTTTCTGATGGCGCGCGAGGTGAAAGTGCCGTGGTGATTCGGAGTCTGTAGTTGACCGGTGTGGCGTCGGAGGGATGGCAATCTTGTCGCTCCGCAGACAGTCCCACGGTCGCCACCATGTCGTGCAATCCGCCAGACACGCGGAGCCGTGAGCGCGACGAGGACGAGATGACCCTGAACACTGCATTCGGATCGAAGTTTTGGACTGTGGCGCTCGTGGGCGCGTTCGTCGGCGCGCAAGTCGCGTGTTCGAGTCCGGAGAACGGCGAAGGCACTGGCGGTACCGCGCCGAGTGCAGGCGGAGCAAGTTCGGGTGGCACCTCCTCGAGTGGAGGTAGCGTGTCGTTTGGTGGCGGGACCACGAGCGGCGGAGCGCCGATGGGCGGTTCCGGCCTGGGCGGCACGACCAGCGCGGGCGGCACGACCAGCATGGGTGGCACAACCAGCATGGGTGGCACCACCAGCGCAGGCGGTGCTAGCGGCGGGGCGACGATGCAAGGCGGAGCGCCGTCTACGGGCGGGACGATGATGAGCGGTGGCGCCGGCGGAGTTGCCAGCGGTGGCGCCGCTGCGGGCGGCGGTGGCTTCGACCCGTGTCCGGCGACGGGTGATTGCAAGGTGCTGCCACTTGGCGATTCGATCACGTTCGGCACCCCCAGCGACAATGGTGGTTATCGCGTGGAGTTGTTCTCCAAAGCCGTGATGGACAACAAGCACATCACCTTCGTGGGCAGTCGATCGAACGGTCCGGGGATGGTGGCTGGCAAGCCCTTCCCCAAGGGCAACGAAGGCTATCCGGGCCAGACGATCAGCCAGCTCGACGCCAAGTCCACGACGACGCAAGCGCTCAAGGACATGCCCCACATCGTGCTGGTGCACCTCGGCACGAACGACATGTACATGAGTCCTGCTGGGGCCGATGAGCGACTTGGGAAATTGATCGATAAGCTCGTGGCAGCGTTACCTAATTCGCTCATCGCCGTTGCTACGATCATTCCGTTCCCGCAGGGGGCCAGCGCCGTCATGACCTACAACTCCAAGATTCCGGGGGTGGTCATGGCGCGCGCCAGCGCTGGCAAACACGTGATTCTCGTCGACCAGTTCAAAAATTTCCCGACGAGCGAGTTGGGTGACGGCGTGCACCCCAACGATAGCGCTGGTTACCCGCGCATGGGGCGAGTCTGGTACGCAGCGATCAAAGACTATCTGCACTGAGCCGTGAGATAGCGTTTTCGGTCGCGGCGCATTCGCCAAGCAACTCCATCCGGAGGGCACCCGACTACCGGGCGCATGGAGGTCATGGTAGATGACGAATGTGGCTATTGCGCTGACACCGTATCCCGGCGGCAGGGTGCTCCCTGGACAGGACGACCTGCCGACGGAGGATGGTGAGCCGATGGAGACGGGCTTTCATGATGCGCAGGACGCGCTCTTGAAGGACAGCCTGCTGGACGCTTGGCGCGAGCGTCGGGACTTTTTCGTCGCCGGCAACATGTTCGTGTACTTCAGCGAACAGCAGATCAAGGCCAATGACTTTCGTGGCCCGGATGTGTTCGTCGTGCTCGACGTGGATCCCAAAGGGCGGAAATGTTGGGTCGCTTGGGAGGAGGGAGGCAAGCTGCCAGACGTCGTAATCGAGATCACCTCAGCCAGCACGGCGCACGTAGATCGCGGCGAGAAGATGCAGATCTATTCGCGGATATGGCGAACGGCCGCATACTTCGTCTTCGATCCAGACACCGAGCGTCTGGAAGGGTTTGCGCTCGACGCTCAGCGCAGGGTGTACGTGCCCATCCAGCCAGACGAGCGCGGGGATTTGTTCGTGGCGCCGCTGGAGTTGAAGCTCGGACTTCGCTCGACTCACTTTTGGCACTATCAGCAACTCTTCGTGCGTTGGTTGGACCGCGACGGCAACGTTCTTCCCACCGCCAAAGAACGCGCCGATAGTGAGCGTTCCCGCGCCGATAGTGAGCGTTCCCGCGCCGACGAACTCGAGCGTCGGGTCAAAGAACTCGAAGAGCGGCTACGCTGAGTGCTTCCGAGTCTCAGTCAGCCTTCCGCTCGAAATATTGCAGATCGATGAACACGGCGGCGGCGAGCACCAAGGAGCGTTCGTCGAGCGTCAGCTCGGCTGGTTCGAAGCTGATGCGGAAGCGATCGCCGTCGGTGAAGGCTTCGCGAAGAAGGCCCGACCACTTCTTCTCCACGCGCGCCAAAGTCCGATTCTGACGATCGAAGGCGAACGTCCACGGGCGCCAGATCGGGGAAGATACCGTCAAAAGGAGTTGTCCCGACGTGCTCAGCACGTCGAAGCGCTTGGAAAGCAGCGCGAAACGCTGCTGGATGGCGCCCAGCTGACGACCATCCGCCGCGCTGATCTCCAACCTCTGAAAAAAGAAGCGGAACGGGTGCAATGCGCGCAGCACCAGCTTCCGCGCCTGGTCGAAGAAATGGATCTCGAAGCTGCGCCAATGGCCGAAGAACATGCGCGCGAAGAAAGAGAACGCGCCCTTGCCCTGCTCCGCCGCAAATCCGATCGGCAAGCCATTGGCTTCGATCACGTACTTGTTGCGCGTCTCGATGCCGATCAGCTCGGCAAGCTCGCGGCGTTGCACCACCATGATCTCGCCGGAACGCTGGACGGTGCTGAGCAGCTCAGACATTTTGCTGCTCGCGTTGCTTGCGTGTCAAGCGTTCGCGCTGACGCAGCTCACCCTCCGCCCACTGCAGCCGGTCGGTGTCGGTCTGAAGCTCCAGCGTCGGCACGTTGCAAGGTCTGCCGTCAGTGCCCAAGGCGACGTAAACCAAGTGGGCTGAGTTGGTGTGCGTGATCTCCGCCGTGATCGGGTTCTCCGAATGGACCTGGACGCTGACTTCGATCGACGTGCGCCCGACGTAGGTGACGCGCGCTTTGCAGATCAACAGTTCGCCCAGGTGCACCGGTTGTCGGAACGTCATCGAGTCGATTGCGATGGTCACGCACGGGCGTTGGGCGTGACGCATCGCGGAGATCGCGCCCGCCTCATCGACCAGCTTCATGATCAGCCCGCCGTGCACGTTGCCGAGGGCGTTGCTGTGCTCCGGCAGCATGAATTGGTGCAGGGTCACGCTCGAGCTTTCCGGCGTCTTTTTCTTGGCTTCGCTCATGGCGGTACCCAAGCTACCCGGGCTTTCGGTCGCGTGCTACGGTCCCGGCCCTTCGGCATGCTTCAGCCGCTCTAGCCGCGACCCGAGATGGAGGTCTTTTATTCGATCGTTCTCGTCAGCTCGCTGATTTTCGTTCACGAGCTTGGCCATTTCTTGGTGGCAAAGGCCTTTGGCGTGAAGGTAATCACCTTCAGCCTGGGGTTCGGTCCGAAGATTTTGCGTTTGCGTGGCCGCGAGACCGAATACTGCATTTCCATGCTGCCCCTCGGCGGCTACGTGCGCATGTTGGAGGAATCCAAGAGCGACATCGTGCTGCCGGAGGAGCGCAAGCGCACGTTCGAGTCGCTGCCGTTCTACAAGCGCATCCTGGTGGTGCTCGCCGGCCCGGGCATGAACCTGATCTTCCCGGTGCTGCTCTACTTCTCCGTGTTCGTGGGGGAGGGCCCGCTGCTGCCTCCCACGGTCGGCGTGGTGTCGCCGAATCATCCGGCGCACGGCAAGCTGTTTCCGGGCGACCGAATCATGTCGGTCAACGACGAGGAGATCGGCACGTTCGACGAGTTGAAGCGCCTGATCGCGAAGAGCCCTGGCAAGACGCTGCGCTTGAAGGTGTTTCGCGACAACAAGCACCTCGATGTGGAGGTGACGGTCGAGGACACCGTCAAGCGCAGCTTCCGCGTGGAAAACGACGAGGGTCAGCCGCTCGACATCGTGGAGCGCATCGGCACCATCGGCATCATGCCGAGCCCGCCCGCGCCTGTCGTCGGCGTGCCGAATCCGGAGTCGCCGGCGTATCGCGCGGGTTTGCGCACGTTCGATTTCATCACTCACGTGGGTGGAGTGCCAGTGCGCCGCTTCGCCGATCTGACGGAGGTGCTGGTCGAAAATGCGGGCGAGACGCTGCCTATCACCTACTTACGTCCCGTGGTGTTGCCGAACTCGCTCGGAGGTCTGGCGGACATGGCCGTGTTCGAGGCGGGCGTGGTCGCGCTGACGCCGGACGCTTCCGGGACCTCCTTGTTCGAGCGCACTGGTATCGAAATCGCCGATCTGTACGCGGCGATCGTGCCGGAAGACTCCGTCTTCTACAAAGCGGAGATGCGCCCGGGGGACAAGCTGCTCAAGCTCGACGACGAAGATTTGCCAGCTTGGTCGACTTTCTACGAGCGACTGTTGGCCGAGCCCAACCGTCCTCACCGCATCGAGTTCCTCTCGGCACGCGACGGCCGTACCCGCAGCGGCACGATCCAGGTGCGCCGCGAACAGTTCACCGACGAGCACGGCCAATCCTTCCAAATTTACGTGCTGCCGTTGCGGCATTGGGTGCCGGTGGCTCCAGAAGTGCGCGTGGCGCACCCCACCCCCATTCGCTACGCCTTGGAAAAGGCCGTGAACGAGACCGTCGACATGACGCGCTTCGTGCTGGTCGGCATCGTGCGCTTGATTCAGGGGCGCGTCAGCTTGAAGTCGCTGTCAGGCCCGATCACCATCTTCCAGGTGGCGGGTGAAGAGGGGCGCAAGGGTACGGACTACTTCTTGTGGGCGATGGCGCTGATCAGCATCAACCTGGGTCTGTTTAATTTGTTGCCGATCCCGGTGCTGGATGGCGGTCACTTCCTGTTCTTCTTGATCGAAGGAGTGTTACGAAGGCCGCTGCCGCTGCGCGCGCGCGAGGTGCTGCATCTGGTCGGGATGGGCGTGTTAATCGGGCTCATGTTGTTGGCCTTCAAGAACGACGTGGAGCGCCGCTGGGATCCCTTCTCGACCAAGGCCACGCAATAAGATGAATCAACGGCCAGCTTCTGCGCCCACGGCGCGTACGCTCGCGGCGCGCGTGTTGTCTCGCGTGCTCAAGGACGATGCGTTCGCTGCGGCGGCGCTCGACGCCGAGCTCTCGCGTACCGTTCAGTTGGATCCGCGTGAACGCGGGCTCGCGACGGAGATCGTCTATGGCGTGCTCCGCACGTTGCCTGCGCTCGAAGCGCGGCTCAATCGCTTGGCGCCGAAGGGCATCAAGGACTTCAACACACGCGTGATCTTGCTGGTCGCCGCTTACCAGCTTTTATTGCTGGATCGCGTGCCGGCGTTCGCGGCCGTGGACGCCGCAGTGGGGCAGGTGCGAGCTGAGCGCGGTGAGAAGGTAGCGGGGTTTGCCAATGCCGTCCTGCGCAAGTTGGTCGCCACCAAAGAGCACTTGACCAGCCAACAAGCGCTGCGCGAGAGCGCACCGGATTGGTTGTTCGATCGGCTGAGCCACACCATCGGGGAGAGCGAAGCGGCGGCCGCGTTTGGCGCGGAGGAGGCGCAGCCGAAGAGTTGCGTGC
>Ga0247764_1000425_pt1 | contig 14781 bp, 9 predicted proteins | sample UWRJL051202B4_FD_179932 | JGI IMG/M metagenome (GOLD analysis project Ga0247764, IMG submission 179932) | Plant litter microbial communities from Arlington Agricultural Research Station in Wisconsin, United States - UWRJ-L051-202B-4 | ecosystem: Environmental > Terrestrial > Plant litter >...
GAGGCAGGCAAAGCGACACTGCAACTGAACCTGCAGCGCTTCGCCCGCGCCACTTATAGACTGCACATCGTCTCGCAAGGATTCGAGGCCGACGGCGGGCGCGGCGTGACGGCAGAAGCCGCGCAGCTGGTTTCGAACATGCCGTACCTCGTCGGCTACAAAGCCGACGGCGATCTCACCTATCTCCCGCGCGGCACGCAGCGTAAGGTCGAGCTGATCGCGATCGATCCGCAGGCCGTTCGCACGCAGGTGGAAGGACTGAAGCTGGTGCGACTGGAGAATCGTTTCGTGTCGGTGCTGCTGCGCCAGCCGAACGGCACCTACAAATACGAGTCGCGCCGCAAGGAATCGATACTCGATGACAACGCGTTGTCGATTGCCCCCGGCGGCTACGTGCTGCAACTCGCCACCGGCACGCCGGGCAACTTTGCCTATGTCGTGCAGGATGCCGCCGGCCAGCAGCTCGCCCGCTTCGACTACCAAGTCGCAGGCGAAGGGAACGTCACGCGTGCGCTGGAGAAAAATGCCGAACTCGAATTGAGCCTGGCTAAAAGCGACTACGCTCCTGGTGAAAGCATCGAGCTGTCGATCCGTGCTCCCTATGCCGGCGCCGGCCTGATCACCATCGAACGCGAACGCGTCTACGCCTGGCGCTGGTTCAAGACCACGACCACCAGTTCCGTGCAGCACATCGAACTGCCGGCGGGACTCGAAGGCAACGCTTACGTGTCGGTCGCATTCGTGCGCGATCCGGGCTCCTCCGAAATCTATACGAGCCCGCTGTCGTATGGCGTCAAGCCGTTCTCCATCGACGTCGATGCGCGGCGTAATCCGCTTACGGTGAAAGCGCCCACATTGGTAAAGCCGGGCGAGACGGTGAAGATCAGTTATCAAACGCCGCAGCCATCGCGCGTCGTGCTGTTCGCTGTCGACGAAGGAATACTGCAAGTCGCCAACTACAAGACACCCGATCCGCTAGGCCACTTCTTCCAGAAGCGCTCGCTGGAAGTTGCGACCACGCAGATCCTCGATCTCATTCTTCCGGAGTTCAAACATCTCGGCCTGCCCGCCGCGGCCGGCGGCGACGCCGAAGGCCTGCTCGGCAAGCACCTGAATCCGTTCCGTCGCAAGGGCGAGAAACCGGTCGCCTACTGGTCCGGCATTCTCGATGCGGACGCCACGCCGCGAGAAGTCGAATACACCGTGCCCGACTATTTCAACGGCACGTTGCGAATCATTGCAGTGGCAGTCGCCGACGATCGGATTGGCGTACACGAAAGCCGCACGCTGATACGCGGCGACTTCGTGCTGTCACCCAATGCGCCTACCACGGTGACGCCGGGCGATGAGTTCGATGTGAGTGTCGGCGTTGCCAACAATGCCGAGGGTTCGGGCGCGGCGGCAAAGATCGTTGTCGGCCTTGCGACCGATAAGGGATTGGAAATCCTGGGCGAGGCAAGGCAGACGATTGTCATCGGCGAAGGCCATGAGAGTTCCGCACGATTCCGCCTGCGTGCCCGCGATGAACTCGGCGCCAGCGCCATGACGTTCACTTCACAACTCGCCGCAGGCTCCACTGCTGCGACTCGACGCCGGATCGATCTGAGTATTCGCCCCGCGACGCCTTACATGACCGTGCTCAAAGCAGGTGTGGCGGCCAAGGGTGAACGTGAGGTGCCCATCGAACGCAGCATGTATCCGCATCTTCGCAAGCTCGACACTGGCATGTCGGTGTTGCCGCTGCAGTTCGCTCACGGCTTCGTCAGCTACCTGGCGAGCTATCCGTACGCGTGCACGGAGCAGATCGTGAGCCAGGCCATGCCTGCCGTGTTGCTGGCTTCGCGGCCCGAGTTTGGCTACGTGAAGACACTGAACGGTGGCGACCTGTCGGCACTGATCGGCGAACTGCGCTCGCGCCAGAACGATGCAGGCGCCTACAAATTATGGCCGGGAAGTGACCAGGTTGCGGAGTTCGTGTCGCTGTATGCGCAGCACCTGCTGCTCGAAGCGGGTCAGCGCGGTCAAGCCATTCCGGCCGATCTCATCGAGACTGGCAATAGCTATCTGCGCAGGATTGCGGCGCGCGATGGCAACAATCTCACCGAAGAGCGTCAGTCTGCGTATGCCATTTACCTGATGACACGCCAGGGCCAGCGCATGACGGCAGAGATTGCAGCCGCACGCAAACGGCTGACGCAAAGGTATCGCGGTCAGTGGGAACAGGATCTCACCGCGGCGTGGCTGGCCGCAGCGCTGGATTTGATGAAACAGGACGACGACGCGAACCAACTGATCGGCAAGCTGCGCTTCAGCGCTGTTACGTCGCAGGAGGAATCCGAGAGCTACAACGATCCGATGACGCGCGATGCCCTGCTGCTGTTCGTCATCGCACAGCATTTCCCGGAACGGCTGCGCTCGATTCCAGATGATGTGCTGGCTACGATGGCGACGCGGATCGACACAGGCTTCTATCATTCCTTGTCGGCCGGCACGACCCTGCTGGCGCTGGACGCTTATGCCAAGGCTAGCGAAGGCACGGAGCGCAACTTCGCGATTGCCGAAGTGTTGAAGGACAAGCGCGTGCGTTCGCTCGCGTTGCCCGAAGGCCTGTTTCCGAAGACCGCGTTCAGCGATCAGGCAACCGGCCTGCGTTTCGCCAACAACACGGCACTGAACGCGTACTACTCCATCGACGAGTCCGGCTTCGATCGCAAACCGCCGACGACGGCAATCAAGCAGGGCCTCGAAGTCCTGCGCGAGTACACCGACGATCAAGGCAAGCCGCTTGCGAAGACAGGCATGGGCGACCAGGTCGAGGTACATTTGAAATTCCGCAAGCTCGAACCCGGCTACATCGGTGATATCGCGATGGTGGACCTGCTGCCGGGAGGCTTCGAACTCGTCGTCCCTTCACAGCCCGCACAGACGACCTTCGCCGAATCGAATGCCGAAGCCACCGCAGCGCAAGGCAGGGAGACCTCCGAGTGGCAGTGCCAGATCTGTATCGCCAGCAATGCGCACCTCTCATACGCGGACATGCGCGAAGATCGCGTGGTGTTCTATGTGAGCGCCTCGGATCAGGTCGCCGAGATCGTCTACCGCATCAAGGCGACGAACGTCGGTACGTATACGACGCCGCCTGCATACGGCGAAGCGATGTATGACAGAAAGGTCGTCGCGCGATCGACCTCTGGGAAGCTGACGGTCGAGCGGAAGTAAACCGTGCGTAGCGAGATGAGTCCTTCCCCTCCCGTTCGTATCTCCTCCCCCGGTCGCCGGGGGAGGATCAAGGAGGGGGCCCTCCTGCTCTTAGCCCTATTCTTCGTCGCCATCGCCCTGGTAACCATCCGTTACTACCCTCGCGCACCCCTCTCCTCCCGCATCCCCTCCTCCACCGCCGTCTTCGACCGCAACAACCACCTTCTGCGTCTCACCCTCGCCGCCGACCAGCAATACCGCCTCTGGACGCCGCTCGAAAAAATCGCCCCCGAATTCATCGACGCCTTGCTGCTGCACGAAGACCGGCACTTCTATACCCACATCGGCGTCAACCCCGCCTCCCTGATCCGCGCCGCTGCCTCCAGCTACACCGGCGGCACGCGCCTTGGCGGCTCGACGATCACGATGCAACTCGCTCGTTTGATGTACAACCTCAACACGCGAACCGTGGGCGGCAAACTCGTCCAGATCGGCCGCGCGTTGCAGCTCGAAGCCTGCTACTCCAAGCGCGACATTCTCGAAGCGCACGTCAACCTCATGCCCTACGGCGGCAACGTGCAAGGTATTGCGACCGCGAGCCTCGTCTACTTCGACAAATCGCCGGATCGCCTCGCGCTCGCGGAATCTCTGTCTCTCGTGCTGATCCCGCAATCGCCATTGCGTCGTGGCCCGCGCGTACAGGAACCGCCTGACCTGCTCGCGGCACGCGAACGACTATTCGAACGCTGGCAGGAAGCGCATCCCGCCGCTTCCGCGAACCAGTACATTTCACTGCCGCTCACGTATCGACGCATCGGCGACCTGCCATTCCTCGCGCCGCATTTCACCACGCAAGTGCTCGCGGGCAAATCAGACGCCCATCGGATAGATACGACTCTCGATCTGCAAGTCCAGCGCATCACGGAACGTGTACTACGCAACTATGTGCGCGAACGCGCAGATATAGGCATACACAATGCCGCCGCACTGCTGGTCGATATTCGCGACATGTCCATTCGCGCGATGGTGGGCTCCGCGGATTTCGAATCGGCGACCATCGCCGGCCAGGTCAACGGCACGCTCGCCAAGCGATCTCCCGGATCGGCGCTGAAACCCTTCATATACGCACTGGCCATGGACCAGGGGCTGATTCATCCGCAGACCGTACTCAAGGACGCGCCAACAGCGTTCGGCTCTTTCAGTCCCGAGAATTTCGACGGCCGGTTCGTGGGTCCGATCACCGCGACCGATGCATTGATCCGCTCGCGCAATGTGCCGGCCGTCATGCTGTCATCGCAACTCGCACAGCCCGATCTATTTCAGTTCCTCCGCAGCGCCGGCATCTCCCGCATGCGTAGTGCCCAGCACTACGGTCTCGCGCTCGCACTCGGCGGCGGTGAAGTCACAATGGAAGAAGCGGCGAAGCTATACGCCATGCTCGCCAATCGCGGCCGGCTCGCCGATATAAATTATCTACGTGACCAGCCACGGCATGCCGGCACGCGCCTGCTTTCCGAAGAAGCCAGCTTCATGACGCTGGAAATGCTGAAGAGCGCGCCTCGCCCGGAAGATCCGTTCACGCGACGACAGGATCGCCTGCGCACGGCCTGGAAAACCGGCACCTCGTGGGGATTTCGCGATGCCTGGACCGCCGGTGTCTTCGGCCCGTATGTCCTGGTGATCTGGGTCGGCAACTTCGATGGCCACGGCAACCCGGCATTCGTCGGCGTGCAGGCGGCGGCGCCCCTGTTCTTTCGCGTGGTCGACGCCATCGCCGCCAGCGATTCGCACTTAGGCGAACCGATCTTCCGCCAACCGCCGAGGCTGGCTCGCGTCGAAGTCTGCAGCGCCTCCGGCGACCTGCCCAACGTCGACTGCCCGCAGACATCGCAGACCTGGTACATCCCGGGCGTATCGCCGATACGAATCAGCACTGTTCATCGACGCTTGATCGTCGATACGAGAACCGGCCTGCAAGCCTGTCCGCCTTTCGATCCGAAATACACGCGCAGCGAAGTCTACGAATTCTGGCCGACCGAGTTGCTCCAGCTATTCACCCAGGCCGGCATGCCGCGACGCAGACCGCCTGCAAGTGCCGATTGTCAACGCGACGTTCCCGCGGGAACACCGCCGCGAATTACTTCACCTGTAGTGGCAGCAACGTACACCGTCCGCACCACTCGCAACGGCGAAGATCCGATTCCGCTCGCCGCCAATGCAGATAGCGAAGTGCGCAAGCTGCATTGGTTCGTGGATGAGTCGTACATCGGTACGGGCATGCCCGGCGTTGCGATCGGCTGGAGCCCCGGACACGCGGGGCACTATGTGGTGAGGGCGGTGGACGACAGAGGGCGGGCGGACAGCAGGGAGTTGAATGTGGAGGTGGTGCGGTGATTCCTTTTGCTTCGCGTGGGCGATAGCCCATAACGCCGACACCCAGAGCCCTCACCGCCGCGAAGACGCGCCGCCACCACCTTCATTTCCGGATAATTTCGCGGTTATCGGCCTCTCTTGCCGCCTCGACAGAGCTCAGACTGTATCGAAGGAACAATGACGATCTTCTGTTCCGGACGCCGGTTAGCGGTCGTTGCAGCCCGAGGAGTAGACTGATTGGAGGTGAGTCAATGGTGAGCGTCATGGTCAGAGCAGTTAAGGACATCGAAGCCGACATCCGATCTCTCAGCGCGGAAGATAAGATTGAATTGCTTCGCGCGCTCATCTCTGAACTGGATATGCCGGCAGATCCGAATGTCGAACGAGCCTGGTTCGAAACATCTCAGCGGCGATACCGGGAATGGGCGGAGGGGAAGGTGCAGGGTGTACCCGGCCCCCTGGTGCTACAGCGTTTGCGTTCGCGCTTAGGGGGATGAATTTCGAATTTCATCCCGATGCAGAGCGAGAGTTATATGAAGCCGCTCTGCATTACGAGGCCCAGGTCCGAGGTCTCGGCCTGCGCTTCGGCGACGAAGTCACCCGCGTCATACAGATAATTCTCGACAATCCTGAGATGGGTTCGCCGATCGACGCCGATCTCAGGCATTTCGTTCTACGGCGTTTCCCGTTCTCCATTGTGTACGCAGCAACGCCGGATTTGGTGTTCATAGTCGCCATTGCTCATGGGGCTCGCGAGCCGAACTACTGGGTATTACGCGTCCAGGACCGCTAATCGCCCTCAGCGATCCTTCCTCAACGTCCCGCTCACCGTGCCACTCCCCGACGCGAGTAGCGTATAAACGCCACCGTTCGCAAGCGCGACCGAAGTCTTGGTGACCAACGTCGTTGCCGTTTCCGTGTCCGACAAGTCGAGCTGGTATTCGGCGGTGCTGCCGAATTCGGTATAGCCGGAGATCTGGCCGGCAGCGATGCCTTCGGCGATGGGCGAGAAATCCACCGCCATGGTCACGGACCTCGCATCTCCCGACCGTCCGTTCATGACGCGCAGTTTCGCTTTGCCGGCGCTCGGCAGGCGATTGTCATCGCCGATCACGGCAAGCTGCTGACCCTGGGCATTGCTCCAGACCAACAGGGTGTAATCACCGCCCGCCGCGAGCTGTTGATTGGCGACGGGGACCGCAACGCCTCCCACTTTCAGATCCACCGCAACACTGCCCGCTTCTATCTGCGAGTATCGACTGCTGATGACGCCGGCGCCGGCGCCTGTAAGCAACGTCACACCGCCGATCGATGCGTTGACGCCCGAATCGACACCGACGGCGCCACGTACGCGCGCCTTGGTGTTGTGCTTGATCGCAAGCTCGCCACGTTGCGGAATGAATACTGCGCCCACCAGCACACCGCCCGGTGTTGCAGTCAGCACCAGCGACATGACTTGCCTGCTCGCGAGCGTAACACCCGATAAATCCAGGCGCAGATCGCTGGTGTCGTTCGTGCCAACGACTCGTAGCCGATAAGTACGGCTGTCGAGGAAGGCGATACCCGTCGATGCACCCGACGCAAGCGCGCCGAACAGCGGCTCGCCATCGTCCAGCGAAACCGATTCGTCCGTCAGGTAGATATCCAGGGGCCCGGCGTCGGCTGCATTGAATACCTGCAACTTGGCGCGGTTGTCGTTGGCGGCCGTCTGGTCGTCGTTGAGCTTCATGATTCCAAGATTGCCGGTCGAGCCGAACGCGATATAGGTGAGATGCGCACCATCGGCCTGCTTCTCGCCGCCCAGCGTCCGCAATGTGCCGTTGACGCCGTTGCGCTTGAGCTTCACATCGTAGACGTAGGAATCCGCCTTGCGATAAGGACTCACTGTTTCGAAGGCCACATCCTGGACCTTCATCACGTCGTTGTTGCCGCCCTCGGCGGTGACATACAGATCGAGCGAACGATAGTCTGGGCTCACGTTCAATAAACGGATTTCCGCATACCTGTCGCGGTCGTCGTCATCGTCGGAGCAACCGCCGAGGCAAATCAAGACAAAGGCAAGGACGGCGGGACGAATCCAGGCGGACGGCTGGGAAAGTGCTTGGTGCACAGTTGTTCTCATGATGAAGTGAAACTCAGCGATCTTTGCGTAGCGTTGCGGACACCGCGGTCGCGCCACCGCCCCACACGAACATGGTGTAGACGCCCGTGTCCTGCAGCGTTACCGCTGTCCTGTTCAACAGGTTCGCCGAGGTGCTGGTGTTCGAGACGTCGAGTTGATAGTCGGAGCCGCTGTCGACTTCCGTGAAGGCCGAGACCTGGCCGAGTGCAACGCCTTCTGCTACCGGCGAGAAATCGACCGCCAGCGTCGCAGGCACCGCGAGCGCCGAGAGGCCGTTGAGCAAGCGTATTTTCGCTTTGCCGGTGGCAGTGGGCAGGCGGTTGTCGTCGCTGGTCAATGTCGTGCGGATGCCGTCCGCGTCGCTCCAGATCAGCAATGTGTAATCGCCACCGGCAGCGAGCGCTTGATTGGCGACTGCGACCTGGTTGCCGTCCACTCTCAAGCTGACAGCTGCATCGCCCGCGGCGACTTGTCCGTACTTGCTGCTGATTGCGCCTATCGCGCCGCTGGCGAGTACGCTGACGCCGCCGATGCTGGCGCTCACACTACCACCGCTGGAGATGCCGACCGCGCCACGCACTCGTGCCTTGGTATTGGGCTTTTTACTGGGATCTGCCTGCTGCGGCAGAAGCATGCCGTTGACCAGCACTCCACCCTGCGTTGCCGTGAGGAGCACCGTCATCACTTTCCTGCTGTCCAGGGCGATATTCGACACATCCAGGCGCAGATCGGTCTTGTCGCCTGCACCGGTGACACGTAATCGATAGGTACCGCTGTCTACCGAAGCCAGCGCAGAAAGCGCTCCGGACGCGAGCGCGGAAAACTGTGCAGTGGCATCGGTCAATGCCACCGCTTCATCGGTGAGATAGACATCCACGCCGCCGGCCTCGGCGGTGTTCAGCGCACGCACCTTGGTCTTCTGCGAGTCGGCGTCACCTTCGTCTTCGCCGAGCTTCACCACGCCGAAGCGTGCGTTCGAACCGTAAGCAACGTACATCGCATGCGAGTCTTTCCCGAGCGTATCGCCGCTCAATGTCCTCAGCGTGCCGGTGACGCCGTTGCGCTTGAACTTGACGGAGTAGGTACCGGACTTGAATTGCGCATAGTTGCTGGCCGTCTCATAGCCAACCGCGGTGAACTTGACGCTATCGCTGCCATCGGCGCCGTCGTTGACATAAAGATCGAGCGAGTCGTAACCCGGGCTCACGTTCAGCAGGCGGATCTGCGCCAAGCCGTCTTTGTTATCCGATCCTCCCCCGCTATCGCAGCCACTCAACAGGAAGGCGGCCAACGTCATCGCGATGAGGCCCATGCGCGTGGCAGTAGGTAAGAACGTTTGCATAGTGATTCGAGTTGCTCGTGATGGCCGGGCGACGGCCATGAGTAGCCGTCGCGAATGCTCGGGCAGTCGCGTTGGCGTTGTGTATTGGTATGTGGCGCTTCCCTGTCCGCTGCCACGTTGTCAGTGCAGATGCACGATCCGGAAATTTGGTCGCACGCGTGGAATAATTTTTTTATGCGTGGGAAGCGCAACACGTTTGTAGCAAGTCATGCTTCGCGTGGACGGCTGTGCCGCTTCGCCCTTGTCGTCTGAAGCGCTTGGAGAGCGCTACTTGCGACTCGCCACCCTTGAGGATAGGGTAAGAATTCACGCCATCCTCGAAAAAGAAGATACATATGAAGCACCTTCACTTTGGCTTAGCCGCCTTTTTCGCAGCGTCCCTCGGTGCTGCCTCGGCCCAGGCCGCAACGCTGCTCATCCTCAATAAAGAAGACGCGACCCTCTCGATCGTCGACCCGGCATCGGGAAAGACCGGCGCCACGATTCCGACGGGCAATGGGCCGCATGAGGTCGAAGTGTCCGGCGACGGCCGCTTGGCGTTCGTGAGCAACTACGGAGATCGCAGCGCGCCGGGACATACGTTGTCGGTGATAGATATTGCCGCCAACAAGGAAGCCAAGCGCGTCGACCTCGGTGATCTCGGCCGACCGCACGGCCTGGCTTTCTCGAAGGGACAGCTCTACTTCACCTCCGAAGCGAGCCGCAAAGTCGGACGCTACGATCCCGTTGCCGGACAAGTCGATTGGAAGTTCGAGACCGGGCAGGAGTCCACGCACATGGTGCTGGCAGCACGCGACGGCAAAAAGCTATTCACGAGTAACATCGGCTCCAACAACATCAGCATCATCGAACGCGATGCCGCCGGGACGTGGACTCAGACCCTGGTCGGCGTAGGCAAGGGACCGGAGGGCTTGGACGAATCGCCGGACGGTCGCGAACTGTGGTCGGCTCACTCGCAAGACGGCGGCGTGTCCATCATCGATGTGGCCAGCAAGAAAGTGACTCACACGTTCGATGCGCAGACCAAGCGTTCGAATCGCCTCAAGTTCACGCGCGACGGCAAGCTCGTACTGATCTCGGATCTCACCAGCGGCGACCTGGTCGTCATCGATGCCGGTACACGCAAGCAGCGCAAGCGACTGCCCTTGGGCAGCATGCCCGAAGGAATCCTGATCGGCCCGGACGGTCTCTCGGCCTTCGTTGCCGTCGCCGGTGAAAGTCACGTCGCGGTGATCGACCTGAAGACGCTGAGCGTGACGCGGAAGATCGCGGCCGGAAAAGGTCCGGACGGAATGGCTTGGGTGCCATGACATCCATGCGCCGAATCGTCGTTGCGGCGGCAATCTTCCTGGCCGCAACAGCGAACGCTGCGCAGACGAATGACACGCAAATCGCGAGTCCCAACGGCCGCCTGCGCGTCGATGTCAGTTTGGACTCCGCAGGCACGCCGTATTACAGCGTGCAGCTGGATGGCAAGCAGGTACTGCGGGACTCGAAGCTCGGCTTGCAACGCGACGATGCAGACTTCAGCACCGGGTTGAAACTGGCGAGCACTTCCGCGTCCAGACGCGTCGCGGACGACTATACCTTGCTCACGTCGAAGCGCCGCTTCAATCACTACGTGGCGAATCGCCGCACCTTAGGCCTGCAGACCGCCACCGGACAGAAACTCGACATTGTCTTCCAGGTGTCCGACGACGGTGTAGCTTTCAGGTACTCCTTCCCCGAAACCAGCGCGACGCTGCGCCGACTGTTGTCGGAAGCCACGTCATTTAATTTCCTGCCGCAGACGCGTGCATGGTTGCAGCCGATTGCAGTAGCCAAGTCCGGCTGGGCCAGCGCCAATCCCTCGTACGAGGAAATCTACGACAAGGACATCGAAGTCGGCACGCCGCCCGGAACCGGCGCCGGCTGGGTCTATCCCGCGTTGTTCCGCACCGATGCCACTTGGATGTTGATCAGCGAAACGGCGCTCGGCCGCAACTACGCCGGCACGCGATTGCTGTCGACCTGGCGCAGCTCGGAGTATCGCGTCGGCTTTCCCGATGCATTGGAAAGCATCGGGAACGGCCCGGTGAATCCGCAGTCCACCCTGCCGTGGGTCACTCCGTGGCGCTTCATCGTGGTCGGCACGCTCAAGACCATCGTCGAATCGACGCTCGGCACGGATCTCGCGGACAAACCTGCCGCGAATGCCGTGGTGCCGCCCAGCGGCCCGGGCAAAGCATCGTGGAGCTGGCCGCTGCTTGGCGACGACCAGACTGTCTACGATGTGCAGAAACGTTTCATCGATTACGCAGCGGACATGGGCTGGCGCTACACGCTCATCGACGCACTGTGGGACAAGCAGATCGGCTACGACAAGATCAAGGAACTTGCCGATTATGCGCGTACGCGAAACGTAGCCTTGCTGCTCTGGTACAACTCGGCCGGCGACTGGAACACCGCGCCACAAACGCCGCGTAATGCGATGCTCACGCATGCAAGCCGCATCCGCGAATTCGACCGGCTCAAGGCGATGGGCATCGCGGGCCTCAAGGTCGATTTCTTCGGCGGCGACGGTCAATCCGTCATCGCCTACTATCACGACATCCTCGAAGACTCGGCGCCGTACGGCTTCCTGATGAATTTCCATGGCGCCACTCTGCCGCGCGGCTGGCAGCGAACCTATCCGCACCTGATGACGATGGAGGCAGTGAGAGGCCTGGAATTCGGCACCTTCGAACAGAAGAACGCGGAAGACGTGCCGACACACGCGGCCATGTTGCCGTTCACGCGCAACGTGTTCGATCCGATGGATTTCACTCCCGTGGTGCTCGATCGCATTCCACGCATCGAACGCCGCACCAGCAGCGCGTTCGAGCTGGCGTTGTCGGTGTTGTTCACCTCGGGCATCCAGCACTACGCGGAGATTCCGGAAGGCATGGCCAAGGCGCCACCGTACGTGCGCGACTTCATGAAGCGCGTACCCAGCATCTGGGACGACGTCAAATTCATCGACGGCGAGCCGGGCAAGTTCGTGGTGATCGCACGCAAGGCCGGCGGCCGCTGGTACATTGCCGGCATCAACGGCGAGCCCGTCGCGAGAAAGCTCAACCTGTCATTGAAGGAACTCGGCGCAACGCGCACCGGCACGCTGATCACCGATGGCGGAGGTGGCAATCTCTCCTTCCGCCAGGACACAGTGGCTCCCTCGCCGGCAGGCATGCTCGCTGTCGACATGCAGCCTCGCGGCGGTTTCGTCATCGAACTCCAGTGATCCCCCCCAATGCAGCGCCGCTCATGAAATATCTCGTTCCGCTGCTGGCGCTGCTGCTCTGTGCTTGTGGCGAGCCTGTGCCGCCCGAGAAGTCGGCTTATGTCGGCGAATGGCGGGCTCCCGCGATGGCCATCCTTATCACGCAGGACGGTGAGGTCAGGCATGCGCGCAAGGAGAATGGCAAGAGCAAATCGATGAAGGCGCCGTTGAAAAGATTCGAGGGCGACAACTTCGTCGTGGGCCTGGGGCCGGTCTCGACGATCTTCGCTGTGTCTGTCGCACCTCATGAAGAGGCAGGCGTGTGGAGGATGACGGTGGAAGGCGTGGAGCTGACGCGGAAGTAGTCCGTCCTGGGGAATTTCCTCATCCGATTTCCCCCGTGTCATCCTCGCCGCGGTGTTGCGATAGTGGCGACTGCATCAACGATCCGGCCTGCGGGTGATGGTCTCATTTCGCGTCAACGATCGCGCCGTGGCGGCGCGATGTTACGTTCAATGGATGATCACGTGACCGGCGACCAAGACAGCATTTCCAGGGAGGGGTTTGAGTCTCCTGCGTTGGCGCACCGCTCGTCGTACCCGATGCCATGATCATCGGCATCGACCTGGGCACATCGAACAGTGCGGTAGCTGTCTGGCGCGACGGCCAGCCCGTGCTGATTCCCAACAGCCTCGGGCATTCACTGACACCCTCCGCTGTCAGCGTCGAAAAAGATGGCTCCGTGCTGGTCGGCTTGCCGGCCCGCGAACGACTCATCACTCATCCGCAGGCGACGGCGGTCGCCTTCAAGCGTTACATGGGAACGGACCGCGCCGTCAGCCTCGGCGGCCACAGCTATTTGCCGCACGATCTGTCCGCGCTGGTACTACGCAGTTTGAAGGCAGATGCGGAAGCGTTTCTCGGCGAGACGGTGACAGAAGCGGTGATCACCGTGCCGGCTTACTTCAACGACAAGCAACGCAAAGCCACACGCAGGGCTGGCGAACTCGCCGGGCTGCGCGTCGAACGCCTGCTCAACGAACCCACCGCGGCAGCCATCGCCTACGGCATGCATCGGCTCGACAGCGAATCCCGCTTTCTCGTGTTCGATCTGGGTGGGGGCACGTTCGACGTGTCCATCCTCGAAATATTCGACGGCGTCATCGAAGTGCGATCGAGCACGGGCGACAACCATCTCGGCGGCGAAGATTTCAACGAAGTCCTCATCGATGCGGTGTTCGCGCGCTGGTCGAAGGAATGGAAGGTCTCGCGCAAGGACGAAGTGCCGACGCTCTACCAGTTGGTCCGCGATCAATGCGAGCGCGCCCGGCGCAAGCTCACGACCGAGCCGAGCGCAACGATGAGCATCGTGTGGAAGGACCAGGCGTACGAATTCCAGGTCGACCAGGAACAGTTCGAGAAGCTCACCGAGAAATTGCTCACGCGATTGCGCGATCCGGTCCTGCAGGCGCTGCGCGACATCGGCGTTCGCAACGACAGCATCGATGAGATCGTACTGGCTGGAGGCGCGACGCGCATGCCGATCGTGCGGCAAGCGGTCACGCGCATGTTCGGCCGTTTTCCAGCTGTGCACCTGAATCCCGACGAAGTAATCGCACTCGGCGCCGCCGTGCAGGCCGGGCTGAAAATGCGCGACGCATCGCTGAGCGAGGTGGTCGTCACCGATGTCTGTCCTTACACGCTGGGCGTGGACACCGCAGAGATGAAGTCCGACGGCAGCATGCGCGACGGTCTTTATTCCCCCATCATCGAACGCAACACCGTGATCCCCGCCAGTCGCAGCAAGTCTTTCGTAACGCTACAGGAACGCCAGAGCATGGTGCGTCTCAACATCTACCAGGGTGAATCGCGGCTGGTCAAAGACAACATCCACCTGGGCCAACTGGAAATTCCAGTGCCGGCGCGGTCGGGCCAGCGCGTGCAGGTGGACTGCCGCTTCACTTACGACATCAACGGCCTGCTGGAAGTCGATGTCGAAGTTCCCGAGACCGGCGAATCAAGACAACTCGTCATCGTCGGTGCCGACGCGCCGGTGGATGAAGCGACACTGGAGCGTCGTCGCGCCGAACTCGCGAGCCTGAAAGTACACCCACGCGATACGACCGAGAATCGTGCAGCGCTCGCGCGTGCGGCCAGGTGTTACGAACAATTCCTCGGCGACAAGCGCGAACTCATCGGCCGGATACTGGTGGAATTCGAAGGCATCGTGGAACAGCAGAATCCCCGCTCGATCGAGCACGCACGCACCGCCCTGCATGAACGGCTCGACCAGATCGAAGGCGAGCGCTTCCTATGAGACAGGATTCGGTGTGGAGCACGCTCGGCATCGAGCCCACCGACGATCGCGCAGCGATCCGTCGCGCCTATTCCAGGCAGCTCAAGCTGACCAATCCCGAAGACGACGCGGAAGGTTTCAAGCGGCTGCGCGAAGCCTATGAAGCCGCCGTGCACGTGGCGCAATTCATCCGACAGGATGAAGACACGCCG
>Ga0247764_1000428_pt1 | contig 14700 bp, 10 predicted proteins | sample UWRJL051202B4_FD_179932 | JGI IMG/M metagenome (GOLD analysis project Ga0247764, IMG submission 179932) | Plant litter microbial communities from Arlington Agricultural Research Station in Wisconsin, United States - UWRJ-L051-202B-4 | ecosystem: Environmental > Terrestrial > Plant litter >...
CGTTCCACGATCACCGTCGCGGGTTGCGCGCGCACTCCCCTGCCGAGGAGCACGGCGCTGGCGCCCAACAACAGCGCTCGCCGCTTCATTTCAGCGCGAAAGCGCGCTTGCGCGACGACGGGGTGGACTCTTCGTCCGGGGGTTCTTTGGAGGCGTGCGGCTCCGATGGCGCCTCCAGCGGATGCTCGGAGTCACCTTCCGTACCGTCATGACGGTGCGCAAACACCCGCGCGGCGCGGCGCGCCTTCACGAACTCCGCAAAGGCCGTCACCTTCTCGAGGTCGCGCGCGCCCAACGTCTCCGCCAGCTCACGCAGTTGCTTGCGGAGCAGCTCCGCGCTCCGGCTGCGCCGCGCGCTCAGCTGCTCCTGAGAGATGCTCTGCGGCTCACGCGGGCGCGGCGCTTCTGCTGTCCAGGCGCTGCGCGCTATGGCCTTGAGCCCGTGGGACGCCAGCCACGCCTCCATGAACACGCGCAATCGCTCACTCCGGAAGGTGAACCATTTCTCGCGCTCGGCGTTGTAGCTCATCAGCACGTCTTTGAAGCGCCTGAACGCCCCCTTGCCGTCGATCGCGGCCGTGAGCTGATCGCGCAGCGGCGTATCTTCCACCATCGGGATGAAGCGCTCCATCCAGCGGTACTGCTCGCGCGAGCTCACCGGCTCCACGCGCATGTAAGTCGCATCGGAGGCGATGCGCGCGTGCATGTCCGGATCCGCGATGCCGTCGACGACGCGCAGCACCTCGCCGGTTACCAGGTGCAGATAACTGTGCACCTCGGGCGCGTTGTTCTCGAAGGCATCCTCGAGGGCCTCCCACTCGATTGGGACCTCCCGCATCGGTGCCGAGCTGACCTCCGAGTTGGGCTTGTCCAGGTCCGACATGAATAAATCTCCTTGGCGCTACGACCAATGAAAGCAGCTACGCCTGAATGCTGCGCGCTCGGCGCACGGCAGAGCGCCAGTCATCTTGGCGACGGTGACGCTCAGCCTGGTTCATTCTGGCCTCGAAAGTCTTCTGAATCTTGACCATTTTTGCGGCATCGTGACCGCTGTGAAACAGGCCGGCGCCGACGCCGGCGAGCATCGCCGCACCGCGCGCTGTCGACTCCAGCTCGTTCGGCCTTTCGACCGAGACGTTAGCGAGATCCGCCTGGAGCTGCATCAAAAGATCGTTCGCGGCGGCGCCTCCGTCAACCCGCAACCGACGCACTGAGTGCCCCAAATCGTCCGTCATGGCCTGCAGCACGTCGCCGATCTGAAACGCAATGGCGTCCAGCGTCGCGCGCGCAACGTGGGCACGGGTCGTACCACGGGTGATCCCGGTGATGAGACCGCGTGCCCCTGCGTCCCAATACGGAGCACCTAACCCCGCCAACGCCGGCACGAATACGACTCCATCCGAGCTTTCCACCTGGCTTGCCAACGCCTCCACTTCGGCGGCGGAGCTGATGATGCCGAGTCCATCTCGCAGCCATTGCACGGCAGCGCCAGCGATGAAGCAGCTGCCTTCGAGGGCGTACGTAACCTCGTTTCCAATTTGCCAGGCCACGGTGGAGAGCAGGCCGAAGCGGCTGGGAACTGGTTGTTTTCCGGTGTTTACCAGCAGAAATGCCCCAGTACCATAGGTGCTCTTCGTGTCCCCGGCTTCGAAGCAGGCTTGGCCGAACAGGGCAGCGTGCTGGTCCCCTGCGATGCCGGCGATGGGAATGCCGTCTGGTAGGCCTGGAACGCCGCGCGTGTGCGCCGCAATCCCCGCGCTCGCAACAATGCGCGGCAGGATCGCAGCTGGAACACGCAGCAGCTCGCACATCTCGGCATCCCACGCCACATCATGCAAGTTCATCAGCAACGTGCGCGACGCGTTGGTTGCGTCCGTGACGTGCGCGGCGCCGGCCCGCGCACCGCCCGCGAGCCGCCACACTAGGTACGAATCGATCGTACCGAACGCCAGTTCGCCTTTTTCTGCGCGCTCGCGCTGCCCGTGATCGAGCAACCATCGAAGTTTCGTGCCCGAGAAATACGGGTCCAGCACCAGACCGGTGCGCGCCCGGACGCGCTCTTCCTCGCCCTGTGCCTTCAATTGCGCGCAAAAATCCGCGGTTCGCCGATCTTGCCAGACCAGCGCACGGTGGACCGGTCGATCCGTGCTTCGCTCCCAAAGCAGCGTGGTTTCCCGCTGATTCGTGATGCCGATCGCCGCGATTTGGCTGCCTGGGACCGAGGCGCGCCTCAGGGCTTCGGCCACGGCGCGGGTCACGCTGTCCCAGATCTCCTCCGGTTCGTGCTCGACCCAGGACGGCTGCGGAAAATGTTGAGCGAACTCGAAATTGGCGTGGGACAGTGTGGAACCATCGGTGCCCATCACCAGCGCCGTGGAGCCGGTCGTCCCCTGATCGATGGCTAGTAGGTAGCGCGCCACGTTTCGCAGCCTACACCAATGACCGGCTGGGGCGACCGTAGGAATTGCGCTGCTCGCGGGGCAAAATCACGCGAGCTTGCTGTGATTGGCCCCGGACTGTACTCTGCTGCGCGAGTAATGGCGCGCATTCAGCTTTCGACTCCAGAAGGCCAACAGGTGGTCGAACTGCGAGACCACAATTCGCTCGGACGCCATCCCAGCAACAGCATTCAGCTGCTCGACAAGATTGTCTCGAAGGAACACTGCATCATCGAGCGGCGGGCCGGCAGTTTCGTGTTGCGCGACCTGGGCAGCCTGAACGGCACGTACGTCAACGGCGAACGCGTCAACGGCGAGCAAGAGCTTCACCACGGGGATGACATTGCTCTCGGAGGCACTCGGGGGCGTTTCGATGACGGCTCTGGGCGCCCAATCCAACCTCCACCCGCGTACGGTGTGCCGATCACTCCCAGCGGTTCCATGCCGCAGTGGGCTCCCCCTCCCAGCTTGAGTGCTGCCGGCGCCGCCTACACGCCGCACGTGGCAAACCCTTATCCGCCGCAACCACCAGCTGTTGCGCCCGGACCGGTACCTCCTCCCGTGCCTCCTCCGATGGCGCCGATGAGCCCCGCGCCGGGCGCGTCATCGCCTCCGTTCACACCCGGCGCTGGTGGTACGGCCGCGATCCCGGCGGTGCAGCAACTTCCTCCCACCGCCACCCGCGTCGACGTCAACGACCGGGCGCGCGCCATCGGCACGCAGATCGCGGCAACCCAGAAGGGCTTTTTGCCCTTCGATCAGGTGCTGGGCAATCAACCCCAGCTCGCAGCCGACTACGAACGCCTGCGGCTCTCGCACGAGCTGTCGCGAGAAATCGCGCTCGAGCGCGATCTGCCCACGCTGCTCAACAAGATCCTGATCACCATCTTCAAGTTCGTGCGCGCGGATCGCGGCGTGATCTTTTTGAAGGGTCCCGACGGACAAATCGTGCCGAGCGCCTCGCTGCGTCGCGACGGTACCGACGCCCCCATCCCCGTCTCCTCCACGATCATGAATCACGTGGTGAAGGAGCGAGCCACGGTACTCACCCACGACGCCGCCATGGATTTCGCGGCCTCCAAGGGCAAGAGCATGATCTTGAACCGGATCAGCTCCGCGATCGTGGCTCCGTTGCTCCACAACGACGAGATCTTGGGCGTGCTGTGGCTGGACAGCGAGACGCTGGCGCAGTTTCAGCCGAAGGACATGGAAATCGTGACCGCCATCGCGGCGCAAGCGGCCATGTTCATCGAGATCAACATCCTCGGTAAAAAGATCGAGCAAGAGATCGTCAACCGCGAACGCTTCAGCCGTTTGCTCTCGCCGAACGTAGCCGAGCGGGTGCTCTCCGGCGAGCTGGAGGTCAAGCTCGGCGGGCAGTTGGTGCAAGAGTGCACGGTGTTCAACTCCGACATCCGCGGCTTCACGACCATGAGCGAGGGCAGCCAGCCCGAAACCTTGGTCGAGATGCTGAACGAGTACTTCGAGTTGATGGTCGAAACGCTGTTCAAATACGAAGGCACGCTCGACAAGTTCATGGGCGACGGGATCATGGCGCTGTGGGGCGCCCCCGTGGTGCACCCAGATGATCCACTGCGCGCCGTCAGCTGCGCGCTCGAACAGATGGAAGTGCTGGGACGCTTCAACCGTCGTCGCTTGGAGGCGTCGCTGCCCACGCTCGCGATCGGCATCGGCATTCATACCGGCCCGCTCGTCGCAGGCTACATCGGCAGCTCCCGCTCCCTCAGCTACACGGTGATAGGCGACACCGCCAACACCAGCGCCCGCTTGTGCGGCGTCGCGGCAGCTGGCCAAATCCTAGTCAGCGAAGCCACGCTCAATCGCCTGGGCAACCGCTTCGAAGTCAGCGAACTCCCACCCGCGCAGCTCAAGGGCAAAGAAAAGCCCTTCCGCACCTTCAACGTCACACGCCTTCGCACCGCCGTGCAGGTACCCGCCGCCATCGGTTGAGGTTCGGACCGTCCCGCGCTCTGCACATGCAACGACGCCCAGCTGGTGAGTTCCAGCAGGGCGTCGTGCTGCCTACCGTAAAGGTGCGTGCGGCGGGCATGAGCCTGCCGCACGTCGCTCAAGAGCGCTCGAAGTCTGCATCCTCCGCATCCGCACCGAGCCGCACGATGGCGCCTTGTACGGTTTCGCCGGACTCCATGTCGTGACCGGCGGCGCGTCGCAGTGGCGCTGCGGCGCGGCGAGCAGCGGGGAATTGCGAGCTGCGCGCCGGATTCGCAGGGCGTCGGGGGGCGGCGGGCCGGCGTGCAGTCCGCGCGGGCGACGCTGAAGCTTGTTTGGAGCCAGTGATCTTGAAGAACGAGATCAGCTCCTGGAGCTTCTGCGCTTGAGTTGAAAACTCTTCGGATGTCGAGGAGAGCTGCGCTGACGCCGACGCATTCTGCTGAATGACCTGATCGAGCTGCTGGATTGCAACGGCGATCTGCTTCGAGCCTGTGCTTTGCTCCTTGGTCGCCGCCGAGATTTCCTGGACCAGGGCTGATGTCTTACGGATCGCGGGCACGGTCAGCTTCAACATCTCGCCAGCTTCCTCGGCAGCTCGCACGCTCGCGGAAGAGATCTGCGTGATCTCCCCGGCGGCGATTTGGCTGCGCTCGGCCAAGCGTCGAACCTCCGCGGCGACCACAGCGAAGCCCTTACCGTGTTCACCGGCGCGCGCGGCTTCGATCGCGGCGTTGAGCGCGAGCAGATTCGTCTGACGAGCGATCTCCTCCACGATCGAGATTTTGTCGGCAATTTCGTGCATCGCTTGAACACTCTTGGTCACGGCAGTGCCTGACCGTTCCGCGTCTTGCGAGGTCTGGGACGCAATGCGCTCCGTCTGACCTGCGCTCTCGGCGTTTTGCCCGATACTGCCGGTCATCTCCTCGATAGAGGCCGATGCTTCTTCGGCGGCCGCAGACTGTCGTGTTGCACCAGCCGAGAGCTGCTCGGAGGAAGCGGTCATTTCTTCGCTACCGGCCGCAACGTGCTCAGCGACCACCTGGATCTCCTGCACAGTGGTACGAAGTTGCGTCACCATGCGCCGCTGCGCCTCCGCCAGGTCCCCGAGTTCGTCCTTCTGACGCAGCTCCACCTGAACGTCCAGGTCGCCCTCCGCAATACGCCGCGCCGCGTGGGTCACTTCCTTGACCGCATTCGCGATGGATCGCGAGATCAACAGGCCCATGAGCACGGCCAGCACGCAAGCACCGACGGTCCAGGTGAGCAGCTGCTGGCTCATGCTCGTGGCAAACTCGATCGTCTCTTGTGTCTTCTGCGCGCCGCCACGTTGATTGATGCTGGCAAGCTCATTCAGCCGGGAGAGAGCTTCTTGGAAGGTAGCAAGGGCCCCTCGAACTATTAGAGACGCCTCCTCCGGGCGATCGTCGCTCAAGGCAATGGCGCGTTGGTACTCGTTGATGAGACTAGAGTACGCCGTGCGGAACGCGTCATAATTCTGCCGTTCGCCCGGGAACGCGATCGTCGGCTCGTACTTGGCTAACAGATCCTGAAGCGCTCGCGCGCGGTCCTCGCCAGTCCGTCGGTATTGCGCGCGGATTTGTGGATCGCGAACTGCAACCAGTAACCACACGTCACCGCGGAGCATGGTCAGCTCACGGCGAATGCTGCTCAACGTGAACATGGACATGGTCACGTTGTGGTCGACCCAAGCCATGCGCTCGCCAACGTCGGTGACTGCGGCCCGGCTGCGCAGCCCGACAAAAGCAACGATGAGGGCTAATAGTACGAACGCCGCCGTGAGTCGCACACCGAGTTTGAAATTGTTAAACCATTGCATGACCGTCTTCTACTTTCTCGCCGAGCTTGTCCGAATGTTGGTTGGTGTGCGCGAGTGCCTCTTCCTCACCCGACTCGACGTAAGCGTTCGTATCTGAAAAGACCTTGTCTGCGTCCAGGATGACGAACACTCGATTGTTGCGTCGACCCATGCCGCGCAAGTACTTTTGTGAATAACGCGCGCCAAACTTGGGCGGCGGCTCGATGGTCTCTGGCGCTAGCTCGAAAACTTCGAGCACGGCGTCGACCAGGACTCCGATCACGAACGGTTCCTCGTTCAGCATGAACTCGACCAAGAGCACGCACGAGTGCCGAGTGATCTCCGTCGTGCCCATATCGAACTTCTGCTTCAGGTCGATGACAGGCACCACGCTGCCGCGCAGATTCATCACGCCCCGGATCCAGGCCGGCGCATTCGGCATGCGCGCGAGCCGCGGGGCTTCCACGATCTCTCGCGCGTTGCCGACATCGAGGGCGTACGTTTCGTCGTCGAGGCGAAACGTAACGTATTGGTGGGTGAAAACGATCATTGCGTCGCTCGAGGTTCGGGGTTCATTGTTGAGACGCCTGCGCGTCCGCGGTTCTATGTAAATTTTGCGTTCGAAGCGGGTTTGAGTGAGGCGTTGCGTACGGGTAGTTGCCCGAGCTGAAGCACCGTGTTCGGAATGTCGTCGAGCGCGAGGACTTGCTCGACTCCACCGCGCTTGAGCGCCTCGTACGGCATGCCGTATACGATCGAGGTTTCCTCGTCCTGAGCGATGGTTCGCGCGCCGCGGTCACGCAATTCCTTCATGCCGTCCGCGCCGTCTGCCCCCATTCCCGTCAAGATCACGGCGACTGCGTTGGCTCCGACGTGCTCGGCGGCCGAGCGGAACAACACGTCGACGGAGGGCCGATGCCGGTTCACCGGCGGAGCTTGATGTAAGACCACATGGTAATGAGCGCCGCTGCGCCGGAGCTCCATGTGATGGTCGCCCGGCGCGAGCAAGACCTGGCCGGGAAGGATGGCGTCGCCGCTCCGAGCCTCTCGCACATGGAGCGGGGTGGTGTCGTTCAAACGCTTCGCGAAACTTGCCGTGAAGTACGGCGGCATGTGCTGGACGATCGCAACCCCCGGACAGTTGGCGTCAAGGCCCGCCAACACGGTGGCGATGGCCTCCGTCCCACCAGTGGACGCGCCGATGACAACGACACGGTCAGTCGTATGTCGCAGCGCCAATTGCGGCTTCTCCACGGAAGACCGCGGCCGCGCAGGCTTGCGCAAATTCGCACGCGCCGCCACCCGGACCAACTCTCGAATCTGGTCGCTGGCCTCTAGGAAGAACTCACGCGTGGACAGGCTGGGCTTTTGAATAACGTCCACGGCGCCCGCTTCGAGAGCGGCCAGAGTGATTGGCGCACGAGCGGCGGCCAGTGACGAGCAGATGATCGTCGGGATGGGACGCTGTCGCATGAGTTTGCGCAAAAAAGTGACGCCATCCATCTTTGGCATCTCGATATCGAGCAGGATGACGTCGGGCACCTCTTGGCGAATGGCGCGCACGGCGGCGAACGGGTCCGACACACTCGCCATGACTTCGAACTCGCTCGTGCCTTGGCAGAGAACTGCTGTCAGCGCTTGGCGCACGAGCGCGGAGTCGTCCACGATGAGAACCCGCAAAGGCTTGTTCATCCGCGCTCCCGGCGGTAAACCGAGCGGCCCAGGTGGGTCAGCGGGAGAGGAAAGCCATGCAGGCTTTCAGTCAGGCTAACCAAGAACAGACCACCAACGCTCAGATACTTGGTTGCGCGGGCAACGATCTCTATCTGTCGTTCTCGCGAGAAGTAGATCAGCGCATTGCGAAGCAAGAGCACGTCAACCGGTGAACCGACGCCATAGCTTGCAGCCATCAGGTTCTGCCGAAAAAACCCGGCCTTGGCGCGCATCTCGGGCACGATGCGCACGGAACACGCATCGGCCTTTTTGCTGCGCATGAAATGCCGCAACCGCAGATGCGGTGGCACCGCGTCGAGCTGTTCTTGGTCGTATTTTGCCGCGACGGCCTTGCCCAGCACTCTGCCCGAAACGTCGGAACCGAGCACCTCGTATTCGCAGCTGAGCGAACGCTGTCGGCAGATGGAATCCAGCATCATCACGAGCGTCCACACCTCTTCGCCTGTCGAGCAGGCAGCGCTCCAGACTCGTAACGGGCGCTTGTTTCGGCTCGCCTCGTCGAGCTGCGGAGCCAACAGTTGACTCAAGAAGTCGAGCTGCGGAGGCTCGCGAAAGAACGAGGTCTTGTTGGTAGTGACCAGATCGAGAAAATGAGCAAGCTCCGGACCGGAACTGCCAGACTGCTTCAGGACTTCACAATACTCGCTGAAAGATGCGAGTCCCAGCGCGCGGAGGCGTCGCAGCAACCTGTTTTCGAGCATCGTCCGCTTGCTGTCGGGCATGGCGATGCCCAGCGTGGACTCGATTAGTTGCCGAAGTCGCGAAAAGTCCGCTGACGTCAGCGCGGGCGCGTGCTGTTGCGCGGGGACGGATGATTCGAGGCGCGCGCTCACGGCATTCCAAAGAGCAGCCGCGCGGCACCGAGGCGCGCGCACGCGGCAAGAGTTTTTTGATTGGGGTTCGACAACCGCGCTGCGGGGAAGCTGCGCAAAAAACTCGCAAGCAGCTGAATTCCCGCGGCGTCGATGTCCGCTAGGCCGGACAAGTCGAGCTCGAAGGCTTGCGGAAGCTCGCCGCCGGCAAGCAGCGCGTCACGCAGCTCCCGCACGGAGTCTCGTATCAGCTCCCCGGATACCCGCGCTCCTGCACCGTCACGAGTCAAACAGATCATGATGCCCCAAATGCACTGGCTTCCACGCCGTGCACGTCCAAGATGATGCCGATGTCGCCGTTGCCCAGGATGGCGGCGCCGCCGACGCCTTTGGGCCTGAGGAAACTCGGGTCCATGCGTTGAAAGAGGTCGTAACTCAGGTCGAGAGGCTTGATCACCGTTTGCGCCATACCCAAGACCCCGTCTACTAACAGCCCGAACTTGCGGCGTTCAGTCTCCACGAGCACTACGCGAGCTTCAGCCTCATTGTGCGCCTGCTCCGGCAGCGACAGCACCTGCGACAGGCGCAGGATGGGCAAAAGTTCGCCCCGAACGTCGACATACTCGTGCTTGCCTTCGACGGTTTGGATCGTGCCGGCTCCCGGAGCTATCAACTCCACGACGCTCAACAGTGGAATAGTGACGGTCTCTGCACCGACGCGGACATTCATGCCTTCGACGATGGCGAGAGTCAGCGGAAGACGAATTCGGAACGTCGCGCCTTGACCGACGCGTGATTCGACGTCGATTCGACCGCGTAGGCCTTGGATGTTGCGCCGAACGACATCGAGCCCCACGCCGCGACCAGAAAGTTCGCTCACCTCAGCCGCCGTGGAAAATCCCGGCAGGAAGAGCAGTTCGTAACACTGAGCTTCCGATAACGACTGTCCGGACGAAACGAGTCCTCTTGACTCGGCTTTCGCTCGGACACGCAAAGGGTCGATGCCGCGCCCGTCGTCGCTGACCTCGATCACCACGTGACCTTCGCGTTGCATTGCGCTGAGCGTGACGGTGCCCTGGGCGGGTTTGCCGAGCCGAGCTCGCTCTTCAGGCGATTCGAGCCCGTGAGCAACGGAGTTTCGAAGCATGTGTTTGAGCGGATCGACGAGCTGCTCGAGCACTTTGCGATCGAGCTGGGTCTCGCCGCCCTGAGTCTTGAACACGAACGGCTTGTCGATCTGCTTCGCTAGATCCCGGAGCGGCCGACGGAAGCGTTCGAACGTCTCGTGCGCGGGCAGCAGGCGCAAGCTCATCACCTGGTCCTGCATCTCGCGACCAAGTAGCTCCAAGCGCTCGAGCGCCACGGCGCGCAAGCTAGAGTCATGCTGACCGGCTTGTGCCTGGGAGATGCCGATGACGAGTTCGCCTACCAGGTCGAGCAGGCTATCGACTTTGTTAGTGTCGACACGGAAGGTGCTACCAAGCGCCTTGTCAGAACGCGCCTTGCGCGAGCGCGCATCAGCGTCGGAAGCGGCGCGGTTTTCCGTTCCCGCATGGGAGGGTTGCAAGACCTCAGTGGGGCCGCCCACTTCGCTAATCCGAATATCTTCCTCTTCAACGGACAGACAGCAAAAGCCGGCCACTGCCGCAGGTGACGACGTGGTTCGCAACTTGAGACGAAAGCCCCAGTAACACACGTTGGCGTCGAACTCCGGGAGGGCCGGCACTCGATCGAGCAGCGCCTCGACCTCCTCGACGGTGCCCATCAACGCTAGCTCTTCCAGGAGCGTCGCCGGATCCTCTCCCGAGGTCCACACGTCGGGGCGCAGCCGTATGTCGACCTGCAGCAACCGCTCACGTGCTTCAACGGGCGCTCCGCAGCTCGCGTCCCCGCGTTCGACGAGTTGCGCCATGGCCAGCTCGTAGGCGGGGCTGGGCGACCACACTTGTTCACTTTGCAAGCAGCTCGCCATGTCGCGCAGCTGGTCGATGGCGGCGAGCAGTGCCACCCCGTTCGCGGCCGCAGGCGGGAGGGCTTTTGCTCGAAGCTGCTCCAGGACATTCTCCATGGCGTGCGTCAGGTGCACGAATTCCGCGCAACCAATCATCCCCGCGTTGCCCTTCAACGTGTGCGCGGCGCGGAAGAGACCATCGACGAGCTCGGGGTCGTCGGCTTCAGCCTCCAGCTCGAGGAAGCCCTCTTCCAAGATGCTGAACAGCTCCTCGCATTCGTGCAGAAACGTCTGGACTAGGGCACTGAGCTCCATCGACGCATGCGAACGGCTGAGTCGTTCAAGGCATAAGGACACCGACGTTCGCCAGGTCTCGAGTTGAACTGAAGGGCCTTGTGCAAGTTTTGCGTCCGCTCTCCCAACGGCGAAAAACCTGCGCTTCGACCCGCTGCGCTGCGCTGACTGGATGACCGCGCGTTACGTTTCGTGCTGCACGGCTAGGCGACGCGGCTCATCCACTTACGACTGTTCGCGTCCATTCTCTCCAGCTGCGGAATTAGATATCGCATGCCGTGGCGGTCCGTGATCACGTGGCGACCGTCTTCGAGTCGGCGAATATTGTCTTCTTGTTCGACTACGAAGACGCGAGGCCCGCGCACGGTTTCTACGTGCCACTCGGAGCGAGTCGCGGCTTGCACGATGCGGTCGATGCTGCGCACCTCGGGCAAAAATTCGCTGTAGTAGAGCGCGTGCTCCAGCGCTTCGCGCGAAGCTTTGTCCAGCTCCTCGGGATCTTCGATGCAGCCACGCTCGTGGTGGGCAGCATCGACCAAGCTGATGAAGCGCGTCGGCGAGCTGAGCGGGAAACAACGTCGCGCGAACACGCGAACCTTCGGAGTGTTCGGACCGCTCAACCAAAGCACCCCCGCCTCCGACTCGAGCTCCATCTCCTTCGGATCGACCAGCCGTGCTTCGAGCGGAGCGATGGACGTCTCAGGGGTGCTGCCCACTGGTACGGCCAAAGCCTCGGCCGAAGACGTCGCTTGAGCGCGTGACAGCCTCGCGTATTCGCCGTTCCGCGCCAAGAGCTCGGCGTGTGTACCGGTCTCGAAGACTTTGCCGTCCTTCAAGACGATCAGGAAGTTGGCTTTTCGCAGCGTGCTCAAGCGGTGCGCGATGGCGATCGTGGTGCGACCCTCGATCAAGTTGTCGAGCGCGCGCTGAATCTCGCGTTCGGTCTGCGTGTCCACGGCAGAGGTCGCCTCGTCCAGAATCATGATCCGCGGATCGACCAAGATCGCACGCGCGATCGCGACGCGTTGGCGCTCGCCCCCGGACAGGGACTGCCCGCGCTCGCCGACGAGCGAATCGTAGGCTTCCGGCAGCTTCAGCACGAACTCGTGCGCCCGCGCGGCGCGCGCGGCGGCCAAGATACGCCCGCCACCCGCGTTCGGCGCGCCGTAAGCGACGTTGTCGCCAATCGTGCCGAAGAATAAGAACGGCTCCTGCAGCACGATGCCGATGTGCCGCCGGTATTCGGGCAGCTCGAAACGCCGAATGTCGGTACCGTCCACGCGTACCGCGCCCGCGGTGGGATCATAAAAGCGGCAGATCAGGTTCGAAACGGTGCTCTTACCCGATCCGGTGTGGCCCACGATGCCCACCATTTGTCCGGCCGGAACTTCAAAGCTGACGTCGTTCAGCACCAAGCGACTGCCGTATCGAAAACTCACACGCTCGAACTCGATGGTGCCGGCGACGTGGGGTAGCGGCAAAGGATCCTTGGGATCCATCACGGTGGGCACGCGGTCCAGAATCTCGAACAGCCGCTGCGCACCAGCCGACGCCTTCTGCGTCGCGCTGAGCATCCGGCTCATGCTTTCGACCCGCGTGTAGAAGCGCCCGGTGTACGCGATGAACGCGGTCAGTGCGCCCACGGTGGTGCGGTGGTGCAGCACTTGCCAAGCGCCCACCGCCCACACTACCAAGAGGCCGATCTGATTGAGCATCGTCACGAGCGGCCAGAAGAAGGTCCACAGCCGATTGATGCGCAGGTTCACTTCGACGATGCGCTCATTCGCGCGTCGGAATCGCTCGATTTCTCGCTGCTCTTGCGAAAACGCCTTCACCACGCGGATGCCCGGGATGGTGTCGGCCAGGATATTGATCATCGACGACCAGACGCGGCCATTGCTCAAAAAGCCGTGGGTCAGCCGACCGCGGATCCGCACGATGAGCCACGCGATCCCAGGAAACGACAACAGCGCCGCAGCAGCCAGCCACGGGTCGATATACAACAGCACCAGCGCCGTGCCGACGATCATCAACACGTCGGCGATGAAGTCGACGACGCTATCCGACAGGAACGAGCACAGATGGTCCGTGTCGGAGCTGATGCGCGCGATCAGATCGCCGGTGCGCTTGCCGCCGAAGTACTCGAGGCTCAGTCGCTGCAGATGGGAGAACGTGCGGTTGCGCAGATCCGCCGCCACGCGTTCGGTCGCGAACGCGAGCACCGCGCTCTGCCCCCAGGCCAAGAGCCACGCGGCAACGGCTGCTGCCAGCAGCCCTCCGAGATAGATCGCCACTTCCATGTACAGCGGCTCGAGTGGCGCGTTCTGCGCGTGGCGGGGGACCAGCACCTTGTCCACCAGCGGCATGGTCAGATACGGCGGGATCAAGCCCGCTACCGTCGAAGCCAGCGCCAAGCCGAGACCGAGCGAGATCGATGCACGATGGGGACTCGCGAAGCGCAGCAGCCGCAGCAGCGGCCGCTTCATGCGCGAGATGGCTTGCGTGCGATTGGCGGGCGGCTCGTCATCGTCGCTCGGTGGCGCGAAATCCTCGTCACCGCGCGCCTGGCGTTGTTGCAGCGCGAACGCTTCACAGAACGCCGCCGCGCCAGAAGCCGCCGCCAAGGTATGAAACCAGCGCCCGAGCGGCCGCGGCCCGATGTGCAAGCCCAACTCCCCAAGCCCCGCGTGCTCGTACCGGGTCAGCTCGAGCTCCGGCGAAAGCTCGACGCTTTGCCAGTCGAGTTTGCCGACGCGGCTCCACAGCCGCGCATTGGTCAACACCAACACGCCGCTGTCGTAACGGAGCTCGGCGTCCAGGTCTGGCCGAAACACGGCCGTGGTTGACTCGCCGGGACCGAGCTCGAGATCGGGGGGCGCCGTGTGCGAAAGGAATGCGTGCGAAGACACCGAGGCGCGCACGTTACCAGAAGCATTCAGAGATCGGTCCGCGACGGCTCCGCGGCCAGTGGGCCAGGGCAAGAGCTGGCGTGATCGGCTCAGCTGGCGCAGGATTGCCCCGCTTTCCGCCATGCGAATCCTCAAAGTTCTGGACCTGAACGGCCCCAACATTTGGTCGAACCTCCCCGCGATCGAAGCGTGGGTCGACCTCGGTCATTTCGAGGACTTCCCCTCGCACACACTGCCCGGCTTCAACGAGCGCATCTACAAGTGGCTGCCGACGATGGTGGAGCATCGCTGCACGATCGGCGAGCGCGGCGGCTTCTTCGAACGGTTGCGCACCGGCACTTGGCTCGGTCACGTGCTCGAGCACGTCACGCTGGAGCTCCAGTCACTGAGCCATCGTCCGGTCGGCTTCGGGCGCGCGCGAGAGACTAGCGAGCGTGGAGTCTACAAGGTGGTGATGCGCTGCGAGTCACCGGCCTTCGCGCGCGTCTGCATGGAGAGCGCCCGCCAATTGATCCTGACTGCCGTCGACAACAAGGAGTTCGACGTGGAGGCAGAAGTCGCGCGCCTGCGCATGGTCGCGGACACCTTGTGCCTCGGCCCGAGCACACAAGCCATCGTCAGCGCGGCGCAAGACCGCAACATCCCGTCGATCCGTTTGAGTGAAGGCAACTTGGTCCAGCTCGGCTACGGCAAAGCACAGCGCCGGATCTGGACGGCAGAGACGGCCAAGACCGGCGCGATCGCGCAAGCCATCGCACAAGACAAAGAACTG
>Ga0247764_1000429_pt1 | contig 14697 bp, 11 predicted proteins | sample UWRJL051202B4_FD_179932 | JGI IMG/M metagenome (GOLD analysis project Ga0247764, IMG submission 179932) | Plant litter microbial communities from Arlington Agricultural Research Station in Wisconsin, United States - UWRJ-L051-202B-4 | ecosystem: Environmental > Terrestrial > Plant litter >...
GCTGCCACCGTTGACCCCGCTGAGTACTCGGACTGGTACGCTTTTCAGGCAGAAGCAGGTGAGCTCAACGTGCTAATCCACCAGCTGCCGAAGAACGTCGAGTTGGTGGCACAGTTGTTCAACGCTGCGGGGGGAACCGTTGGGGGCGTTCAACGGGGTGGCAATGCAGGTGCTGACGTGATGTTCTCGCGAACGTTGCTCGCTGACGATCGCTACTTTTTGCATGTATCTTACAGGTCCGTGCCGCCCGCGACGGGCGGGCGGCTCTCGGTGGACGGACCGCCCGCTCACGTGGTGCAGCCGTATACCTTGCTGGTGTCGCAGTGAACCGGCGCACGGTTCCTAGTCCGGGCTCGCCCCGCTGGCTCGCGCCTGACCGCACGGGGTGCGCCCTAACGGCGCGGTTGACGCGTGGTTAAGTTGCTCGGCGACGCTTGCAGTTGATTCGGCAACGGCGCTCGCCAGGGACCGGTTCCAGCGCCAAGAAGCCTTTCAGTTTTGAACTGCTCCTTCGCAATTTTGTTACGGGGGCGCGTTTCGAGGTCGCACCTGCGCTCACGTTTCTGAGTCCGAGCGCCGGCGGAAAGCTAGCTGAGCGAAGCTTGCAGTACATACTGATGGCGCGTGAAAAAGGTAGTTCCGTGGTTCTTGTTCCTGGTCTCGGCGGCTTTCCAAGGTGTTGCTTGCAACACGGAGTTCGAATGGGAAAAGCTCGCGACAGGTGGCGCACCGAGCGGCGGGAACCTCGGCAGCGGCGGCTCGCTCAGCAGCGGCGGCGCCGTGAGCGCGGGCGGCACGATCGCGGACGCTGGCGCGCTCTCGAATGGCGGCAGCGCCGGCGCCACGACTGACGCGGGTGCTGCTGCCGGCGGCACCAGCGCGGAAGGCGGCGCGCCGACGGGTGGTACGCTCAACACCGCTGGCGCAAGCGCGGGTGAAGCGGGCGAGGTCGGTGAGACCGCGGGAGCCGGCGGACAAGTCAATCGACCGCCCGTGTTCCACGTCTTTCTGTTGCTGGGCCAGTCCAACATGGCGGGTTACCCGAAAGCGTCGGCGGCGGACCGCGTAGAGGACGCGCGAGTTCAGGTGCTGGGCTTCGACGCTTGCTCGTCGACCGGCCGCCAATTGGATAAATGGGATACGGCGGCCCCGCCGCTGCACGCCTGCTGGAGCGACGCGATAGGACCGGGCGACTACTTCGCCAAGACCTTGATCGAGACGCTACCGAGCGGTGACACTATCGGCTTGGTGCCGTGCGCGATCCATGGCGAGCGCATCGAAACGTTCCTCAAGGTGGGCGGGACGCGCTACGACTGGATTTTGCAACGAGCCAAGCTCGCACAAGAAGCCGGCGGAGTGATCGACGGCATCTTGTTCCATCAAGGTGAATCGAACTCGCAGGACTCCAGCTGGCCCGGCAAGGTGAACACCTTGATCACGGATCTGCGCACCGATCTCGAAATCGGTGACGTTCCGTTCCTGGCCGGGGAGCTCGCGCGCGACGGCAATTCCAGGGGCCACAATCCGCTCATCAATCAGTTGCCGGACGTGGTGTCGAACGCCTTCGTCGTTTCGGCGGAGGACTTGATCGTGGATCCGGCTGACACGCAGTATTTGGTGCACTTCGATCACGACTCCATCGTCACGTTCGGGCAGCGCTATGCGCAGACGTTGATCGAAGCCAAAGGTTGGTAGTGCGGACGCGCTAGCCTCGACTGGTTTCGCCGCGCGTGCCGGGGTGATACGCTGCAGCGCGGGATGCCCAGCGATCGCCAAGCGGACTTTCTGCTCGCCCCCGAGCTCTCTTTCCTGAATCACGGCTCGTTCGGGGCCTGCCCGCGGGCTGTGTTCGCTGCGCAGCTGGAAATCCGGGAGCGGCTCGAACGCGACCCGGTTCGCTTCCTAGCGCGCGACTTGTGGGCGCAACTCGACGCGGCGCGCGTGGTAGCGGCGAATTTCGTCGGAGTCGCGCCGTCGGATTTCGTGTTCGTCCGGAATGCGACCAACGCCGTGAACACCGTGCTGGCCTCGTTCGCCTTTCAGCCAGGCGACGAGCTGCTGCTGACGGATCACGGCTACGCCGCTTGTCGCAACGCGGCCGAGTATTGGACCAATCGTGCGGGCGCGCGCGTGGTCGAGGCGCGCGTGCCGTGGCCGGTGACCCGCGAAGAAGACATCGTGGACGCGGTGATCGGCGCGGTTACGCCTCGGACGCGCCTGGCGATGCTCGATCACGTGACCAGCCCCAGCGCGCTGATCTTTCCCATCGAGCGGCTGACTCGCAGCTTGAAGGAACACGGCGTGCCGGTTTTGGTCGACGGTGCGCACGCGCCGGGTTTTTTGCCGCTAAACGTGCCGGCGATCGGTGCCGACTACTACACCGGTAACTTTCACAAATGGTGTTGCGCGCCGCGCGGTGCCGCGTTCCTTGCGGCCACTCCCGCGCGCCAATCCAGCTTGCGCCCCCTGATAGTGAGCCACGGGGCTACGGCAAAGTGGCCAGAGCGACCACGCACCTGGCTGGAATTCGATTGGTTGGGGACGGAGGATCCCACTTCCTACCTCAGCGTGCCCGCTGCGCTGAACTATATCGAGAACGCGGTCCCCGGCGGCGTCTCCGCCTTGATGAATCAAAATCGAGCGCTCGCGCGCGAAGCGCGTGCGCTCTTGATCGAGCGCTTCGGTGCGACACCTTCAGGTCCTGAAGACATGGTGGGCGCCATGGCTGCGTTGATGTTTCCCACGGAGCGTTGGCCCGCCGCCGAAACGTTGCAGCGTCGTCTACTGGACGAGGAGCGCATTCAAGTGCCCATCTTCCAGCTCCTGGATCGTAGCGAGTTCTTGGTGCGCGTTTCAGCCAACATCTACAATTCGCGCGCAGACTACGAGCGCCTTGCCACGGCTTTGCGGCAGTGGATGCTGTAGGTTTCTTGTGGTGCGAACTCGGCCGATGGGGTGTAAAAGGGAGCGCATGAAAACGGGCTTGTATGTGTTGATTGCTGCTTTGGTCGTTGGCTGCGGTGGTCAGTCGGAACCGGCAAATGCGCCGCCAGCCGCCACGCCGGAGCCTCAAGCGGCTCCCCCGGCGGCTCCTGTTGCCGCGGCGCCGGAGCCGGCCAAGCCACCCGAACCGAAGCTGAAGTTGCAGGTGTTCACGAGTTCTGCCGAAGGCTTCTTGGTCACGTCGTCGATCATCACGGGCCCGACAGAAGCGGTCGTGATCGATGGGCAATTCACGCTGGGGGACGCCAAGAAGCTGGGGGAGACGGTGAAGGCGACCGGGAAGAAGCTGACGCAAGTCTACGTCACGCACTGGCATCCGGATCACTACTTCGGCTTCGTCGCCTTGAAGGAGGCATTCCCAGAGGCGAAGTTGGTCGCGCTACCCGCGACTATCGCCGGGATTCAGAAGACGTGGCAAGCCAAAGTGAAGCAGTGGAAGCCACTGTACAAAGACGGCATCACCGACAAGCCCGTGCTGCCGGAGCCGCTCGCGGGCAACTCCATCACCGTAGACGGCGAGGCGCTCGAGGTCGTGGGCGGAGTGCAGGGCGATGATGCCGACAACTCGTACGTCTGGATTCCGTCGCTGAACACGGTGGTGACGGGCGACATCGTGTTCGACGCCGTGTTCCCGTGGACCGCGGAGACCAACGCCGACTCTCGCAAGACCTGGACCGGCACGCTTGAGCAAATTGCCGCAAAGAACCCGAAGCTGGTCGTGCCGGGTCACCAAAAGCCGGAGCGCGCGCAGGATCCAAGCAACCTGGCGTTCACCAAGGACTACTTGAAAGTCTTCGATGAAACCGTGGCTGCCTCCAAGAATCCCGCCGAAGTTCAAACCAAGATCAAGGCCAAGTACCCGGACGCAGCGCTCGACATCATCTTGAAGTTGGGCTCTGAAGCCGCGTTCAAGAAGCCAGCCAAGGCTGCCCCGAAGAAGTAAGGTCCAGCGCCTGCTGATGCAGGACATGTTCGAGTCTGGCGCCGATGGCAGAACGCCTCTTTATACGGTTTGGTGACGAAGCGCCTCCTCTTCCGGAGTCGACGACGCCAGACGGTGTGATGCGGGCGTTTCTGCCGAGTCGCGCGTTGAGCCCGTATGTAGTTCAGCTCGTCAGTTACAAAGAAGAGATCCCGGCGGGGCAAGAAGTGCTGGAGCGCGTGCTTCCGGATGGCGCCGTGCGCTTGATCTTCAACGTTGGCGACGCTCCGGCGGTTGGGAACGTGCCGGGAAAAGCGCTGGAGGCCGTGGGCGCGTGCGCGGAGCCCGCGGTCGTGCGCTTGTCGGCGTGCGTGGAAGGCGTGTCGCTGGCGTTGCGTCCGGGTGCTGCGTCGGCGCTGCTGGGCATGCCGGCCAGCGAAATTACGGGGCGGGTCGTTGCGTTGGATCTGCTCTGGCAAAAGGACGCGCAAGAAGTGTTGGAGCGCATGGCGCTGGCTCGCGGCGCGGATGCGCGCATCCGCGTGCTGGAAGAGGTGCTGTTGCGTCGCCTGCGTCGCTCACAGCCGACACCGGAGCATACCGTGCTCGAAGCCGTGCGTGTGATCACGCGCTCCCTCGGGCGCAACTCCGTGCGACAAGTCGCCGCGCAGGTGGGGGTTAGCGAGCGCCGACTGCAGCAGCTGTTCCAAGCCCAGGTCGGTTTGACGCCGCGCACCTATTCACGGCTAGCGAGGTTACACGGCTGTCTGCGCGCTCTACGGGCGGGGACGCCACCGCGCTGGGCTCGGCTGGCGCAAGACGGGGGCTTTTCGGACCAGTCCCACCTGATCAATGAGTTTCGTTCCTTGTGCGGGCTGACCCCCACGGAATTCCTGACACGAGAGATTGCGGGTTCTTCCAATACCTGATTCGGACGGGGCTTTAGGCTGTGCTCCCGGAGAACCAACATGTCCTCGAAGCTCCTTCCCCTGACAGAAACCATTGCAATCGTAACAGGCGCCAGCCGAGGCGGCGGTAGAGGCATCGCCGAAGAGCTTGGCGCGGCCGGAGCGACCGTTTACGTCACGGGGCGTAGCACGCGCGCCGCGCCAGCCACGAGCTACGCCGATATCCTCAAGCTCTCCAAGCTCAGCGCGCTCCCGGGCAACATCGAGGAGACAGCGGAGCTCGTAACCCGCCGCGGTGGTCGAGGCATCGCCGTGCGCTGCGACCATACGCAAGAGAGCGAAGTGCAAGCATTGATCGCGCGGGTGGAGCGCGAAGCAGGGCGGCTGGACGTGTTGGTGAACAACGCCTGGGGCGGGCACGAAGTGTTCGATGGTGTATTCAGCGCGCCGTTTTGGGAGCACTCCCTGCAGCAATGGGACGCTATGTTCGACCGCGGCGTGCGCAACCACTTGGTCGCCAGCCGCTGCGCGGCACCGCTGTTCGTCCGTCAGAAGCGGGGTCTGATCGTGACCACCACGTTTTGGGACCGCGACCGCTATTTGCACGGCAACCTGCTGTACGACCTCGCCAAGTCGGCGATGAATCGTCTGGCGTTCGCGCTGGCCCAGGAGCTCGAGCCGCACCGGGTGGCTTCCGTGGCGCTCTCTCCAGGTTGGATGCGCACGGAGTTCGTGCTGAGCGGTCATCACACGGACGAAGCGCACTGGCAGGAACGACCGGAGCTTTCCGGCACGGAGTCGCCTCGTTACCTGGGCAGGGCCGTGGCGGCGTTGGCTACAGATCCGAACGTGCTGAATAAGACGGGTCGCGTCCTGCGTGTCGCAGATTTGGCGGCTGAATACGGGTTTACGGACATCGATGGGCGCAGGGTCGCCCCCTTCCAAATCCCGGAAAAGCAGGAGCCCTGACCCGCGAAAGCTCAGCGCTTGCATTTCTATGGAGCCAGCCCAAGAACTTCCGGGCATGACCCGCTGCGCTCCTGCGACCAAAAGTGAAGGACTTCGACGCGAGCGCGTCCGAGCTTCGCGTCAATTCTCGGACGGCACCTTCCGCAATCCTTCGGGTCTAGGTCCTGAGCTCAAGGGCAATTCTTTGCCGATCATCGGAGAATATTTCTTCGGCAACGCGCAACGCAATCCGCCGGGCGCATTGCCGCTGGAGCGCCCTTTGGAAGTCTGGGCCAGCGCTCCGGACTCTGGTTTTCGCACGACCTGGCTCGGCCACAGCACGGTGCTCCTGGAGCTGGACGGCTATCGCGTGCTGACGGATCCGGTGTTTGGCGATCGGGCATCGCCGCTGAGCTTCGCGGGACCGAAGCGCTTTCATCCCGTGCCGGCGACGCTTGCGCAGTTGCCGCCGCTGGACTTGGTAGTGTTGTCCCACGACCACTACGATCACTTGTGCGCGCCCACGTGGCGCGCGCTAGCACGCACGCACGTGCCGATCGTCACGGCGCTGGGCGTGGGCGCACATCTGGAACGCCTGGGCGTCGCGGCAGAGCGCATTACAGAGCTGGACTGGCACGAGAGCGCGCAGTTTGGCGGGCTTCACGTGACCGCCACGCCCTCGCAACATTTTTCCGGGCGCGGGCTCGGGGATCGCAACCGGACGCTGTGGGCCAGTTGGGTGATCGCGTCACAGCGCCGCAAGGTATTCTTCTCTGGGGACACCGGTCCTTCGCGCGAGTTCGAGCTGATCGGGCAGCGGCACGGGCCGTTCGATTTGGTGATGTTGGAGGTGGGCGCGTTTCACGAAAGCTGGGGCAACATCCACTTGGGCCCCGCGAAGGCGCTCGAGGTATTTCAGATGTTGGGCGGCGGGACGCTGCTCCCCGTGCACTGGGGAACCTTCAACTTGGCCATGCACGCGTGGGACGAGCCGGCAGAGACATTGCTCGCGCTCGCCGCCCACAGCGGTTCGCGCGTGATCACCCCGCGGCTTGGCGCCGCCGTGGAGCCGGAGCACATTGAACGCGCGCTGCCCTGGTGGCGCGAGGTGAAGGCGGAGCCGTGTAGCTTGCTGGGTGGGCGCTCCAGCGCCGACTCAGAGCCCGCATAATTGACGCTATCTGTCCGACACCGCCGAGGTTCCGCAGCGCCGACGCATACGGCGTAGCGAGAGACCCAGTACGAACGCCAAACCGAGGTACGGCGCGTTCGTTGAGCGGGATCGCCCGAGCTGGCAGCCGCTGTCGTCGTGCTTCGTGACGACGGCGGTCGCTCCGGCCAGCGTCGCGAGAGTGCCGCCACTCGCTCCGCCGTTGGTCTGGGTCACACCGCCCGCGGCGCTCCCGCCATAGCTGGGTGCGGAGCCGCCCAAGCCGTTGTTGGCGCTGCCGCTCGCTCCCCCGGATGCTGCGGAGTAGCCACCGCTCGTGTTCGTAGCACCGCCAACCGACGCAGTGACGCTGCCACCCACGGAGGCCCCGGCCGAGGAAGCACCGCCCGAGGAAGCACCGCCCGAGAACGCGCCACCCGACGAAGTGCCGCCGCTGCCCCCCGCGGAGGCTCCGCCGGCACCCGTGATCCCACCTGCGCCCCCGCCCATTTCTTCGCGCAGAACGGTGCCGTGGCGCACCACGCCCGACAACCCTCCGGGCACGGTGCTGGTGCTCGACCACTGCTTCAAGTCCTTGCTCGTCGAGTACAGGAAGCCGCAGTTACCGTAGCAATCGAGGAACATACGCCAGTCGCCGTTGTCGAGTTGGAACAGCCCGATGCCCTCCTTGCCTTCGCCCCAGCCCGCCCAATCGCGCTTGCCAATGAACTCCCACGGCCCGGTGAGCGCGCTGGCCGTGGCATGTTCGATGAACTTGGTCGATTCGTCTTTGGTAAAGGCGTGATACGTCGCGCCCTGTTTGACCACGAAAGTATCGATGTAGTTCGGTCCGATGCCGATCGGCACAGGCGCATCCCAGGTCAGTAAAGTGTCGTCTTTGGCCTTGAACGCGTAGGTACGGAACGCGTTTTGAGGATTGGTTGTATCGATGTTGACCAGCAAGTAGATGCTGTCGCCGTCTTTGAACCATTCCGGCGCCCAGGTCATCCGCGTATTGGGCACGCCGGATGGCACCTCCTTCACGAAAGTCCACTTGCGAAGGTCCGTGCTCGAGGCGAGCGCAAAGCTCGTCGAGTTCGTCGTCCACGATTGTAGTGTGTAGGCGATGTAATACTTGCCATCGCTGTGCTTCATGATCGTGGGATCACGCAGCACGCCCGTGGGGCCCGCGTAGGTTTCGTTCCCTAGCGCCTTGAAGTTCAAGCCATCGCTCGAGGTGTACACCGACAAGCGCTGCTTATCGGCTGCGTCGCCCGTAAACGTCGTGAACACGTAACGCGTCGCCGCGTTCGCCGAGCCGGCAAGCAGAAGCAAAGAGCCGAGCCCAGCCAGCGCAGAGCGGGCGATAGAGCGCATCGCGTCCACCATAGCAGCCTCGACGCGGGCTGGTGTGGCTCTCGCGGCCTTGAGTTTCAGTGACCAGTTCTGCCGCAAAAGTGTAGCCGCACGAACAGGATGCCGTGAACGCGACCGAGGATCGGTGATTGTCTGCCTCGGCGTCGGTTACAGGTCAGCGCGGAGAGGCGCTTTCCTGCGCTGGCCCGACAGCCGTTGCGGGTGATGCTACCGCTGTCGCGGCGCGTGCTGTAGACTCTCACGCTCGCGCATGCGAAGGACGACGAACCAAAACCGCCAGCTGAAGCGTCCCTGGATGACGCGCGCTCTAGGCGTGTTTTTGCGGTTGCTGGTCGCGCTTGCGTTGCTGGAGTTGTCCGGCTTTGCTCGACTGACGGAGATCGGCTGCGCCGATCACGCGGAAGACGTCGAATGTTGCGGTGATTGCCCGCTGGAGCAGCAAGACAAACATTGTCCCCCCGGTTGTGCGGGCTGCCACTGCAGCCACGGTTCGCTGGTGCTGCCAGGACTGGGTGGGGTTGCTTCGCTGGGACCTGATCCTGGCGCGGCGATGGAGCAACCGCTGCCTTTCGAAGCCTCCGTTCCGCGCGCGCCTCCCAGCCGGGGCGTCTACCGGCCACCGCGTCCCGCTGCGCTCGAGTTGCGGTTCGGGTAGCGAGATCGTTTCAACAGAACGCGGTCTCGCGCCTTGTCTTGAGCACGCCGCAGCGCTGGCTGCTGCGTAACGAGGAGCAGGATGCGTGGCATGTGTAAGAACGGCGGCGGCCGCTTTGGCCGCTGTGGTCGCGGTGTTCGTTTCGAACGCCAACGCTGAACAGACGGAAGCGTGCGGTTCACGGGTGACCCGCGCGAATGTGGTGCGCTGCGCAGTGGGCGCGAGCTTGAGCGTTCAGCTCGAACGACAGGAGCTGTCCGCGGCAGTGGCACGCAAATCCGCGGTGAGCCCGCTGTTGCCGGACAATCCGGTGCTGGCGGTGTCGGCGGCCCAGCGTCGCACGTCCGCGCAGCGCGACGTCAACTGGTACGCGACGCTGAGTCAGCAGCTGGAAGTCGGTGGTCAACGCGGACTGCGACAGGACGCCGCGGAAGCGAGCGTGGGTGCACAATCGCAGCGCGTCGTGGCTTCGCGGCGGGCTACGGCAGTGCAGGCCTGGTCCAGCTACTTCGAAGCGCTGGCCTCGATCGAAGAACGGCGCCTGACGGAGCGCTTGGTCGCGGTGAGCGAACGCGTCGCGACGGTGGCACGCGCCCGCGCAGAGAGCGGCTTGATCTCCGGGGTGGACGCCGACGTAGCGGACGCTGCTGCGGTGCGCGTGCTGCAGGCCAGCTTGGCGGCGGAACGTCGTGTGATCGAGCGCAGCGCTCAGCTGGCGTCATTGTTGGGCCTGGAGCCCAAACCTTCCGCGCTTCCGATCGAAGGTGAGCTAACGCCTCTCGCCGAGAGCATCCGTGCTCTGGGGACGGACAACACGTCCCTCAACGAGGCGCGCCCGGAACTGCTCGCGCTCGAGGCCGAGCAGCGGGCGCTGGAACTGCGCGCAGCGGCGTTTCGACGGAGCCGTGTTCCCAACCCGACGCTGTCCGTGTTCGCCCAAAACGACGGCTTCAACGAGCGCGTGTTCGGCGTCGGGCTGTCGCTGCCGATCCCTCTGCCCGGCAACGTCGGTCGCACTTACATCGGGGAAATTGCGGAAGCGGAAGCGCTGGCGCAACGAGCCCACACGGAGCGCGCGCAGCTGATCCGCGAACTGAAGTTGAGTATGAGCACCGCGCGGCAGGCGTTCGCGTCCCGTACCCGCGAAGTGGAGGCGTTCACTGCGCTCAGACTCTCGCGTGCGGAGCTGGGACTGTCCGCGCTGGCGGAACAAATCGAAGCCGGGCGTCTCTCGGTCAGGGACGCTTTGATCGCACAGCAAGCACTGATCGAGCTGCTGCTTTCGCACGTAGAAGCCCGAAAGAACTGGTGCCTAGCCTCCGTGGAGCTGGCTCGTGCGCTGGGGTTGCCACTGGAAGGGAGCAAGCCATGAACGCGCTTCGCCTGATCAGATACGCCGCTTTTACGCTGATTTTAGCAGCGATCTGCGCATGCTCGCGCGAGCGTGAGCACGAGCACGAACACGGCTCGACGCCGCCCGCCTCTGCCTCCGGCCACGCTCACGCGCACCACGCCGACGAGGCCGAACACGAAGCAATCCCGACGCGGGTGCGACTGGAGCCGGCCGTCGTCGCGGCAGCCAAAATTCTCACCGCCCCGGTCACCCGCCAGACGCTCGCTGTCACGCTCGAACTCCCCGGCGAGCTCGCTTCCGATCCGGACAGGACCGCCAAGCTGTCCGCGTTGGTTCCTGGTCGGCTCGAAGCCGTGCACTTCAAGGAAGGTCAGAGCGTGAAGCAGGGCGAGCTGCTGGCCACCATCAGAGTGCCCGAGCTCGGCAAGACCAAGGCGGCTTTTGCTGCGACTCGCTCGAAAGCGGTGGCGGCGCGCGCCAACCTGCAGCGCTTGCAAGCGCTCGCCGAGAAGCGCCTGGCCGCCGAGCAGGAGCTGCTCGCGGCGAAAGCCGAGGCGGAAGCGCTGGAAGTCGAGGCGAGCGCCGCGGAGGAGCAGCTGCGCGCGCTAGGAAGCAGCACCGGCGGCGCAGTCCGCTCGCAGCTTGCGCTCCGCGCACCGGTCAGCGGAGTGGTCTTGTCGCGCGACGCCATCGTGGGTCAGCCCGTGAGCGCGGATCAAGTCATCGCCACGATCGCCGATTTGTCGGAGGTGTGGTTTTTGGGGCGCGTGTTCGAAAAGAACTTGAGTCAGGTGCGTGTCGGCGCGCCCGCGGAAATTCAGCTGAATGCGTACCCCAAGGAACGCTTCGTCGGCAGCGTCGATTACTTGAGTCAACAGATCGATCCGACGGCTCGCACCTTGGTCGCGCGCATCCGCTTGACGAACCGCGACTCCTTGCTGCGACTGGGGCTGTTCGGCGTGGCGCAGGTGGGCACGGGCGACGACGACAAGCGCCGGCCGGTGCTGGTGGTGCCGCGCAGTGCGCTCACTGAAATCGGAGGGAAACCCGTCGTGTTCGTGCGCCAGGCGGACGGAGACTTCGATCTGCACCACGTGGTGCTGGGCGAAGGTGCGCTGGGCAAGGTCGAGGTCGTGAGTGGACTGCGTGAAGGGGAACAAGTCGTGGTGGACGGTGTCTTCACGCTGAAGAGCACGGCGCTGCGCGCTACCTTCGGCGAAGAGGGGCACTGAAGCATGGCCCTGCTTGGCTGGATCGTACGCTGGTCGTTGAGAAACCGTCCGGTCGTGTTGGTCGCGATCGTTCTGTTCGTGATGCTCGGCGTGCGTTCCGCGCTCACGCTTCCGATCGACGCGGTGCCGGACATCACCAACGTCCAGGTACAAATCATCACGGCCGCCCCAGCGCTCTCGCCGGTGGAGGTGGAGCAGTACATCAGCGTGCCCGTGGAGCGCGCAATGGCCGGCATTCCTCGCACCACCGAGGTGCGATCACTGTCGAAGTACGGGTTTTCGATGGTGACGGTCGTCTTCCGCGATGACACCGATATCTACTTCGCCCGCCAGCTCGTGGGCGAACGCTTGCGCGAAGCTCAGGCCACCGTCCCCGCAGACTACGGTACTCCGGAGCTTGGCCCGATCTCAACGGGGCTGGGTGAGATCTTTCAGTTCGTCGTGCGCAACGACAAGCTGACTTTGATGCAACTGGAGGAGCTGCTGGATTGGCAGATCGCGCCCCAGCTGAAGGCCGTGCCCGGCATCGTGGAGGTGAATAGTCTCGGCGGTGAGGATCGGCAGTACCAGGTCGTGCTGGATCCCAAGCGGTTGCAGGCCGCTGGCGTTTCAGTGGCCCAGACCGTGGAGGCGCTCGAGAAATCCAACGCCAACGCTGGCGGCGGTTACATCGAACATGCGCGCGAGCACTTCGTGATCGGCACCGACGGCCTGGTCAAGAACCTCGACGACCTGAAGCGCGTCGTGATTGGAGCGACCGCCGAAGGCGTACCCATCACCGTAGCCACCGTCGGCGACGTGCAATTCGGTCCGCGTTTACGCCGCGGCGCCGCGACGAAGGACGGTAAAGGTGAAGTCGCCGTCGGCATCGCGCTCATGTTGATGGGCGAAAATTCCCGCACAGTGACGGAGAGCGTCAAGAAGAAGCTCTCCGCGATCGAAGCCAGCCTCCCGCCCGGTACCCGCATCGAGCCGTTTTACGATCGCGCGTCACTCGTCAATCGCACCACCGCCACCATCGGCAAGAATCTGCTGGAGGGCGCGCTCCTCGTGATCTTGGTGCTCTTCGTGCTCCTGGGAGATCTGCGCGCGGGCCTGGTGGTGGCCACCACCATCCCGCTCTCCTTGCTGTTCGCGGTGGTGGTCATGAACGCGGCGGGGCTCTCCGGCAATCTGATGAGCCTCGGCGCCATTGATTTTGGCCTGATCGTCGATGGCGCAGTGATCATCGTGGAGAATGCGGTGCGGCGCTTGTCGGAGGCGCAGCGTGATCGAGCTCATGCGCTCAGCGCTGCTGAACGCATCGAGCTGGTCGAGCAGTCCACGTTGGAGGTCCGGTCCGCCAGCGTATTCGGTGAGGCCATCATCGCCATCGTGTACGTGCCGATCTTGGCGTTGGTCGGAGTTGAAGGGAAGCTGTTCCGTCCGATGGCGACCACGGTGCTGCTGGCGCTGGCTGGCGCCTTCGTGCTCTCGCTGACGCTCGTGCCGGTGCTCACCAGCTACCTGGTTCGTCCCAGCGTGGGCGGGCACGAAACGCGGCTCGTGCGCTGGGCGCACCGAGCGCTTGGGCCGATGTTGGGCGCCGCCTTGCGACGGCGGACCCTCACCATCGGGCTCGGTGTCGTGGCGCTCGCGGGTTCCGTGGCCGTGTTTACGCGCGTCGGCGCGGAGTTCGTGCCCCAACTCGACGAAGGCGATGTGCTGGTCGAAGTGCGCCGACTGCCCGGCGTCGCGTTGTCCGAATCCGTAGCGACCAGCGAGCGCATCGAGAAGGCGCTGCTGAAGATCCCGGAAATTCAACATATCGTATCGAAAACCGGTGCGCCCGAGCTCGCCACCGATCCGATGGGCATCGACCAGTCGGACGTCTACATCGGCTTGAAGGATCGTGAGGCTTGGCGCGCTGGTCTGACGAAGGCCGAGCTGGCAGACGAGATCTCCGAGACCATCGAACGTGCCGTGCCAGAGGTAGCGGGCGGCATTTCTCAGCCGATTCAAATGCGCACCAATGAGCTGGTCGCCGGCGTGCGCTCGGACGTTGCTGCGCTGTTATACGGGCCAGATCTCGACGAGCTGACCCGGCTCGGTGAGCGGGTCGCGAGCGCCGTGCGCGGCATTCCGGGAGCCGTGGACGTACGCGTGGAGCAGATCGCGGGGCTGCGTTACCTGCGCGTGACGCCTGAACGCGCCAAGCTCGCTCGCTACGGTCTCAGCGTTGCGGATATCAACCAGCTCACGGAAACGCTGGCCGTGGGGCACCCTACCGGCTGGGTGCTGGAAGGCGAACGGCGCTTCGGCATCGTGGTGAAGACGGCGCACGGCTTCAACGGCGAACTGGACGCCATCGCGTCGCTGCCGCTGAAATCCCTGAATGGACGCGTGGTTCCGCTAGGGGACGTGGCTGAGCTCGCGTTCAAACCTGGCCCTGCCGCTGTCAGTCGCGAGAATCAATCGCGGCGCCTGACCGTGGAGTTCAACGTGCGCGGACGCGACTTGTTGTCGGTGGTGCAGGAAGCCCAGGCGAAAGTCCAGACCGCGGTGCACCCCCCCGTGGGCTATCGTCTGGAGTGGGGTGGTCAGTTCGAGCATTACCAGGAAGCCAAACAACGTTTGGCGGTGGCCGTACCCGCGGCCTTGTTCCTGATCGGCTTCCTGTTGTGGCTTGCGTTTCGGTCAGTGCGCACCGCGCTGATCATCTTCTTGAACGTCCCCTTCGCGGTGGTCGGCGGCGTGTTCGCTCTAGCGCTGCGCGGCATACCGTTCTCGATTTCAGCGGGAGTCGGCTTCATTGCGTTGTTCGGTGTGGCGGTACTCAACGGCTTGGTGCTCGTCTCCTTCAGCCGTCACTTGGAGGAGCGCGGCGTTCCTCCGCTCGAAGCCATTCGACAAGCAGCGGAGCTGCGGCTACGCCCGGTATTGATGACGGCGCTCGTGGCAGCGCTCGGCTTCTTGCCGATGGCACTCTCGACGGCGCCCGGCAGCGAGGTGCAGCGTCCGCTCGCCACGGTCGTGATTGGCGGCATCATTTCCGCCACGTTGTTGACGCTGCTGGTGCTACCCGTGGTGTACGTGTTGTTTACGCGGCGGGCGGATCACTGAGCGACACAACGTTCCGCCATCGTTGCCCACACGGCTTCAGCCGCCA
>Ga0247764_1000430_pt1 | contig 14692 bp, 13 predicted proteins | sample UWRJL051202B4_FD_179932 | JGI IMG/M metagenome (GOLD analysis project Ga0247764, IMG submission 179932) | Plant litter microbial communities from Arlington Agricultural Research Station in Wisconsin, United States - UWRJ-L051-202B-4 | ecosystem: Environmental > Terrestrial > Plant litter >...
CGGAAGCAAGCCGTTGCCGTCGGCGTCGACGCGAAAAATACGGCGACTACGTGCCCATTTCGCAGAGAAAGTGAGCTCGCTAGCGAAGCTGCCAGGGCGACCCGTGAGCGCGCCGAGCAGCGCGTCCGTGATGCGATGGGCCGTGACGCGCGCCTCGCTCTTCGGCACGACGATCTTCTTTTGGTACACCGGCTCCTTGCCGACGTTCAGAAAGTAAGCGACGCCGAGCACCTGAATCTTGCCCGGTTGATTGTCGGCGCGCGCCGCGACCTTCACGATCGCTTCGGCGCCGAGGCTGCGCCACGCGTCGATGTCGATCGAGTCGTCGAAGCCATACAAGCCGACGGGCGCTTTGCTGTCGGGAATCAAATCGAACAAGCCAGTGAGCTCGATGTCGCGCCGCACGACACCGCGCACGATCACGTCTTCCAAATCTGGTGACAGTGACGGCAGCACCGCGATGCGCGGTACTTTCTCCTGCGAGCTACCCGTCACCAAGATTTCGCCGAGCACGCTCTCGTCCGCGGGCGGGGAAGCTTGAGCGGTTTGTGCGGATGCGCTCGGGGTCGCGGCGAGCGCTGCTACTGCGACTCCGAGTCCGAAGGCGGCGCGGGCGGCGCGGGCGAAGGTGCGGCGGGGGGCTCGGGATCCGGTGCCTTCGGTGTGTCCGGAGCATCTGGATTCGAGGGCGGACGAGGCGCGGGAGAGGGGGACGAGGCGTCGCATTCGGCAAATTGTCCTGAGAGCCTGACTTGCAGGGTGCTGTCTAAAATGTCGGGATAAAGTGGCGGCGGAGGCGGCAGCTGTTCGCCGACCGCGCCGTCCAAGGTGGATTTGGCGCGTTGGTCGAAGACGGCGTTTCCGCTGGGGCGCAAAGAGTAGCTGCTGACCTGACGATCACCGCCTACTTGTACGCTGGCAGACGCTGCAAGCTTCTTCAGTTCGGCACAGGGGACTTCATTTACTGGTTGTTTGAAGCGACTGTTGAACCAGGAGGCCAACCGAGCGCGGTACTGGCTGACTGCACGCGCTTTCAGCGGGTCGGTCTCCGTGCCCTCTTTCACGCCGTCGGGTGAACCTTCACCCTCTACGGTAGGGGACGCGTCAGGCGGCCCAGCATCGAGCAAGACCTGATCGACTTGTTTGGCAACCTCGGCGTCAGGCGGCGGCGCCTCCGCGTCGGGTTTGGCAAGTTTGCTCGTCGGTAGCGCTTCGGGCGTCTTGGAAGCCTTGGCGGACGGCGCGCTCGACTCTTCGAAGCGCTGCACGGGTGGATTCTTCTTCCACATGTCCGGCAGCTTTTGCTTCACCTTCTTGCCGCCCAGCTTGAGCAGCGGCGCATCGTCCAAGATCGGGTTGACCTTGATCGGCATCGCCGTCGGCACTTCTGGGGCTTTGGCTTGAACGTGCGCGCGGTTCTGACCAGCGAACACCAAGAGCGCGAAGAAGCCCGTCAGCATCGCCGCGCTGAACGCCGTCGCGAGCGCGACTTCGCTGCCAGAGAATGCTGGCCCCGGACCGGTTGTGTGCCCCGCTGCACTCACGGCAGAACGAGCGCGAGCCTCACCGCGGGGGTGAAGTCGGAGGCTCCTCTTCGATTTCGGGTTCGACCAGCAAGTTGAGTGACTCCACGCCGCTGTTGCGCGCTGCAGCCACTACCTCGGCGACGATGCCGTAGCGCGCGTCCTTGTCCGCGCGGATGTACAGCTCTCGCTCCTTCTGCACACGCGCGTTGTCTTTCAACGCTTGATCCACGCGGCCCGTGACGTCTTCTTCACCGAACAATACCCGCTCCTGCTTGGTCACGCTGATCAACAGGCGCGCATCTTTGACCGGCGTCGCCGCTGCTTTCACTTCCGGCAAATCGATGCGCAAGCCGGTCGTGAGCAGCGGCGCGGTCACCATGAACACGACCAGCAGCACCAACATCACGTCGACCAGCGGCGTGACGTTGATGTCGCGAAATCCGCCACGCCTGCGGCCGCCGCCGACGCTCGCGCCCATGTTAGCGCCGGCCTTGCGCGTAGGGGTTGTGCGGCTGCTGCGGATACTGCGGTTGCTGTGCGTATTGCGGCTGCTGCGGCGCGCGATCGTCTTCGGCTATCGTCTCCACCCAGACGTCCGCGCTGGCCGTCAACTCGTCGATCAAGTCGCCGATGCGCTTGTCTACGTAGTTGTAGCCGACGGTCGCTGGGATGGCGGCGACCAATCCGAAAGCGGTGGCGATCAGCGCTTCACCGATCGCGGGGGCGACCACCGGCAAGGATGCGCTCTTCTCCAGACCGATGCGCAAGAACGCGTCCATGATGCCCCAGACGGTGCCGAACAACCCGACGAACGGCGCCGCCGAAGCGATGCTCGACAGCGTGGGCATCAGCACCATCGCGCGCTGCTGCTCCGTCGCCACTGCGCGCCGCGCGATGGCACTCAAGAGCTCCGAGCTGGTGCCCGTGGCCGTGCTTTCTCGGCGCCGCGCCAGAGCCAGCACCACCCGCCCGCCCGGCGAGCTCTTGTGGCGCTCGGCGAGCGCCACGAGGTCCGGACCGCGCGTGGCGCCATCCGTCGCGCGTTCGAACGCGCGCAAGCCGTTGCGGAGCTTGGCCAGCTGCGTGAACTTCAAGAACCAAATCAGCCAGACCAGGGCGGCAGCGACGATCAGCACCACCAACACCACCAGCACGACGCCCGACGAACCGAGCATCAGCGCCAACGGATCTAAGGCTTTTTGAGCGTGCGCCGGAGCTTCTGCAGGCGGCATCGGTTACCGTCAGTTACCGGCAAGAATGTCGACGCGACGATCTTTCGACCAGCCCGGCTCGTCCGTACCGCCCGCGTCGTCTTCACCGCGCGAAGTCGTGTCGACCTTACCGGAATCCAAACCGGCGCCGGAGACGGCACTCTTCACGTTGTCGGCGCGGCGCTGACCGAGCACGCGGTTGTACTCTTCGTCACCGCGCGGATCCGCGTGGCCGACCAGGCGCATGCGACGACCCTTGAGCGGACCGGTGCTGAAGCAGTCAGCCAGCTTCTTGAAGATCACGCGGTCGTTCGACTTCACGTTGGCGGAGTCGTAAGAGAAGAACGCTTCCGTTTCGGTGATCCCGCAGAGCCGACGAATCTCGTCCGAGATGTTGATGTTCGATTGTTGGGGCGTCTCAGCCGGCTTCGGCGCGGCGGCGACGGGCTTGGGCGCCGGCGCAGGCGCGGGTTGAGGCGGCGCCTCGGCCGGAGGCGGTGGATCCGAGCCGCAAGCCAGGACTGAGTTGAGGGTTGCGAGCAAAAGGACTGCTTGGATTCTCACGACTTCTCCGTTGATGGCTTGGTGCAGCGCATAGGCGGGTTCGGGCCTCTCCCACGCGGGTGCGGGAAAGTGGCTTCTAGCCGGGCTTCCGGCTGCCGCCTAGGGCCTCCGTATAACACACGATGATGTGGCGAAGCGGAGCACATCTTGGTGGTCACGTGAGTGCAGAACGAACGGGAGGGGCATCCACTTACGGTCGCGCCTAAAGAGCTTGCCTTGGGCGCCTACCTCGCCAAACGTCGGGGGAATCTGCCCGATTCCCGTGCTCATGAAAATCTGCGGTGCTTTCCCCTGCGAAACACTCGCGGCAGTTGCTCGCTGAGCAACTCGGAAGCGTTCAACGCAAGAGCTTCAGGTAGGCCAGTAGGCCGACAGTCGCAGCAATGAAGAACAGAATCAGGGCGACGCCACCGGGTCGGCGCGCCGCGCTCTTGCTGATCGGTCGACTGCGAGCGGCTTCCAGCTCGGTCATGGCGAGGAGCGCCACGGCTTTCAACTTCTTCTCGGCGAGCGCGTGACGAGCGCGATCAGCGGCCATTCCGCGATAGCGCACCGCGGCTTCGACCAAACAATTGTGCTCGCGGCAATAATCCAAGAAGGCGCCGTGTGCGGCCTCGTCGTCCCAGTTGTCGGTCGCGCGCTTCCACAGCGCGTCCAGGATGGGGTTCGTGGGCGTAACCATGGTGCGCGAACAACGCGCACTATTTCATTCCCTGCGCTCGGGACGCAAGCTCAGCGTCGGGGCCTCACTGACCGACGACGTCGTAGCTGAACACGTAACAGAACGGTCGAGCCGACCCGTCCTCGAGCAGCGGGCGGTAGCGCCAACGCGAGAGCGCCTTCACTAGCGCAGAGTCCACGGCTGGCCCCGCTGATCGCAGCACGTTCACCTTGCTGACGCTCCCGTTCGTGTTGACGCACAAGCTCACCGTGGTTTGGAAGTTTTCACCGAGACGCTCGATCGCAGACGGCAGGCGCACGCGGTAGGCTTCCGCGCTCGGGTTGATGGCGAGTTGTGCGTGGCCCAAGCGCGAACTCAGCGTGCGCGGCGCGCTGTTGACCGGAGCGATGGGGTAGCTGGGCGCCAACGTGGCGGCAGGTACGACCAACGGTGCCGGCGCAACTGCGGCGAGCGCAGTGGGTGCCGGCTCCGCAGCAGGCAAGCTGACGGGCGGTGTGCTGGCAAGCTCCGCTGCCGGCGCCTCGTCGTCTGCGCTCGCTGCGAGCTCGGGCTGAAGGGAAGCCTCTTCGGCGTTGCGCTGCGCGCTGCGTCGCGCCGAGCGTTGAGGCATACCGCGCACGGGAGCCGCTAGCTGTGCGCTCGGGACTGCCAGTGAGGGGTTCAGCTGCTCCGCTGCCGTGGCGGCGATCGCCGTCGCCGTGTCGACCGAAGTTGGGGGGGGTGGGAGCTGCGCAACGCCGTGCGCCTCCTGCATCGCAGCGCGCGGCGCCACGGGTTCCGTCGCCGCGTCCGCGACGGGTGCTCCCGTTGGCGCCGGCTGCAGCAATTGCAAATAGCGAGGCAGCGCTACCGCGCCCGCTCCTAGCCCAGTGAACAACAGTCCGAGCGCCAGCCAGGCGGCTTTCGGTGACGAGGCCTTGCGTGGCGGCAACGTGTTCGCTGACAGCGCTGGCATGGAGCGCACGGAGTCACGCGGTGAAGATTGTTCGGCTAGCTCTTCTGCCAAGCGCAACGTGGCGCGGCGCGCGTCCTGCCGATCCTTGGTGATCTCTTGAACGTACTGCGCCACCGCTTCGTCCGCCGTGGGTCCGAACGCATCTGGCCACGCGCGCTCCAGCCCCTCCAGCAGTTCCTCGGCGCTTTGAAAGCGCGTGTCGCGATCCTTATCCAGCGCCTTCAGCACCACCAGCTCGAGCGATTCCGGATACTCCTCGTTCAACGCCGAGGGCGGCGTCGCCGGTTCATCCGACAAGATGCGGGCGATGGTTGCCGACTCCAGCTGAGCGCGGAACGGATGTCGACCCACCGTGAGCAGGTACAGCAAGATGCCGGTAGTGAACACGTCGACGCGCGCGTCCAACGTCTCCCCTCGCAGCTGCTCCGGCGCGAGATACGAGATCTTGCCTTTGATTTCGCCCGAGCCGAAGGTGGCGCTGGACGCCGTGGTCGCGACGCCAAAATCTACGATTTTCACCGTTCCGCTGTCGTCGACCAACACGTTGGGTGGCGAGATATCGCGATGGATCAAGCCGACGTGACGTCCGCGTTCGTCGCGCAAGTTGTGCGCTGCGGTGAGACCGCGACAAACCTGGCCGACCAAGTTGATAGCGACGGGAAACGGCACACCGCCGTGCGCTTGCGCTTCGCGTAAGATGTAGGCGAGCGACTCGCCCTGCACGAGCTCCATCACCAGGTAGAGCGTGCCGTCTTGCTCACCCAGCTCCAGCATCTCCGCTACGTTGGGGTGATGGATCTGCGACGCGAGCAGCGCCTCTTGTGACAGCATTTGCTCGAGTTGGGGATGCTCGAGTGAGCGCAAGATGGTCTTGATCGCGACGAGCTTGCGGAAACCGCGCGTGCCCTTCAAGCGCGCGGCCCACACGTTCCCCATACCGCCCGATGCGATGGGCGTAAGCAGCTCGTAGCGGCCCAGCATTTGTCCTGCGCTGAGCTCACCCTCCAATTGATTTTTACTCGACACGTGAACACCTCGTGCCGCGCCGACGTTGCGTCTGAATCTGCGCTGCCGACGAGTCCTCTCTGGCGCGAGAGCCGAGGCCGTGGGCAGCTGCCGCAATTGCGGAGTTCAGAACCCCTCGAGCCGTGGTCGCCGTTGCCCGGTTAGTTGCTTGGTAGTGCCAGAACGCGGGCGAGCCAAAGCTCAATTTCGATAACACCTCATGTTGCACGATCGGTGCCCAACTTCGCAAGGCTTAGACGACGGTTAATTACCGATTTCACAAAGCGAACGCTGCGGATTTCAGCGCGTTCGGTGGCGAAAAACACCGTGACAATTTTGGGCGCGAGTCAGCGCCGCACGCTCGAAGGCACCCTTTGATCAAACACGATGTTTGCGCGTGAGGTCGTGAGTTGGTTTTGCCGAAGAGCGCTCTGTCTGGCTTGCTCTCACTCTTGGGACTCGTGTAAGCGGGCGTCCGAGCGAGCCAGCAGGCTGGCCTCGCGGGCACGAATCGGTGGCTTTTTGCTGCAAAATGCGAGTCGTGGACGCTTATTGGGTCGCCGACTATCTTGTGCGACATGGAGCAGTGGGTGCGCTTATCGGTTGTGGGATGGGTGGGATTACTAGTCTTCGGTTGCGGTGGGCGCTCGAGTTCGCAGGCGGAAGAAGGCTCTGGAGGTTCGACGCTGAACGCCGTGCAGGGTGGAAGTCCCAGTGTCGCGATTGGAGGCAGCGCTGGTGAGGGCGTGCTGCACGAGGGCGGTGCGTCGTCGAGCGGTGCGGGCGGCTCTGCCGAGTCGATGGGTGGCGCGATCAGCATGGGTGGCAGCATGGGCGGCGCGCTCTCGAGCGCCGGAGGTTCTCTCGTGGAGCTTGGAGGAGCTCCGCCCGTCTCCGGTGGCTCGCCGACGCAAGGCGGCGCGAACGCGCAGGGCGGTGTGAACGCGCAGGGCGGCGGGATGTGCGTAGCGGAGCCGTTCAAGGCCCAGGCGTACGATCCCAAGTGCGAGGACCTCGCGGCGCTAGTGGTTGAGGATTTGCGGTTGGATGGAGCGGCCGTGCCAGGGAAGACAGTGATGATCCGAGCCGCTGTGCGAGAAACGTCGGGAAAGCAAGTGCTGGCGACGACACCCGGCGTGCATTTCGAGGTGGATCGCGAGGACTTTGGCTTCAAATCCCCCGACTTTTGGTGGTTTGGTATCAACGGCTGCGGAATTAGCAAGTGTGGAGTCGAACTCAGGCTGCCCTCCAACGCCGAACCTGGCACCATCGCGCGGCTCAAGGCGAGCGTCGCCGGTCAAAAACTCGAATGCCCCAATACGCACTTTCAAGAGATCGAGTTCGAAGTTCAGTCGGAACAGTAGTCGCAGCGTCCGCGCTCGCGCTGACAGCGTGCGGAGGCAGGGGCGCGGTGGCGGCCGCGCCTCCTCAGAGCGCTGCTCCAGAAGCACACGCTGCGTCGGCTTTCGCCAGCACGGGTTGGGAAGTAGTGCGCGTTCCCGAGGTCGCGTTGGAGCTCAATTTGCCGCTCGCTTCCGGTTGGCGTGCGCTTCCGGGCAGCGCGTGGACGCGACTGGAGCACGCCGCTAGCACCTCCTTGCTCGAGGTGCGCGTGCTGCGCGCTGAGCGGCGCGTCAAGCCGGAAGACTGCGCCGCACGCGCGCGCCTGGAACGCCCCGAGTTGCCCGGCTTCGCGCCAGAGGAAGCCGTGGACGCGCAGCTCGTCACCGCGCCCCCGGGCTTTCGCGCTCAACAAGTCGTCAGCGTGCAAGAAGCGCCCAACGGCGCGCTCGCCGGCGAAGTCAGTTTGTACGCCGCGGGCGTCGGCCGCTGCTTCATCACTCATTTCATCACGCGCTTCAGCGGTCCCCAGCGCGAGCAAGAAATCAGTCACCGCCTGGCGCTCGTGACGGATCGCATCATCCCCAGCTTGCGCTTACGCGACGCTGACACTCGGGTCGCCCCAGAGCCGTTCTCCAAGTAGCGAAACGTGGGAGGGGAGCTCGCTCGCTTCGAGCCCTCCTCGCTCGGATTGGTGGGTTTCGCCGGGGTTCGTAGAGCGCCGGACCCAGCCAAATCTGGTCGTGATCAGTGCAGCGTGTGCCACTGGCCGTCGTGTTCGACCTTGGGCACTTCGGTTTCCGCCGGTGGCGGGATCATCGGCATCGGGGGAGGGTTGTTGCGCGCCAACACGATGTGCACGCGCTGCTGAGCGGCTTCGCTCGTCGCGATGCGCGCCATGTCTTCGCGAGCCTCTTCTTGCTCCCAACGTGCGAGCGTCTTCTTCGAGCGTTGTCGGCGCTTGCGCCAACCCACGAAGAACAAGCCGAACGTACCCATCCAGATCGCGGAGCCACTGAACAACACCGGCCAGAACGTGTAGCGCTTCGCGACGTCTTCGCGCCACTCTTGCTCGAGCTCCGTCAGCTCGATGCCGTACGATTGGCGCAACGCGACCGAAAAATCCGAACCCGCGCGGATGCGCTCGACCAGACCTTGGAAGCGGAAGTGTTCGCGCTTACGCAGCAGGTAGCGCACCACGTCCACCGCTTCGGCGTAGGCGACGCCCGCGTCGGCTTCGTTCGCCGGGAAGCTCGAGTCGAGTTGTTCCAGCGGCAACAAGTGATCGCCCACGGTCGCGAGCCACAGCGTTTGCAGCCGCGTGAAGGACGTCTCGCCCGACGCCAACACCGCAAAGCCTTCGTTGAACCAGCGCGGCACGTGCGAACCTGCGACTGCATCGTGCAGCGCGATGTGCGCGAGCTCGTGGCGGAACACTTGCACCAAGTCGTGATCGGAAGTGGGATGCACCGGCGTCAGCGTCAGCAACACCAATCCAATCTCGGAGTAGGCGACGCCCGCGGCGTACTCGGGATACGGCGCGCCGGGCGGCGCCAAGGTCGCCATTTCACCAGGCGTGCGCGCGACGTCCACGCGGACGTGTTGGAGCACCGGCACGCCGAGCCACTCGCTGAGCTCTTGTCGAACCTTCGTGCTCTCGGCGATCAGCGCTTCGACGCGTTCGCGGCTCGACGGGTGATAATGAAACTGAATCCAGCCGCCATCGAAGCGGTTGTAACCAGCGGGGATCCCCGGGACGGTCAGACGCCCGGGCCCCAGACGCGGAGCATCGCTCGCGCTGCTCTGCAGAGTGAGGGCGGGCAGATTGCCGTCGCCACTCACGCCCGTGCGTTCATTCGCGATGGGTGTGTCGGCCGATACCGTGCTCGGCGCGAGCAGCAGCCATAGCAGCGAGATCAGCGAGAACGCGCGCCCCAACCAGGGTAAAAGGTTCTTCGCTGAGCCTCGCTCGCTGACCATTGCTTACAAATTATGAACTCGTTTTTGCGTTTGGCTGCCGCCCAATCCGGCGGGTTGCGCGCGTTTTTGGCCGACACACGGTAGGACGAGCCGGTGTGGGCTGAAGGCCCCATGAACACTGCGCGTGCGTGAGGCGCCGGTTCAGGATGAGAGCCAGGCCAGTGCCGCGCCGAGTACGGGCGAGACGCCGCTCGCATCCTGCAGTGGGATTCCGAGCGCCACACCCACCACGATGGCGCCGATCCAGATCGGCAGCGCGACAACGGCAATCCTGCGCGTTCGCAGGACGGCAGGGCTCGGAAGCAGCAGCAGTGCCGCCGCAGTTCCGAGCCCAACGGACAGGTCCAGCAGCGAGACCCGCGTCGCGCTCGCGGCGCCGGAGAGCAGCCGCGCCAGCAACACACATGGCCCGACGCCAGCGGCCACGGCGGCAGCCGCACGCAGCGTCAGAGCCGTTCGCCCGCCCAGGCGCGCCAGCCAGAAGTCGACGCGCGCGCTCAACGCCACGAACCCCAGCAGGACGATCAGCGAAATCAGCGTGAGCGTCACGGCACCGAGCGGGCGGTGATGGGTCGCCACCTTCAACAGCGTCGCCAGCAGCGCCAACGGAAACGCCGCCAGCCCGAACCCACACAGGAGCCGCCGCGCCCCCGGCGTCAGGGGTTGCGAGGTGAGCCATCCAGCGCACAGCAAACCAAGTAAGAGCGCTGAGCACGACCACAAAGTCAGGAACGTGCGCACTCCCTCACCCGCACGCGTCGCCGCGAACGCGGCGGCGGCGGCTCCCGCCAACGTTCCGATCCACAAGCCACGACCCAAGCGCTGCTGGCTCGATTCCGCTTCGCTGGGGTTCATACCGTGATGGGCCTCGTCGCCAAGCGAACTCGCCGCGCTCGCTCGCGCGGCACATAGCCGTGCTCCAAGTAGAATTTCAGCGCGCGCGTCAGCGCTTCCACCGCGGGGCGGTGGCGGTAGCCGAGCTCCCGTTCGGCCTTTTCATTGCTCACCCAGACGCGTGCATACGCAAAGTCCCGCGCGAGACGCGCGGTGAGCACGGGATCTTTGCCCGTGAAGCGAGCTAGCGTTTCTATGGCAAGCCCTGCGAGCTTCACCAGGGCGTGGGGCGGTGTGAAACCCGGCTGTGCGAGCCCCGTGATCTGATGCAGAGTTTGAAAGAGCTGTCGGAAAGTCAGGTTGTCGCCGCCGAGGATATAACGCTCGCCGGGGCGTCCGTGTTCCAGCGCCAAGCAGTGACCTTCCGCGACGTCGTCCACGTCGACGATCGAGACACCGCCGTCCGTGACGGGGATCTTGAAGCTCGGGCTGAGCGCCAAGTAGTCGAGTAAGCTCCGACCGTTGGGAGTGGGCTTGCGATCGCCGGGGCCGAACACGCCCGCGGGCAAGACGCTCACGATGGGCATGCCGCGCCCAGCGTATTCGTCGACCAGGCGCGCCGCTTCGATCTTCGCGCGCACGTACACCTCCGGGTCACGCAGCTGCGAAGTGCTGGCCTCCGTGAGCAGTTCGTCGCCTTGCGTCGTCCCGAGGATCGCGGTGCTGCTGGTGACGACGATGCGCGAAATGCCGTGACGTCGTGCCGCTTCCAACACCGCGCGCGTGCCAAGGATGGACGGCGCCAAGATCTGCTCGGGTCGCGACGGCTGATAGCGATACACGGCGGCGACGTGATAGAGCTCGTCACAGTTCATCAACGCACGGTACACGCTGGATTCCAGCGTCGCGTCACCTACCGCGAGCTCCACGCGGTCCCACGGCAGATCTTCGAGCGCCTTCAGAATCGAGCCCGGCCGTACGAAGGCTTTTACGCGCTTGCCGCGCGCGAGCAGCCTGCGCACTACCGCTGAGCCAATGAAGCCGGTGGCGCCGGTGACGAGCGCCGTGGTCACGCGCGCGGTGGTCACGTCCGCGCTCCCGGCTCCGAACGTCGCTGACGTTGGCGAGCGGGATCGTGCAGCTCCGTCAGCGCTTGCTCCAATGCTTGGATCGTGATCAGCACGTCACCGAGCTGCGCCGTGATGCCAGCGCTGTCGGCTTGCAAGCTGCTGCCGTGAGTGTGCTCCAGAGCGACGATGCGGCTCAGGCTGTTCTCCAATGCTGCTTGCAGCTCCGCCAGCTCTGCGGCGATGCGCTCGGAGGTGGCGTGGAGATCGTTTTGAGCTTCGATCTGGCCTTGTTTGCTGTTGAGGGCGCTGCGGAACTTTTCGCGGGCGTCTTCGGTCAACGCCGACGCCAAACTTTGCTCCAAACGCCGCAATTCTGCGGCATTTCCGCCGGGTTTGAAGCCGAGCAAGAACTCATCGATGCGGCTCTGACGCTTGAGCAGCGGCCCGACCTTGGCGCGCATTGCCTTCAGCTGCTGCTCGATACCCGGCAGCGAAGAGCGGATGCTGGGATGCGCGTCCGCGAGCGCCTGGTCGATGCGGTCCATCAACGCCAAGAGCTCGCGTTCGCGCTCCGCGTACGGCTCCTTCAGCTGCGTTTGCGCGGTGCGATTGAAACGAAACTGCGACGCGGCGACGGCGCCCATGGCCGCTGCGGTCGCCGGCAACAGCCACCAGATGCCGGACAAGCCGAAGGTAGCACCACCCACGGCTGCGACGGCCAAGCTGAGCGGATTGGCGATGGCGGAGACCAGCTCCTTCGTACGTTCGCGTGCGGAGCTCATGCCAGATCAGAAGTTTGCGCTCAGTTCCTGGTAAATGCGACCGACGTTGCTGGTCGAACCTTCGTAGGCGCGCGCGTTACTCTTGTTCGAGATCTCTTTCAGCAGCGATTTGGCGGATTTGTTGCCGTAGGCGATCGTGTAGATCTTGATCGTCTCCGGGTTATCACCCTTCGGTAATACATCCATCAAATCTGGCAGCGTGATGGGGCTGCCTTCGTCTTGACCATCCGTGAGCAGGACGATGCCGTAGTGCCGATTCGGCGCCTTTTTCTTGCGTTCGTTCCAGTCCAGCATGGCGTTCTTGAGCACCTCGTACAGGTGGGTACCGCCGCTGGCGAACAAGCCGCGCACGCGTTGGCGCGCCGCTTCTCCGCTCTTGTCCACCGTCTCGGCCTTCGACAATTGGAAGATCTTGTCGCTGAAGGTGCGTACCTCGAGCTCGTCGCGCGCTTGCATCTTTTCAATGAAGCCGGCGGCGCCCTCTTTGGCCTTGTCCATGGCTTCGCCGGCCATGCTGCCGGAGGTGTCGAGCAACATCATCACGCTGGCTGGCTTCTTCGCCGCCAACCACAGATCCTTCACGCGACGCAGCACGTCTTCGCTCGGCATCTCGAAAGTGGGCGAAGCCGGCGGATCCGCGCGCACGCCCCATTCTTCCGTGAACGGTTCGCCCGTTGGGTCCTGCTTCAGCGGCCGGATGCCGAACGTGATCGCCTGCTTCTGCACCTCGTCCGTCAGTAGGTAGTCGACGAACTTCTGCGCCGCTTCTCGGCGCTCGCTCGTTACCCAGTCGGTTTGCGGAATGCCGATCGGGTGTTGCGAGACGAAGCTGCCCTCTTTCGGGTAGATCGCGACGATCTTGAACGGCTTGTTTTGGGTCTTGCGGTTGCCTTCGATCACGCCGTTTTCGTATTGAATCGTGGCGGACAGGTACGCTGGTCCCTTGTCGCGCATGTAGTTCTCGATCCACACGCTGCTGAGGCCGTAATGCGCGACAGACTGCTCCAGGTTCGACATGTACGTGAGCAGGCCCGGATCCTTCAAATCCTGAACGCTCAGATCCTTGGACTTCTTGCTGTAGGCGTACACCTCCGCCATCACCGCCAAGAAGCCGCTGGCGGCGTCCGGATGCGCGTGACCCCACTTGAAATGGCCCCACTCCGGGTGACCATAACGAGCCCAGCCTTCCACGTCCGAGCTCACCTTCGCCAAGTCCGCCCAGCCGAGCGGCTTGGGATAACCGAGCGCGCGCGCCATCGGTTCCCACATCGCGATGCAGAGCGGTACGTTCGCGAGTGGTTCGGTTTTTTCGAACAGCGGACGGTTGTGGAGCCCGCGCCATCCTTCATTGGCTTGGCGAATCCAGGACTCATCGCCGGGTGACCACAGGTCCGGTTGAGCGCGACCTTCCTTGATGCTGTCCCAGGTGTCGCCGCTGGTGCCGTGTTCGACCTTCACCACGATCGCCTTGCCGCCGACCTGCGCGCGCTGCGCGTTGAAGTCCTTGACGGCCTGGTCGATGAAGCTCTGCTTCGCCACCGAGTTGAGGAACGTCAACACTAACGTGTTGCCGCCGGGCGCGTTCGGGTCGGCGGGGGCGCCATTGGGACCGGCGTTCGGCCCGGAGGAGGAAGCTGACGACGACGGGGTCCCGGTATCGCCCGAGCCGCGGCGCACCAGGATGAACGCGCAGAGGGCCGCGAACACCACCACCACCACCGCGGCCAAACCTTTATTGAAGTTCACGATCGGTTCCTCTTGGGAACCGGATGTTACACCCAAGCTCGCGGCTGCAACGAAATTGGCGGGGGCCGAAATGGCGACGGCCGGGAGCAGCGCGTCTCCGCGCCACTTCCGGCCGTTTTTCCGCGGCTTGCGCCGCCTAGCGTCTCAGAGCTCTGCGGTGAGACGAACGCCGAACAGGCGGGGCGTATTGTAGAACCGCAGGTTCGTGTTCGGGACGTTGATGAGGCTGGTCATGTACGTCATGTTGGTGATGTTCGTGCAGTAGGCCTCGATCGTGATGTCACCTTGGGGACGCGTGTAACCGATGTTGGCATCGAAGCGATGCGTCCACGGCACGACGTCGCTGAACACCGGATCGGGAGTGCCGTCGGGGCGCTTTCCTTCGCCGTTGAACTGCGACAGGTACATCTTCGACTTGGTCTGGCCGGAGAGCGCCCACTTGAAGTAGCCGACGTTGGTGGGGATGGTCTGCGCCAAGCCGTACTGCAGCACGAGCTTGGGCGCGCGCGGCAGGGTTTTGCCGTTCAAGTCGATGACCGGCTGAGTGCCCGCGTCGTAGCCGGCGCGTGTGTCAGCGGCCTCGGCGTTCGTGAAGCGCGCGTCCAAGAACGCGGCGTTCAGTGTGGCGCGCAGCCCTTCCGGCAGCCTCCAGGCGCTTTCCACCTCGAGACCGAGCACGCGTGCATTACCGACGTTGGTGCGGAGGCTGGTGTTGAAGCCGACGCGCGTGTTGCCGCCGCCCATGCCCGCTTGATCCACGCCTTCGAGCTCGACCACGTTGTTGGTCTGGTAGTCCGTGTAGGCGTACCAGAACGCGGAGGCATTCACGGTCAGCTTGCGATCCAAGAACGTGTTCTTGATGCCGATTTCCGTGGCCTTCACGTACTCGGGCTTGTACGTCGGCGCCCGCAGACCCACGCCAGGAACGTTGACGACGTCGTTGAAGCCACCAGCGCGATAGCCGGTGGTGAACGTGCCGTACAGCATGTTGTCTGG